>Ga0307515_10002577_pt1 | contig 39123 bp, 24 predicted proteins | sample 17_EM_MG_FD_194513 | JGI IMG/M metagenome (GOLD analysis project Ga0307515, IMG submission 194513) | Populus trichocarpa ectomycorrhiza microbial communities from riparian zone in the Pacific Northwest, United States - 17_EM | ecosystem: Host-associated > Plants > Roots > Unclassified | place... | reverse complement strand
TCCAATCAATATGAGCAAAGGTGTTATCAGTAAAGACGAAGATTATTCGCAATGGTTTAACGACTTAGTAATTAAATCTGACATGGCCGAATATTCGCCTGTCAGGGGCTGCATGATCATTAAACCGTACGGCTATTCTATATGGGAAAAAATACAGGCCGTGCTTGACGGCATGTTTAAAGATACCGGGCACAGCAATGCCTATTTCCCGCTGTTAATACCCAAATCGTTTTTCAGCAAAGAGGCCAGCCACGTAGATGGTTTTGCCAAGGAATGTGCCGTTGTTACCCATTATCGCCTAAAAAACGATGGTAACGGCAATATCATAGTTGATGAGGATGCCAAACTGGAAGAAGAGCTGATCATCCGCCCAACATCAGAAACCATTATCTGGAATACTTATAAAGGCTGGATCCAGTCATACCGCGATTTGCCTATTTTGGTTAACCAATGGGCCAACGTAATGCGCTGGGAAATGCGCACCCGTTTGTTTTTGCGCACCAGCGAGTTTTTATGGCAGGAAGGCCACACCGCCCACGCTACAGCCGAGGAAGCCATAGCCGAAACCGAGCAAATGTTGAACGTATACGCCGATTTTGCCGAAAACTGGATGGCACTGCCGGTAGTAAAAGGCCGCAAAACAGCTAACGAGCGTTTTGCAGGCGCTTTAGATACTTATTGTATTGAGGCTTTAATGCAGGATGGTAAGGCTTTGCAGGCAGGCACATCGCACTTTTTGGGGCAGAATTTTGCCAAGGCCTTTGATGTAAAATTCACCAATAAAGAAAATAAGATAGAGCATGTTTGGGCAACCTCATGGGGTGTATCAACGCGCTTGATAGGCGCTTTAATTATGGCCCATAGTGACGATGCCGGCCTTGTATTGCCGCCAAAACTGGCGCCTATACAAGTTGTAGTTGTGCCTATTTACAAGCACCAGGAAGAACTGGATAATATATCGGCTTATGTAGATTCTTTAAAGAAAGAGCTAAAGGCCAAAGGTATTTCTGTGAAGTTTGATAACCGCGATACCCACCGCCCCGGGGCAAAATTTGCCGAGTACGAGTTGAAGGGCGTTCCGTTGCGCGTGGCCATTGGCAGCCGCGATATGACAAACGGAACAGTTGAACTGGCCCGCCGCGATACCAAAACCAAGAATACCGTTAACCAGGAAGGGTTGGCCCAGCATATCGAGGCTTTATTAGAAGAAATTCAGAGCAACATCTATAAAAAAGCTTTCGATTTCCGCGCCGAAAACATGACCGAGGTTGATACCTACGAGGAGTTTAAACGCATGCTGGATGAGCAGCCAGGTTTTATAAGCGCCCACTGGGATGGAACCCCGGAGACCGAGCAAAAGATAAAAGAGGAAACTAAAGCGACAATCCGTTGCATACCTTTGGACAATAAGCAGGAGGAAGGGAAATGTATTTTGACGGGTAAGCCGTCGACGCAACGAGTTTTGTTTGCCCGGGCGTATTAGCCCCCCAACCCCCTGAAGGGGGAGCTTTTGATTTGCGGCTTTATAAGTAATCAAAAGTAAATTGGCTTAAATTTATAATCCTTCCCTAAAGGATAAAATACCAAACAAGCTTCCTTTTAGGGAAGGAAGCAAATCAAAAAATTCCCCCTTCAGGGGGTTAGGGGGCTTATGAAATTCGCAACTAAAGCAATACACGCAGGGCAGGAGCCCGATCCAACTACCGGTGCTATCATGACGCCGATATACCAGACATCAACCTACTGGCAAAAATCGCCGGGGGATAATAAGGGTTATGAGTACTCGCGGGGTACCAACCCAACGCGTAAAGCGCTGGAGGGATGTTTGGCTGCATTGGAAAATGCCGAATTTGGCCTGGCTTTTTCAAGCGGGATGGGCGCTACCGACGCCGTAATGAAATTATTACAGCCCGGCGACGAGGTGATTACCGGGAACGACCTGTATGGTGGTTCGTACCGGATTTTTACCAAGATTTATGCCAACTATGGCATCAAGTTTCATTTTTTGGATTTGTCTGATCCTGAAATTGTTGCCGAGTACACCAACTCATACACCAAACTGGTTTGGATAGAAACACCTACCAACCCAACCATGCAAATTGTGGATATTGAGGCTATAGGCAAAATAACCAAAGAGAAAAATTTACTGTTTGTGGTAGATAATACCTTTGCTTCGCCATACCTGCAAAACCCTATCGATCTTGGGGCCGACCTGGTAATGCACTCTGTAACTAAATACATTGGCGGCCATAGCGATGTTGTAATGGGCGCCCTGATGATGAACGATGAGGAACTGTACAAAAGGCTTTGGTTTATTTACAATGCCTGCGGTGCAACACCCGGCCCTATGGATAGTTTCCTGGTGCTTAGGGGTATTAAAACCCTGCACCTGCGCATGAAGGCGCATTGCGAAAACGGTCGCCTTGTGGCCGAGTTCCTGAAAACACACCCCAAAGTAGAGAAAATTTACTGGCCGGGCTTTACCGATCATCCAAATCACGAAGTTGCCAAAAAGCAGATGCGCGATTTTGGCGGCATGATATCTATCGTACTGAAAGATGCCGATTTGCAGGAAACATTCCGCATCGCATCTTCATTTAAAGTATTTGCCCTTGCCGAATCATTAGGCGGTGTGGAATCGCTGATTAACCACCCCGTAAGCATGACCCACGGATCTATCCCCAAAGCCGAACGCGAAAAAGCCGGCGTGGTTGACAACCTGCTGCGTTTAAGCGTAGGCGTAGAGGATATTGAAGATTTGCTGGAAGATTTGAAACAAGCGCTAAGCCCCCTAACCCCCTGAAGGGGGAACGATAGTTTGATATGCGTGATCAATCAAAAGCATCCCCTTTAGGGGACGGGAGGGGCTTGGAGGCTTTGCAATCCTTCCTTGACGCTAAAGTTGCCCAATACAACCGCCCGGAGTTTATTGAGAACGACCCTATCGTAATCCCGCATATGTTCAGCAAAAAGCAGGACATCGAGATCATGGGCTTTTGGGCGGCTACCCTGGCCTGGGGCCAGCGGGTTACCATCATCAAAAAGTGTAAAGAACTGATAACGTTGATGGATGGTGTGCCCTATGATTTTATCATCAACCACGAAGAGCCCGATCTTAAAAAGTTGCTGAGCTTTAAGCACCGCACTTTTAACGATATCGATACACTCTATTTCATCAGCTTTTTCAGGTATCATTATGAACGGTTCGACTCGTTAGAAGATGCATTTATGCCGAAGCCCCCTAACCCCCTGAAGGGGGAACCACAGTTGGCTAATCAAAAAACTCCCCCTTCAGGGGGCTGGGGGGCTGAAGATCATCTCAATCACTTCCGTTCCTATTTCTTTTCGCTGCCCGATTACCCGCATCGTACCAAAAAACACGTGTCTTCGCCATCACAGAAATCGACCTGTAAACGGTTGAATATGTTTTTACGTTGGATGGTACGGCAGGATAATAACGGTGTTGATTTCGGAATCTGGAACCGGATCAAACCCGCCGACTTGATATGCCCGCTCGATCTGCATGTAGACAGAGTTTCCCGCAAGCTGCTGCTCATCACCCGCAAACAAACCGATTGGCAAACTGCCATTGAACTAACAGAACGCCTTAAACAATTTGATCCGCTTGACCCGGTAAAGTACGATTTCGCCCTGTTTGGGCTGGGCATTGAAGAACGGTGGGGGATCGAGGGCGTACTTCCCAATTTTAGCTAAGTCATAAGTACTAAGTCTGAAGCCCTAAGTCTGAATTATAATTTTGACTTAGGGCTTCAGACTTAGTACTTCAGACTAACTTTTAGCCTTTTCAACAACTACTACAGCGGGCTTTGGCTCTTCAACCCGTTCCATGCGCACCAGGTGTCCGTCTTTAAAATAATAGTACATGTTTGCTACTACTCTTTGGGCATCAACTTCAACCACACGTTTGTAAACAGATCTTCCTTGTGTTGCCTCAACAAGGCTTAAATTATATTTCTGCGATGCGGTGAATTCTGTTTCGCTCATGCCAATGGTATACTGCTTAACCGCGCAGCTTGCTAAAATAACAGACAGGAATAAAATAGCCAATGACTTTTTCATAAGGGAAATGTGACAAGTTTTATAATATAATTTGTTCGTACGGTTATGACTTATCCGGCGCGGAAAGGTTTACTTAATAGCGGCCAAATTCCTTGATATTTATTGTTAATAAATGTTGTTTTCCAGGATACAATTATCGTGACATGATTTCTTTAGCTCTCATAATGCATGAAAACCATGCAATATTTATTGTTTGCAAATGGCTATCGTTTTGATAAAACCTATCATTTTGATAGGTTTTTCAATTTTTATAAATTCATATGTTTTTCATTCAATTATCTGTAATACAGAGTTTTAGTTTTTATAATCGCCCTGTAGGCATGTGTTTTGACTGCGAGGGTTTGTTATTAAAAACAGTTTATGGTGATAGTATTTCCTTGTTGCCGCGGTCAACATTCAATGTGGCTGAAAAAAAAATTCCTGGCAACAGTATTGTCACTTTTTCCATTCCCTAATTTTTTATTTATTAAATGAACTCACACGTTAAGCACCTCACATTTGCGGGCATGATTGTTACGCTCGGTATCATTTTTGGCGATATCGGTACTTCCCCGCTATATGTATTTCAAACCCTGCTGGTCGAAGGCGGGAAAGTTGATCCGGCCCTGGTTTTAGGCTCCATCTCTTGCATCTTCTGGACGCTTACCCTGCAAACAACCTTCAAATACATTGTAATAACCCTGCAGGCCGATAATAAGGGCGAAGGTGGTATCTTCTCGTTGTATGCCCTGGTAAGGCGCTATGGCAAATGGCTGGCTATCCCGGCAATTATCGGGGCGGGTACATTACTTGCCGATGGTATAATTACCCCACCAATATCGGTAACATCGGCTATTGAGGGCTTGAGCCTGGTGCCTTATTTTTCGGATGTTATTGTTCCGGGTAATAATCTTATTTTAATCATAGTAATTGCTATAATTATACTGCTTTTCTTTTTTCAGCAATTTGGCACCAAGGTGGTTGGCTCGGCTTTTGGCCCCATTATGCTGATGTGGTTTATTATGCTGGGCATTTTAGGCGGGATACAGGTGATGCATTCGCCCGGTATATTTAAGGCGCTAAACCCTTACTATGGCGCCCGCTTATTATTAGATCACCCCAGCGGTTTCTGGTTGTTGGGTGCGGTGTTTTTATGTACCACCGGCGCCGAGGCTTTATACTCCGATTTGGGCCATTGCGGCCGCAAAAACATACAGGTGAGCTGGATATTTGTTAAGGTTACGCTGGTTATTAACTACCTTGGGCAGGGTGCATGGGTATTGGCGCAGGCCCCAACCAAAAATTTTACGGGCGTAAATCCATTCTTCGAAATAGTACCACACCAATTCCTGATCCCAAGTATTGCATTGGCTACTTTGGCTACTATTATTGCCAGCCAGGCTTTAATCAGCGGGTCGTTTACCCTGATCAGCGAGGCGGTGAGCATGAACTTCTGGCCGCGCATTACCATCAAATATCCATCTAACATTCGCGGGCAGATTTATATTCCCAGCATCAACTGGATCCTGTGCGGGGGGTGTATCCTGGTATCATTGTATTTTAAAACATCAAGTGCCATGACCGCCGCTTACGGCTTTAGCATCACCATTGCCATGCTCAGCACTACCATTTTAATGTATTACTTTATGCGCTATGTAAAGCATTGGCCCGTGTGGCTGGTAACCATTATTTTGTGCCTGTTTTTAACTGTTGAGTTCTCGTTTTTTGTAGCCAACGCTGTTAAAATAGTTAAAAGGTTATTCTTTGTGGGTTTTGAAGTAGGGTTGATATTCACCATGTACATCTGGTTCAGGGCGAGAAAGATCAATAACCGTTTCCTGAACTTTGTAGATATCAAAGAAAAATTACCCCTGTTAAATGCACTTAGTGCCGATACTACCGTAAATAAATACGCTACGCATTTGATCTATTTAACCAAAGCCAACAATAGTAAGCAGATAGAAGAAAAGATCATTTACTCGATCATGAGCCGCCGGCCTAAGCGTGCTGATATCTATTGGTTTGTGCACATTGAGCGTACAGACGAGCCTTATACCATGGAGTACAGTGTTGACCACATTGAGCCCGGCAAGATTATCCGCATCGAGTACCGCTTAGGCTTCAGGATCCAGCCGCGGGTAAATGTGCTGTTCCGTAACGTGGTAGAAGATATGGTGAAACGTAAGGAGATTGATATTACCAGTAAGTATGCATCGCTTAAAGAGTATAATATCCCTGCCGATTTCAGGTTTGTAATTATGGAGAAATTCCTGAGCTACAACAACCTGTTCAGCATGAGCGAAGGGTTTATCTTGAACAGCTACTTCGCCATTAAAAAACTGGCCCAGTCAGAAGCCAAAGCTTTTGGCCTGGATACCAGCGAAACCCGCATTGAAAAAATACCGTTGGTGGTGAAGCCGGTGAGTAATTTACATTTGAAAAGGGTGGAGCCGGTGTAGGTATTGGTGAGTGGTTGATTAAGTTGATTGGGTGAATGGTTGATTAAGTTTAAAATGTTGATCGCTTGTCAACCACTTAACCCAATCAACCACTCACCTAATCAACCAACCTACGCCTCCTCCTTAAAATAAACCTTATAAAAGTTCATCGCTTTATCATCGTCAAAACCTTTTTCGATGAGTTGTTTATCGCCGTGGATATAGATGTGGAAGTTTTTATCCAGCTTTAAAACGCTTTTATAGTCGCGGGCCTGTTTTTTTACGGCGTTGCCAGATATCTCGAAGGTGTTGCCAATTGGGCTGTCAAACTCCTGTTCGTATTGGTTTTTGAAGGTTTTGAACGATTCAATGGCTTCCGGGTTGCCTATTACCTCGTTGCCAAACTCGTCCATATCAAAGGTTTCCTTTTCTTTAAAGTACTTCATCGACCGGTTGAGCAGGTCAATTTTATCAGCCTTGCTCATTTCAAACTGATCGTCGAGTTTTTGGGTAACAAAGTTTTTGTAAATGCCCAGGGTATTGTTGGTTTGGTTAAAGCTATCGTTGCGGATCTTGAGTTGTAAAAAATCGTCTTTCCAGTACACGGCTGCATCCTGGCCGCCGTTGGTTTTATCAACCACCACTACTTTATAACCGTTTTCTTTTTCGATGTTGAAGATGAGCACCCCTTTATCCAGCTTGTTAATGTTGATGGCGTCCTGCTCGTAATCAACCTGGAAACCGCCTTTATCCGGGTAAACCTTCAGGTAGGTTTCTTTATTCTCCGATTTAAAAATGCCAATGGTATCCAGTGGGTTACCTTCAATTTGCACGCTGTTAAAGTAAACCACGTACAACTCGCCACCTTTAATATTGGGGTGGGTGGTAACCTTAAAAAGGTGTTTGGCAATTTTTTCTGATGCTTCGTGAAATTTCTCCCTATCCTCAAATACCAGGGTAGCAAAGTTATGCAATTCGTTGAGCGCCAGGTCGCCACTGCTATGTGTAAGGTGATAAACCTCGTTAACCTTTTCAAAAGGCTTTAAAAAATACTGCATCAGCAGGTTAGGAATAATCTCATCCTTCAATTCCAGCGGACTATCCGACAAGGCGTACAACTCATCCTGCAAAGGATTACCAACATGATGTACCGAAATAGTATCGAGCGAAGCTTCAAAAAAAGTTACCATAATTACGGCGAAGTTAAGGTTTTTAGTCATTGGCTCATTTGCTACGCGTCATTAAGTCATTGAAAAGTAGTTCATGATGTTTGGTTCATAGTTCAAGGGATTTTGTTTTACTTTTGCGTTAGAACCGGAATTCATCTGATTTTTAGAATTATGGGAATTTTATAATTCTGTAAATTCCTTAATTCCACAAATTCCGGTTCAGATGAAGCTATGAACACTCACCACTCACCACTCACCACTCACCACGAAGATACCATCGTTGCGCTTGCCACTCCAAACGGAATTGGCGCCATTGCAGTTATCCGCCTTTCGGGGTTGGATGCTATAGCTATTGCCAACAGTGTTTGGAAAGGGAAGGATCTGACTAAGCAGGCTTCACATACCATACATTTCGGCCATATTGTGGATGGGGATTTAGTTTTAGATGAAGTATTGGCATCGTTGTTTGTGGCCCCGCGGTCATACACGCGCGAGAATGTGGTTGAGATCAGTTGCCATGCATCTGGTTATATCATTGAATCTATTATAAAGCTTTTCATCAAAAAAGGAGCCCGCTCAGCCAAGCCGGGCGAGTTTACGCTCAGGGCATTCCTGAACGGACAGCTCGATTTATCGCAGGCCGAGGCGGTTGCCGATTTGATAGCCTCCAATTCCAAAGCATCGCAGCAAGTGGCCCTACAGCAACTGCGGGGCGGTTTTAGCACCCAATTGCAAACCCTGCGCGAGCAACTGGTGAATTTTGCATCCCTGATTGAGCTGGAACTTGATTTTGCGGAAGAAGACGTAGAGTTTGCCAACCGCGATCAGCTAAAAAACCTTATTCACGAGATTACCAAAATAGTGGGCAGGCTTATCCAGTCGTTTGAACTGGGTAATGCCATTAAAAATGGCGTAAATACGGTGATAGCCGGCAGGCCGAACGCTGGTAAGTCGACATTGCTAAACGCGCTCCTGAACGAGGAAAGGGCCATTGTTAGTCATATCCCAGGTACCACGCGTGATACCATTGAAGAGGTACTGAATATCCAGGGCATCAATTTCCGGCTGATAGATACCGCGGGAATCCGCGAGGCTACAGATGCAATTGAGCAGATAGGGGTACAGCGTACCATGGAGAAGATAAGCCAGTCGGCCCTGTTGGTTTATGTGTTTGATGCCGCCGGAATTACCCTTGAAGAATTAAAAAGCGATCTGGAAAGCTTACAAAGGCCAGGTTTAACTATGCTGATGGTGGCCAATAAAATAGATTTGCTGGAGTCAGAAAGTCCGCAAGTCGGTGAGTCAGAAAGTTTCGGATCTGGCAAGCTACAAAGCTTCGATAATTTCTTCCGGACTTCCGGACTCCCGGACTTTCGGACAATTACCATATCCGCCAAAAAAAAACAGCATATTGACGAACTGAAACAACGCATCTATTCTTCGTCCATTAAAGACCAGCTCAGCGGCGACGAAACTATGGTAACCAACATCCGTCACCTGGAAGCTCTTCAAAAAACCGAAGAAGCGCTGGTAAGGGTTTTAGGCGGTATTGACGGCAGCATTACTTCCGATTTTCTGTCGATGGATATTAAGCAGGCCCTGCACTACCTGGGTGAAATTACAGGCGTAGTTACTACGGATGATTTGCTGGAGAATATATTTAGTAAGTTTTGTATCGGCAAGTAGCTAATGTAACTAATTGATTTTCAGATATTTATGAAAGTGTTACGGAAAGTCAAAATCTTATTTTCTACTTTATAAATATCTTATTTTCAGGCAATTGCAAATAAGATCAATTGGTATATTTTCATATTTTGTTACTAATAGCATTTTATTTTGTTACTTATTTGTTACTCAAAGTACAGATTGCTTCTCGTTTTTTAATTCCAGTAAAATCATTGTAACTATTGGTGATTATTTAATACTAAACAGCACTAAAGAACACAAAACACCACAAAATATAGGGGAAATAACAACGGATGTCCAAGACATAATTTTCATATGTTAAATGTTCAATTCTGATTAGATTTTGAAAATTTAATATGTATGAGTTCAAACTTCACGATTCAAAGAAAATGTGTGCATTGTAAAAAAACATTCGATGCCAAAACTACCGTCACACGATTTTGTGGCAAGCTGTGCAATAAGCGGTATAATGCTACAACCCAACGGAATGACAAGATAGAAGCTGAGAAGCTACAGCCAATCATCTTGTCTGCTGCAAAGATGCAGCCTGTTCAAGGCGTGGAATTCCTGGATCCTCAAAAAGCAGCGTTACTTCTTGGTGTGTCACGCAATCTGATTTATCATTTAATAAACACAGGTAAACTCAATGCTTACAATCTTTCCATTCGCCGAACGATAATTCTTAAAAGAGACATCGATTTGCTATTTCGAATGAGGTCATTGATAGTTGCTCCTCCAGAAAAGAAATTATCAAAAATGCCGCCAATAGATGACTGTTATAACATGGGCGAGCTGCATACAAAATTCAAAATATCGGAAAGTGCGTTGGGTAATCTGATTAAAAGGAATAAAATAACAAAGTTCCAGGTAGGTAGATTTATCTATGTCGATAAAAAAAGTATCGAATCAATCTTACTCAATCAGAATTAATGGCAAACATAACTATAAGAACAAGGTCGTTGTCAAAAAATCGACAATCACTTTATTTAGATTATTCACCCCCAATATTCAACTCATCTACAAATAAACTACAGCGGTGTGAATTTTTGAAGCTCTTTGTATATAACGAACCTATTAATAGAATTGAGCGGAAACATAACAAGGAAACAACGAAGTTGGTTGAATGGATCAGGCTGAAACGCAATCTTGATATACAGAACAGTAAATTTGGCTTTTTATCAGAATCCAACAGGGGAGGGGATTTTGTTAACTATTTCGAAAAGTATACTGCCAGGCGTCAGAAAACAGATTCCGATAACATGGCAATGTCTTTTCGCTACTATGAGGATTTTATCAGCAATGGTCTGAAATCTTGTGATTTGAATGAATCAATATGCGAGGGTTTTCGGTCGTATCTTTTAAGTGGTCCAGGAATCAGTTTCAGAGAAAAGCCAATTGCAAGAAACACTGCCGTAAGTTATTTCGCTAAATTCCGATCATCATTAAAAGAGGCATACAGTAAAGGATTGCTCGCTGAAGATCTTTATTCATTGGTTAAACCCATAAAAGCCAACGAAACACACAAGGAACGTCTGGAATTATCAGAACTTCAAAAGTTGATTTCGACCCCAATGAATCCCAAAGTAATGAAGCGTGCAGCTATTTTTTCTGCATTGACTGGTCTTAGATTTTCTGACGTAAAAGGGCTGAGGTGGTCGGAATTGAGAGGACAGTCAGGTAAACATTACTTACAGTATCGCCAACAAAAAACGATGGTTGCCGAATACATGCCAATTTCTGATGATGCTGTTAAACTAATGGGAAAAAGAAAAAGTGCAAATGAAGCAGTTTTTAAAAAATTAGCTTACTCATCGATCAGGATTTTCCTGGTCAGGTGGCTTGCAAAAGCGGGTATTAATAAAAATATTACATTCCATTGCTTCAGACATACTTATGCAACTTTACAACTTGAGTTTGGAACAGACGTTTACACTGTTTCTAAGATGCTTGGTCACAAACATATTAAAACTACACAGGTATATGCGAAGGTAGTAGACAGAAAGAAAAATCAAACGGTGAATAAAATTAAGGTAGATATAAGTAAGCTGAATACGGTTGATTAGTTTTAGAGCTATCAATAAAATGGGGCTGGTAGGTTTGATTCTGGCCCCATTTAGTTAATTTGTATACGACATCCATTTTTTTGATAAAGAATTAACAACTCCAATACGTAGAAAGGTTTGCCTTCTGTCGTCCCGAGAATATTAGGCAATATAAAGCAAATAGAGGCACATTTTGGTTCGAGCACGCTCTGTAATGGACACTGGAACATTGAACCAATTTCGGAACAACTGATCAAGGCACGCGGAATCAAGACGTCAACCCCAACAAAGCTTCACATTTTACCACTTCACATCCAGTTTAATTACGCTATATTAGTCAGCCAGTCCCATAATGTTATTTCCTTTTATATCCAGTTCAAACAGTGCGTTTAAACTTATTGATAACGGCCATTATAGTATGCATCATAAAAACTGCTGCTGCGCAAAACAGTCAGTACCAATTTTCGCATTTGGATATTACCGATGGGCTTTCCAACAATCAGGTAAATTGCATTTATAAGGATACTAAAGGGTTTATGTGGTTTGGGACCATGGCTGGCCTGAACAGGTACGATGGTTATAAATTCAAAATATTCAAAAATAACATTCGTGACGCCACATCGTTGAGTGATGATTTTATCATAGACATCACGGAGGGCCCTTTCAATAAACTCTGGATACAAACACGCAATGGACTTAATGTATATGACCCACTGGCCGAGCGGTTCGAACGAAATATTAACCGTACATTATCTAATCTCTCCATTCCGGGTAATTCAATCAACAACATAAAAAAAGACAGGTACGGCAATTTCTGGTTCCTGCATCCCACGCTTGGTGTTTATAAATATAATCCAAACGCGAAAAAAACGATCCATTTTGAGCATAAGACCGGCGATACGACTTCGCTTTATGCTGATAACCCGACAGATCTATCGGAGGATTTAAATGGTGATATTTTACTGATCTATCAAAACGGAATTATCGAAAAGATAAATCATCATACTAATAAAATCGATCAGAGGATATACGCGGTTAACAAAATATTCAGCAATGAACAAAGTACGTTCAGGATTTTTATTGACCGCCAGAACGATTTATGGGTGTTCAATGTAAATAATCCGCACGGTATATATTATCTGAATTTAAAACGTAATATCGTTAAGCACATCAATACAACTTCTACCGACAGTCACTTAAATTCCGATGTTGTTACTAATATTATTCAGGATGACAAAAATACGATCTGGATAGCAACGGATAATGGCGGGATCAATCTTTTAAATAAAAGTGATTTCACAATTCAATATTTAGTAAAAAGGGAGGACAATAGTAAAAGTTTGGCGCAAAACGCTACAATATCACTTTTTAAAGATAATACAGGAATTGTTTGGATAGGTACTGTTAAAGAGGGCATCAGTTATTATCACGGGGATATTATCAAGTTTCCCCTGTATAAACATTATTCCTCCGACCCCTCCAGCATAGGTTATGATGACATCAATAAGTTCGCTGAAGATAAAAAAGGCAATATCTGGATTGGCACTAATGGTAAAGGCCTTATTTATTTTAACAGAAAAGACGGCACTTTTACCAGTTTTTTGCACAATGCAGCCAATGCTAATAGTTTAGCCAATAACGTTATTGTTAGCTTATGTGTAGACCATGAAAATAAGCTATGGATTGGTACCTATTTTGGTGGGTTGGATTGTTATGACGGCAAAACTTTCACGCATTACCGGCACAACAATGCTATCCCCAACAGCATATCTGACAATAGCATCTATGAGATCATGGAAGACTCTTCTCGTCGCTTATGGATAGGGACGCTTAACGGCGGGCTTAATTTATTAGAACCTGGCAGCCAAACCTTTAAACATTATAAAAAAGATAGTCCCGGTTCTATTCTAAATAACTATATATCAGGTTTGGCAGAAGATGAAGATCAGAATATATGGATCAGCACTTCTTACGGGATTAATGTCTTGCTGAATAAATCGCATAAATTCATTTATTATTTAGCCGACCCGAAAAAAGGGAATAGCCTGATCAACGATAACGTTACCAATTTAACGGAAGATTCCAGGCACCTTTTTTGGATAGCTACCCGCAATGGCTTAAGTGTTTTTGATAAATCAAAAAGGCAATTCACAAATCTCCGGAAAGAAGACGGACTGCCCGACAACGCGATCCTGGATATATTAGAAGACGATAACCATAATATGTGGGTAAGCACACCCAATGGATTGTCGAATATTATAGTAAAACAACAAAATGGAAAATTGAAATTTCGGTTTGAAAACTATAATGAAACCGACGGTTTACAAGGGCGTGTATTTAATGAAAACGCATCGTTAAAGACAAAAAGCGGCGAACTGGTTTTTGGAGGGCCGCATGGCTTTAATGTTTTTAACCCTTCATCGATAAAATTGAACAAAGGAGCCCCCAATTTAATCTTGACTGATTTTCAGCTTTACAACAAGAGTATAAATGCAGGCGACACTTTAAACGGGCATGTTGTACTTTCAAAATCGATAACGGAAACCCAAAGCATAACCTTAAAATACAATGAAAGCGCCTTTTCGATAGAATTTGCAGACCTGAACTTTTTCAGTCCGGGTAAATCTAAACTCGAATATAAATTAGATGGCCTTGATAAAGAATGGATAACCAGCGACACGAGAATAAGAAAAGCTACCTATACCAACGTGGACGCTGGTAATTATGTGTTCCGGGTAAGGGCCTCAAACGCTATGGGGATACAGAACACCAGCGATTTGACCTTAAATATAAAAGTATTGCCCCCATTCTGGAAATCGCCAATAGCCTATGTTATTTATGTATTTTCCATTCTTGGAATCTTGTATTACATCCGCAAACAGGGCATTAAAAAAATAGAAGCCCGCTTTGAGATCGAGCGTGAGCGAAAGGAAGCAAAAGACAAGCATGAGCTGGATTTAATGAAAATAGATTTTTTTACTAACGTTAGTCACGAATTCAGGACACCTATTTCCCTGATTATGGCGCCGGTTGAAAAATTGCTAAAGCAGGCTGACGATAATTATAGCCGGCGAAAGCTTCAGTTGATCCACGAAAACTCTAAGAGGCTGCTTAATATGATCAATCAGCTATTGGATTTTAGTAAAATAGCAGTGAAAAAACTTCAGCTTGACCTGCATGAAGCTGATATTATTAAAAGCATTAAAGAAGCTTGCGATTTGTTTATCGATGTGGCAGATAAAAAACATATCAGGTTTTCATTTAAGTGCGATATTGATTCAGAATTTGTGTTTTTTGATCAGGATAAAATTGAAAAAGTGCTTTTTAACCTGCTCTCCAACGCCGTTAAATTTACAACCGACTATGGTATTGTTGGGGTTGAAGCAAAGCTGCTGGAAACCGACAGCAAAGAAATGACTTTGCTCGAAATCAGGGTGAAAGATTCAGGTATTGGTATCCCGGTTGAAAAGCATAATAAAATATTCGAGCGATTTTTTCAGAATGACATGCCCGCCTCATTAATTAACCAAGGCAGTGGTATTGGCTTATCAATTACAAAAGAGTTTGTTGATTTGATGGGCGGTATTGTTTCTGTTGAAAGTGAACCTGGAAAGGGAAGCTGTTTTATAGTTAGGCTTCCACTAAAAAAATCGGCAAAGAATAGCTTAACAGGAGTTGAAAATGTTCCTCAGGAAGTTGAAGTGCCTAAGCCTGATATGCCGCGCCAGGAGAAACGCAATAAAAATATAACCATTTTGATTGTAGAGGATAACCCCGATTTCAGGGCATATCTCAAAGACGATCTCAGGCATTTATATACCGTTGCCGAAGCTGCAAATGGCAAAGAAGGCTGGCAAAAGGCACTGGCTTTACATCCCGACCTAATCATCAGCGATATTAACATGGCCGAAATTGACGGCATCGATTTTTGCAAAAAAATACGGAGTGATAAACGCACCGAACATATACCATTTATATTAATTACCGCTTTTACCGGAGATGAAAAGCAACTGACCGGTTTGGAGACCGGGGCGAACGATTACTTGTCCAAGCCTTTTAATTTTGAAATTTTACGTTTTAAGGTACATAATCTAATTAAAAACCAGCAGGTAGTAAAAGAAACCTATCAAAGGCAAATTGACGCCAAACCCGGCAATTTGGAGATTGAAACTCCCAATACAATATTCATGAAAAAGTTATTGACGGTCATTGAGGAGAATATTCCCAATGCCGGCTTTTCAGTTGAATTGCTAAGTAGCCAGATGAATATGAGCCACGGGGCATTATATAACAAGGTATTTAAGCTTTCAGGCAAAACTCCGGTGGAGTTTATTAAAACGGTAAGGTTAAAAAGAGCAGTACAACTCCTGCTGACAAAACAATTTACCATAACCGAGATCGCCTATCAGGTAGGCTATAATGATGCGAAATATTTTTCTAAAGTATTTAAAGCAGAATTTTTGGTGACACCTTCCCAGTACCTGGACAGTATCAATTGACTTTTTCTTGCCGCTCACGCAAGCGATCCCAATAGTTCGCAGTTGTGAAAAAAAGGCCTTTTCCCAAGAAGGTAATACTATGATTTTTTACCCTTGTTTTATATTAAATTATTGATTATCAATAATTTACTTTTTAAGCAGGTGCATATTTTTCATACCAATCATCCGAATTATAGCCCTTCACGATCTAAGCCTGCCGGTAACTTTACCCTCATATAATACGGCCAATTTATTATATGTAAAGTCCTGATTTATAAACCAACAACTTAGATTATGCTTAAAAAATTACTATTTAAACGTTTAACGTTTTTTGAACCTTTTCGCCCTGCGGGAACCTTTTACTCAAGACCGCCCCGCTTTTAGGATGCCCCCAATTTTAAAGCTTTTTTGATATATGCGAACACACGGATCCTTAGCTTTTTGGTGGCGTACCTGATCGGTACATTAAATAATACGAACCAATAAATTTCAAAACCAATAAAGATCACCCTATAAATTATGAAGAAAAAGCGACACTGAAAACTTAACAACCAAACCAAGTACAATAAACCAATTATTTGATTCCTATTAAAATTCCTTTATAAATGGAAAAAAGTTTACAAAAAAAATTAAGACACAGTATTTTGCTATTTATAGCAGCTGTTTTTCTGGGCTTTTCGGCTTATGCGCAAAGCAAAAAGATCACGGGAAAGGTAACAAGCGCCGACAATTCAGAGCCGCTTCCCGGCGTCAGCATCAAAATTAAAGACGGAAACACCGGGGCGATATCGGGTGCCGACGGTACTTATGCCATCGACGCAAAACCGGGCGATGTACTGGTATTCAGTTTTATCAGTTATGCTACCCAGCAAATAAATGTAGGGTCGCGGGGGACAGTTAACGTAGCACTTGCGCCATCCGTTAACGGCCTGGATGAGGTAGTTGTAATTGGATACGGAAGAGCGACAAGAAAAGACCTTACAGGTTCCATATCATCTGTTAAATCTTCTGATATTGTACAAACGCAGCCCACAACAATCGATCAGGCATTGCAGGGTAAAGCAGCCGGCGTTATAGTACAACAGGTATCCGGCCAGCCGGGCGGGGATGTTAATATACAAATACGTGGGGTAGGTGGCTTCACAAGTTCTCCGCCGTTGTATGTTATTGACGGCGTACAGATACCGCCTAATACACAGTCCCCAATTTCGGGTAATGGCTCTAATCCGTTATCTTCGCTCGATCCTTCCCAGATAGCCTCGATCGATATCTTAAAGGATGCTTCTGCTACCGCCATCTATGGCTCTCAGGCCTCAAATGGTGTGGTGATAATCACCACCAAAAGAGGGACTTCCGGCGCGGCGGCAATAAGCTATGACGGCTACTTTGGCTGGCAAAAGCTGCCAAAATATTATAACACGATGGACTTGCGGCAATACGCCACGTTCATGAATGAAAAGGCGGCCATCATCGGTTATGACCTTCGCCCGCAGTTTGCCAACCCGCAGTATATGGGTACCGGTACCAACTGGCAAAAGGCATTGTTTCGTACCGCTCCAGAGCAAAACCATAATGTGTCGATAAGCGGCGGCAACGACAAAACTAAATATTTTTTATCGGGCACTTACTTTTCCCAACAGGGGATCGCGTTGGGGTCAGATTTTAAGAGAGGTACACTTAAATTAAATTTAGATAATAAAACAACCAACTGGTTAAAAATAGGCACAAGCCTGGCTTTTGCCAACGTATCCGAAAACGTAGCCACAAGCAACACCGGGGTAATTTTGCAGGCGTTGCGGCAAACTCCCGATGTTGAAGTAAAAAACCCGGATGGTACCTGGGGCGGCAACGATCCCAACATATATGGCGCGTACGGCGTTAACCCATTTGCGATAGCAACCATATTAACTGATGTAAAAAGCAGGTACCAATTGATCGGGAACGCCTATGCCGAAATTCAGTTTACAAAAGACCTTGTCCTGCGTAACGAAGTATCCGGGAATTTTGATTTTGCCAACGAGGATTACTTTAACCCTACTTATACCATGGGGGCATACTCCAGAACATCCAATTCGGGTACAACCACCAGTGGGCAAAACTTTTATAAGTCCATTACCAATTACCTCACCTACCAGCATACGTTCAATAAGAAATACTACGTGAGTGCGACCGCAGGGCACGAGGCCCAGAAGGTTAACACCAGTTCAGTTTCGGCGAGCAGGACAAATTTTGTGAGCAACAGCGTTACAACCATAAGCAGCGGCGACCCAACCACCGCAACTAACACCGGCGTTAAAGGGGCCGGAGCACTGGAAGCTTATTTTGGCCGTGCAAACGTTACTTATGATGATAAGTATTTGTTAACTGCAACCGTCCGCAGGGATGGTACATCAAAGATCGATTCTGCAAACAGGTGGAATACCTCGTACTCGGGCGCTATTGCCTGGAGAGTTAACCACGAAACGTTTTTGAAAAGTGTAAGATCAATAAACGATTTGAAACTCAGGTTAAGTTACGGTTTGGTAAATAACCAGAACATTGCTGAATACGCTTACGGCTCAACATTAACCACCGTGGCTACAGGGCTTTCAGGCAATTCACAGTTGACTGCCACATTAGGGAATCCCGACATAAAATGGGAAACAACAAAATCTTACAACCTTGGTTTGGATGGCAGCTTTTTTAACAACAGGATTGAGTTTTCCGGCGATGTTTACTACCGCAAGACAAATAATTTATTGTTAAGTCTTACCGAGCCTTACTATTCGGGCACCTATGCAGCGGGCGGGTATTCGCCGGGTGCGGTGCTGGCCCCTTACGTTAACATCGGATCTGTCAGCAACAAAGGCTTTGAGTTCACGCTGACAACCACCAACATTAAATCAAAGAGCCTGAGCTGGAGGACCAGCCTGGTTTATTCGCAAAACAAAAATACCGTTTTGGCGCTGGCACCCGGAACACCGGCCATTTATGGTACTAATTCCAAAACAGTTGTGGGAGGTTCCATTGGCGAGTTTTATGGATATCAAACATTGGGGATATACAAAAATGCTGCTGATTTTACTAAATATCCAGCAGTGTGGCAAAATGGAAGCGGCCCTATTCCTATTACGCCGGGCTCAGGCGGGGTTTGGGTAGGCGATGTTATTTTTAAAGATAACAACAACGATGGTAAAATAGACGCCTCCGATCAAACCAGCTTAGGTTCGCCGCTGCCCAAATTTCAGTATGGCATAACCAATACCCTTACTTATAAAAACTTTGATTTAACTGTTTTTATGACCGGCGAATACGGTAATAAAGTTTACAACGGCGTAAAAGTAGCAGGTAACGACCCCAATCAGAATTTTGGTTATTTCGCATCAGTACTTAATTATTCCAGGATTGGCCTGATTAGCCAAACCGGTTCCGCATGGGATATTAACAACGTTTATATTACTAATCCGGGCACCAACATCACAAGGATCAGCCAAAGCAGCGGCAATCAAAATACCATCTTTTCGGACAGGTATGTCGAAGACGGGTCTTTCTTGAAGTGCAAAAGCATAGCGCTTGGTTATAAATTCTCTCCAGCTCTTTTGTCGAAGATTCACCTGAAGTCATTGCGCATATACTGCAATTTAACGAACGTATTTACTATCACAAAGTACACGGGGTACGATCCTGAAATTGGTTCATGGAACCCTTTAAATGCAGGTATCGACAACGGTTATTATGCGCAGCCCCGCGTTTTGACCATTGGAGCCAACATATCCCTAAATAATTAAAAATTACTATTATGAAGCAGCTAAAAATATTTATTTCTTTATTAATTGTGATTGTGGTGGCAAACGGTTGCAAAAAGGAATTCCTCAACAGGCCACCTTTAACCGGCATCACAACCGATAACTTTTATAAAAGCACGGCCGACTTAAGACTGGCTACAGCCGCTATTTACGCGCAGCCATGGTTTAACTGGAACAATTTCGGTTATCTTGGTATTGGCGATGTAATGAGCGGTAACATGCTCACTCCCTATAATCCGCAACTGGTACAGTATACCACATTTTCACTAACCAGCGACAATAGCGACCTCGCAAACGCATGGCAGGGCTTTTTTAATGTTGTTGCCCACTGCAACATCAACATAAAAGCCATCAATACAAAATTACCCGATAGCGTATCGGTAAAAGGTAAAAACGGGGCGCTTGGCGAGTTAAGGTTTATAAGGGGTACCGCTTATTTTCAAATCGCCCAGTTATGGGGCGCAGTACCTATTATTGAAGATAATGACAAATTAATTGCGAACCCTTTGGTGCCACGCCATAAGCTTGCCGATGTTTATAAGTTCATCATAAACGATTTAAGGTTTGCTGTAACCAACCTGCCTACTTCGGATCAGCCCGGACGTGTAACCACCTGGTCGGCACAGGGAATGCTGGCAAAGATATATTTAACGCGGGCAGGCTTAGGTCAAAACGGTACCAGGAACCAAACTGACCTGGACAGCGCGGCATATTTTGCAGGTAATGTATGCAAAACAAGTGGTTTAAGTCTTTTGCCAAGTTATTACAACCTTTTCCGTACACAGTATAATGACAATTCCGAATCCTTGTTCGCCTTTCAGTGGGCCCCCGGCGTTGGTTACGGTAACGGCAATAGTATTCAAACTTTTTTTGCACCAAGTTCCTTGCTTGTAACCGGTAACGGGGGCTGGGGCGGAGCTTACGGCCCGACCATCGATTTAGCCAATCTGTATACTCCGCAGGATTCCATCCGTCGTAAAGCTACTTTTATGCTAACCGGCGATTATTATCCCGAATTAAATGCCGCAGGCGGGGGGTATACATCCGGCGGCTGCAATGTTAAAAAACATGTTGTAGGCACCGCTGCCGATAACAACTCACCAACAATGGACTTATGGTCATCCATTGAACATAATACCGTACTGCGCTTAGCTGATGTGTATTTGATTTATGCGGAAGCATTGATGGGCAACAATAGCTCAACCAGCAATGGGCAGGCATTGCAATATTTTAACGCGGTAAGGACACGGGCGGGTGTACCTGCGGTAACCAGCATTACCAGTACATCTTTGATGAATGAAAGAAGGGTAGAACTGGCATTTGAAGGCCAGTACTGGTTTGACCTGGTCCGTCTTTCCTACTACAATCCGCAGGAAGCGGTTAAGTCGCTTAACAAGCAAATTAGGCAGCAGTTTTCATATGATCCCGGTACAGGAATAAAAACACCTGTACCAAATGGTATGGTGATTACGCCTGCAACCGTTGCAAATTTCACCCTGCCAATACCGGCAAATGACCAAACTGCCGACCCCTTATTATTGCAGGCGCCGGTGGCCTATTATAAATAAAATCAAATCATTTTTTACCAAATAAAAAATCATGAAAAAGCTACTTCAAATAAGCCACTATCATTTATTGCTTGTTTTATCCGCGGCGGTGATGCTTTTTGCTCAGTCAGGCTGCAAAAAAGAAGCATCGTCATCTACCGGGATGCCTGCCATTACATCCATACGTAATTATGTTGCACATCCCGGCGATTCCCTTTTAAGCAAAGTTGGCACCGGCCAGTGGGTTGTTATTTCCGGTCACAACTTAAAAGGCGCCTTGAATATTTATTTTGATGGCGTTGCGGCTTCTTTTAATGACGCCTGGTTCTCTGATACCAGCGCTATCGCATTGATCCCTGCTGTTATCGCTTTCCCAACAGTAGCTGCAAAGCAGCTAAATACCATACGTTATGTTACTACACATGGCGAAACCACCTTCTCTTTTCCCATTGTAGCTCCCGCACCCACAATTTCCGGTATTTCAAATGAGGACGCCAATCCCGGAGATTCTGTTACCATCAACGGGTTGAACTTTTTCTACGTTCAAAGTTTAACTTATGCAGGTTTGCCCGTAACCGGTTATACCTCATCAAATGATGGTACAGCCATTAAATTAGTTGTGCCTGCCGCGGTTACCCAAACCGGCGGAATTGTTTCGGTCACCACAAAAACCGGCTCGGCTGCTACCGTTTATAAGGTGCATGATTTTGTTGACGGTGTGCTGAATAATTACGATAACGTCAATAATTTCAGTTGGGGATCCGGAAGTTCAAACAATTCGGCAACTTATCCCGGCAACAACGGCAATTATGGTATAATGAATGCATCGAACGTTGGTGGCGGAGATGGTTCCTGGTGGAATTGGGCGCGGTCAATCAATCTTAACCCGGTTCAGTGGGTGCCTGTCGCTAACCTGCAGGATGCAGTGGGTAATTATGCTTTAAAGTTTGAAATATCGGTAACTACGCCCTGGACAGGCGGTACAATCGGGATTTTAAAGGATTATTCATGGAATTATGCCGTCAACTACAATCCGTGGAAAAAAGGCAATGGCTCAACAACCGCGTTCACAACTAAAGGCTGGCAAACAGTAACCATGCCGTTATCAAGCTTTGTAGACAGCAAGGGCTTACCAGCCGCAAGCCTGACTGATTTACTTGGCTCGGGCGGAGCAGGTGGCGTAAACTTTTTCTTTGTAAACAATGGAACAACAACCGTCGCCTCGTTTGAAGCCGCGATTGATAATATCCGAATCGTAAAAATTAAATAAAAGCTTGTTTTAGTTGGTTATATGATGCCATGGGCCTTTGAGAGGGCCCTGGCATTTTTTACGATGAGCACAGTTTATTAACATAAACAACAGTAATCATATCAATCCAATCATGCTACAATTATGCTTTAAAACGCAACGGGATAAATAAATCAGTGTAACTCATAAATTATAAACATATACTTAATAACGAATGGCCAATACCCAGAAAAGTTGTCTTTTAGGCTGTGCATTAGCACTGCTAACAGTAGGCTCAGCCAAAGCGCAAAGCCTGGTAAACCCAACAACCGAAGTCAAGATCACCCAGCTGATCAAAAAAATGACTTTAGAAGAAAAAGTGAACATGATACATGCCAGTTCATCATTTACATCTGGCGGCATTAAGCGCTTAGGTATCCCGGAACTCGTCATGTCTGACGGGCCACATGGTGTGCGGTCAGAGCATGGCCGGGGCTACGATGCAATTGCCAATGTTAACGATGCAGGCACCTATTTGCCTACAGGTAATACGTTAGCCGCTACCTGGAATCCTGCATTAGGGTACGCTTTCGGCGCGGTATTGGGCAGCGAAGCCAAGTACAGGGGCAAGGACGTGATACTGGGCCCCGGTATTAACATTATACGATCACCGCTAAACGGGCGTAATTTTGAGTACCTGAGCGAAGACCCATACCTGGTGTCGCAAATGGCAGTTGGTTATATTAAAGGCGTACAGGATCAGGGTATATCGGCCTGTATAAAACACTTCGCCGCTAATAACGAAGAGGTTGACCGGGGAACCGTTGACGTTCAGATGAGTGAACGAGCCTTGCGCGAAATTTACCTGCCGGGTTTTAAAGCAGCCATCACAATTGGAGGTGTAAATACCGCCATGGGTTCTTATAATAAATTCAGGGGACAGTACGCTACGGAGAATGCGTACCTGATAAACAAGATACTGAAAGGAGAATGGGGATTTAAAGGCGTTTTGATGAGCGATTGGGGTGCCGTGCACAATACGATGGAAGCTCTGCAAAATGGTACCGACCTGGAAATGGGCACGGATCTGAATATGTTGCCCAATCCCAATTATCATAAGTTTTTTATGGGCGATACTGTGGTCAGCCTTGTTAAAAGCGGCAAAGTACCGGTAGCCCTTATTGACGATAAAGTGCGACGCATACTGCGGATAATGTACAAAACCCACATGCTTGGTGGCACAACCCGCACACCCGGAGCTTACAATACCGCTGAGCACCAGCAAACGGCATTAAAAATAGCCGAAGAGGGTATTGTATTATTGAAAAATGAAGGCCAGGTACTGCCGCTTAAAAAGTCGGCGGTAAAAAGTATAGTCGTTATAGGCAATAATGCTGACCGGGAAAATGCTCTCGGCGGAGGCAGTTCGCAGGTTAAAGCTAAATACGAGATCACCCCATTGCAAGGGCTGCGAAACCTATTGGGTAATTCAGTAAATATACAGTACACCCAGGGTTATAAAATAGCAAAAGACGCTGTTGCCGATCCGCAGTTAATACAACAAGCTGTTGACGCGGCCACAAAAGCCGATGCAGCGATTATATTTTGCGGATGGACGCATGGCTACGATTACAATGTTTGGGGTGATAACGCTTTTGATGCAGAGGGTGTTGATAAACCCAACATGAATATGCCTTTTGGGCAGGATGAACTGATCAAAGCGGTATTGAAAGCCAATCCTAACACTGTTGTGGTATTAATGGGCGGCGGCCCGATAGATATTAGCCAATGGGTGAGCCAAAGTAAAGCCATTGTTGAAGGCTGGTACCCTGGTATGGAAGGTGGGAATGCTTTAGCTAAGATTCTTTTTGGAGAAGTTAACCCGTCAGGTAAATTGCCAATGACATTCCCAAAAAAACTGGAAGAGTCGCCAGCGCATAAATTGGGTGAATTTCCGGGAGTAAATGGCACGGTACATTATAACGAAGGCATATTTGTAGGCTACCGTTATTTTGATGCCTATAAAATTGAACCCCAGTTTGCTTTTGGGCATGGTTTATCATATACCACATTTGACTATAGTAAGCTTACTGTGCAAAAAGGTACAGGTAAAAAAGCTGTAGTTAAACTTATGATAAAAAACACGGGTAAGGTAGCAGGTGCAGAGGTAGTTCAGCTATATGTAAAACAAACTAAACCATCTGTTGATCGCCCTGATAAAGAATTAAAAGCGTTTAAGAAAGTGTTTTTGCAACCTGGCGAAAGCAAAGAGATTAGTTTTATCCTTAATCAGGATGCGTTTTCTTACTATGATGAAAAAAAGAATAATTGGGTTGCCGATGCAGGGCAATACAATATTTTGGTGGGCAGTTCGTCCAGGGATATTCGTGCAGATAAAAATATAGAATTATAAAGTACATCAAACTTCATTGACGTAACATTATCTTTAAAATGCCAAAGCCTCTGCCAGATAATGGTCAGGGGCTTTATTGGGATAAATACGATCTTTTTCGACATTACTCAAATAAGATTGAACCATTTAAACACTTTAAAAAGTTCATTAAGTTTGAATCCTTTTCAAATGTTATCTGATCTGAAAAGCTGGATATCCGATTTTTGTTACTCTATTGTTACTCAAAATAATTTAACTAATTGTTATTCAGTACTATGATGTTACCTGGCAGAAAGTGCTTGAAAAAAGTTATTAACATATTGATTTTCAATCAAATAATGTATATATTCTTTCTTGTTACTCATTTGTTACTTAAACTTCATAACTATCTGATAATCATTGGGTAAGTACTTTTTGTATCGGGCAAGTAGTTGTTGTAAATAATTGATAATCAAGCAGTTGTGAATTAATTCAGAAAGTAAAAATCTCATTTTATTTTCCTTAAGCACCATGTATTCAGGTAATTACAAATAAGACTGATTGGTATATTTACATATTTTGTTACTGAAATTCGTTTTTTTTGTTTCTTATCTGTTCCTCACATTACTATTTGTTCCTCATTTTTGTGTCAATCTAAATCGTTGTAACTATCAGTGATTAAATGGCACTAAACAACATTAATCAATACAAAATGCCGCAAAAATGAGGGGAAATAACACTTGGTATCTATACTTAGAGTTTTCACAAGTTAAGCATTGATTAGATTGTGAAAATTTAATATATGAGTTCAAACTTCACGATCAAAAGAAAATGTGTGCATTGTAAAAAAACGTTCGATGCCAAAACAACCGTCATGCGATACTGCGGCAAACTGTGCAATAAACGGCACAATGCTGCCAAACAAAGAAATGACAAGTTAGAAGCAGAAAAACAGCGGCGGCCGATCATTTTGTCTCCACAAATAATCCAGCCTTTTCAAGGCGCGGAATACTTAAATACCCAAAAAGTAGCGCTTCTGCTCGGCGTGTCACGCAATCTCATCTATCATTTAATAAACACGGGTAAGTTGAACGCCTATAACCTTTCAATTCGGAAGACGATAGTTCTTAAAAAAGATATTGATTTACTATTTCAGACAAGACGGCTTTTAGTCATGCCCAATAGTAAATTGCCCAAAACAACTGATTGTTATAACATGGGAGAGCTTCATGCAAAGTTCGGAATGTCTGAAAGTGCGATATATAATCTAATAAAAAGATACGACATAGCAAAGTTCCATATAGGCAGATTCACCTATGTCACTAAAAAAGCATTAATCCATTCTTACTCAATCAGAACTAATGTCAAAGGTAACAATAAGAAAAAAGCCATTAACTAAAAACTGAAAATCCTTGTATTTGGACTATTCTCCTCTAATCTTCAATTCATCAGCAAATAAATTACAGCGGTTTGAGTATTTAAAATTGTTCATTTATGATAAACCTAATAGTAATATTGAGCGGAAGTATAATAAGGAAACAACAAAGTTAGCCGAGTGGGTTAGGCTCAAACGACATCTTGACGTACAAAGTAACAGGTTTGGATTTTTATCTGAATCTAATAGGGGAGGTGATTTTATCAATTACTTTAAAAAATACACAGCAAGGCGTCAGAAAACGGATTCTGATAACATGGCAATGGCTTTTCGGTATTTTGAAGATTTTATAATCAGCAATAACCTGAAAGTTTGTGATTTGAATGAATCAATATGTGAGGGTTTTAGATCTTATCTTTTGAGTGGTTCTGGAATCCGCTTTAGAGAAAAGCCAATTTCAAGAAATACGGCCCGTTAGTTATTTTGCGAAATTTCGATCTGCTTTAAAAGAAGCGTTTAGTAAGGGATTGCTTGCAGAAGATCTCTACTCGTTGGTCAAGCCTATAAAAGCAAACGAAACTCATCGCGAACGTTTAGAGTTGATCGAACTCCGGACGTTTTACATGTAAAAAGTTGTTAAACAAAATAATCAGCAGGAACCATTGGGGCCTCGAAAGACGAAAAGCAAAATAAGATATTTAGCTGCGCAAAAGCTTATAGTATAGGGCATATAATAGATGGCGCCGTTGTTTGATGCACCAAATTGTAAAAGGTGGTCGGGCGTCCAAGCGTCTAATGAAGGATAAATTGGGGGACTTTTCCAAGGGGCGAACAAGACTAAGTTATGTCAAAAATTGGCATAATGCGATGAAAAATCATCGTTATGGCCTTATAATTCACAAAAACTTCACGAGGGCTCATTCTCTATTTGATTTTTTAATAACATTAATTATGTTTGTGTGCGAACACGCAAATTTATAGACTATTCAAGACACTTAAAACCAAATTAGATTTGGCTTCTGGTCGCTAATGCGGGTTATTGAATAACCGTTATTTAAAAGGGATTTCTACGCTACTTCGATCTAAACATCCATAATTTACGGATTACAAGGGGGATTCGAACGCAATAGAAGGCCTTATAACGCAGGACAGGCAATTCAAAGGGATTTTATACCGCTTATTTTATATTAAATAATCGGCTTGGGAAATTATTGCCTTTAATTTATGTGTGTGCGGGCACATCAATTGAAGATACACTTTAATAAAAAAGATTTGCATAAACAGCGCCTTTAAATAATAAACAATACAAACAATCAACTATAAAACTATTTTTTATGAAAAAACTCTACGATGCATGTAGGCACCTTTGGGTGTTAAAAATTCCTTACTGTATATTAACAGCCATTGCTGCACTGACTTTTGTTTTTATAGGGTTAGGGTCTGTTAACCGCGCGGTTGCACAAACAAAAGTAACCGTTATCGGTACCGTTGTTGATTCATTAGGTATGCCTGTTATTGGCGCCAACATCGCCCCGGTTAACACGAAAGGCAATAGCACAGCAACAGATGGTAACGGTAAATTCGTACTTGACGTGGCTGCAGGCACAATTTTAAAGATCAGCTATGTGGGCTTTGTAAGCAAAGAGATCACGGTAGCAGCTAATCAAAAAGCAATAAGGATTGTATTAGCCGAAACTAAAAGCCAGTTTGATGATGTGATTGTAACCGCTTATAACCGTAAGCAAACACGCGAAGCGGTTGTAGGTTCTGTTACCACGGTTAAACCAGGCAATTTAAAAATACCGGCAAGTAACCTTACCAATGCGCTGGCAGGGCAGGTAGCGGGTGTTATTGCTTATACACCGAGCGGGCAGCCGGGGCAGGATAACGCCCAGTTTTTTATTCGGGGGGTAACAACCTTTGGCTATAAACAAGATCCGCTTATCCTGATAGATAACGTTGAGCTTACATCAAATGATCTGGCAAGGTTAAATGTCGACGATATTGAAAGTTTTTCGGTATTGAAAGATGCCAGCGCTACCGCGTTATATGGTGCACGCGGTGGTAATGGTGTAATTTTAGTTAAAACAAAAGAAGGTAAAGCCGGCAAGGCACAGATTAATTTCAGGCTCGAAAACTCTGCGTCACAATCTGTAAAAACGCTTGATTTGGCAGACCCGATTACCTATATGCGGCTTTATAACGAGGCCACCCAAACCCGCGACCCGTTAAGCCCGCTCCTGTATAGCGAAAATAAAATTATTAATACGCAGGCCACTATTAACCATGCGCCTGGCAGCAACCAGTATGTATACCCTGCTGTCGACTGGATCAATATGCTGTTTAAAAAACGCGCCAGCACCCAACGTGGAAATCTAAGTATCCAGGGCGGGGGCGGCGTTGCACGCTATTACGTTGCCGGATCATTCAGCAACGATGGCGGCATATTGAAAACCGACATCAGAAACAATAATAACAACAACGTTAACTTTAAAAATTACCAGTTACGGTCAAACGTAAACATCAATATTTCTGATAAAACGGAACTCATTGTTCGTTTATCAGGTACATTTAATGATTACAACGGCCCCTTAACCAGCGATGGCAGTTTACAAACGCAGCTTTATAACCTGGCATCACATACAAGTCCTGTTGATTTTCCGGCATATTATCCGCCCGACTCTGCCAATGTACATACCCAGCATATTTTATTCGGCAATGTTGCATCAGCATCAAACGGGGACGGTGCCAGTAAGTATCTTAACCCTTATGCAGAGCTGCTTAAAGGGCACCAAAGATATTCGGAGTCAAGAATGCTGGCGCAGCTGGAGCTAAATCAAAATCTGGATTTTGTTACCCAGGGATTAAACTTTCATGCCATTATGAGTACCAACAGGTATGCCTACTTCAGGTCGTACCTATACTACGCGCCTTTTTATTATTCGGCAACAAATTACGATAAAACAAGTAACACCTATCAGTTGCAATGGATCAATAATTTGCCTACGGGTAATAATGTAGCACGCGAATATCTTGCCTATTCGCCACTTGAAAGTTTGAACTCCAGCTTTATGTACTTACAGGGCGTGCTTGATTATTCGCATACATTTGCAAAAAACCACAATGTAAGCGCGGCTTTAATAGGTACCGAGCAGCAAACAATCAATGGCAATGCCGGCAACTCAACGTTGCTTACTTCTTTGCCTTTCCGCAACCAAACGTTGGCAGGCAGGGCAACCTATTCATTCAAAAGCAGGTACTTTCTTGAATTCAACTTCGGGTATAACGGGTCGGAGCGTTTTTCTGAAAATCACCGGTTTGGATTTTTTCCAACTATTGGCGGTTCATGGATCGTATCTGACGAAAAATTCTGGGGCGACTTATACAATGTTGTCGACCGCTTTAAACTGCGCGCAAGCTATGGTTTAGTAGGTAACGACGCGATAAGCAACAGGCGCTTCTTTTATGTATCTGATGTGAATTTAAACGGTGGCAGCCCTGCCTCCTTTGGTTTAACCAACGGCTATTATCGCCCGGGGGTGAGCATTAATAATTACGAGAACGACGATGTAACCTGGGAAACATCAAAGCAAATAAACCTGGGTATGGAGTTTACACTGCTCAAAAAAATAAATGTTATTGCCGAGGTTTATAAAAACAACAAAGACAATATCCTGCAAAACCGCGCCTCGATACCCGCAACAATGGGGCTTGAAGCCGGTATAGCAGCTAATATAGGTAAGGTAGAGTCAAAAGGGATTGATATTTCTTTAGATGGAAAACAATATCTCGGAAAAGATTTGTCGATACAGATGAGAGGGAACTTTACTTATTCTGCCAACAAGTATACACAATTTGAGCAGCCCGATTATAAAGAATCGTACAGGTTTGAAGTTGGCCAGCCGGTTAACCGTTATTATGGCCTTGTTGCCGAAAGGCTGTTTGTTGACGATAAAGAGGCCGCAAACTCACCTTCACAGCTTTTTGCCTCTGGCGGAGTGCAGCCTAAGGGCGGGGATATTAAATACCGCGACCTGAATCGTGATGGTAAAATTGACTATGCCGACGTAGCGTTTATCGGTAACCCGGTAATACCACAAATTGTATACGGGTTTGGTTTATCGGCTACCTATAAAAACTTTGATCTTTCGGGATTTTTCCAGGGGCAGGCTAAAGTGTCGTTTTTTATCAACCCGGCTACAACATCACCCTTTGTAAAAAGCCCCGAAACACAATACACCGGGAATACCCAATTGCTTAAAGCCTATGCAGACGATCACTGGTCTGAGGACAATCAAAACCTGTATGCTTTATATCCGAGGCTTGGGGCCGATGCCAACTCTATCCAAAATAACCTGCAAACCAGCACCTGGTGGATGCGCGACGGCAGTTTCCTGCGACTTAAATCGGTTGAGTTTGGCTACACCATGCCCAAACGGATAGCAAAAGTGTTGCGTGTTAAAAATGCCAGGATATATTTCAATGGATTGAACCTGTTAACCTGGAGCCCATTTAAATTATGGGATCCTGAGCTTGGCGGCAATGGCTTCGCTTACCCTATACAAAAGGTTTTCAACCTTGGCATAAACGTCAATTTATAACATTAACTGAATATACTTCAAATATGAGATCATATTATAAATATCTGTTCATGGCAATTTTAGCAATATCTTGCGTGTCATGTAAAAAGTACCTTGATGTTACGCCTGATAACGTTGGTACCATAGATTACGCTTTCAGGAACCGTAATGAGGCCGAAAACTACCTGTTTACTTGTTACTCCACATTACAAAATATGGTATACCCTCAAAATAATCCGGGTTTTACCACTTCTTCAGAAATTATTTTCCCCAATGATCTTTCAGATTATTATGGCATCGACCCTGTAGGCTTTAACCTGATAAGAGGATCGCAGAGCAGTCAAAATGTAGGTCTTAATTACTGGAATGGTTATAACGGCGGCCAGCCGGTGTTTGTAGCATTAAGAAGGTGTAACATTATGCTGGAGAATATTAACAAGCCGGTTGATTTAACAGCAGGTGAAAAGAAGAGATGGATAGCCGAAATAAAATTTTTAAAAGCATATTATCACTTTGTTTTATTCAGGCTATACGGTGCCGTACCTATAATAGATGTAAACCTGCCAATAAACAGCTCGGCAGAAGAGGTAAAAGTTAAACGGGCCCCTGCCGACTCGGTGGTAAACTATATGGTAAGGTTACTTGACCAGGCTACCCCGGATTTGCCGGTGATAATACAAAACCAGGAAAAAGAACTTGGCCGTATTACCCAGCCAATAGCGCTTGCTGTAAAGGCGCAGATACTTACCACCGCCGCAAGCCCGCTGTTTAACGGCAATCCCGACTATGTAAACATTAAAAATAAAGATGGCCAAAAGCTTTTTTCTTCGTCATATGTTGCTGGCAAATGGGATAAAGCCGCGGCAGCAACGCTTGCCGCTATTACGGCTTGCGAAGCAAACGGCAGCGCTTTACATAAGTTTATACCGCCTGCCAATGTAGGCACACTGTCCGATTCGTTAAAAACCGTACTCGACCTGCAAACTACCATCACCGAAAAATGGGACCTGAATACAGAGGTGATCTGGGCGTTGAACCCGTATTTTCCGAGCCAAACCTATTGCTTTCCACGGTTAACGGCAAAAGCCGCCGCCAGCCCCGACCTGCCGGGAACATTCGCGGTGCCTATTTCTGAGCAGGAGTTGTTTTACACCAATAAAGGTGTTCCTATAAATGAAGATAATACCTGGGATTATGCCAATCGTTATGAGTTACGGACTGGCGATGATGCCAACAGGTTTTATATAGGTAATGGATACGAGACTGTTAAAGCGCATTTTAACCGCGAGCCCAGGTTTTATTCATCGATAGGTTTTGATGGCGGCATTTGGTTTGGTAATGGCCTGGTAAACCAGGAAAACCTGTATTATATCCAGGATCGTGGCAGTAGCTCATTTGCCGGGCCAACGGATAATATCAGGATAAATATAACCGGTTACTTCCCCAAAAAACTGGTGAATTATTTATCAGTTTATGACGAAGGATACAACATGGTTAATTACAGGATGCCTTTGATCAGGCTGGCGGGCCTTTACCTGCAATATGCCGAGGCTTTAAATGAACAGGGCAAACCATACGCACAGGTTGTTCCATATCTTAATAAAGTTAGGGCCAGGGCAGGTTTACCGGGCGTTGTTGAGGCCTGGAGCAAGTATTCAAAAAATCCTTCAAAATTTACCACCCAAAATGGCTTAAGGCAAATTATACACCAGGAAACAAGGATAGAACTGGCATTTGAAAGCGAGCCCGGCTGGGACCTGCGCCGCTGGAAAGAACTGCAAAGCGTATTAAGTAAACCGCTGCAGGGATGGAACATATTTGAATCATCGTCAATAAACTATTACCGCCCAAGAAACCTGGTTATCCCCGTTTTTAACGTACGCAATTATTTGTGGCCAATAGCCGCCGACGACTTAATAGTCAACGGTAATCTTGTTCAAAATTTAAACTGGTAATTACAAAATATAACGATCATATAATTAAACAATATGAAAAATATTAAAAATCATTCATTCCTGCTTCTCATAGGTATGGTAATGATAAGCATAATTTCGTGTAAAAGGAGCGATGGTGACAGGGTGCCGGTGTCTACCGATACAGCGAAGCCTGGTGTAATCTCCAATTTAAAGGTTGATAATTATAATGGTGGTGCATACATCACCTATACTTTGCCTAAATCAGAAAACATACTTTACGTGCTGGCTAAGTACCAGATCAGGAACGGCGTATCAAGAGAAACTAAATCATCCTATTATTCCGATACAGTTACTGTGGAAGGCTTTGCCAAAGAAGCGGATTATGAGGTTACTTTATATACGGTAAGCCGGGCAAATGTTTCGTCGGACCCGGTGAAGGTTACTGTTCACCCTAAAATTCCACCCTATATATCAATTAAGGCGGCTACCAGCATTGGCGCCGACTTTGGGGGAGTTAACGTTAAGGCCTTAAATCCCTTAAAAAAGGACATCGGAATAATAGTTACCGCTTATGACAAATCTACCAATTCAATGGAGATTCAGGACCAGCATTATACCCGGTCTGATACCATTAACTATTCGGTAAGAGGGTTCAATACCGATCCCCGTAATTTCGGGGTTTACATTACCGACAAATATGGCAATATATCAGATACCATTAAGCAAAGTATTAGCCCCTTGTTTGAGGCGTTGTTAGACAAAAGCAAGTTCAGCCCGTATAATTTATCATCAGATACTCCTATCGGTTATGGCTGGGCGCTCCCAAATCTATGGAATGGCGTTACAGATGGCAGCGCAGCCGGCTGGCATACCGAACCGGGCCATAACCCGCCCTTTATATGTACGTTTAATGTTGGTGTCTCCTACAAGTTAAGCCGTTTTATTTTATGGGAAAGGCCGGATTACGGATCTGATCTGTATGCTTTTGGCCATGGCAACCCCAAAATATTTACGTTGTGGGGTTCAAATGTGCCGCAGCCCAAAGACGCGGTGCTCCCTCTTTCATCTGCAGTAGGTACAGTTGTCGGCGATTGGATTAACATCGGAAACTTTACCTATCCTAACCCCCCTTCGGGTTTGCCCCCGCAGGCCCACAACGCTGCCGATAATGCCTTTGTAATGGAAGGTGTAAATTTTAACATTTCGCTGGCAGCACCCAAAGTTCATTTTATACGCCTGGCTGTTGGGCTTACCTGGTCGGGCGGTAACATTGCCCACGCGATGGAAATTTCACTTTACGGAAACCAGCAATAGTTGATAATTATTGAAAATAGAAAACATGAAAAAGCTTATACATATATTATTGGGCTGTTTACTGGTAGCCGGATTTGGGTGCCGGAAAAGTAATTACGCCACCGATTACAAGGATTTTTACGATGGTCACGAAATTGTATACACCGGCGCGGTTGGATTTGCCATTGTGCAGCCGGGTAACTTAGAACTGGGCCTTAAATGGAAAGCCAGCCCAGACCCCAGCATAACCAGGTACGTGGTTTACTATAACAATGGGGCCGACTCGCAGGTGGTAAACATTACCGGCAAGCAGGATACCATCAGGACCGTTATTAAAAACTTAGCCGAATACACCTACTCGTTTACCATTTACTCGTACGATGCAAAGGGTAACAAATCCATCCCCTATGAGGTTAATAACGCTAAGGTTTATGGTCCGCTTTATGCAGCAACGCTGTTAAACAGGGGGTACGATGCTGTAACCCCTTATGTACTAAATGACAATGGATCCTTAACCCTGAACTTTATTACGCCCGATACCATCAACATTAAAACAGTAATTAACTATACAAACGGCGCAGGGCTTGCCGCCGCCACCGTGCTTAAGCCCGATCAAAGCGCCATAACCCTGCCCAGCTATAAAGCCGGAACGGAGATTAAGTACAAATCATATTACATCCCCCAGCGTACTTCGATAGATACATTCGCTGTGGCGCAATTTGATGTTTTTCCGAAAATATACACTTATGTTGAGTGCGATAAATCATTATTTAAAGATGATGCCTCGCTGCCAAATGATGTTTATGCCGCTTATGGCACCAGCTTAAGTAAACTATGGGACGGAAGTGCAGGGCCACAGGCGTATCCAAACATTTTTCATACCGATGAAGATCATGGCATACCCCATACATTCACTTTTGACATGGGGAAAGTGTATAACAACCTGGCACGGGTGGAAGAAACCGGGCGGCAGGGATATCATAACCCGGCAGATTTTGAGGTATGGGGTATTGCTGATATTACCAACGCCGCCACAACTTTGCAGGCAAATAATTCGGGATGGAAAGCAGAAATGATTTCAAAAGGGTGGACTTTGCTTAAAGAATGCGTGCGTAGCGATGACGGAAATAATCCGGTTAGGTTTGATTTAAACAGTAATCCGCCGGCTGTGCGCTATATACGGATAAGGGTTGTTAAAACTGTCGATTTTGCCAGTAACCCACAGGGTAGTAACTGGGGCGAGCTAACTTTTTGGAATAAACAATAAAACTAAACCGGGCTAAATGACATCGCTTTTATTTTAGCGGAGCATTTGGCCCGGTCTCTTTAACATTTTGCTAATCATATCTGCTTCATGAAATACGTTTTAAACTTGCGACAGTCGGTTAGGGCGGCCGTAGTTATTGCTATGCTATTACTGGGCCTAAAAGTTACAGGCCAGCAAAAAACCCAAACAAATTATAATCAGCTGCCGGTTAAGGCACTGCTTTTAACAGTGCCCGACGCTAAGGATGTACCTATGTTTTGTGATTTTATCCGCGATGCGCTGCCTAAAGAAGGCGTTAATACGCTGGTATTACGAATAAGATATAAATATAAATTCAAAAGCCATCCGGAGCTTGCAGATCAGGGTGCATTGTCTGAGCCGGAGTTAAAAGCTATTGTAAAGGCTTGCCGGGATGTGGGAATACGCTTTATTCCTAAAATGAACCTGTTTGGCCATCAGTCCGAGGATGAAAAAATTCTTCCCTTGCTCGCTGCATATCCCCAGTTTGATGAATCACCGCAGCTAAATCCGCCCCATCCCTGGAAACCCGTTTATACCATGTATGATTTTTATACCAAGAGTGTGTGCCCTAACCATCCTGACCTGTTAAAGGTAGTATTTTCTTTGATGGACGAACTCATAGATGTGTGTGGGGCTGATGCTTTTCATGTGGGCCTTGATGAAGTATGGATAATAGGCGATGACAGGTGCCCCAGGTGTGCGGGGCTCGATAAAGCGGAGATTTTTGCTGCCTATGTAAACAAGTTGCACGATCACTTAAAAGGCAGGGGCTGCCAGATGTGGATGTGGAGCGACAGGTTAATAGACGGAAAAACCACCGGCTTACTTGCCTGGCAGGCAAGCATGAATAATACCTCCAGGGCCATTGATCTGATTGCTAAGGATATTATGATCTGCGATTGGAAATATGAAGACGCCCCGCCAACCCCGGCTTACTTTTCTGTTAAAGGATTTAACGTTTTACCATCCTCGTGCAATAAGCCCGAGGTGGCCATTGCCCAGCTTAACCAGGTATTGGATATACGCAAAAATGGCTCACGCGCCGAATATTCGCATGTACTGTCAAACAGGATGCAGGGTATGTTCCATACCATGTGGGGCAACTCGAGAGATTTTATACAGGCCTATTATGGGAAAGATAAAGATAGGGACGGAAGTGTAACAACATTCAAAACACTTTTTAAAGAAATAAGGACGCGGGATAACAATACCGGCTTAAATAATAATTAAACATTTATTATCATACCGCCTCTTATTTAACAAGACAATTAATCGGTTTAATAAACTAACTAAAAACTAAAATTCATGCTCAGAAAACCACATGCGCGTAAAGTGCAATTAATGTTAATAAGTTTACTCTTAACGGCTTCTATTACCTACGGACAGAAGTCAATAAGCAATGAAACGCCAGATCATAAAACGAAAAGAATGGAATGGTGGACGGATGCCCGTTTTGGCATGTTTATTCACTGGGGCTTGTATGCTTTACCTTCAAGGCACGAATGGATGAAAAGCAATGAACATTTGACCAATGAACAATATCAAAAATACTTTGATGCTTTTAATCCCGATCAGTTTAATCCCAAAGCATGGGCAAAGCAAGCTAAAGCCGCCGGTATGAAATACGCCGTGCTAACAACCAAGCATCACGAGGGCTTTTGTTTGTTTGATAGCAAATATACCGACTATAAAGCCACCAATACTGCTGCAAAACGCGACCTGGTAAAGGAATATGTGGACGCTTTCAGGGCCGAAGGTTTAAAGGTTGGGTTTTACTATTCACTGCTCGACTGGCACAACCCCGATTATGAAATTGACAATTGGCACCCTCTTAAGCCAACAGGAGGCGATACAGCTTTCACCAGGCTAAATAAAAACCGAGACATGGCAAAATACAGGCAGTATTTACGCAACCAGGTTGCCGAGTTGCTTACCAACTATGGTAAAATAGATATATTATGGTTTGATTTTTCCGACGGGACAAAGGAAATTCATGGCAAGAGCAAAGGCGATTGGGGATCTGTTGAATTAATTAAGCTGGTAAGAAAGTTGCAACCCGGTATTTTAATTAACAACCGTTTAGGATTGGAAGAGTACAAAGACGGAGCAGATTTTGTAACGCCGGAGCAGGTAAGTGCAAGCGATTTAGTAAAGTACAAAAACCAGTTATGGGAAACTTGCCAAACCTTCTCTGGTTCATGGGGATATTTCAGGGACGAGAATACCTGGAAAACAAACCGGCAATTGCTTGATCTTTTAATTACATCGGTAAGCAATGGCGGTAACCTTATTTTAAATGTAGGGCCAACAGCCCGTGGCGAATTTGATTACCGGGCTACTAAAGCCCTGGATAGTTTAGCCCTGTGGATGCATGCAAACAATAAGGCAATTTATGGTTGCACATCGGCGCCCGAGGTGTTCAAAGCTCCGGCGGATACCAAACTCACCTACAATGCGGCTGCAAAAAAGCTATATGTACATCTATATAAATATCCGTCAGATGGTGTTTTATCCCTACCCGGTTATAAGAACAAAGTGAAATACGCGCAGTTTTTGCATGATAACTCCGAACTGATATGCAAACAATCAGGCAGTATCCCCAACGATTTGGAACTAAAGATCCCGGCAAAGAAGCCTTTGATGGAAATACCGGTGATAGAACTGTTTCTTGAGTAAATGTTGGTGATCGGCACCGGACATACGCTTAGTGTCGTTCAATATGATTCGGGTATTAATTTTCAAGAATTTTTGTAAAACCATCAATTTCTATCAATTCTTCAATAAATTGGTGCGGATTCTGAACCGTCATCCACCCATTTCTAAAAAGCCTTTTTACTAATAGTAAAAGGCTTTTTTTATGTCCGCAGGGTGGATAAACTAATGTACTATTTACCCAGAATATGTTCAAAGTGTCTATCAATTTAGTTTACTAATTGAACAGCTGTAATTAGGCCTGTTGCTGATGCTGAAATGTTTATCGGTTTCGCGTTTCCCGGTGTTTTTATAACAAAAGCTGCAATGCCGGCCTCGGGAGTTATTTTTTGCTCGCCAACAATTTCTCCGCCGCCTGTTAGCGCCAAACTAACTTGTTGTTTTCCGCTTGGGATAACCGTTCCGTTTTTATCAACTATTGATGCATAAACAAATATTACATCACTTTTCCCAACAGCTGTTATTTTTCCACTATAATCAACAGTAAGTTTAATGGCATAATGCGTTAACGGTGTCCGGCGTTCGGCTGATTTCACCAGCCTGCCGTTGATATACCCTTTAGCGGTAATAACGCCTGGTTGATATGCAACACTAAAAGTAAACGGCGCATGCTTAAGGTTATTATTCATTTTGCCGGTATCGGGCTTTTGTTTGCCCATTGATGTACCGTTTAAAAACAACTCAACCCGGTCGCAATTACTAAAAACTTTTATGCTTTTGGTTGCCGGGTTGTTCCAGTAACTGGCTATAAACAGCATTGGTTCACCTGCATCGCGCTGGCTTTGGTAAAAGTAATAGGCAAATTTGGGCAGCCTGAAAATGTCCATAATGCCCGATGATTCAATATCCGGGGCATAACCGCGTTTATAGTCAAACATGAGCCAGCCAGCATCGCCGGTAATGTTCCCGTTAAGGTTGTCGTTATGCGCTTCCTGGAAATTTGCTGCCTGTTGCAGCATCCGTTTTTCACCGTCGCCACGTAACTGGCGGGATGTTTTTTCCTCGTCGGTAAGGTCTTTATATTGGGTTTGGTTAAAGCCTGCATTTTGGGCGTAGTATTCCCAATCGCCATATTCAGCAATGAATATAGGTTTGCTATTAAATTTTTTCCAGTAATCAGGTGCTTTAGCGTGCTGGCGGGCGGGGATAAATACAT
>Ga0307515_10002576_pt1 | contig 39125 bp, 42 predicted proteins | sample 17_EM_MG_FD_194513 | JGI IMG/M metagenome (GOLD analysis project Ga0307515, IMG submission 194513) | Populus trichocarpa ectomycorrhiza microbial communities from riparian zone in the Pacific Northwest, United States - 17_EM | ecosystem: Host-associated > Plants > Roots > Unclassified | place... | reverse complement strand
GTTAGCACCATTAGTCATCGATCGACCTTATGTCGATGCGACATGTCTCGTTACACGATACAATAGACACACCTTCGCATACGCCCGCACACACTCGACTACTCGAGCGCACGCCACCGTACAACAGACACATGGAATCGCAACCTCATGTTAAGATTTGTTTTGGCTAATAGTATATGGAACTCTATATGAAATCTAGAGCTACGACGGTCATATGAGGCATTATGCGATGACCTAGTGCTGCCGTCTGCTAAACCCCTAGCAACATTTGCTGGAGGGAATATGCACTGACCGTGGATGCAATGAAGAAGCAATTGCCATCACGAAATGATGTCAGTTTGGCTTTGGACGGATGGACATCACCGAACACAGTAGCCAGAACGCCGGTCATTGCTTACTATATGGATCGATATTGGGCATTACATGAAGCTCAACCTGCATTGGATGAGGTTGATCGCCTGTTCTTTTCCCGTTTCGGAAGCTGATTAAGGATGATAGGTCAAGGGCCAACGTAACGGGGCAAGGATAGCCGTACGTTTGAATGACGTGCTTGATCGTTTTGCACTTACCGATGGCTGTTTGCTTGGTATTACAACTGATAATCCTTCCTCAAATCACTCGATGACACATGAGCAGCAATCAACACTCGAGGCCTCTGCCATCCCATGGCCTGCTTTGTGGAACCGCATACCATGCATGGCGCACATCATACAGTGGGCTTTAGGTGCATTCATGAGCAGTCTTGGTGTAAAAGGCCGCACCAAGTCTTGGGAAGCCCATGAGATCGATCAGCAATTTGGAGAGAATGAAAGCACAGATGATGGGAAGAGTCAAAGAGTTCGAAAAGAAGGCAACGCTAGAATCATTAAGGTGTTGGCCATGGAATCAGGTTTGGCAAATATCATAGAGAAAGTGCGTATTTCATGATACTTTTGAAAGTCCTGATATTGACCTTCATATAACAAAGAATGCATGCTGAATTGATTACGCTGACACCTGGTCGTCGAAACGAGTTCATTGATCGTCAAAGAGCAAAAGTTCGAATTGCAGTACTACTGATTATAGATGTGAAGAGACAGTGAAACTCAACACTGAAGCTGCTTGAGCGAGCCTACCAATACAGGAATTCACGCGCATGTGGCTGCAAAATCCAAAATACACTGATTACCGGCCACTTTTCACAACTCAAGATGAGTGGACCATTGTGAAGTATGTCACGGAGGTATTGAGGCCATTTCAATATTTGACCCTGTGGATGTCAAAGAGGCATACAGTCACATTGCATCACGTGATCAAAGTGTACAATGACATGTTCGATCATATGGACGGCGTGATGCGAGTTTTGGCCAAAAAGACGACTCCATGGATGGAAGACATGTTCTTCTCCGTGAAGTTATTATGACAGAAGCTGTCCAGATACTATGCTGAAGTGACTCCAACGACGGGCATGCTTCACATTTCTGCGCATCTCCTCAATCCTTTTCGGAAGTTGCAATCGTTTAGAAAGTGGGACAAGGGAATGGATATCAATCCTGACAATGAGACATCCTATACTACCCAATACCAAGAGGCCTTTCTGAAGTATGTTGAGAATGAATACTGTGCCAAACATCGACATGTGCCGGTCAATAGGCACGAAAGCTTACCGAGCAGCAATCTCCTCTCCTCTGCAATGGCTTCCAGATCATGTCAATCATCCCTTGATCCATATGATTTGTCCAGCGATGATGAGAATTGATTAATGCCTGACAATGTTGCTGAGACAACACCCGGACGAAGCAACCGCGCAGCATGTCCATTGACTGCCGCCAGGCGCTATTTGAATTCTCTGCCTGAAGCCACAAACTACTGGGGGCAAATTAATCCAAATCTGAATGATTACCACTCTGACCCAATGGAGATTAGCAGTACTTTTTGGTTGCCGGACATAACTGACTGGTGGTGTCGATAGCAGGTAACGCACTCAAAGCATGCCATTCTTTCCAATGTGGCACGCGACATATTCACTATTATACCTCATGCTTTGGAAGTGGAGGCCAGATTTTCCCTCAACGGAGATGTGATCGGCTGGAGGCAGTCAAAAACCACAGGCAAGACCCATTGAGCAAATGTCGTTGTAAGGCCGTTTGCTCGAACCGATCATGGGATTTTGGCTGGCAATGAACCAGAATTGGATGCAATGAACACAGATAACAACTTGCTAATGAAGAAAGAGGCGGAAGAAAAGACATTGCACCGAACGGCAAAGGTTCACATGGTTCTGGAGTTGTGGCAGGGCAGCCAAAACCTGCATGCTACCCAGAAGGAATCTCGCACTCAAAATAAGCAGATGCCTGCAATGGGATACATTTTGGATACAGAAGAGATTGTCCGAGCATCATGGTCACTGTTTCAACATGATGGTGTTGCTGCATTTAAATTGTCAGGAATATCTCATTTGGCACCACCTATGTCTGCAAAGAACCTCCCTGGAGGCCGAACTCAAATATTCGATGTCCGGCAAATCGAAAGAATCCACTGTCATCCAGTCGAAAGTGTTGATGATAGTGCACCTGAAATCATTTTGGACACTGAAGATTGGCTTAACTGGAATTGGGACTTAGATAATCCAAATGACAGCGAGGATGATTGCGCGGCTGACGTTGAATCTGGCCTGGAGCAAGACAAGAGCATTGAGGATCCGGAATGCCCAAAACAGCGGGATGTTAGCGCTCCGGCAAATGTTCCCTGATTGATTCGGCCTACACGGAAGTCAAGGAGACAGGCTGAAACGGTGTTGATGACGGTCAATGCAATCGAAACAAGGAGGAATAAGGGAGTGAAGAAAAAGTAGGACAAAATGCGTAAATGTTTCACCAACTTCTTAATGTATCTTGACCGAGAGTTTTAGTTAGAGATATATCATAGGCAGATGGTGAGCAGTAGCTTGTGAATTCCGGTTGATGAACAGATGTATAGCAGGCTCAATGAACCTTTTGACAAGATACATGAATTTCAGTCGTGTCAGAGCGAACAGTGCAAGAATGTTACTGCACTCGGTCTTGCCACAGGGCCAAGTCTCAACCTGTGAGAAAAACTTCCAAGAAGTTCAAATCACAATGAAAAGTATTATCGATGGCAGCAGATGTTTAATGGGGAATACATCAACATGAGCGTCAATGGAGGGTCAACGATTTGTGGTTATGTAAGTACGGTAATTACACAGTGATTTTGTCGCTGTTATGCATAACCAATGTATTGGCAGCATTTATAGGCAAAAGAGACAGCAACACTGGCAACACCCCATTCTGAGAATGAGTATCGACGGACCATCAACGATTTGTGGTTTAGTAAGTTTGGTAATTACACCGTGATTTGGTCGCTGTTATGCTTACCCGATGCATTGCCAGCTTTCATACCCAAAACAGACAGCAACATGGTCACTGTCCCATTCTGAGAATGAGCGTCAACGGAGCGTCAACGATCTGTGATATTGTAAGTATGGTAATTACAGCGATTTAGTCGCTGTTATGCATAACCAATGTATTGGCCGCTTTTATTCACAGAACAGACAGTAACACAGTCACTGCCACATAGTGGGGATGAGTGTCAACGGAGCGTCAAGGATTTTTAGCTTCGCATCTTGGATAATTTATGTTCTGATCGGTTGCAGACATCCATTTATCAGATATTGGCTGCCTTTACTGGAAAACACAACAGCGAGATGGTCGCTGCCGCATCCTGAGAATGTGTGTCAACGGAGCGTCAATGATTTTTAGCTTTGCATTCTGGGTAATTTATGTTCCAATTGGTTGCAGACATCCATTTATCAAATATCGGCAGCCTTTACTGGCAAAATCAACAGCGACATGCTCCATGCCGCATCCTGAAAATGAGTGTCAACAGGTTTAGTTGTTGCATATTCGGTAATCAGGGCATCGTGCTGATCTTCGCATTCATACCGGAATTATTGACTGCCGTGATAGGCAAATATACAATGTATCAACGGTTAAATACCGATTGCAAATTAATAGATATTGCAAGCTGCAAAGCATCCAAAAACATATCCTTGGTTGATGTTGAAAACGTGAGTTTGATAAGATAGTATTCACATACTCCAAACGCAACATCCTTAATTGAATCTATGGATGGACCCGCTGCGCGACCAGCAGATAACCCGCCCAATTCAGACAGGTTGTGAGTTTACCATCGAACCGTACCCAAGTTGATGGTTCAGGTCAATTGACAACCCGGACCGCCACTTTGGCAATGGTTCAGGTTGGGCCCGGACCCGGACCCGAATTGACCTTCCAGAACCGTTGCTAACACTAATTATGAGAATGAAGGGAAGATATACAATCTTTGGTGGATGCTGTACTTAGTGTCAACCGATCATCATGGCATGGAGAGATACAGAGGGACGACTAAACTTTGTGGTCTTGCAATGCTGGAAGAATCTTGGATGAGAAAGAGTGATGGGGGATGAGGTTGTGAATAATATGGAGGATTCAAGTGGATATGAGGAATCAGGGGTCCAACCTTCCTGGTTGAGTTTGGAAGACCTCATATCGGTGAATTCACCCCCCGGATCGGGACCCACACCTGCCACATCGGGAATGGTAAATTGACTTGCACAAAAAATCCCCTCCAGTCCCAGTTCCTGATGATGATTTGCCTCATCTCCTCTCATCTCTCTCGTTCTCGTCCTCATCTCTACCATCACCTAAGAACTTGAAGTCAAGTCATCTCTCTCTATCTCTGCATGCCATGATTGAGAGTTAACACCAAGTACAGCATGAACGGAGTACAGCATACACCATGTACTGCATTATCCCAAGATCGACTGACTCCTGATCCCAGCCAGTCTCTCATCTCTCGGCAAACCATGATGTACTCGATTCTTTACATTACCACGATTACAACTCAACCAATCAAAGGAGTCTCAACTCCCGTCGTGTTTCCCTCCCGAACCATACTGCCTCCATATTGACCATATCCAAATTTTCTTCCAATGTCACTCAATCATGGCCTCCAACTGCATATCCACACTTGCTCGATCACGGCATCCAAATCCATCTCCATGCTCGCTCAATCATAGCTTCCATGTGTATCTCCAAACATGCAATCACAGCCTTAAAGTGCGTCCCAATGTTCACTCAATCACGGCGTCTGTGTGTATCTCCAATCATGCTCGATCATGGCCTCCAAGTGCATCTCGCAGTCCAGTGAATCAGGGCCTCCGTCCGTATCTCCTACTCACTCGATTACGGCCTCCCAGTGATCTCCATACTTGCTAAATCATGGACTCGGAGTGTATCTGTCAGTTCACTCCATCACAGTGTGGTGGACTGCAGACAGCCCATCTTCAACGCTCCGCTGCGCCACACATGGCATCTGAAGGGAATTCTAATGATGGAGCAGTTCTGGCTCGAGGAGGGTAGGAAGAGGGTGCAACGATAGGAAGTGATCCCTGGGCATGATGAACACCTCAAGTTGCACGGATCTATGAACACTTGGCAAGAGTGCGTGAGGAACCACATAAATTGCATGGATGTATGGAGACTCAGCAAGAGTGCTTGAGACCAAGGACTGGTAAAAATAGAGTGTGTATTTCATATAATGCGATGATGTCAATCTACCCCGGGCTCTCCCAAATATATACTCCCTGTTGCTGAGTCCATCTCAGTTATCCCTGTATCTCCATATGTATATATATAGAGATACTAAGATAATCCATGCCAGATTCAGATGTAACCAATCTTGTGTCTGTATCAAATACAAATATGATAAACAAAATGCCTGGTTATTTTGGAACTCTTCGAACCGCTTCGATAAGAATATGGCATCAACTCTCCGTCAGAGCTTGCGCAGGGGTTTCGGCTGCTCTTGGAGTCTCCCGCAGACCTGTGCAGACGTCACTGCTGCTCTCGAAATCTCCCATTGACCTGCACCCAGGTCTCAGCTGCTCCAAAATTTGAATATTCTAACGGTGAAATCTTGTAGCATCCTGAATGCACCTGCGTAACTGCAGGCGCTTTCAGGAGCACTTGAGAATGCGCTTGCAGAGTTTGAGAGCACATTGCACTGCTGCAGGGGGGCCTGGGAGCACCTGGAAGTACTTAGAAGCACTGGTGAGGGCTACCGGATTGTCTGGGAGAGTTGTGTGTGTCTTCCAGACCGGTTTACATTTTGCTGATGAACATAGACTGGAAGATATTGCAATGCAAGCAATACAATAACTTCCATGTTGCTCTTGACAGTTCCAACAGGGTAAGGGAGATGATCATGCGACACCACTCTGCACAAGAGAGGAAGATACAGGCAACAAATGTGCTGGGAGACCACTTGTAACATGATCCAAAACACCACGTAATCCTCAGTGATGGCAGCAGACATGAGGAGCAGCTGAGGTTAACCACAATCACCAAGCAACCATCCAGAGATCCCGAGTGTGTGAAGAGCTACCTGAATTGTGCGTACGTGAACAGATTCATCATGGTAACCGGCAGTAGAAACCAAACCCTTGGTATACTTCTGCCAGCTGGCGGAACGCTAGAATATTATTAGACAGTGGCTGCCTTGAGCTGGAACAAAGTATCGACTATGAACCGATGGGTCTCAAATGGTACAGGCAGTCACTGATGGCATTTATTTACTACCTAGGTATAGATGACTGCATTAGTGCTAACTGACTTTGTTCTATCTTACTACCAGTACTGCCTGCTGACCATGTGATACCCATATCAGCTCCATCCACTGAGATGGGCGTGATGCTTCCACTGCCAACCCCACCAACGAGAAGAATGAAAACGGAAAGTAATCGGAATATCGTTGAAGAGCTTTGGATATTTATGGCTGAGGAGGAATCTGGGGATGGAATCAACACTCCCGCCAAATAAGAGGCCGGTGCTATCACTCCAGCTCCCACTGTCATAGAGGCCAGTACAACCTTGCCAACTGTAAAAGAAACCTGTATAACCGCTCAGCAGCCGCCCAATTATCTGCAAAATGGTACACCGAAGCCTGAGTAACCTGCCACTCCAAGCAGAGGAAGTAGCTTTTTGAATAACACCAAGCATGAAGAAAACATAAGGTGCTTCCGAGAATAGTTGGGCCTCGACCCAGACTGCAAGAGAACATTGGATGGTGAGGTCAAACATTCAGGACACTGCAAGATACACCTGGGCAACAATGCCGTACCCATCTTCCAAGATGTAGTAAATGAGGACCCTGAGTTGTTTATGGAAACCCAGACACAAATCTCGGTGGCTGCATAGTTAACTAATGAGACGTTAGTACAATTTGGCAATCAGCTTGCCAAGATCTTGTACTTTGCAACTGGTCGAAGAAAAAGGACCGCACCTATGATGAGGGGCAGGAGATAGTGGGTGTGCAAGGAGTGAGATATCCTATGTTTTTCCGTTGTGGTCATGGTTTTTCATTGCGGTTATGTCTTTCCTTTGGGTTTATGGTTTTCGTGTGGGTTAATAGTTTTCCTTTGAGTCTACATATTTCCTAGGGGTTTATGTTCTGTTTAAGTTCTTTCAGATATGGGGATATGGTTATATGACAGAGAAGAGCTGTGCTTCGCACAACAGGCCAGGTAGGAGTTGTGGTGGGCATATTCATTTCTCTCCACCACCATTAAGTGTGCCAGACATCAGCAACAAGCCTTGTTTCCGTCAGAAATACCTGGGTGTTCCGGACGGCTCTGATGGCTCTGACGCAACCTGGTACCCGGTGACGGAGAATCCAGTATTCCCGATGCCCTGGTGACGGGTCGGGTTCCATACTTACCTCCTTTACTTTGCCCCCGGGACACGGTGACGTATACACACCATCAGAACGACACGTGTTTTACACACTTTGCAGGGGCTGCAGTTATGCTGTAGCAATTTACACAACGCCTGGCAATGTTTATGCCTTTCTTCGGCCGATAGCCACATGCCGCACGCTCATGTATGTTTAGCTTTGAGATTTTGTCACATATTGTGATACCGTCTTCGCTTCGGATACATTGATTGACCTTGTATTTGCTTCGCCATTATCGTATTATACATGTCTCAAAGAAACTGTCCGATCTTCACACTCTCTAGTACTATGTGCTCAGTCATGCACATTCTGCGTTGATCCAGAGTCAACTTGCGATGCTTCTTCCTCCTCATCCGTATCTGCATCATCGCCATCCTCACACTCATACCCGCCGACAGCACTGGTTCACATGTCAAACCTAATATGCCCTCAGTCATCCACATTCTGCATTGATCCATCATCAGCTTGCGATGCTTCTTTCTCCTCATCTGCATCCGCATCCGCTTCATCGCCATCCTCGCCCTCATCACCGTCGACATCACGGGTTCCCAGGGCAAACCTCGGGAGTTCTGTCGCCAGCCGTTGTCGCCGGCTGGCGGTGAGGATGGGATCGCGCTCGTCGCTTTTGTCATCTTCATCTTCCCTCCTGCCCCCTGGCATCCAAAAATGCCGTTCGTCATCCATGCAATTTTTGTAAATCGGGATGTTCGGGTCAGTGCTTCCGATCTCAGGCTCCTCAGGCGCCACTTCGGAGGTCAAATAGTCAAGAAGAATAGCATTGTCAACACGCGCTGCTTCCATGCTGATGATAATGGCAGGCATTGGGTTCTCTGCCTGTTGGATCTGACGCTTGACTGTAGGTAGAGTGATTTATACACCCTTTGTTGGTAGCTCTCCAGTAATGTGTTCCAGGTATTCGTCAAGAATGGATACATGTCTGCAAGGCCAGGAGAGGTTGACAACTTGTGACCCGTTGCTGCGCAGCGGGATGCGGTCTTACCACTGGCATTCTTGTAATTGAAGTAGTTCGAACGATCAGGTCTGACTGCTTTCAGCTTTGACTTGGAAGCTTTCTGATGAACACCTTTGTACTGTTGCCACTCCAGGAGAGCATGGCGCAACACAGTGCAGGTATACATGATCAGTGGCAAAAGTATATGTCCGTCCTTGTCGTTAATCATGCAATTATATAATCCATCAGCATACTTCCCGCGGTTACTTGCCCAATGATACAATATAACGAAAATTAACCACGGCATTTCCTCCGTAAGCAAGTACAGTGAACTCTGGCCATTTGTTAGAATCTTTCGACACTCTCTGTATTTGATTTGGGCCGCATACACCACCTTCCACACGCTCTGCTCCAGGCAACAGATACTAATTGTGTACCAGAAGGGACTGAAAGAATTCCAAACACTCTGCTGCGGATTCAAAGCTGTTGAGATCATAAAGCTCCATGATGTGGTCCCGTTCTGATTCAATAAAATGTGATTTGACCTTATCGACTGGTGCTCAAACCGGGTACCAGTTGGAAAGTGTCATATCCAAAGTGGGCCGTTGCTTCAGCATACCTCTTTCTAAATCTCCATTGTGCATGCCTCAAATGCTATGGACCAAATGTTGTTCTGCTGCATAGCCGTGTTCCAGTATTTTTCTATTATCTGCCAGTGTGGGGCTTCTGCGAATTGTTTCGCAATGCATCGCATTGCATAACGTATCATTTCCAAGTCACTTGTACTCATACACGGCCATCTGGTCCACATGTAGAGCTCCAGGAGTCAGCCCGATGCAAATACAAGACACGTCATGTCTGAGTGACCGAATCAACAGACGCTGCGACCGCCTGAGTTCATGGATTGAGGTGTAGACATCAACTGTGGTCGGAATTGCCACTGCCTCTGTATCTGAATCCCTTCTGTAGCTCGCGTTCGCACTGGATTTGTAATGATTGCGCAGCCTTCTGGATCAGGGATAGGGATAGGCAGGGTTTCAAGACCGCTGAGAGGAGTGGGAGTGCTAGCAGTGCCAGATGCTGGGCTGGATACAACGTGACGTGTTGAGTCAGTCCATGAGGTTCTGCCGGGCGCTGCAGGGCTTTGAATGCCTCTACCCGGCATGACAGTTGGAGTATTTATTGACTGTCATTGAGTAGTGGACGGGGTAGAAGGCACGCATTGAATGATATCTGCAATGCGAGAATAGTTCAGGGAAGATGACGTGGTGGCGTTCTGGCTTTGGATTGTAGAGGCTACGGAACTCCCTCCTTGAGAGGAATCACTCCCGGCAGCCGGTATCGCAATGCATCATTTAGCAGGGCACAGTTGAGAATTCCCTGAAGGCCCACACTTTTGTTGATGCTGACAATTTGCAAGACTTCGAACAGTTCCTATGACGGGAGTCGTGTCAGGGTGAGTGCTGTGGGAAGACATCGTCAGATATAGATGTTCGACGGAAAGTATGTAGGAATAATTGCTTTTTCATGCAGATGCAACCGCAGGAAAGGTAGACTCCGATTTCAGAGAACGTGGAGGGATTCAACAATACTGGAAGGCGCAGTGTAGACCGCGCTAGACCTTACACTGACATTACTTGGGGACAAGATCCCTTGAAAAGCATTCAATTCTGGGGTTAACTGCCAACAGATTGAACTCAGATGAAACTGAGCGTTGATATTCACCGTTACAGAAACGTCCGATGGTCCATTTGCACTGCTTAAAAGGTGCTTATGACTTCTTGGCATGATTATCATAATATTGCACTCGTTCTTGGCACAATACTTCAAACCATCCATTGTTTATATGTGCAGCTTCCCGGTGGAAATCCCCCTTTGGCAGAGCTAACAGCATCACATAGCGAACAATGACGTGTTCTCTATCCTACAACATCAGTTGGATGTGTTTTCTCAACTGCTAGGCCTGTTGGTGGCCGTGTTGGATGGTTGCACAGTTGGGACAACCTGAGAACGACTCAATTTGCTCTGAGATGCAAGAGGTGGGAGCACTAAGCGTGGTATATGATGCAAAAGGAACGACCATCATCGTAGGGTTGCCTCTCCGCAAGTAATAAATCTCATCTCAAGGCTTCCCATTCATGAGGCGTCTGGTGGTTGTGCAAGATGAAGGCTGGGCTGTTTTGTGTTCATTCACCAACCAAAGGCAGGATATGAATCAAAATTATGATATCTCACAAGTTGAACCAAGAAATTGCAGGAACTCAAGTTTATATATCCCTTCTTCCCGCCTAAACTTCCATTCTGTGTTCCTCTGGTATTATACATACCGCCAGCATCCTGAACTATCTCAACATCACCTGACTTGCACAAAACAACGCCTCTCGTTTGAAAACACACCTGATAACCTACAATACGTTGCAAGATCCCTCTCAGCTTCCTTCCGCTACCTTCAACTCTATTATAATGCTAACACCTGGAATGTTGATTCCTTTTCAACTGGCAGCAATGGCACCGAAGGGAAGCCCCAAAGGAATGCGGAAGGCAACTGCTAGGGCAATGATACCAACATCGATTATAAATCAAGGACTGTCGTTCGATCAGGGCCGGATATCGGGATTCATCTCGGAACACATCCGTGGACTCATATGGCTATTCCATTCTTGAGGCGTCAAGGATGACAGGAAGTGGGACATCTTTTATGATGTGATTGTTCTTGATCCAGTCACAACTCGCCACTTTTCGCAATTCCCGCTAATGTGGCATCACTGCAGGAGCAGGAGTTCGCCTTTTCGGGAGTGGTTGGCAGCCTTGTGCTCATTGATGGGGCAAATGTCTGAGAAAACCAGTTACCAAATGAACAATCGGAGGTGGGACAACCCCAGCGCCTTCAGGGTTCAAGTCGATCACTCCAATCTGCAGACAACACACTCCGGGCATGTTAATCGCTCCAGAGAATGATTATCTTCCTACCGTAGTGATGATCTCATAGCACAGATTGACCCACCGAGCTGCCGGCAGAATGAGCAAGGTGACTTCCTGGTTGTTGGACCACTGAATTGGGATGAGAGAGTTGTCGAGGATCACGATGAGGAGAACTTCGCGGATCCCAGAGGACTGAGTGGTGGTAGGTGCCATCCTGGCAATGGCAATGACAATGACGACGGCAACGGTGAGGAGGACTCATAGGGCGGTGAGAATGGGACCGGGAAAGGGAAGGGAAAATACTGTGGGAAGGGGAAAGGGAAGGGAACTGAGGAAGGGAAGGGGAAAGGGCAGGAGCAGGGGAAGGGATGTAATAAAGTGAAGGGATTGTTGAACATACCCCAGAGGGAGATGATATCTCTCGTGCCGTTACTTTGCAGTTGCTGATGGAGATATATGAGCCAGACACGGACAGGGAAGGCTCACTAGAGCGGGTATATTTAGAGCCGGAAGGATCGCCGGCCATGGCTATGTTCTCAGATGATCATCAGCAAAATGTAAATCGGTCGGGATGCCACATGCAAACTTCCCAAATTCTCCAGTAGCCCTCACCAGTGCTTTTAAGTACTTCCAGATGTTCCCAGGCCCCCCTGGAACTTTGTAATGTGCTCCCTGACTCGGCAAGAGCGGTCTCAGGTGCTCCTAGTGTTAGCAACGGATGAGGGTAACCCGCCAGCGGTCCGGATTAGGACTGCAAAAACGGCATCAGCCCAAGTCATTTCTGTCCGGGCGGAATGGCTGCGTCAGAGTGGACGCGCTCCGTCAGAGCTGTCAGGTACACCCAGGTGGCGGATTACTCCCCGCCCGGAGTCAATACCACGCATTGCATTGCATATCACCCTCAGATCGCAGTGTCTCTGATTCTTCCCCAGACTCTGCAAGAGCATTCTCAGATGCTCCTGAAAGCACCTGCAGTTATGGATGTGCATTCAGGACACTACAAGATTTGCCTATTGGGATAGTCAGGTTTTGGAGCGGTTGAGAAAACCGTGGAGGTCTGTGGGAGACTTCGAGAGCAGCTCTGCGGGAGACTTGGTGGCCTATTCCCCACACAGTAGTTCTGATGGTTCCATAAGCAGAAGGCATGTCGCCTATCATATTCATCCTTGTTACAGTGACAAGATTTGCTACCTCATAATATGGCATGCATCATTCAAGTATCTCTCTAAGTATACATATGGTCAATCTGGCCACCGATGGTAGTCGAGCATAATCGGAGGAGCACCTGAAGATGCCCATTTAGATAACCTACAGATGCACCACTTGGAGGCCGTTGTGGGGAAACGACAGAGCTAGAAGGCAGAGAGCCCACCGAAGAAAGTGAGAACATATGATACTACCCGGCCGTGAGAATCCACGCAACTGCGAGGATCCAGATGAGAAGAAAATGACATCATGTCTATCGACCCCGGGGTGCCCCGAATATGTACTCCCCGTCGCTCAGTCCACCTCCTGTACCCCTGTATCTCCGTACACCTGCCGTCGCTGATTAAGAATGAACTTCGAGGCCATGATCGAGCGAGTCGAGAGATGCACTTGGAGGACGTAATCGAGCGAGTTTGGAGATGCACTCTGAAGCCGTGATCAAGCTAGTTGGGAGATGCACTTTCAGGCCACAATCGAGCGAGGTTGGAGATGCAATTGGAGACCGAGATTGAGTGAACTTAGAGATGCACTGGGACGCCGTGATTGAGCGAGTTTGGAGATGCACTTGCAGCCTATGATTGAGCGAGATTGGAGGAGCACTTCGAAGCGGTCCATTTGGAGGGAGGTGCGACGGCAGCTGAGACTCTATTCGTTGGTAAACTTGTAATTGTGGGAATATAGAGTGTTAAGTACAAAAACATCCGCCGAGAGATGGGAAACTGGCTGGCAAGTGGAAACTGGCTGGGAGCGGGAGACTGTTGATCATGGCATGGAGAGATAGAGAGGGATGACTTGACTTGGTGTTCTTAGGTGATGGTAGAGTTGAGCACAAGAAAGAGAGCGATCAGAGGAGATGGGGGAAATCATCATGAGAAACTGGGACTAAAGAGAATTTAGTGTGCGAATTAATTTACGATCCCCGATACGGCAGGTACAAGTCCCGATCCGGCGGGTAATCACATGAATACGAGGTCTTCTAAACGCAATCAGGCACGTCATACCCCTCATTTCGCAGGTCCGCTCCTATCCTCCACATCATTCTCATCTTCATTCCCCATCTCTCTCTTTCTTGTCCATAACTCTACCATAATTGCAAGAACACAAAGTTAAGTCATTCCTCACTATCTCTCCATGCCATCATCATGAGTTAACACTGAGTGCAGCGTACGCTGAGTGCAGCATACTCTGAGTACAGCATACACCTAGGATTGTCTGTTGTCCCATCATTCTCTTGATTGCAAGTTAATCCCTGAATGTAGCTTCTGACGTACCTCCCTACAGATCGACTGCCACCAGCCAGTTCTCCATACGAGCTTCTAAGGTAAAGTCACCTCATCGCATTCCCACGGTTTCAAGTTAACTAACCGATGAATAGAGTTTCAGCACCTGGCACGCCTCCCATCGACCGCCTCTAGATCGACCACCTCCAAGTACTCCTGTAATCTCCCTCGATCATAGCCTGCTGCAAGTGAATCCCTAAACTCGCTTGATCACAGCTCGGAGTGCATCTCTGAGTTGACCCAATCTCGGTTTCCAGTGGCATCTCCAACCTCGCTCGATCACGGCCTCAAGTTGCATCTCAGAGTTCACTCAATCTTGGTCCCGAATTGCATCTCCAAACTCACTCAATCACGGCCTTGGAGTGTATCTCTCAGTTCACTCGATCTTCATTTTCAGGCGCACCTCATATTGCAGACAATCACCGCGTGCTGCCAGTCGAGATATACCGTGTCTAGATAGGTAGCTATATAGATACATAGATACATAGATGAGAATACAAACTGAATGCATAAGTTTTGAAAATTGTTGAATGATAAGTAGTAGCTATGATTTAACATCGCCAGGCGTTGTGTAAACGGCTTCAGCATAACTGCAGCCCCTGTAAAGAGTGTAACACACCTGTCCTTCTGATGGTGCATAAACGTTACCACAAAGTGAAGGAGTATGTATGCAACGCGACCCGTCCCCTGGGCGACACGTACAGTATGATTCTCCGTCAGAGGGTACGATGTTCCGTCAGAGCCATCGGAGTCATCCTGAATACTCGGGTGTTTCTGACTGAAACTACAGGTGTTGCTGATGGGTTCAGTTTGGTTCCAGAGCTGTCCAACAACGCGACCCACTGCGTCTTGGTGGGCCCAACCCGGACTCGTACCCGTCAACCCGCAGGTTTTGTCAGTTTTGGCTAGACCAGTCAGTTCCAATCTCAGGTTCGCTGTTTTGGGTTTTTCTATTCATGGTCGCATTTAGCTATTCTACTGCTAATCACAAAATATTGCCTTTGGTGTGTTATTGTCCTTTTTGGATGAATTGGCTGCCTTTATAACTAAAAAAAAGAGAGACACACTCCCTGCCCCATCCTGAACATGATAGTCCACGGCATGTCAATGATTTGTGCTCTTGCATCATGGGTAATCCAGGTGGTGATTGGATGCAGACAATCATAAATGCGGTATTGGCTGTAGTTTAATGTAAAGGAGAAAGTGAGATGGTCACTGCCCCATTCTGAAAATGAGCATTAACGGAGTGTCAATGATTTTTTGTCTTGCAAATCAGGTAATTGAAAAGTCATTTATTCATTGTTCTGCATAAGCGTAGTGTTGGCTGCCTTTAAAGGCCAAAGAGACTGTGACAGGCACGCTGCCCGATCTTGAAAATGAGCGTCAACAGAGCGTCAACGATTTTTGGCCTTGCATGATGGTTAATCAAAGCGCAAGATGGCTGCTAATGTCTATAAATGGAGTTTTGACCAGTTTTATAGGCTAAAATGTTCAGGATCACTGAGTTGCAGCATTGAAAACAAATTAAGATGTGATTGTCCAGGAGGCTTTCGCAGGACCATCACTTGCATATCAGCGTATAAATGCTTCCAAAACCTTGTGTATAGATGTCTGCTATCATTTACCGCCAAGACTACCCAAGATTCAAGACCAAAAATCATTGTCACTTTATTGATGCTCATTGTCAAGATGGGGCAGGGAGTGTGTAGCATTCTCTTGTGCCTATAACGGCGGCCAATATGATGATTATAGATAACAACGACTAATTCACATCTCAATAACCTGACTTACAGGACCAGAAATTGTTGACACTCCGTTGACGCTCATTTTGCCACAGGCGTATCCTCATTATGCAACCATTCACTTGGTCATAGAACATCAATAACAGTGTTTTGGCAGTCGTTCTATCCTCTTTATGTACATTTTCATTTATCACTACATTGTTCTTTAATTGTGCATAGAAATATATCCTTTAGAATATTCTTTAAAGTGTCTGCTAATTGTTGATAATGATAATACTCAAAACTGCCATTCCTTTCGATCAATTCTTGTCTTCACTCCCAGATTCACTCCCAAGGCAGCTGTCATCTTCAAAATTATTGTCAGCCGTATTTCCACACAGCAGACAGTGTACTCAGCAAATCTGGAATAAAATCTTTATTGCGCTTGCAATTCTTGGCATATGTATTATGATTGAAAAATTGAGTGTTAGGATGCAGAGAATGTTTATACACACACCTGGATGGCATACCATCTATTTCATAACTTTCATGTGCATCAGTGTCACCTGGTGGTGCAGGAGGCAGTCCGGGCGGAGGTGGCAGTCGAGGTGGTGGTGCTGCCAGTCCTGTTGGAGGAGCGCCGGGTCCTTTGCGCCTCCCATTTGTTGGTGGATTCTTCGCTGTGCCATTGTGGGCAAAGAAGGCAGCCATCCATGTGATCTTTATACACTATTGCTGGGTGTGTTTCTATCGCAGCATTCACCTTTTTATGTGCAGGAAACTCAACTCCTGGCATCGTCTCTTCTCAGACTTCGGTGTGAGGTTTCGCCATTAGTTGTTGAGTTTCCTCAATTGCGCCATGCGAAATCCCCCCTTGGGCCGTTTTGGCCACATTCAAGGCAAGGCGCATGTCAGACTGTTCTGGCTGTACCCGACCTCCTTGCCTCGCCATAGTAGCAGACATGTTGAAAACCAACAAGAAATTAGTTGCTGCTTCTATATGGAGGATTCAGCTATTACCTCAATCATATACGACTCTGTAGACTCCTCTAAGGTCTTAACAGACCATTTTGTCCGCTCCTGTGGACCTTTATCCCCAAATTCGTCCGCTACGACCCCAGAGCTGACGACACCATGATGTTTGATTTCGCGGATTGTGCTGACAAATGCTTTTGGTCACCATGGAGGTTTGCCATTGCGGGCACTGATAAAATGGTCACGAAGCTCTCGCTGTACCCGAGCCGTACATTTTATAGTTAGTTGACCGCTGTTTACATCGATATGAAGATGCTCACATCTGATTGCATGCTGCTTCCTATTATTGCTGCGTCTGGTATTATGTACAATTTTTCAATGTGCATCCTAGGCCATATATCAGGTAGCTGCAATTGCAGCGTCACAGTGGACTAACTAGTGTCTGCCATGGGGCTGTGTCTCAGCCAGAGTCGCGTTCGATGAAGGGCCCGTTGTTCGGCTCGATTTGGATTCAATCACACCGGCCTGAGGTATTTGTGGACCCATTACTTGCTGTTGTTGAAAAGGTGAGGAAGATGATTAAGTAAAGTGGAAAGTCCTGAGGGATACATAGTAAGCTACAGGTCACAATGGAAGGAGTGACAGTCCATGTGCACATTCTACTCAAGTTTCATCCGGCCGCGTGTAGCTGCAAGTTGCAGGTGATTGCAACGCTGCTGTGATTTGCAATAAGTCAGTCCGATGTTGTTGGTTTGTTTGTGTGCAGGAATACATTGAAGTGAACGACAGCTGATATCTCATGCCTGATAGATATAAAAAGCAAATGCTGGGACAAAAAGGACGTCTGGGGATGTTTGTCTCGACATATCGCCGGGATTTTACATGAAACACATGCTAAGTATCATATCATGATGTACGGTTCGGGTTACTATTCCGAATGACATGACGGTCAAAACGCAGACTTTGCGTTGTTCCAGTTGATCAAACCTACCAATCCTGACATACAAGATGCAGCGTGCCTCCATGTGGTCCATATGTTGCAACATCCAACATCACGCCCAACAACAAGGTGAACACACGATACAATGGTCAATGATCTGAAAAACTACTTTTCTCCACTTCTGGCAGGCAAATACGGCAAATTGACAAAGCAGTCCACACGACGACGTCATCAAGCAAATGAGAGCAAGAGAGGCTTGGAGGCAGAAAGGGTCCGAGCATTGGGAGCGGTGCGCAGCTTGCGATTCAGAAAGATGCTTTCAGCAGAGAACAGACGTGAAACACACTTTTTAAGCAATGAAGAGAGAGAGAAATGGATCGAAGCTTATGTGGAGAGACAGACCGCTGTGGCAAGAAAGCGAGTTCAAGATGCAGAGACAGCGATTATGCAAGAGCTGAAAGATATGACTAGTGCTGAAAGCATGGGGGCGACAACCAGAAAGCCTGAAACAACGTTTGAAGAGATTATGAATGCTATCAGAGACAGTCTGAGCAATCTTGCAAGTTCCGACAATGGGCAGGATGGGGAAGACAAGGGAGATGATGAAGAAGATACAGAGGTCAGCAAGCTGAGTGATGATGATGAACCTGGCTGGGTGATGGGCACAATCTCCAAAACAGTACAGCACCGCAGAGAGAGATTTCGGCAGAAGCAGATGAGGCTTGACGAATTGACGGAACTGGGCTGGGGGGACGCAGCCAACTACTTCTGTGGGAGAGATACGAAGCATGGGACTGCGAAATCGAAGGTCCAGTGGTTGTTAAGCCCCAAATATACAAGACTGCAGCCACAACATCCCCGAAAACATTTGGAGAGCATATGCACACTCTTGATATCGTGAGTGGAGAATGGCAAATGCCGGCAGTGACTTCTCGATCAGGAAGTAGTCAAATGAAGCTGGGTTCAGAGTAACCAAAGTTACACAAATACTGACTGAATCTTTCAACTGATGCGGCGCATGATTTGACACTGATTCAGCATGCGAAGCCTGTTGAACCCGTAAGGGTTGACTCTTGCAGAAACCATCCCTAGTCAATCACCATATAGAAATTGGATACAGACTAAGATATGGTGACGGCTCCCATGTCACCGGAGGTATAGATAGCCAAATTGTTAATTTTGAATACCTATCTCTTGTAAAAGCAAATTGTGAACCTACTTTGCTACATGTCAGCTTTTTCTTGATTTCAGTGAACAAGTTGTGAGATATGATATTTCGTCAGTGAGTGTGCAAGGGTCGTACGGGCCATGCAAACGTTCTAGACTCCAAATCTGGGTGATAGATGGCCAGCAAACTTGATATAGACTTGCTTGTTATGGTAACATTAGAAAGCAAAACCTACCATAGAGATGAAATTTACTAACAAAATTTAAGTCAGTGATGTCGTATGAGTCATAGGATGAGTGGTTGGTTCGCAGTATGAACTTAGATGAATGGCAGCCGGCATGCTGCATTAGTCCATCCAGCTGACGGCATGACTCTGCGCTCAGACCTGCTGCACACGGTCGAAAATGTCAAAATTGCTTATGGTCCATCATGGAAAGTGAGGAAAATGTGGTGGAAAAGGAAAGGTCAGGAAATCGGGCTCTTTATGTCTAACACTAGTAGATGGATCTGTATGCCATAAGATACCGGCTGATAGAACCAGAACGCAACCGAGCTACGTCATTTATCGGACTGATGACGTGAATTGTTGTAGCTCAGACACTGAGAGCCCTCGATGCTTTTGGATGCAAATAATAATACCTTGAAACGATACACTGGCAGTCAAAAATGACGGGATTAATTTTGAGTGCAATGATTGAGTACCGTATGACTGTTAGTATGCCACTGAGGTGAGCGTTAACGGAGCGTCAACAATTTTAGTGTGATCATTTCAGCAATCACAGGGTTGCATAGTCACATCGATTCAGACAGCAGTTATTTCCAGGCTTTGGAAGTAAATACGCCACCGACATGCTCGTTGCCCCATCCTAGAAATGAGTTTCAATGGAGCATCACCAATTTCTGGTCTAGCATGTTGGTTACTCACTGGGCTGCGCAACAGTATTAAGCCATAATCACAGAGTTGGCCGCCTGTATGGGCACAAAGGCCAATGACAATATCGCTACCACCTCCTAAAACTGAGCGTCAACAGAGCGTGAACAATTTTTGGTCTTGCATCTTGGATAATTCAAGGGCTGTGCAAAGCAATACTCCCATAATCATAATATTGGGGACCTTTATAGGGAAAAATGCCAGTGATGATATCGTGACTACCTTCTGACAATGAATGTCAAAGCAGCATCAACGATTTTTGATCATGCATCTTGCATACTTCCAGGGCTGTGCAACTGCATACCCCCATAATCAAGATAGTGGCCACCTCTATAGGCAAAAATAATATTAACGATATCGCTACTACATCTGAAAAATGAGTGTCAACAGTGCATTAATGATTTTCGGACATGCATCATGGAGAATTCAAGGGCTGTGCAATGCCATACACCCATAATCGTAATATTGGCCGCCTTTATAGGCAAAAATGCTAGTGACCATATCGCTACTACCTCCTAAAAATGAGCATCAACTCAGCGTCAATCATTTTTGGGCATGCATCGTGGTTATTCAGACAGCAACACAATGGCGTTGACCCATAATCATACTGTCGGGTGCCTTTATGGGTGAAAATGCTAGTGATGATATCGCAACCGCCTCGTCTTTGTATGTCCTTGTATTCAACTTCAGAAGTATGCATGCAATGTCTCACAGGGCTGATATTTTCCTTACTTGTAGCTCTAAAGTCGATATTTAAGAACCAGCATTTTACCTGACTTCAAGGCATTATTTGCCAGTTATTCAGGTCGAATTACCCAGAGTTCAATTTCCTACCGCAATGTCAGACACAAAATCTTTAAATACCTCATTGTTTGAGGTTATGACATGATCAAAAAATGAACATGTCTTGATTCATGATTTGAGCGACCTTACTTTACAAATGATCTTCGATGCTTGGTGGGCTTCATTGAATGTAAGCTCGATGCTGCCTATTGCTTGGAATAATTCTAGACATGCACCTTCGTGGTGATTCTATTAACACTGCGGAATTGAGGACCCCAGCAGCCCAGCCATCATATGGATCATATGTCATCAAGTTCTTCGCCATCCATCAGAACATGGGACCAGCTCAATGGGCAAACACTTGCAGGCAAACGCGCACATCGCTAGGTTGAATGACCTAACAGTGTCAGAAGTGACGGAATTGACTAGTTCAACGGTCGATGAAACTGCTTTGGCGATACTCAAGCAGCAAGGAAGTTGAGGTATTCCGTTTGTAGGTTCGCAAAGGAAATTCAAATTTAATATTTAGGTTTTAACTATACTTACTGAATTGACCAACAAAACGCTGTGAACTGGCAGCAAAGAACTTTCAAACTGCCAAATTTCACCAAGACACCTGGAATCACTACCTCATGTCAGGATTTGTTTCAGCTCACATTCCTTGGAACGCGACATCGAACCTTGAGCTACGATGTTCATACAATGCAATACGAAGCAAGTTGGTGTTACCGTCAGCCAGCACCCTGAGCAATATTGGCCTCAGGTAATACACACTGACAGTGGATGGAATCGAAAACCAATGGCCATCAAGAAACAAAGTTACTTTAGCTTGAGACAGATGGACATCGACGAACTGAATACCCATAACATCGGTCACAGCCTATTATACGGATTCCAATTGGGCGTTACGACAAGTACAACTAGCATTCGATGATGTTGATAGCCCATTGTTTTGCTATTTCGAAATCTCATTGAGGAATATAGGTCAATGGTCATCATACGGGAGCATGGCTACCCGGACATTTGAAGGATGTACTTGATCGTTTCAAGCTGACTGATGGCCATTTACTTGGAATTAAAACCGATAATGCTTGCTCAAATCACTTGATGACTCGCAAATTACAAACCACCTTTAAGGCCTCCGGAATCGAGTGGCGCGCATTGAGAAACCACATACCATGCATGGCGCACGTCATTCAGCTCACTGTAGGTTCATCCATGATTAGTCTGGGTGTAAATGGTCGCACCAAGTCTTGGGAAGCCCATGAGCGCGATCAGCAATTTGGAGAGAATGAAAGCACAGACATTGGGAGGAGTCAAAGACTTCGAAGAGAAGGCAATGGTAGAATCAATAAGGTGTCGGCCATGAAACCAGGTTTGGCAAAGATAATTGAGAAAGTATGTATTTCATGATATTTTGAAAGTCCTGAAACTGACTATCATATAGTAGAGAATGCTTGCTGTATTGATTACGCTGACACCTGGTTGTCGAAACGAGTTCATTGACTGTCAAAAAGCCAAAGTCCGCATCGCAGTACAACCCATTATGGAGGTGAAGACATGTTGAAACTCGACGTTGGAGTTGCTTGAGCGCACCTGCCAAATCTGTGAATTCACGCGGCAGTGGCTCAAGAACCCAAAATACAACGATCACCGGCCACTCTCCACCACACAGGATGAGTGGACCATTGTCAACTCAGTCATGGAAGTTTGATGGCCATTCCGGTACTGGACCCTGTGGATGTCGAAACGGCATACTGTGACTCTGCGTCACGTCATCGCTGTCTACAATGACACGTTCCATCACATAGATGGCGTAATGTGAGCTTTGGCCAAGAAGGGGACACAATTGAAGGAAGACTTATACTTTGCCGTGAAGTATGCGTGGCAGAAGCTGTCCAAATATTACCCTGAAGTGGCTCCAAAGACTGGTATCGTTCTCATTTCGGAACATATGCTTGATCCTTTCCGGAAGTTGCGATCGGTCAGGACGTGGGACCAGGGAATGGATATCAATCCTGAAGACGAGACTTCTTATCCTACTCAATACCAGGAGGTCTTTCTGAAGTATGTGGAGAACGAATACTCCGCTAAACATAGACCTTTGGCTCTCACAAAACCCAAAAGCATACTGAACAACAATCTCGTCTCCTCTGCAATGGCTTCCAGATGTGGGCAATCCTCCTATGATCCATATGATTTGTCCAGCGATGATGAAGAATACGTAATGCCTAACAATCTGGCCGAAACGTCACTGAGACAAAGCAATCATGCAGCATGCTTATTGACAGCCGCAAGGCTCTATTTGACATCACCTTCTGAATTACCACCGCACTGGGGGCAAAATAATAAGAATCTTAATGATTACCACTCTGACCCACTGGAGATTAGTAGTACATTTTGGTTACCCGATATCACCGACTGATGGCGGCAGCATGAAGAACCGCACTCAACATTCGCCTATCTCTCCAATGTGGCACGCAATATATTCTCCATCATACCTCACGGTGTCCCAGTGGAGGACGGTCCTTCCCCTGGGCAAGATGTGATCGGGTGGATGTAGTTAAAAACCACAGGCGAGACCCTTCGCCAAAAGGTCGTATTAAAGCAGTTCGCTCGAGCCACTGACAGATTACTTGCTGGCAACAACCCTGTACTGGAGCCTACCAGTACTGATAATGACACGCAGATGAAGAGAGAGGCGGAGCAGAAGAAGTTGCACCGAACGGCCAAGGTCCATGAAGTTTTGGAGATGTGGCAGGGCAGCCAAAACCCACGAGCTACACAGAAACAATCTCGCGCTCAAAATAAACAAATGACAGCCGTAGGATACATTTCAGATACTGAAGAGATCCTCAAAGCATCCTGGTCACACTTTCGACATGATTGTGCAGCTGCATTTAAATTGTCGGAAAAATCACCTGTGCCACCAGCTTGGTCTGCAAAGGACCTCCCTGGAGGACGAACTCCAGTATTGAATGTCTGCTGAATCAAATGAATCGACCACCATCCTGCCGAAAGTGATGAGGATAATTCACCTGACAGCATTTGAGACACCGACAGTTGGCTTATCTGGAATGGGGATGTGGACAATCCAAACAACAGCGAAGAGGACTTGGAGCGAGACGATGAATCAGATACGGAACAGGACAACGGCAGTGAGGATTCAGAAACCACGTTGCTGTGGAATGTGTGTGCCGCACCGAATGTTCCCGAATTGATCCAGCCTATACCATAGTCAAAGAAAAAGGTCGAAATGACCTGGTTGACGATTAATATAATGGAACGAGGAGGAATGAGAGGATCAAGCAAAAGTAGGACCGAATACGTCAATGTATTATCACCAAGTTCATTATGTAGTTTGACCGAGAATTTCATTTAGATCAAGATTATGGGAGACTATTGAACAGTCACTGAAGAAAAGTGGTTAATAAACAGAGGTATAGTGAGCAATATGCATTATTTGGCAAGAGGTATAGATTTTTACCAGATGAGAGCAAGCAGTGCTCGAATATCACTAGGCTGTGCTTTGCCATACAGTCAAGTCCTTACCAGGCTGAAAGGCAACCACAAAGTTCAAATAATCATGAATGAAATTATCAATGGCAGCAGATCCTGACTAAACAGTACATTGAAATGAGCGTCAATGGAGTGTCAATGATTTTTATTCTTGTAAGTAGGGTAATTGAATGGTGATGTAGTCGGGGCTATCCATCACCAACATACTGGAAGCCTTTGTTGGCAAAGAGTGGACCATCCAGTCACTGCCCCATTCTGAAAATGAGCGTTAATGGAGCATCAAAGATTTTTGGCTGTGCATCTTTGGTATCCTCAGTGGCAAATGGTTGTAGCCATTCATAAACGAGGTATTGGCTGCCTTCCAAGCCAAAATTAATAGCATGGTGCTCCCTGCCCCATCCAGTAAATGAGTGTCAACGGAGCGTCAATGATTGTTATTCTTGTAAGTACGGTAATTGAAAAGTGACCTGGTCACTGCAATCCTTAAGTATATATTCGGGAGACCCCGGGGTAGATAGCCATCACATTATCTCATCTCATCTCATATCACCTTATCATACAACCAATTGGACACCCTATCATTCCCAACTTTTGATCTCACTTACTCTTTACGAGATTTCAGGAATCCATGCAACTGCTTGGATCCTGACGGCTGGGTAGTATAATATCTACTCACCCTCATCCTACGCTCCAGGAGCTAGGACCGCTTTTTCTCAGGATTTCCCTACGGATTCCAAGCGAGGTGCAGCGGAATGATGATGATGGGCTGTTTGCATTGTAGCTCCATCGTTTCCCCACATTGTGAGCGAGTGAACTGGGAGATGCACACCGAGTCCGCAATCGAGTGTGTTTGTTGAGGCACTTGGAGGCCGTGATTGTGCGAACTTGGAGGCCATGACAGATCCAGTTTGGACATGCACTGGGAGGCCGTGATCATCCAAATTTGGAGGCCATAATCGTGCGAGATTTGAGATACACTTGGAGGTCGTAATTGTGCGAGTTTAGAGGTAGACTTGGAGGCCGTGACCGTGTGAGTTTCGAAATGCACTCAACGGCCGTGATCAAGTGAGTTTGGAGATGAACTTGGAAGCCATGATCGAGCGAGATTGGAGGAGTACTTTGAAGGTGTCAATCTGGAGGCGGGAGTTCGGGAGGGAGGCGCGAAGGGAGCTGAGACTCTATTCCTCAGTTAACTCGTGATTGAAGTAATGTAGAGAATTGAGTACAATCTGGTCAGCCGGGAAATGAGACTGGCTGGGAGTGGGAGACAGTCGATGTTAGGATGAAGCAGTCGCAGTGTATGCACTACTCAGATTAAGCTGTACTGGGTGTTAACTCTTGATGATGGCATAGAGAGATAGAGATGGATGACTCAACTTCCTGTTCTCAGGTGATCGTAGAGTTGAGGACGAGACAGAGAGAGATGAGAGGAGATGGGACACATCTTCAGGAGGAACTGTGACCGAAGAGAATTTCGTTCGCGAGTCAGGTGACTATCACTGGTCTGGGAGTTACGAATCCCGATCCGGTGTGTAATAACGCCGTTATGAAGTCCTCCCAACCCACTCAGCCAGGTCATATCCCTGATTTCTCGTATCAGCTCGGATCTTCCACTTCGTTCTCAGCTTCATCCCCCATCTCTCCCTTCCTCGTCCACAACTCAACCATCATCGCAGAACACAAAGTTACGTCATCCCTCTCTCTCTCTGTGCATGCGATGATTGACAGTTAACACCCAGAATAGCATACGCTGAGTACTGCATACACCGCATACTGCATCATCCCAACAGCTACTGTCTTCCACTCCCAGTCAGTCTCATCTCTCGGCCGACCATGTTGTACTGACTTCTCTACATTCCCACAATTCTGAGCTAACCAATGAATAGAGTCTCAGCTCCTGTCACGCCTCCATCCCAAACTACCACCTCCAGATTGACCGCCCGAAAGTACTCCTCCAATCTTGCTCGATCATGGCCTCCAAGTGCGTCTGCAAACTTACTCCACCACAGCCTGTAAGTGCATCTCCAAACTCACAATATTACTGCCTCCAAGTTTATCTCTAAACTCGCAAGATTGTAACCTCCAAGTGCATCTCCAAACTCACACAGTTACGGCCTCCAAGTTTGCACCATCACGGCCTCCAAGTGCATCTCCAAACTAGCTCGATTACTGCCTCCAAGTTCGCACGATAATGGCCTCAAAGTGTATCTCCAAACTCGCTGGATCACGGCCTCGGAGTGTATCTCTGATTTCACCCGATCGTCATTTTCAGGCGAACCTCGAATTGCACTCAAGGAACGCCAGCAGCCAGTCCGTATATACCGTGTGTAGATTGGTAGCTATACAGATACTGAGATAAGAATACAAACTGAATACATGAGTTGTAAAAATTGTTGAACGACAAGTAGTAGCAATGATTCCCAGGCGCACCCGCAGTGTTACCAAACAAGATGTCATTTGCAGACTGCTCTGCAGCGATTCGAGCTGCTCCCAGACTTGTCGCCAGTACTCCCAGGTTTCTCATCCGCGCTCCCAGGCATGTATCCGGTGCTCCCAGGTGCACCCAACGTTCTCCCTGGCGCACCGAGGTGTTCCCAAACTTGTCACAATCACTCTCATGGTACTTCGGTACCAGTCATCAGAGATCCCAGTTACTCTGATGGCCAGCTGGAAAGCCCTCCTAGAGTCTGATACTCCCTGAAATTGACGCATCAAAGTTTACACTCCACATCCTCTCAGACACTGCTGGAGGCTCTGAGTGACTAAAATACATCTTGCTGATGATGATACCGACTCTACCTAGGAGTCAGACAGCGAATATGACTCAGAACATGATTCTGATGAGGATATGCGCACGGAGGATGATGTGGATGCACCGACCGGCATTCATTTAGACGGCGATGTGTATATGAAAGGGACGCTGGCGATGAAGTGGAGGAAGATGAAGATGAGGAAGATGAGGAGAAGGAGGAGGAGGATGAGGATGAGGAGGAGGATGATTGCAAAGAACCTCGGATGATTGGCCAGGGAGATATGGCAGATACATCGGCTGATGATGCAGATGCCATAGTAGACGTTCAGCCAATCCTGCTACCTGGGCGAGGCCAGGAGATGTGCGAGCATTCCCCACGACCACAACCTCCGGCGGCTGCCCCACCGTCACAAACCCTGGAGCCTTGCCCATGACCATGAACTCCGGAGACTCATCACCTCACAGGGCTGGTGTTTTTGAATCTTGTGATGCCGCTAAAACCTCGCCCAGCGATGCCAACTCTGTGAGAAGCTGAGGCAGCCGGAAACAACTCTGATGTGGATTATCGATCAGTGGTTGCTCGGCGAATCGGCATGTAGCGACAGTCTGCTTGATGACCCTCTCCGTGACGAACCTCTCTCTGATGTCCCGTTCCACGAGGCGCGCCCGGATAGCTCCATAGGTGAGGAGTTAACAAGTCCTCATGTTGCAGAGGAGGCAATGGTTGTTGCATTTGGGTTCGAGTCGGGTTCTTGCCTTGTTCGATTCCTTGGTTCTAATCAATGGATGCCAGGCATTGAGTATTACACACGTCGCGAGGTTCTTGGACCGCTCAGAGTTTGTTTTATCTATGCGTTTGGTATTGATTCTATTTTGTTCATAGTATTATAGGACATCGTGCATGCAGCGTTTTTGCAACTGCTGGCATGTAAGGCACCTCCTTGTATGGTGTTGAGGATCAATGAATCTCTCAAGTTAGCTGAAACTATCGTAAGCATACACACAAGGCTGCTCAGGCCCAGCCCCAACTTCCATCCCTTTCTACAGTGTATACTCCACTCCTCGCGTGTCTTCGACAATGCCTGAGAAGAACCCATTCGGTTCCCCTGAATATTCATGCAGAATGAAGTTCACCCCAGATAACTGACGACTTGCCCATATCAAATTAGACCATCCTGAACACCTTCAAATTGCATGCCAGAAGAATCTGACTACCCTCAGCGTGCCCTGATGCGTTGATCCCGCACAGCATGGTGAAGTCAACGCTAACAAAGAGTGAGTCTAGGACTTGTAAGTGTTTCCCTACCTCGAACACATTGAAAACAACACCGACTCGGAGTCTCAACCATCACCACCTCCTCTGTTGGGGACGGAAACATACCCCGGCGCCAGCGCTCCAATGAGCGATCACATTGCTGAGGCATGTCAGGAAAAACATATTGTGTTATGCGTAATCTGCCACAGGCTATATGGCCTACCATAACCTCCCATAACACCAATAACACCAAATAATGCAAAACCCCCCAGCACTGTTTTGGGTAACCCTCGATAATACACCTGCAATTTACTGATAGCATAACTGAATTATTACTGTAATGCAACTGTAGCGCATGTATTATATACTGCCATTTATGGATTATACAATATATTCAAGAGTTACTCATTGATTTACTACTCTGACATGCTCACTCTCACAACTCTGACATACTCGCTCCCACTCTAACTCTGACATGCTCACTTTCACCACTGATCTGCTCGCTCACGCAACTCAGACATATTCACTTTCCAACCTCTGATATGCCATGTCTCACCGCGCTGCATCAGCAAAATGAATTTTGGTCACTGGGAGCCTCCAGGAGTGTGTGACAGGAGGCGGAGTGTAAAGTTAGAAGCGTCAATTTCTGGAGACAATCTGACCCTAGGAGGGGATTCCGGCCGGCCTTTGGAGTGACTGGGATCTCTGCTGACTGGTACCGGAGCACCATGGGAGCAGTTGTGATAAGTTTGGGAGCACCTGGAACTGTCGCCCAACCAATGTGGGAATCCCATACTAACTCTGAGAGGTGCCTGGGTTGTTAGGGATATTCATTAGAAGAACTGCAGGCATTATCTGAAATTTTCCGGATGTACACGAGCAATAAGAATACCCTCTATGTATGATGCATAGATTATTGTTCATTATCAACTTTTAAATCATACTATACCACCCACCATCTCATTCAACATTCTACTGGGTGAATCGCTACATTGAGGAGAACCACAGAAAATGGCGAGTGATTCAAAAATGAAAGCAGGTAAACCAGAAACAATAACCCGGCTAAGCGATCGAATGATATCAATCGAACATGGTCTCAATGTCATCCACTAAATCTCCCATCTCATCAGGGCCAACAAACACAGGAACACAAAATCCATCAACAGCACAAAGAAGCTGGAGGCATTCCTTGTATTTCCGATTGATTCGGGCCTGGCGAGTGCGCGAAATTGAATTCAATGTCGTTTGGCCCGATTTGTGATATCTAAAGGGTTGGAATTGAGAGGTTAGCTCTTGGTGAATCAAAATGGAGTTTGAAAGGCAATTTGATGAATTCGCAGGGAAAAGAGGTGCGCCACCAGGAAAGGAGGACTGCCTGATGTGGAGTGCAGGGTGGACAAGCGGAGAGATGATGGTGATGGAGGAGTGTGGAATGAAATGGTGGGGCACAAATCCACGCCAAGGAGCGCCTATCCAACGGAGCAGCCCATCTATGCTGGGCATTGCCGAAAGGGAGGGAGGTAAAGAGTCTGGAATAAAATAGAGGCACTCCAGATCGAGGTCGAGGAGGAGATTGAGGAGTGCCCATTCTAGAAGAGGAGTGCCAACAGAAATGCAGTAAGAAGTGCTGAATGAAATATCAAAGAGCCAATCCAGACTGAGGAGCGCCGACGGGGATTGGGAAGTGCCCACGGGGATTGAGGAGCCCCCTATTATAGTGGAGGAGAACCATGGGGGGGTGGGGGGTATGACACAGCACACCATGTGTAATTGATGAGTGCAGTGGCTTCTGCAGTAATACAATTCATCACCATGGAAGGGCAAAATTTACCTCGATATTCATCTTGAGAAAACATAACTGTAACCTTTTTTCCAGTGGCATACTCAGACAGTGCAAAATGAATAGCAGCGGACACATGGGCTAACGTCTGCGGTGTGAGCGGTTGAAAAAACTGCAAAGTGGTCGGTTGTGGCCCCACGCTATTGGCAGTGAAGAAAACCTGATGGTAGTTTGAGTCAAGCACTTCCATCCGTGTGAACCAGGACTTCTTATCATCGATGACCTTCCAGAGATAAGCATCATCAAACAGGAGCTCCTTAACCTGGATTCGAAGCTCAGTCTCTGATCCTAAATCCAAGCGGTAACTTCGGACAATATTTCAACAAGCTCCATCTGCCAATCGCCCTCGAGTAGTACTAATCTTTAGTTTTAACTATGTATATTTTTGCGGATTAGTATCATCACAAGTTCAATCGAGGAGCAGAAAACAGAGTAAACACTTACGGCTTCTCGGGTTTGCGGATCAATTTTAAGAGATGGACCACCGGGTAATTGACACACAGATGGTGCATCTACAGGAGCACCTGCTAATGCCCGCTGTCGATCCTGGGCTTGAATGGCTAGTTTCCAAGCTTCGTCAACCATCGAGTACTGCTCATCGGAAGTGATTGGCCAGGGAGTCTTGGTGAATATGATTGCCTCCACGAACCGTTTTGCTGCCTCACAGGTATTCATTTGGTGTTGAGGAACATTGTGATCTCCACCGGCCTTTGGTTGAGGAACACTATCGTCTCCCCCAGCCTTTGGAAGCGGGAGTGCCTGGGCGGGTAAAATGTCAGAGTCGTGTACTATGTTGATGGTTGACTTTGGGCGTTTGAGCACTGGTGGTGCCATGGCCCTGCTTGGATGTCACAGATTTGGAAGTGATGTGCGGGCAATGACAGTATCGGCACAGTTCCGTTTCTTTGGCAGTGAAACCCTTATAGTTCGTATTATTGTATCACGGCGCGCCTGGTGTAGATGTAGGACTTCTTACTGGTTGTCCAAATCGTCTTCTTCGATATCGGCTGACAAGGTGGACTCTCCAGTGCCTTCACTGTCGTTATCGCTGATCTCCTCCCGATCGGTATCGTCATCATCATGGTTCATCTGAAATATAGCGCGGACATTAGCTATGTCTAACGCTATACACGAAGGTTGGAGTTCAAACATTTGATCGGCAATGAAAAGTGGCTGTCTTCTTGAATGCACGTGCCGGTGCTCGCTCAAGGTGTGCTTCTTGATTCTTCTGTGAATAGTGACTCCTCACCTGGCTGGCCATAGGTTCCATGTTGATGAAGTGAAGTTGTGGAATGTAGACAGAAGCATATAAGAGTAAATACAGTAGGAAGTTTAAGAGCATAACTGGAAAATAGGGCAACAAAGTAGCTCGCGGTCGAGGTGGATTCAATTCAAGGCGTGCCTGGAAAGAGTCCCACAGTGTCTTCGGTTCATATATATATTGTCGAAGCTAGTTCTGTTTCGTGATTTAAGAAGCGTCAGGTGCACCGGATTGGATGGATTCTTCTTGCCCCCAATTCCCGAATGTTAGCATTCGTATTCAAATACGCCATTAATGCATGAATTGGAGGTTGGATTGAACCAACATACCTAGAATCTACACCAGATGCACCTGAAGCACTCGAGACATTAACATGGTTGGATCACTAACAAACTCTCAGGGCCGGATATAGGTGGAAAACTGAGAATTGGGTTGATCATGATCGCCCCTGCATATAACTCCGCCGAAGGTAGTTCATTATGTCTCTAGGTCAAGCATATGAAAGGTGACCACATGGCACAGAATTGTCGGTGTGTTGAAGAATCTCGCAGGACTTGGATGGAGTATAGAATTGGAACCATCATGAGTGGCAACATTTGAAGTTACATGGGTTCAAACTGAGTTTGTCGCTGATACTGGATTAATATGAATCTCCGAATGCGGTATACCAGTCGGATGATCACCCTATTTTGATCATATTTGGTTGTTTTAGGATTCTGCAACACAGTCAGCGGTCAATTAGGCGATATGAGATGCAGAACATCACTTTCAGCGGTCCAAGTCTGCTGAAGTCACATTATGTATGCAGTCAGTGTAAGAGACGACAGAGAATTTGGGTTTACAAAGGAGAGATTCAACATAGAGAAAGAACGGTAAAGGTACGATGAAGACTGAGGGGTAATCTAATCGATTCCAGTTCTCAACAATGCCAAGATCGCTAGCGAATGGGTTATGAATAGTCACTCACATTAAGATGTTGCGCATACTATCATGTAAACACCGCATCATTTAATCACAAACATTATGAGTCTCAATGCTACAATGTTGACTTAACATCAATATTGGCTTTCAGAGCAGTGCATAAGAAGAATATGAATGCATTATGAGGCTTCATCTGACCGCGGAAAGATGAATAACAGCATCCAGTTCTGACCAATTCAGGTGCAGCTACCATTGAATTGGCATGCAGGATACAATCTAATAGCTGCGATTGCAGGCTTGCATTACTGTAACCGTTAACTTGAACTCTCAGAAACTGCCTTTTCTTTACTCGAGCTTTCATCACGATTTGTCAGTCATGCACACTTGGGATTGGACGTTGGCAGAAGTCAGATATCGTCTGTTATGATTTGTCACAAACTTCAGGTGTCCATGATATGCGGTGGGCGGGAGCTTGCTGGTCACCGATTGAGCAGCTGAGCAGAGACAGGCATTCAGATTCTATCTCTTCGAGCTCTCTTGATGGAAATCGGTTCGCATAATCTATTTTAAGATACGGCTTTGGCGGCCCAAACATACAGGTTAGTCAAAATGTAGTTAAGTCTGCATCAGAAGCATTGTGAATTAAAGCCTATTCAAGGAAGTGTGGTATACAAGTGAGCGGGAGTTGCCAGTCATCTGCAGAATCGCTGAGCGGAAGCTGTCTTTTGAGGTTCACTCTGCCATGCTGCAGCTCGATTGTGGAGCCCGAACGACAGAAGCTATTTAAGGATCTTGGAAATGTAAGGTCTGAACACACTTCTTAGTCAGAATTCAGTTAAGTGTGGGTACTTACCGGCCAGGGCAGTGAATCTACGGTAAGCGTGTAGTGGACACCTTCCTTCAAACGATAGGTTTACACGGAGCACGACAGATTTGGCATTCAAGCGGCGGCCTTCACATACCGACCAAGCAGAGATTCACATATTAGCAGGGTTTGAGCGGGATGAGCTGCGCCTGCACCTAAAAGTTTAGGTTCTGACAGATGACACTCTGTGTGCTGGCAGCGACAGATTCAAAGGTAATGCAAAGTGGGTATTCACAGTTCAGAAGCATGCCTGGAGTGGGATCATATGTCAATAATGAGTGCCGGCATGTCGAAATTAGCCGTTGAATAGAATATGCTTGCGGTGTCAAATCTGAGACCATCACACACGACAGGAAAGTGGATCTCAGGTGTGCCTGAACTTCGTTCCTGAGCGAGGAAATACTGGGCTGTATTCTTTGGGTAAGCCAGGAATATGCAAGCCGTGTCTTAGGATACAATACATCAACTCGATATCGCTTAGATAGTTTTTCTTTCCCTGGATGATTAGAGATATCCTGTGATGGATCGGTCTCAGGAGAGTCGAGATGTTGATAGCGATACTCATGTGCAATTGAGGGTAAATTATTCACCATTAATTATGCAGCATTGTTGATTCAGTGAATATCCCGAATTCTTTCACAATTCTAGTGTCCGGGGCGCCTGCAATACACAAGAAACAAATATTTCAAATCACACATGGAGGATCAGGGGCACCTAATAACTGGAATCCCGTTCGCAGGATTCAGTATCACAATTTCACACGGAAAATTATATGATTAAGATGATATGTGACTGCAGCTGCGTCAAATTGACACAAAGAGCAATGTATGGCAGTGCAGAATTTGGCCTAGTCGGCCATTAAACTGGCGCACCTGCTTTTCATCACATATTGGAGCATCCAAATGAGGCTATGTTAACGTTTACCAGATATCTGTTGATCATTGACTTCATCCCATATTCATCTCTATAATCAACAACACGAAATGGAATCGAGCTCTAACCAATACTCCCCCGAGCGCCTCATTCTCCATACCATTTGCCTATTTAGCATCAGTTTGTGTGATTGTGTTGGTTGAATATTTAAAGAGGCATACCTTGATTATACTGCCCAGATAGTGATCGTTCATCCTCACTGTCTGACGGCACAAAATGTCCTTGCTCGGTAAGCTGCTTCGTATGGTCTTTGGGACACCCCAGAATCCGGTACATCATCGAAGTCGTGATGTTCAGTCGGCTCATAAGGCCATCCAGGACTCTCATTTGAGCCACTCCAGAGAGCTGGTGGAGATCACTCGCTCTGTTATCATAACCACCGGGTCCAGTGTTCAATAGTCAGGTGTGGGGAACTCCGTTTTGCCCCAGTCGGACAACCCGTGCAAATGCCTGCCGCGGCTCGATCAATACCCAAAACTTCTTGGTTATTACCGCATGGTTTGCTGCTGTGAGATTTAGCCCTGTCCAACCCACTTTGGGTGTAGTTACAAACGCAGAGGGATTTGGGGAATCGTGGAATTTGAGCTGCGTTTCTGAGCGCTCATCGTTGCCCAGTTCCGCATACATGTAGAAAATATCCAAATGATCTGCAGAACACTTTCTGAGCCACCACTTCAAATGACAAACTTCGCCTGGCATCGGACAAAATAGCACCGCCTTTTGTGGGGGAGGTGCAGGACGCAAGGCGCTTGTATTGCTTTCATGCTCGAGCAGGAGTGCCTCATGTGATGCTTCGTCCTTGTCAGGCTTGCGATACTCCGCAGGTTCCTTGACAAGCATTGGCAGAAATCTGTCTCTAAGCCATCGAAAAATTGGAGAATCCACCCAGGTGTCGAGTGGCCATTCATCGTACCATTGTCCAGAAACATCATTCCGATCCTCGGTGTCTCCCAATACCAATGAGAAGCATGCCATCCGCCATTGATTAACCCTCCAAGCTCCCGAAGCACCCAGTGAAGTGTATCTATCCACAAGGGTCTTCAGTTGTGCTTGCTCTTCCTCATTCCATTCGAGATCAACAAGGTGTGCATTCTCCTTTGGTATCCGAACAAGTGGTTTCCCATTCGCGAGTTTCGATGCTGACCACCTTCTGATCGTCCAGGGCTTTGCAATTTGGATTATCCAATGTGCCGCATCCTGTTGAGCGTCTTTGTCTTTAGTCCGGATAGCATGCATCAAACTCTTGACTGCGGAATACAGTGCCTCGGCGCGGTGCTTTTCCATTACAGTATCATCCTCTGGATATTCAGGCACACCTGAAAACAGCCACATCGTCTGAAAACACCAGTCATAGAGTGGATGGAAACCCGGCATTGCAGTGACTTGAAGTTTGAATCCAATTGTTGCATTCATCGCAATTTGCCAGCCCACACTATTTTTTGTCTTGTACCGATGAGACTCATCAAATATCCCATAACTCGATGAACACTGTGAGAGTTGGCCATTGCTTGATGGTTTTGCTCTGGATGTTAAGGTATCATACGCCACAAGGTGGATATTCCATTGGTTCTCTGGCTTGTCAAGACTGGTGTTCAGATCATCGTCGGTGAGATTCACATTTTCTGCGGGCAACGAGACTATTAGTTTGATATCTGTTGCAAATGTCATCTCTTCGATGACACTCTTGAATGTCTCTGCAACTCTGGGCATTGTCACCACCAGGATTGGTCCAAGGGCGGAGGATAGCACTGGATGCCCCTGCAGTGGAGTTGTCTGAATCGCCATGTGGCGGCAGGGCACTGAATTATGTCTCCGCAGTGGATACCATTCCCGTTCTTCACCGATCATCCCAGGAAAGTCATTCTGAACCATATTCACCCACTCGTCAAATGTATTCCCCCACAAAATCGACAGTGGTCACCCCATTACAACTTCCTGAGTCAGCAGTTTGCAAATCATTGCTGCTGCCACCGAGGTGAAAGTCTTTCCAAGTCCCATTTCATCCGCCACCAGTGCTCCTGGCATATCAGCATCCCAAACCCATCGCCTCACGATGAACCTGATCGCCCAAACCTGGTGCGCGAGAAACTTTGTTCCGGGCAGGCCTGGAATTGAATACCTGTGGCCTGGAACACGGTCACCTATTGATTGACAAATAGGATGAACATTCAGCAGCCTGACCGCCTCCTCAAGACACTTGTGTTCAAATTGGTTGTTGACTGTGTTGAGAACAGTATTCAATACGGATCTGGTATTTTTTGGATTGCGGTCCTCCTCGCCATCCTCCACGTGCACCCGAACCTCTCCTGCACCTTGCTCGGTCTTCTTTTCGTCCTCAATGATCTCTTTCAGTTGCTCTGATGTAAGTTGGGCTGATGGGCTCATACTCGGGCGCTCCTGAAATTCACCACGATGTTAGGTATTTCACAGACAAGCATTTGGACCCAACAAGTATGTGGAATATAATCAATTCTATTCACTCAATCAGAACTTACATTAATACTACTATCAGTCTCTTTCCCACCTGCCTCTGCATCCACCACTCTTTCATTTTCATCGGCTCCCTCCCAAGTCTAAGTAAACGGGTCAGCAGTGGTGCATAACTAACCGAAAGAAGGCTAACAGGGATTACCTTCACCAGTCTAATCACGTGCTCCACATTATCCTTCCCTGTAGCTGCCTTCATGTCTACCAAAAATAGTTTCACATCATGCCCCAGTTTCAACTTGAAGGCATTTGAAAGGGAACTGTTGAATAAAATATGACCATATAGAGGGTCATTCATCATTTGCCCCGGTGCATATAATCCCATGTACTCTTCCTCCCATTCTTCCTGCGTCAAGTTTCATTTATATATCGCAGTCAAACAGTATGGTTCTTTCGGGCTACAATTTTGTTTGATGAAATCAATCAGCTCCTCCCATTGCCTCACATCTGAGTATGAAGCTTGGAGTTGCATGCTGGATGTCTGATCATTGTTGCCATTTGGCTCTCGACGAACCACAATCATGAAAGTTGAATTTCGCAACTCTGGGAGGTTACTTCCCAGATTGTTGCCAGCACGCTCACCCTAATCTGTCGCCGGTCGCTTGTTGCCTCGCCATCCCTTCTTCCTTGCCTCCCGAACCTCGCTTGCACAGTTCTTCAAAAACATCTCCACCCAAGGTTGCCGAATCCATTCGGCATTATCGAAATTTTCCAAAGGCAGCCAGATCTCGAATGTCTCCAAAAAATCTGCAACCGCGATCTCCCAGTGCAGGGGTCCGTCTCCCAGCTGTTTCAGACGGTTCTGTCCCCACATAATGGACTGATGCTTCTTCTCAAGACACCCTGCCACTCATATCTTCTTCCACTTGTTGACCGTACTAAAGTTGGGCTGCCCCATCCTTTTGGCAAATTGCTTCAAGGAAAATGCCGTTAGCGTCGAGCTGATTGGGGCTTTGCCATCGGCCCCACCCAAGTCCGACCAATCGTTGCTCTCATAATCTGCATCAGATTCGTCATACAAAATCTCTAGTAAAGGGGGCAAATCGGCAATCCCGGCAACATCTGTCCTCCACGGTTCCGCAGCTGGCTGAAATCATTTCATTGGGAGGCTAATGGGGGGTCTACCAGGAGCATCAGAAAGTTGACCTTGAGCAGTGGAAGCGGAAGAGGTCGGCCAAATGACTGGATTGTTTCCATGCGGTGCTGGAGGCACTCGAGGTGCGCCTGGAGATGACGGCCCATGTCCTGTGAATTTCTGAGGGGGGAACATTTGAGGTTCACGATATCCTCCTTAGTGGAAATCGTATCCTTGCCACGGTGGCACATAACTCGGATTTCCTTGGGTTGCACCAGAGCTTGGTTCTGAGCTTGGTGTTATGTTGAATGCAGCCTCGGGGAAGAACTGGGGAGCGCCAGGAAATCGTGGTGGGAAGGCAGGTAACTATACCCTGGTGGTGGCGGTGGTGGATGAAGTTGATTCGCGGGTTGCCCGAATTGGGTGTCCTTGCTCGGTGTATTTCCAGCATTATTATATGATGCTCCCACATTGTCATCTGGGCGTTGTTGTAAGCCAAACAGCGCACCTGTTGAAGCCATATTGGTTGTCTCCGGCGCAGATCCATTCTTCGACATCGGATGTGAACAAAAGATGGTAATAATCAAATAATCAATTCAATTGGTAATTTCGAATGAAGCGGAGTATGGTTGAGAATATTGACAGTAGCAGTGACTTTCGATGGAATTAAGGTCTCTTATAAAAATCTTAGTTGTCACGAACTGTGGTGTTTCATTTCGCCTTTGATCCCAACAAACCCGGCGGAGAAAGAGAAATCATAATCACACACGTCCCGCCATTCTTTGGTATATGCTCCAAATCGTATGGTAGGATCTTGGATAGATGTTCACCTTTGTTCAGTTCATGACTGTATAGGTCATCGAAGGGATACGGCATGATATCTCCAGGAACCCAACAAGAACTATATCCGGTTGGAAGGTTAGCACAACTAGGCATTTTACACTCAAAATGTGTGTGTACGACCTGCACATCATTCAATATGAGGCCTTAGTAGTCGACCAGCAACAGTGATTGCTTCCTTTTGAGCTCCTTGTGTTAACCTCGTTGTCTCCTCAGGATGCACCCACCGGTCCAGGATTGTTACTGACGAAAACGTCCTACCAGCCTATCAGTTCTCAATGATCAATTGAGCGGGCATACAGCCAGCTAGGAAACTTACCTATTCATTGTATTGAGCTGATGCATCAGCAAAAAATATTTCCGTCCGGGCGGGATGGCTCCGTCTGAGTGGACGCGCTCCGTCAGAGCCGTCAGAGACACCCCGGTGGCGGATCACTCCGCGCGCGGCCTTAATACCACGCGTCGCGTTGCATATCGCCCTCCGATCGCTGTTTCACCGTTTCTTCTCGCTCTGTCGGTCTCCAATTTTAAACGAACACTCTGGCGGTGAAGGCCAACTGTGACCATACGTAGGAATGGGTTCATTGGGCACGCGTTTGCATTGGGATTGCAATGCGATGGGTGACGCTGCGAAAACCACTCCACGCGTTCCTTCTACCTGCGGGCAAAATGCAATTCTCTCTTTACTAATTATACACATCATTCCAA
>Ga0307515_10002575_pt1 | contig 39138 bp, 5 predicted proteins | sample 17_EM_MG_FD_194513 | JGI IMG/M metagenome (GOLD analysis project Ga0307515, IMG submission 194513) | Populus trichocarpa ectomycorrhiza microbial communities from riparian zone in the Pacific Northwest, United States - 17_EM | ecosystem: Host-associated > Plants > Roots > Unclassified | place... | reverse complement strand
TCTATAGAAGCCCTCTAGGCCTATTAAACCTATATATACTAAGCCACTAACGCCTACTACCTTAAGTACTACTAGAGCTAATATTAACCTCTTTATACTAACCTTTCCGTAAAAACTCCTAAATGGAGAGTGCGAGCTACTCCGGAAACTAGGACGCTGCTATAAATACTATTAAAAAGGCTGTTATTACGATAACCTAAACTACCTAATAGCTAGGTTTAGTACCTACCGCCTAATACCTAACCTAATGCCCTAAACACTAAATACATTACTATACGCCACTACCGTATAAGATAAAGACGCAGTAATAGTAGTAGAATTAGATACGGAAGCAGAAAACGCTAAATCCCTACCCTAAGTTATGGGTTAGGACGCCCTAATAATAAAGGGATCTATATATCGGCCTATTTAATAGATAACTTAGTAAAAATAAATAGACGGAAATAAATAGTTTTACCTATAATAGGAACTACTGCTAAAAAATAATATAAAAGCCGTTCTATAATTAACTGCGGAGCTACTAATAAATTTATAAATACCTAATTTATGCGCACTTATGACCTACCTACCTTACCCCTTACTAAAGCCCGCGCCCTATAACTCGCTAACAGTAGTTATACCATATAAAAGATTACCTATATAGTATAACTCTACTTAGATATAAACGGGCACTAAAAAGAGCTCTAGGTCTATATTATACTACTTACTAACTACCCTATTATCCTTAGAATAAGCTAGCTTAAATAATATAACCCCGCTATTAACTAGGAAAAGAAAGAAACAACCTTTAACTCTAAATACTACAGAGAGACTTACCTAGGACATAGCCTAGCCGCCTTTATTTACTTACTAGGATATTAACCTAAAAAGCCCCTTATTATCCCATCTATAACTAACTACCACTATATAAGTACCGCGGCCTTCTACCGTATAGTATATAGGAAAGGCTAGACCGTTGCTACAGCTTCCTAATTATAACTATATAAGCTTAATAAAAAATAAAACTACGTCCTCTATAGTAATAGAATAGACATAGTTAACCTTCTAGAAGACGACGCCCCTATAAAACTCTACGGACTTTTACCTTTAGACTTTAAGAAGTTTATAAAGCTTAAAAAAGGACTTACTAATAAGGAACTCTATAAGCTTCTCCCTAAGAGGTACTATAACTTTATTAATATATGCTTATAAAAGAGCGTAGATATACTCCCCCCACATTAACCCAATAACTATACCATTAATATTAAATAAGGAAAAATGCCATCTTATAAGAGACCCTACCTAATATCTAAAGATAAACTTTTAGTTATAAAAAAGTATATTAACGAACACCTTAATAAAGGATTTATCCGCCCTAGTATATCCCCAGCAGCCGCCCCTATCCTTCTTACTAAAAAGCTAAAAGAAGGTATCTAATTCTACGTTAACTATAGAGGACTTAATACTATTACAATTAAGAACTAATACCCTATACCGCTTATACGTAAGACTCTAAAGCGGCTTAATTAAGCTAAAATCTATACTAAGCTTAATATTATCGCCGCCTTTAACTATCTCTAAATACGGGAAGGTAATAAATAGAAAACCGCATTCGTATTACGCTTTGGCCAATTTAAATATACCGTTATGCCCTTTAGCGTATATAACGGCCTAGGTACCTTTTAAAACCATATTAATAACGCCTTACGGAACTACTTTAATAACTTCTACTCTATATACCTGGATAATATACTTATCTATAATAATAACCCTTTTAAGCATACCAAGCACGTTAAAAAAGTCCTAGAGCGCCTTAGGGACGTAGGACTTTACATTAATTTAAAGAAGTGTAAATTCTTAGTTATAGAAGTAAAATACCTTAAACTAATTGTTACTACTAAGGGTGTCTGTATAGACCCTAAGAAAGTATATATAATTACTAAATGGCAAGCCCCTAACTATATTAAGGACGTATAAGCCTTCCTTAGTTTCGCTAACTTTTATTAAAAATTTATATATAACTTCTTAGGCGTAGTAGCACTACTTATAGTAATAATGCGAATAAAGGGCCTTTCTGCAAAAGGAAGAAAAACGCACCTACGTTTTACCTAGACGCCTAAATGCGAGAAGGCGTTCTAAGACCTTAAAAACGCTTTCACTAAAGCACCTATTCTAGCCCACTTTACACCAGGATAATAACTCTACCTTAAAACTAACTCTTTAGACCACGTTAACGCAGGCGTCCTCTCCTAGATAGGTAATAATAGCCTCCTCTACCTAGTCGCATTCTACTCGTCTAAGCTTATACTATAAGAGTGTAACTACAAGATCTATAATAAGGAACTTCTTATAATTATATAAGCGTTTAAGAAATTCTAACTAGAACTCTTTTTAGTAGAACCTAATTAGCTAACTAAATTCCTTACGGACTATTATAATTTTAAATACTTTATAACTATAAAGTAGCTAAACTAACGCTAAGTACACTGGAACGAGTTCCTCTCTAATTTTAACTTTAAAATTGCATATAGACTAGGAGTATAAGGTACTAAACCTAATAGCCTAACACGCCGCTTATAAGACCTTCCTTAGTCTAAAGATAACCTTTATAATTAGTTCTAACAATAAATAATCCTAAAAGTACGAAATTTGGCCCTAGGCATATTACACACAATAGAGCTAACTATACCTTAGCTTTATACCACAGAACTAAAGTTACCTCCTAAAATTAATAAGCTTATTACTACGGTATATAACACCTCTATTAACCTATTACTGTATTAACTTATTGCCATAAAGACCGCTAGCGCCTATATACTACCTACTAACCTCTAAAGCTTAGGCTAGATTAATATAGCAGCTTTAGAAGTAAAAGAGAACAGGCTTTATTATAAAGGCCGCCTATTTATCCCTAACTTAGAAAATCTACAACGGCAACTAATCTAAATGGCCTATAACCTCTAATTAAGCAGCTACCTAGGCAAAGGAGGAACTTATAAGCTTTTTAGCTAATACTACTTCTAGCCAAAAATAATAGACTTAGTTAAACGCTTTATAGGCGCCTACTATAGTTATAAGCACGCTAAGGCCTTTAATATAAAGTACTAAGGACTACTACACCCTCTACTAGTACCTATATAATAATAGGCAGATATTGCTATAGATTTTATTATTAACCTACTACCTTATAAATAATATGGCTATACCTATAAGAATATCCTTATAATAATATACTGACTTATAAAAGAGCGCCACTACGTCCTAATTAAAGGTATAGCTATTAGCAACATTACTAACGCCTTTCTCTATAAAGTTTCCTAACTATATAGGTTACCTAACTTAATTACGTCTAACTAAGGTATATAATTTAACTCTAATATATAGAGACGAATCTGCCAACGCCTTAGTATCTCTATTAAGATATCTATATCCTTCTACTATAAAACTACTGGGTAATCGGAAAACGCTAATACCAGTATAAAAGCGTACCTATAATAGGTAGTCGCCTATAGTTAAGATAACTAGGTAGATTACCTCCTACTAGGTAAATTTGCAGCGAATAACTATATCTTAACTATTATAGGACTTACCCCATTCTTCGCAAATAAGGGTTATTACCCTTAATCTAGTATAGTGTTACGGAGTGAGTATAAGCGACGATAATATATAGTAAGGTAGATATTATTAAGCTATATACATAAACTGTATAAGGAGGCCAAGACGTTGCGTAAGGAAAGAAGGTAAGAAAGCGGGAAGAAAGGGCATATATCGTTGACTTGGTTGCTTAGTTAATACGTATATTAGCAGAATAGGGTTTAGGTCGTAGTCCTAGCAGAACTTAGTAAAATTTGGTAGAACTTAGCAAAATATAGCAGAATGCTGTAGATTACCGTTAGATTGCTATTAGATTACTATTAGATTGCCATTTTACAGTTAGTCTCTAATTGTTAAGTTGGTAAAAATAGGTAGATATATGCAAGGTATTACGGGGGCGTCCCGTAACAGTACCCCCCTTTTAAACTCGAGCTTCTACAAGATGGGGCTATAGTAGTTCTGGGTAGAGTTTATAAAAGTCTTCTGCGGCTTATATAAGTCCTATAAAGTTAATAGGTTCCCATAAGGACTTAGTAAAGCCTCTCCATTTTATAAAATACATATATTAGCGTTTCCGTTTATTATACTTAATATCGTTAATTCTTTTAATAAAGTACTCGTTCTTACCATCCACTTTAACTAGTAGGGGAGGGTCTTATATCTATCTAGGCAGGGCGTTTAATATGGGGGCAGTAGGGTAGAGGACTGACGTATAAAATACGGGGTGGATTTTAACCATATTAGGGAGCTTCAGTTAGTAGGTATAGGGAGAGATAACCTTTTCAACCTTATAAGGGCCAGCGTTCTTCTAATTAAGTTTTTTAGTAGGTTATTTTATATTTAGATTTTTTATATCTAGCTAGATAAAATTACCAATTTAATAAGCTAGTGCTAGGGTTTATTTCTTATTCGCTACGGCTTTATAAACAGATTAAGCCCATATTATCTTATTAGTAAGGAACTATTATAGTTCCTCTATCTTCTTTACAAATTTATTTACTTCTGCGACTTATAAGGCGTAATAAGCAAAGTAAGGAATATTACTAAAGGGTTTAAAACCCATTCGTGGGTGCTAGCCGTAATTAGGTAGGAATAGGGAGACTTTCACAGTTTCTAAGACGGAATTATTTGTAGTAAACTCAGCGAATATAAGCCAGTTAATCTAGTCATCCTGTAAATATAACGTGTATATTTAAATATACTATTCTATTATAGCATTTACGTATTCCGTTTAACCATCTATTTCTAAGTAATACGTAGTAAACAATAGTGCTTTAATGCGGAGTTAAGTAGTTAGTTCTTTCCAAAATGCTAAGATAAACTAGTTACCTCTATTAAAAATAATCGTTTCGGGGAGTCTGTAGAGTTTCTATATATAATCTAGGAATAGTTAGGTAACGGTAGGCGTTAATATATTAGGGCAGGCGATTAAGTATCTTATTTTAGATAGTCGGTTTACAACTACTATAATGTTTATACAGCCTCTACTCTTAGAAAGGTCAATAATAAAGTCAATTAAGATATCCTTCTATCTTTAGTCTAGAACAGGTAGTAGTTTTAAAAGACCGTTATACGTCTTATACGAGGCTTTAGCTTATTAGTAGGTGTAGCAGCTAAAGACGTACCTCTGTATTATATTATATATATTCAGCCAATAATACTCCCGTTAGAGTAGTTCTAGGGTCTTTCCTCGGCCCAGGTAGCCGGTAATAGGTAGATTGTATACGTATTTAAGGAGTTTAAGCTTAAGCTTATTATAATTAGGGATAACTAAACGGTTCTAGTAATATAAGCGGTTTCTGCGGGCTTTATATTTACTTAAAGAAATCTTTTTAGAGCGTCTAATGCCATCTTATATTAGCTTAAGCGTCTCTTAGATAAACTCGTTATTTGGGTATTTATTAACTATAATCTGTTTAATTAATTAATTAGTTATTTTAAGAACGTATACCGTAAGATCTTTAGTAGGAGGGTTAAATAGTTTAGGGCGAAGCAGGGTCTAATTTTAGTAAGAGCGCGCTTCTTCTAGGGCTGGCGCGTCTTGCGAGTATTAGGTTAGGGTATTAGGCTTTTAACCTTAGACGCCTAAGCGGTATATAATTAAGAATTGGAAATAAGATAGATATTCTAACTAGCGGGCTTAATAATGACTTAGCTATTTTGTGGTTGTAAAGTACTATAGGTTCTTATAGTCGCTAAGGACCTTAATTGGAAATCTAGCGCCTTCTAGTTTGGGTCGCTATTGTTTAAAACACCTAATAATAGCTAACAATTCCTTATTGTAGATCTCGTAGTTATATTCGGCTGGGCTTAGTTATTTTAAGAAGTATGCTATAGGGTATAATACTCCATCCTCGTTATATTAAAATAGGATGCCTCTAGTAACGTAGTTAGATAAGTCGGCTTCTACAACACTTATTTAGTTTAGGTTAAAGTATTAAAGTATAAGCGCAGTAGTAAATATAACCTTTAGATAGGTAAAGGCCTTCTTATATTCCTTATTAAAGACAAAGACTTTATCCTTTTAGGTTAGAGCTATAAGGGGTAAAACTAGGGCGAAGAAGTTATTAATAAACCATTAGTAGAAATTAGCAAATCCTATAAAGGCTCTTACGTCCTTAACGTTCTCGGGTTCTTGCTAGTTTACGATTACTTTAACTTTCTTTAGGTCTATTTATATACCGTTTATAAAAATAAGGAGTCTAAGGTATAGAACTTCCGTTTTATAAAACTCGTATTTATCTACATCTAATTATAGACTAGCTCCGTATAGGGCTTATAGGATAAGGTCAACGTGTTTCTAATATTCGGTCAGGTTATTACTATATATTAGGATGTCGTTAATATAAGCAGTATAGAAAATGTCCAGGTAGGGGCATAGGGTGTCGTTTATATAATATTAAAACGAGCTCGGAGCGTTTACGAGGCCAAAGGGTATTACTAAATACTTAAATAGTCTATATTGAGTACGAAATATAGTAAACTATTCGTCCCCTTTTGTAATATGGAGACGGTTAAATATAGAGATAATATTAAGCTTTGTGTAGTAATAAGCCTTACTTAGTTAGTTTAGCGTCTCTTATATTAACGGGATCGGATATTAGTTCTTAACAGTAACGGCGTTAAAAGCTTAGTAGTCTATATAAAAGTACAGACCGCCGCTAGGTTTCTTAATAAAGATTATTAATACGGCTATAGGCAATAAGCTTACTCTAATAAATCCTTTACTTAAGTTCTTGTCTAAATACTTTTATAGTACTTAGAGTTCATTTTAGGACATCCTGTATAAGGGTCCAAATCCAGGCTGCTTTCCTTCTTTAAGTATAATCTTATAGTTATATAGTCGGTGTTCTAGTAGCTTATTAGCTTCCTTTTATAAGAACGCATCTAGGCGATAATAATACTCTATTAGTACCTTCGTAGTAGGGTTAGTATACTTCTTTAGTGCCAAGGCCTTCTTAATATCGGCTATTGTAACAGCAAAGATCGTATACTTAGGTTTCTTAGCTAGTTGCGCTAATAGGGTAGCTCTAATTATACGGATATTTAGGGTGCTGAGCTTGCTCGGATTATCCATCGTTTCTTATTTAGGTTTAGGTTCGGTATTAGGTACGGAGTTAGTACTAGATTTAGGTTTGGGTTCTTTAAGAATCCTTTTTATGGTGGAATACCAGTCTTTCTAGTATTTTTGTATATAGAGCTTAAGCTTCTGCTTAGCTTGGGGCGGTGCAGTGCTTAGTAATAACTTATAGAATTTAGTGGAGTTCCTAGGTTAGTAGAATCTGGTAGATTCCTTAGGTACGGGGTAGACAGTTATAGAAATTTTAGACTGGTAGATCTTAGTAGATTTTTTAGATTTTAGTTCTAGGTCTAAGCAGCGAGTTATAAGGCACTTCTGCTTATAACGGAAGGTGGTAAATAAAAGCTTAAGGTTATCCTAATTAATAGTTACCTTATATAGCTTTATCCAGGGTTATTTAAGAATTACTAAGTAACCCAGGGTAGTAACAAAAAGTTTAATTAATTCTTTATGGTTTAGGTATTAGAGTCTTAGGAATACTACATAGGTAATACGGCCTAAGACAGTATGTTTACTATTAAATCTAAATACGTTAATATGCCGGTTAAGGAGGGTTAGGGTAAAACCATTATCTTATATAAAGATCTTATCAATAAATCCTATGCCGCTAGCTCTTGTGTTAATTAGGATTTAAGCATTAGCCTATTAACTATTCTGCTAAAGACGGCAGTCGATAGTTATACTACGGTCCTAAGAGTTGGAGTTTATAACGTTAAATGCGTTTAATAAGATCCTATAGTAGAGCCGTCCTAAAGAGCGACTTAGCTCTAGGATCTTCCTTTTAGAGGTAATTAGGGTAGGGTTCTTATAGGACGTCGGTTATAGCTTCGTCCTTATAAATAGTGCTTACTAGATATAGGGCTAAAACTAGGTAAAGATTAGGGACGGTAACCGGAAAATCAATGCGGTAAACAGCTGCTAGTATTAGCCGTTTATAAATTATATTTAGGCATAAGGACGGAGTAGTAGTTAAAAAGGTAAGAGCTACTTCCACATTTAAAGCAAAGGCCTAGCTTAATGCGTCGTTCTTATTTAGAGGACCCTAGTGGGGCGTACCCTAGGGTCCCAGTGTTAATATCCATAGCATTAGGGTGCTTAGGCTAAGATAATAACTTAATAAACGTTTATGGGGTTGCCGTATTATATTAAGGAGCGGGCTTTGGTATTAGGCGTAGTATATCATTATATCATTTATTAATAACGTTTACATAGGCATTAAGGGCTCCTGGTAGGTCTACGCCTATTAGGGAGGTTTTTAGTTTAGGGCTTAAGGATTTAACGAGGCTGTTAATTAGTGCGGAGTCGTTTTAGCCTATTTTCTTTACGTAACGGTTAAATTCGGAGAAGTATACTAGGAAACTTTTCGTTCCTTAAGTTATGTGGTTTAGGTTACTATATATAGCTTTAAGAAGTATAACTAGGCTTTACACTAAGTTTAGCTAAAGAGGTTTAATAAGGTTAGCTATATCTCCTCCTAGTCGACTTAGGGCGTAATAGAGTCGGTTAGCTTTAGTTAGGTAACGGTTAGTATTACCAGTTAGCTTATTTTTAAGCTAGCTTAGAAATAATTAGAGCTTTTATTGTTTACTAGTAAATACTAGGGGATTTAGTAATTATTTAGATCGTTTTAGTGTAGTAGTTAGCTTAGGGTAAGTGGCTACTGCAGGTTCGGGGCTCGCGTTCTACGTATTTATCTCCCAAGATGGCGTTTAGTCTTAAGGTCCTAGTATAGGCATCTTAAGGGCGCGGACTTCTTCTTAGAGGTCCTTAATTAATTACTAGTATCGTACTTCTTATTCGGCTTATTATTAATTTAAAGTAGCTTAGTTCTATTTAAGGGCGTCTATAAAGGACTTCTATATCCCTACTAATTATTCTTAGAGTGCGGATATAATACCGGCAGCCATTATAGGGGCTTTAGGTTTGTTCTATATGTCGGCGGTAGTATAGGTGGTTAATACAATATAGTGTTACGGAGTAAGTATAAGCAACGATAATATATAGCAAGGTAGATATTATTAAGCTATATATATAAACTGTGTAAGGAGGTTAAGACGTTGCGTAAGGAAAGAAGGTAGGAAAGCGGGAAGAAAGGGCATATATCGTTAACTTAGTTGCTTAGTTAACACATATATTAGCAGAACTTAGTAAAATTTGGTAGAACTTGGCAGAATATAGCAAAATGCCGTAGATTACTGTTAGATTGCTATTAGATTGCTATTAGATTGCCATTTCACGGTTAGTCTTTAATTATTAAGTTGGTAGAAATAGGTAGATATGTGTAAGGTGTTACGGGGGCGTCCCGTAACATATAGAGCTACTAGAACCTATTAATAAGAAACTGCCATATAAAAAATACCTTAAGATACTACTTGCTGACTAGTATATAGACCATATAAAAAATCTACTTAACTACTACAAGGGAGAAATGGCCTAAGCTTAAGTAAAGTAGGCCTACTTCGCTAACCGTTATAGAACGGCACTACTAGAGATACGTATTAACGACTAGGTATAGCTAAATATATATAATATCTCTATACAGAGGCCTATAAAGTCACTTAATTATAAGAACCTTAGCCCCTATCTAATTAAACAAGTTATTAATAGGGGAGCCGTATATAAGCTAGAACTCCTACCTACCCTAGCCACTTATAGGATATAGCCTATATTTTACCTATAGCTACTATACCTCTATTAGCCTAACCCCTTACTAGGGTAGATATAGCCTAAACCCCTACTAGTACTAATCTAAGATAAGAATAAAGATGAGAACTATAAGGAGTAGACCGTTAAACAAATTATTAACTCTAAATACTTTAGCAAAGGTAGAGGATAACGGCTCTACTACAGAGCTATATATATAGAATTCGATATAAATTAGCTAGAATGGCAACTATAGGAAGACTTTTAAAATGCGAAGTATCTAATTAGCGACTTTTACTATATAAACCTATACAAACCGGGCCTAAGCAAAGATTTTATACCTAATCCTCTATAGGAGCCCTTATAGAGTTAAACCGTTATATATTGCTATATAAGGGTAAATTACCATTAGATTACGGTAAAGTGCGATTATATAACTAGAATATTATTAAGATGTCCAAAAACTTTAACCGGCGGTTAAAGTTATCTAATTAGTCAGATTTTTAGATGCTAAGCCCTATTATATAACATTATTTTAAGCCTTTAGTAAATACCCCCCTTTCTTCTTTTCTATACCTTAAGTGTTCCTTTTATATATATATAGTAACCACAGCGTCGCCGGAGCTCCACCTTTATAGGAAGGGGGGTAGTGTTACAGAACCCCACCGCAGGGGCCTCCATAGGAGAGCCCCGTGCTCTTACATACACCTTATATACAGCTTATGTCAGCTACGCGTAGGTATATCACCTCCTTACGCCCTCGACCCTTACAATCGATCGCGTAACGTCTTGTAGACTCCTCGAATACATACGCTCTGTAGCCACTGCCCCCGTTCCGTAATAGTTACGTATTAGAAGTGCTACGTAGGTTACGGTAATATTAACTATATATAAACCTTACGAAGTGCAGGTTTGGTATACAAGAGGTTAAGTTTCTAGAATATATTATTAGTCCTAAAGGCGTAATAATAGATCCTAGCCGGGTAGAAGCCATTACTAAGTAGGAGAGCCCTTAATCCTATAAGGATATCTAGGTCTTCCTAGGTTTTGCTAACTTCTATTACCGGTTTATCTATAAGTACTCTATTATTATAAAGCCTATTACTAATCTCCTTAAGGGAGTAAAGAACGGCCGTAAAGCTAGGCCTTTTAGTTAGCTAGAAGAGGCAGAGTAGGCAATATACTAGCTCTACAACGCCTTTATGACGGCGCCGCTCTTATAATACTATATACTAGGCTTACTGACCTAATTAGAGACTAATGCCTTTATATAAGGCCTAGCAGCAATTATATTATAGCTATTTAAAGATGGCCTTTAGTATCTAATAGCCTTTTAGTTTAGGAAGCTTTTGCTAGTAGAGCGTAATTATAAGACCTATAATTAGGAGCTACTAGCTATCGTAAAGGCTTTTAAGTATTAGAGATACTATATTAAGGGGCTATTAAGCCGCCTAGAAGTGCTTATAGATTATAATAATCTAAAGGGTTTTATAAAAGTAAAAGCCCTTAATGGACGGTAAGCTAGATGGGCTATAGCATTAGCTACCTATAACTTTATAATTAAGTATAAGGCGGGAAAAACAAACCTTATAAACGCGCCATTAAGGCAACCCCTAGGCGTAGAGGGTCCGCCAGAAGAAGATACTATACTACTACTGCTTTAAAGGACTTTAGGAATATAGGGCTACTAACCTAAGGTAAAAGTCCTATTAGGTATATAAGAAAGCGAGCCTTTTATAGAGGTATTATTTTTATAGTTATAAGCTAGCGACCTAACGGCGGTACGCCTAGGTAATATAGCATTATGGTTTAACTGGGCAACCTATACGTATACCGTCAAGTAGCGTGTAATAAGGACCTAGGTTAGAGAAGCAAGTACTTAAGAGAGTGCTTATAAGTTTAGCACGGAAACAGTTATTAAGCTTATTAAAGGACTTTAGACTAAAGATAACTTTATACTATAAAAGCGCAGCAATAGCGTAGATATAGTAAGACGCCGTTAACGCGCCCGCTTAAAGCTAGTGTAGCAGTTTAATTCCGCTAGACTACTTTATTACCGTAGGAGGTTATATATACCCCTAGACCTAATAGTTTATGCAAAGCTCCTACAGATCCACTACGGTAATGCCCTAGCTAGCTACTTTAGTAAGAAAAAGACTCTAAATCTCCTCTTACGTAAGTGCTACTGGCCTAGTATAAATGCGGACGTTATAAACTATATCTCTATCTATAATATATACCAATGTATATATACGCCTTAACATTGCCCTTACGGCGAGCTCTAAGCGCTGCCTTGCCCGGACTAGCCGTAGCAGGAGATTATAATAGACTTTATTATAGGCCTACCGCCTAGTAAATAAGGTAAGAAGGTATATAACGCAATATATGTAATAGTTAACCGCTATACTAAGATAGACTTATATCTGCCTATAGTAAAAACTATTACTATAACCAAACTCGCGGATCTCTTCCTTAATAAAGTAGTACGCCGTTCTAGAGCCCCTAGGGGGATTATATCTAATTACGGTAGTATTTTCACTAGTAAGTTCTAGTCAGAGCTATACTTTACTATAAAGATAAAACGTAGGCTAAATACGGCCTTTTACCTGTAAATAGACGGGTAAATAGAACGCCAGAACTAAACCCTAGAGTATTACCTCTATATATTCTATAATAAAAAGTAAAGTAACTAGGCAGGCCTTTTATTATTAGCTAAATTCGCCTATAATAATACTAAATATAGCATAATAGGTATAAGCCCATTCTATACCTACTATAGGTTTCACCTATATCTAGAATATAAGGTCTAGGTAGATAATAGTAGTTCTATTCTAGCCGCCTCTAAAAGGATTAAAAGAATATCCTTTAAACGCGAAGCGCTAGTAAAACGCTAGGAAAGCGCTACTAAGGCGCAGGCGAAATACTATAATCGTTATTACTAACTATAGGTATATAAAGTAGGGGATCTAGTCTTACTATTAACTAAGAACCTTAAACTAAAAAGGCCAAGTAAGAAACTTATAGCACGCTTTATTAGACCTTTTAGTATAGCTAAACTAGTCGGAAAGTAAGTATACTAGCTATATCTACCTACGTCTTACTATATCTACCTAGTGTTCTATATTAGCTTACTAGAGCTATATAAATAACATAAGGGCACTACTAGAGACCTTTTACTAGGGCCTATTAAGCTAGACGATTAAGAGGACTAAGAGGACTAATATAAGGTAGAAGAAGTATATAGAAGAAAGGGATATAACTAAACCCTATAGTACCTAGTTAAGTAAAAAGGCTGGCCAGAAGAGTATAATAAGTAGGTCCTAGCAGGGGACATTAATAAGGACGTAAAGGAGACGTATAATAGTTACTTTACCCTAAGGGGCAAATGAAAAAGAAAGTAGGTAGGAAAATAAAAAACTTTTAATTATAACTAGGATTATACCCTACTAGTAGGGCGACGACGGAATAATAGCAAAGTAATAGTAGTACGCCGATAGAAATATAGATACTCTACAGCTCTATTAAATCCTCCCTTTCCTCCCCTCCTTCCTCTTTCTTATCCTCCTTACCCTTATCCTCCTCCTCTCCCTCCTTCTTATCCTCCTCACCCTTATTCTCCTCCTTATCCCTTATAATAGGAGGTATATTAGCCTATAGGTACTATTAGTATACGCTATAACGGCAAAATACCTACGCTATGATATGTATTAAAGCGCGCATTATATTAAGAATTCCTTTAAGGGTATAACGGATAGCCTATAATTCCTATACTTAGAGTAAGGGAAAGTCTTTACCCTTTAGGCGCTAGCGGAGACTATACTTAGCGCTAGTACGCACTAAGGCCTTAACATCCTTCGTAAAGGACTTCTAGGCGGCAGCGACGCGAGTATTAAAGTTAGCTGTGTCCCCACTAGTAACCCGCTAGCACTTAACCCTATTAATAAGGGCAAGTAGCTTATTTAGGTAGCTATAGAAGGCCTTAGGGACCTAGTTTATTAGCTATTAGAACCTAAACTAACGCACTTAAACTTACTACTTAGCACGACTTATTTAGTTATTAGCAGTACCCATAATTACGGTTAGCCTACTTACCATAGGTGGCCTACCTAGTGGTAGCTATACGCTTAGCGTAGCGGAGGCAGATTAGTTCTAGCAAGGCTAGGGAAGCGGCTTACGAGCGGCGTAGGAGCTTTAACGGCGCCTAATAGGGTTAGTAATAGCTATAAGCTAGTATAAAGAATACTTACGGAAGGTTTACTAGTAGGTAAACCAGCGGCGTAGCGCTTGCGATTTATAATTAATTGGAATTTATAAAGAAGGCGAGTTATAGGCTAAACAAATCAAAATGAAATTAAAACGGAAATCTAATATCCTACCTAGGTGGGAATTCCTACCTTTATAGATCTCTATAGGGTCTTAGCGTCTTATTATCCTATTATTCTATTATCATATTATCCTATTATCCGATTTATATAAATTTTATTAAACACTTTTTATTTAGCGAAGGACAATAATAGCGCTCCTATTGTATAATAGCGTCGGCTAAAAACAGCCGCTTAAGAAGGGGGGGGCAATTGTTAGGCTATAGAGACGTACTGGCCGTAACCGGCTTAGCGTAGGCGAGGCACAGGCGAGGCGCCTATAAAACGTAGTCGCCCCGCATTAGAGAACAGTAGAATTCAGTTCTATAGTTCTACTTTATTAAGAACCAGATACTCCTTACATCCCGCTACTATTGTTACGTTGCTATATACCCTTAGGGCCTTAGTGTCCTAACACTTAACCCTATATTAGTTAAGCATAAGATAAATATAGGGGATAAGTAACCTCCTTTTAGACTACTATATAACCTATTAGAAAATAAGCTAGTGGTATTACGTTAATATATGGTAGACAATCTTTAAAGAGAATAGATTTAGCCTTTTATAAGCCTAGTGGGGGCACTAATTATATTTATACCCAAAAGGGATAGGACCTTATATCTCTATATTAACTACTAGGCGCTTAATAAAATTACTATAAAGAATTACTACCTGCTACCCTTAATAGGAGAGCTTATTAATAAACTATTAGGCGTAAAGATATATACTATTAAATCCAGATTAAAGCCGGCAATAAGTAGAAAACAGCGTTCTAAATATAATACGGCCACTTTAAGTACCTAGTAATACTATTTAGGCTTACTAACGCACTGGTAACATTTTAGGCTTATATTAATAAGGCATCGTTAAGCCTATTAGATATAATATATATAGTTTACCTTAATATTATAGTTTACTTTAATAACTATAAAGTATATACGCACTACGTATTGTTATGGGATACCCCTATAATACCTTACATACGTCCACCTGTTTCTACTAACTTAGCAACTAAAGACCGACTATAAGACGGCAATTTAAAAGTAATCTACGGCAATCTAATAGCAACCTACCGCATTCTACTATATTCCACTAAGTTTTACTAAGTTTTACTAAATCCTACTAAGTTCTGCTAGGACTACCATCTAAATCCTATTCTACTTTATATACGTATTAACTAAGCAACTAAGTCTACAATATATACTCTTTCTTCCTATTTTCCTACCTCCTTTCCTTATATAACGTCTTAACTTCTTATATAGTTTATATATATAGCTTAACAATATCTACCTTACTATATATTATCGCCGCTTATACTTACTCCGTAATACTACATTACGTTAACTTTATATATTACTTCCAAAATGCAGAACAACCCTAAAGCCCCCGTAACGGCCGCTAGTATTATATCCATACTTTAAGAATAACTAGTAGAGATATAGAAGTCTTTTATAAACGCCCTTATATAAAACTAAGCTACTTTAAATTAATAATAAGCTGAATAAGAAGTATAATACTAGCGATTAATTAAGGACCTCTAAGAAGAAATCCGCATACTTAAGATGCTTACGTTAGGGCCTTAAGACCGAATACTATCTCTAAAGATAAATACGTGGAATGTAAGCCCTAAACCTATAGCAGCTGTCTACCTTAAACTAACTATTATACTATAATAATCCGAACAGCTACCTAACCCTCTAATATTTACTAGTAAACGTTAAGAGCTTTAATTATTTCTAAGCTAGCTTAAAAATAAGCTAACTAGTAACACTAACTATTACCTAACTAAAGCTAACTAACTCTATTACGCCCTAAGTTAACTAAAAAAAAAGGCAGCTAACCTTATTAAACCCCTTTAACCGAACATAGTATAAAGCCTAGTTATACTTCTTAAAGCTATATATAGTAATCCAAACTACTAGGCTACTACTTAAAGAAAGATAAACTATATGGCTTAAGGAACGAAAAGTTTTCTAGTATACTTTTCTAAATTTAACTATTATATAAGGGAGACTGGCTAGAATAACTCTGTACTAGTTAATAGCCTTATTAAATCCCTAAGCCCTAAACTAAAAACCTCCTTAATAGGTATAGACCTACTAGGAGCCCTTAATACCTACGCGAATATTATTAATAAACGGTATAATAATATACTACGCCTAATACTGAAGCCTGCCCTTTAATATAATACGGCAACCCTATAAATATTTACTAAGTTATTATTCTAGCCTAAGCACCCTAACGTTATAGATATTAACACTAGAAGCCTAAAGTACGCCCTACTAGGGTCCCCTAAATAAGAAAGATATATTAAGCTAAGCCTCTACTTTAAATGCAGAAGTAAGGACTATATCTTAAAATACTATCTTATCCTCTTACTTACACCCTAAAACGATTTATAAATAGCTAATATTAGTAAATATTTTTCGCGCTTAACCTTAAGCTATTAATTACGGCCCTCCTTATCTAGTTTCAGCCCTTTATTTAATATGCACCATTTATAAGAATAAAGCTATAACTAACGTCCCATAAGAACCCCGCCCTAATTACCTCTAAAAGGAAGGTTTTAGGGCCAAGTCACTTTCTAAAACGGCTCTGCTATAGGATCTCGTTAAATATATTTAAAGTTATAAACTCTAACTCTTAGGACCGTAGCATAACTATTAATTATTTCCTTTGGCAGAATAGTTAATAGGCTAACGCTTATATCCTAATTAATATAGGAGCTAGCGGTATAGGATTTATTAATAAGATCTTTATATAAGATAATGGTTTTACCCTAATTCCCATTAACTAGCATATTAACGTATTTAGATTTAATAGTAAACGTACTATTTTAGGCCATATTACCTATGTAGTAGCCCTAAGACTCTAATACCTAAACCATAAAGAACTAATTAAGCTTTTTATTACTACCCTAGGTTACTTAGTAATTCTTAAATAACCCTAGATAAAGCTATATAAGGTAACTATTAATTAAAACAACCTTAAGCTTCTATTTACCGCCTTCTGTTATAAGCAGAAGTGCGTTATAACTTACTACTTAAACCTAAAACTAGAATCTAAAAAATTTACTAAGATCTACTAGTCTAAAATTTCTATAACTGTTTACCCTATACCTAAGAAATCCACTTAATTCTACTAACCTAAAAATTCTACTAATGTCCACCCCACGCCTAAGGAATTTACTAGATTCTAGTAACCTAGGAATTCCACTAAATTCTACTAATATAAGATTTCTACTAATATTTACTAAGGACCTAAAAATTCTACTAAACCCTATAAATTAATTCTAAGCACTATACCGCCTAAAACTAAGTAGAAGCTTAAGCTTACTACGCGAAGATATTAAAAGGACTAGTATTTTATTATAAAAAGGATATTTAAAGAACCTAAACCTAAATCTAATACTAACTCCGTACCTAATACTAAACCCAAAATTAAGCAAAAAACTATATAAGAAACTATAGATAACTAAAGCCCGCTTAACGCCCTAGATATTTATATAATTAGAGCTACTTCGCTAGCGCGACTCGCTAAAAGACCTAAATATATAATCTTTGTTATTACTATAGCTAATATTAAGAAGGCCTTGGCACTAAAGAAGTATACTAACCCTACTATAAAGGTACTAGTAGAGTACTATAACCGCCTAGAGGTATTCTTATAAAAGGAAGCTAATAAGCTACTAGAATACCAATTATACAACTATAAGATTGTACTTAAAGAAGGAAAGTAGTTTAGATTTAGACCCCTATATAACGAAGCCTTATAGCAAGAACTACGGTAGACTTATTAATAGGCTGGGTATATAGGTAAACAAGAAGTCAACAACGTAATAATAACTAGTAGAGTGGTTACCTAATAAATTAACTCTAATTATATTTTAAGATTTACTACATCTAAAGAGAACTATCTAGGTAGGGACTGTGGTCCTTTAAATATATAATACTACGCCTGAGAAATGTACCAAGTACGTTAGTACGTTAGTACGTTAGTATATGACGTTCCTACATTCCTATATTCCTACGTTCTAAACTTATAACGTAACTTACTACGTAACTCGGCTACCTTTTATCCTATAGCTTGACTAGTTCTAGTACCTCCTATACTTTTACCACTAGTCCGTTTATATCTCTCCTTGGTAGTTTTACTACTGCTAATATAAGGTCCATAATACTATCCCCCCCCTCTTTACCTTCGTCCTTAAAGATATCTTATATCTTTAAGTTGTTTATTAGAGGTGTGGCATTTCCATTTTTAATTTAATAACCTTTATTATTTCTAATGCCTCCTATTAGATCCTTTACGTCTAATTATTATAATTAGCTAATAACGTTTATTCTTTCTCTTAGTGACGTTATACTATCCTATTCTTATTATATAGAGAAAAAGCTAGTATATATTGCGATCGCGGCTCCATCTAGTTACTAACCTTCTTCCTATACTAAGTATACGCGAGCGAATATATAATCGTCTTATAACGTTTAATCTGTCTCTAATACTAAGTATATATATTTTATTATTCTTTATAGTTGTCTAGTTCCTTATCTAATCTATCTTAGAGTTTTATATATTAGTAACAGCTAAAAGACTAGAGAGTAAGCTGGCCAAGACCTTAGCTAATATTTAGCGTCGTTTTAATAAGGCGTCTTAGGCTCTAAAAGCTTAACTAAATGCCTATACTCGGCTAAGCCGTCTTATAAAGGTTTGTAAAAAGGTATGCTTAAAAAAGCTACGTTTTATAGAGTAAGGTCTCTTTAAGCTTAAGGCTAAGGAGGCTAAAAAGGATTTTAGTTAAGTTAAGGCAGAAATAACTAATATATAGGTAGTAGATCTCCTAGGTAATCTAGCTCATCTATTACCTTTAACTAATTCCTTTATTTTTAGCTTCTTTTTAATATTACCTAACCCGTTTTCCTCTGATACTTCTATACCTTTTCTATAGCGTTCTTTAGGTTCTATAGTGGCTCCTAGGTAGTCTTATTATAGCCTATCTACTTAACTTTATACTATATTTTATTATTAATGTCCTTATAACTAACGATCTTTAAAACTTACTATTTATCTTCTTCTTATCCTCTATATATATCTACTTCGTAAATTAGTAGCTTAATATTCCTATATACTAGCTCTAGTATTATAATATGCTATATAGGGTAGATCTTTATTTTGGCTAATAGGTTTAACTTAAATATAACTAATAAAATTCTTTATATAATTTTAAAAGGTCCTAGTCTAATATAGTCTAACTTTTTACTTAATTATTAACGCTTAAAATTTTTATATAGTAGCTACACTTTATCCCCCTCCCTAAGATTTAGTCCTTTAGATCTCTTAGCGTTATAGTACTTCTTTATTCTTTCTTATACCTTTTTCACTAATTCTATAAGGTCTATATAAAGATTTATTAATATTTTTATTCTTTCTTTAGCTGTGCTACTTATTTTCTTTACTTACTATAGTAACAACAATATTCTTAGCTTATATCTATAATTTGCCTTAAATAGTAATATGCCTATTCCTTCTTATAGTGTTATATTATATATAAATTATATAATTAGTAGTAGCGATGCCTAATTATTCTGCGTATAGTTAATATAATATCTTAGATACTATTCTAGCATTTAATTTAGTTTTTCTATCTATTTATCCGTCTGCGGATAATACGCTATTAATATTGCTACGCGAACCACTTATTCCGCTAAGAATACCTTTTAAAATACTACTATAAATCTTAGATCCCTATCTAATATAATCTTACTTAATGCTCTATATTTTATAAATACTTCTTTAATATAAATTCTAGCAATATCTTTTGCTAATATTTCTTCTATATATGCTATAAAGTAGCCCTATTTAGTTAACTTATCTACTATTATAAGGATTATATTATACTCCTATCTAGTAATAAGATCTTTTAACTTTAGTAACTTAATAATAAAGTCCTATAATATAACCTCCCATGGTCTTATTAGTATTTTAATAGGTTATAGCCCTCCGATAGCTCATACCTTATTAGTTTATTCCTTTAGCAATCTAGATACTCTTTTATTACTTTTTTTAATAATATTTTAGATTCTATTAATAATATATTCTTTTTAAAGTCTTAATACTAAGCCTATTACTCCATTATGTCCTTAAGTTATTCCCTTATAGAAATCTTCTACGAAATACTCTGCTATGCTCTTTAGGATATACTTCGCTCCTTAATTTTCATATATATCTATCTATAGATCTTCTAGCTATGCTTTTAGAATTCTTTATACCTAAAAGCTTTTTAGTGTCTCGTAGACTCTTTCTAGTTTATTATTCTCTTAAGTTACTACTAGCTTAGGGTAATTATACCTAATTAATCTATTCTTATCCTTATGTAGTATTACTCCTAATAGTTTCTTATTATTCTATAGTTTAGCTTTTCTACTTAGTATATCTACCCTTATATTTTTAGTTCCTTTAGTATACTAAATCTTAAAATAGTATTCTATAAGCATTTCTACCTATCTAACTTATCTACGATTAAGTTTCTTTATTATTAGGAACTCTATTAGGTTCTTAGAATCCGTTTTAACTATAAATAGTTTTTCTACGCCTTATAAGAATACTCTCTATTTTTTAAGTGCTATAACTATACCTAATAACTCCTTATTATAGATGTTATAGTTTAACTCTAATAGTGTTATTTTCCAACTATAATATACTACTAAATGCTATACGTTTCTATATTTCTATAGTAAGCATACTCTTAATATAAAGTCTAATATATTTATCTTTATAACTATATCTAGTCCTAATTAATAGATTTTAAGGATTAGCTCCTAGGTAAATAATTCTTTAAGTTTCTTAAATAGCTTTTTTTATTCGTCTCCTTATACCTATAGTTCCTCTTTCTTTATAAGCCTAGTAAATGGTTTAATATTCTTTAACCACTATATTATAAACCTCCTATAGTAGTTATAAAACCCTAAGAATAACCTTAACTGCGTTATATTCTCTAGTTCTTACTAACTTACTATAACTTTAATCTTCTTTAGGTCTATACTAATATAACCTAATTTAATAATAAATTCTATAAAATCGGTCTTCTTTATAAAGAACTTATATTTCTTAATTGCTACTAGCATCTATTCTTCTTATAATATCTTTAAAACCCATTTAACGTATTCCTTATATTCCCCTTTAGTTATTAAGTAGATAGTAATATCGTTAAGGTATACTATAATAAACTTATTAAGGTATTCTCCTAATACGCTATTAATTCTTTTCTAAAATATTATTAGTATATTTATTAACATATATTACATTATTAATAGCTTATACAGTCCTTCCTTTAACCTAAAGGCTGCCTTTTATTTATTGCCTTCTTTAATTCTAATCTAATAGTACGCCCATCTTAGATCTATCTTTATAAAGATTTACGCATTACCTATCTAATTCTAAATTTCGCTAATTAAGGGTAAAGAATACCTATCCTTCCAAGTAATACTATTTAATTATCTATAGTTAATACATAGCCTAAGTTTTCCGTTCTTCTTTAGTATAAACAATACTAGATAACCTACTAATAACTATAATGGTCTAATATATCCTTTTTATAAGTTTTTTTAGATAAACTCCTTAAGTGCTCTTAACTCCTTTTAGGTAAGCTTATAGGTTAGAAAAAACCTTAGACTTATTTCTAGTTCTAACTCTATCTTATAGTCCTATACTATATAATCTACTAACTTTTTACTTTTTAGGCTCTATAGTTTCCTACTATATTTATAGTATTTCTTTAGTATATAACTTAAGCCTCGCTTAGTCTCTTTATATATCGCTTTAACTTAGTACTATACCATCTTAGTCTATTATCACATTTTATAGCGTTAAGTATCTCTAATATTAACCTAACCTATAATCCAATTAATCTTTAGATTATATTCCTATAACTAAGGTATTCCTAATACTGCCTTATCCCGTCCTAATAGTAGGATATTAAAAGACATCTTAATTCGTCTTCCTTTAATAGTTATTTAAATAGGTCCTATTTTAAGGTTAATAATCCCTCCTCTATAGGTTATTAGATCTCCTAAAATTATAACTAATAAGTAAAGTTATTCCTTCTGTCTGTAAGGTAATCCTATTCTTTTAACTACTACTAGTAAAATATAGTTCTACATTACTCTACTATCTATTAGTACTTTTAACTACTAATCTTACTAATTAACTTACAAATTTAGGTATTATTCTTAAATTCTTTTAAGGGTCTAAGGCTCTATTACTGGCTCCCTTTAGTTTTATAGGCCTCTACTTTTCCTAACTATTAGCTACTTAATCTTATTATACTTAGCTCGCTCTTTAGCTAATATCTAGTTTACTTTTTATCTTTAATATACTATAGATATATATTCTCTAGGCATTCCTACTACTATCGTCCGTCTAAGCATTCTTTTATAAGGAATTTTCCTAGTTAAAGTATTAAGTCCCCTAACTCCTAAACTTCTATTAAATGCCATCTATATATATATTTAGCATTCCTATATTATCGCTTATCTAGCGCCTAATATATCCTTATAAGGTACTTCTAGTTCTTTTTTTTTTTAGATTCTTATACATTTTATATATATTTTCCATATATGCAATCTATAATAGCGTATAATATACTAGGTGCTTTAGGTTAACTCTTAACTTATCTTTATTCTTAAGTTTAAACCTTTACCGTGTTAATCTAAACATCGCAACTTTATTTATAGGTATTAATATACGCCTCTTACTTCTCTAATCCTCTAATTATTCCTCTAGATCCTTTAATATTATAATTAAAGCTCCCTTAATATAACTTATTACCTTTTCCGTAATAGGGTGGTCTTAAATAACTTTTTTATCTAACTATATATAGAAATCTTCCTACTTATTATTATGCCTTTATCTATGCCACTTTTAGTATAGCTACTAAAGTATATATAGCTTATCCGTAAGGAAGTATCTTCTTATTACTGTATTATAACAGCCCTTTATATATCGTTCTTTAAATCTAGTAGGGATCCCTAGATCCTCTTTATCTTCCAATTTAGTAAGCTACTTAGCTCTTAGCGTACCTACTCTAAACTTATTAGTAATTCTTTATATAGGTGCTTTATTCCTTATATAACCTAATATACTAGATCTCTAGTCTAGTTTCTGTTCTTATTATATAAGGATTCTCTATCTAAATTCCTCCCTAGTTTCCTTTAGTTTACGTCTTATAAGTAGGTCCTTAAAGTCTTCTTACTTCTTAACTATAGTGTTGATTTTTTAATCCTGTTGCTAAGCCTTACTCGCAATTTCTTTAATAGTCCTTATTCTATTACTAAAATCTTAGTCCTATAAGATTCTTAATCTTAAGTTTGCTTCTACCTTAAGCTTTACTCTAGCCTTAGTCTAACTAGGCTTCTATAGTATTCTTATCTTATCTTAAAAATCTTAAATTTCGCCTATTTTATCTTAAGAGTCTTATACTTTTAGGAAACTTCATCCTAAGCTTATTTATATATCGCTAAATTAAGCCGTTACTCTGCTCTATCAGTTATTGTCCGTTATAGGTCCTTAAGCTTATCTTATCTCTTCTTAAGAATCTTAAGCTTGTAGCCTTTTGACTTTATTAAATGCCGAAGTAGTTTATTATCCTACTTCTCTTACGTCTTATAAAGTAATAGATATTGTATCTAGTGGGGTCTTAATCCCTACTAATGTTCCCTATTCTATAGTGGAATTATCCTCTACCTCTTTTATAACATCTTTAAGGTCTACATGCTCCTAGTAAGCTACCTTTATTACCTTATTATTACTAAATATTTCGCCTCTATTAAATTTATTATCCTTAATATCCAATTTATAAGATAGTTTGTTAGTTCCTCTAAGCTTTAATATTTTTAGCTCCTATAGCTAATAGCTTACACCGTACTTAACGTCTTTATAAATTTGGTATGCGTTATTATAACAAAACGCAAAACTTTTAATTAAATATTCTTTTGTTCCTTATAATATATTATTGTCCCTCTATACATATATATCTACTAGTCTTATTCCCTTTACTATATAGTAACTCTAACTACTTTTATAATCTCTAATAAAATAACCTTATTTTCTGCAATTTATATAAGCTCCTTCTTTAAACCATTTTGCTTACTATAGAGTCCGCCTAAACGTCTTCTGCTGCTAAGATCCCTAGTTTAGCCTCTGCTCCTTAGACCTCTAATTACTTAATCCTTGTCCTTTAGGTTTCCATAGTCGCTTATTCTATTTCTTATTTTCTTTAGTATTACTTAGGTCCATTAGCTCTGCGCTATACTATAGTTTTTAACTTTAACTTTATCATTATATGCCCTACGCCTTATACGACTATAGAACTCTATCCTAACCCTTTTTAGTCTACTCTCTTTAGTAGATCCTATTATTAATCTTAATTACTTAATTAATTAATTCCCTAAGAGTATCCGCATCTTTTATTAGGATAATTACGTCCTAGACTTTTACTTTAAGTCCTTACTTATACTATGCTATAAGCGCCTTATTGTTCTATTCGACCTATATTGCTAATATTTAAAACTATATCATATATTTAATTGCTAAAGTTCTTTATACTAGGTTTTAAAGCTTTCTTTCTACTACAGTAGTTACCTCTAGGTCTCTAAATATTTGCGTTAGGTATTCCGCAAACCCGTTTTAACTTAAGAATATATACTATACTTTCTAGTTAGTAGTTATTATACCATGCTTCTATACCTCCATAAGGTAAGATTTAAACTACTTAAATACCTTTCCCGTTAAGAATAATCCTGTATAAGCGACTTAATCTATAAGCGTTTCTAGCTTTACTCCTTTATATATAACCTTAAAGTGCATTTACATAAGGAATACTTTAAGTTTTAACTTCTCCCTTAAGAACTGCTTAATTAAGGGTAACTTAACCTTAGCTGCTCCGATTCCATTAATTCTTTTTTTTAAATATTCTATTATTATCTGTTAATTAATTAACTATTTCCTATAGTTGTCTAATGGTAACTAGCTAAGAGTTAGTGTTTACTATACTAGTGTCGTTACCTAATCCTAAAGTAGTTGCTGCCGTTAACGGCGTCATAGCTACTACTTTTGGTGGTATATTATTTGACTTTTTTACTGTAACCTTAGTAGTAAATATATAACGAGGCCTTATAGAAGAGATTACGGTAGACTTATTAATAGGCTAAGTATATAGGTATAGAATAGTTAACAGCGTAAATATAACTTAGTAAAGTGGTTACCTAATAAATTAACTCTAATTATATTCTAAGATTTACTATAAAGAAAGAAACTATCTATAGAGACCGTACGTCTTTAAATATATAACTCCTCCCCATAGTAAAGGGTTTAGTACGTTAGTATATTACGTTCCCACGTTTCTACGTTCTTATATTCCAAACTTATAACGTAACTAGCCATATAACTCGGCTACCCCTTATCCTATAGCTTAATCGGTTTTAGCGCCTCCCGTACTATCTTAACTAACCCGCTTATATCCATCCTTAGTAGTCGTACTACTGCCGATATAAGGTCCGTAATAGTAGCTTAACTTTTACTACTCTAATTCCATTAATCCTTTCTTTAAGTATCCTATTATTGTCTATTAATTAATTAACTATTTCCTGTAGCTGTCTAACCGTAACTAGCTAAGAGTTAGTATCTGCTATACTGGTGTTATTACCTAATCCTAATATAGTTACTGCCGTTAACCGCTATTATAACGGCTGCTTTTAGTGGCATGTTATTTAATTTTGTTAATACCGTAACCGTAGTAGTAAATATATAACGAAGCCTTATAGCAGGAACTACGGTAAACTTATTAATAGGCTGGGTATATAGGTAAATAAGAAGTTAATAATGTAATAATAACTAGTGGAGTGGTTGCCTAATAGATTAACTCCAATTGTATTCCGAGATTTACTACGTCTAAAGAAAACTATCTAGGTAGGGACTGTGGTCCTTTAAATATATAATACTGCGTCTAAGAAATATACTAAGTACGTTAGTACGTTAGTATATCGCGTTCCTACGTTTCTACGTTCTTATATTCCGAACTTATAACGTAACTCACTATATAACTTAGCTACCCCTTATCCCATAGCTTAACTAGTTCTAGCACCTCCTATACTTCTACTACTAGTCTATTTATATCTCTCCTTAGTAGTTCTACTACTACTAATATAAGGTCCGTAACACCCTATACGGGATATCCTAAAATAAACTCTAAGTACTATAAAAGTATTTAGATAAGAACCTAAGTAAAGGATTTATTAAAGTAAGCTCTTTACTATAGCCGTACTAGTAATCTTTATTAAAAAACTAGGCGGCGGACTACACTTCTATATAGACTACTAAGCTCTTAACGCTGTTACCGTTAAGAACTAATATCTAATCCCGCTAATATAAGAGACGCTAAACTAACTAAGTAAGGCTCGCTTTTATATAAAGCTTAATATTATCTCTGTATTTAACCGCCTCTATATTATAAAAGAAGATAAATAGCTTACTATATTTCGTACCCAATACGGATTATTTAAGTACTTAGTAATACCCTTTAGCCTTATAAACGCTCTAAGCTTATTTTAATATTACGTAAATAATACCCTACGTCCCTACCTAGATATCTTCTATACTGCTTATATTAATAACATCCTAATATATAGTAATAACCCAACCAAATACTAGAAATACGTTAATCTTATTTTATAAGCCCTATAAGAAGCTAGTCTATAATTAAATATAGATAAATATAAATTCTATAAAACAGAAGTCCTATACCTTAGGCTTTTTATTTTTATAAACGGTATATAAATATACCTAAAGAAAGTTAAAGTATTTGTAAACTGGTAAGAACCTAAAAACGTTAAGGATATAAGAGCCTTTATAGTATTTGCCAATTTCTATTAACGGTTTATTAATAACTTCTCCGCCTTAGTTTTACCCCTTATAGCTCTAACCTAAAAGAGTAAAGCCTTTATCTTTAATAAGGAATATAAAAAGGCCTTTACTTACCTAAAGGTTATGTTTATAACTACACCTATACTTTAATACTTTAACCTAGAACGAATAAGTGTTATAAAAGCCAACTTATTAGATTATATTATTAGAGGCATTCTGTCTTAATATAACAAAGAAGGAGTATTATACCCTATAGTATACTTTTTAAAGTAACTAAGCCCTACTAAATATAATTATAAGATTTACGATAAAGAATTACTAGCTATTATTAGATGCTTTAAGTAATAGCGACTTAAACTAAAAGGTACTGGATTTTTAATTAAGGTTCTTAGCGACTATAAGAACCTATAGTACTTTATAATTATAAAATAGCCAAGTTACCGTTAGGCCCGCTAGTTAGAATATCTATTTTATTTCTAATTCTTAATTACGTACCGCCTAGGCGTTTAAGGTTAGAAGCCTAATACCCTAATTTAACGCTTATAAGACGCGCTAGCCCTAAAAGAAGCGCGCTTTTACTAAAATTGGACCTTACTCCGCCCCAAACTATTTAATCCTCCTACTAAAGACCTTATGGTATATATCCTTAAAATAACTAATTAATTAAATAAATAGATTATAATTAATAAATATCTAAATAACGAGTTTATCTAAGAGACGCTTAAGCTAATTTAAAATAGCATTAAACGCTTTAAAAGGATTTCTTTAAGTAAATACAAAGCTCGCGAAAACTGCTTATATTATTAAAATTGCCTAATTATCCCTAATTATAATAAACTTAAGCTTAAGCTTCTTAAACACATATATAGCCTACTAGTAGCTAGCTACCTAGGCTAAGGAAAAACCTCAGAGCTACTTTAACGGGAGTATTACTGGCTAAATATATATAATATAATATAAAGGTACGTCTCTAGCTGCTATATCTACCGACGAGCTAAAGCCTTATATAAGACGTATAACGGCCTTCTAAAGCTACTATCTATTCTAGATTAAAGATAGAAGGATATCTTAATTAACTTTATTATTAACCTCCCCGTAAGTGAAGGCTATATAAATATTATAATAGTTATAGACCAACACTCTAAGATAAGATACTTAATTGCCTGCCTTAATATATTAACGCCTACTATTACCTAACTATTCCTAGATTATATATAGAAACTCTATAGACTCCTTAAAACAATTATCTCTAATAAAGGTAGCTAGTTTATCTTTATATTTTAGAAAGAACTAACTACCTAATTCTATATTAAAGCACTACTATTTATAGCATATTATTTAGAAACGGATAGTTAAACGGAATATATAAATACTATAATAAAATAGTATATTTAGATATACATATTATACTTATAAGATAACTAGATTAACTAGCTTATATTTACTAAGTTTACTATAAATAATTCCGTCTTAGAAATTACAAAGGCCTTCCTATTTCTAGCTAACTACGGCTAGCATCTATAAATAGGTTTTAAACCCTTTAGTAATATTCCTCGCCTTACTTATTACGCCTTATAAGTTATAGAAGTAAATAAATTTATAAAGGAGATAGAGTAACTATAATAGCTCCTTACTAACGAAATAATATGGGCTTAATCTATCTATAAAGCCGCGGTAAATAAGAAACAAACCCTAGCACCGGCCTACTAAATTAGTAACTTTATTTAGCTAAATATAAGAAATCTAAATATAAAATAACCTACTAAAAAGCTTAATTAGAAGAACGCTAGCCATTATAAGGTTAAGAAGGTTATCTCCTCCTACGCCTACTAACTAAAGTTTCCTAATACGGTTAAAATCCACCCTATATTCTACACGTTAATCCTTTACCCTACTACTTCCGTATTAGATACCCTGCCTAAATTAATATAAAACCCTCCCCTACTAGTTAAAGTGGATGGTAAGAATAAGTACTTTATTAAAAGAATTAATAATATTATATATAATAAACGGAAACGCTAATATATATATCTTATAAAATGGAGAGGCTTTATTAAGTCCTTATAGGAACCTATTAACTCTATAGGACTTATATAAGCCGTAGAAGACTTTTATAAACTTTACCTAGAACTACTATAGCCCTATCTCATAAAAGCTTAAGTTTAAAGGGGGGGTACTATTATAGGATACCCTTGTAACACCTTATATACATTTACCTATTTTTACTAACTTAGTAACTAAAGACTAACTATAAGACGGCAATTTAATAGTAATCTACGGCAATCTAATAGCAACCTACTGTAACGAAGCCTTGTAGCAGGAACTACGGTAGACTTGTTAATGGGCTGGGTATGTAGGTAAATAAGAAGTCAATAACGTAATAATAACTGATGGAGTAGTTGCCTAATAGATTAACTCCAATTGTATTCTGAGATTCACTACAAAGAGAAGAACTATCTGGGTAGGGACTATGGTCCTTTAAATACACAACCATACTCCTAAGAAATCCTCTTTATACGTGAGGTACGTCTTATATATAAGGTACGTGAGTTCCTCCTATTCCTCTTGTTTAATACGTAGCACGTTATGTAACCTTAGTTACCATTCCTCGTCACATAGCTCTATCGGTTCCATCCTAGACCGTGCCTCGATTAACCAACTAGCTGCTTCTAACTCCTCTTCTAGTAGTCATAATATCGTACTTAAAGCGTCCGTAACACCTATCGCATTTTGCTATATTCTACTAAGTTCTACTAAGTTTTACTAAATCCTATTAAGTTTTGCTAGGACTACTACCTAAATTCTATTCTGCTCCGTGTACGTATTAATTAAGTAACTAAGTCTATAATATATACCCTTTCTTTCCATTTTCCTACCTTCTTTCCTTACGTAACGTCTTGACTTCTTATATAGTTTATATGTATAGCTTAATAATATCTACCTTGCTATATATTATCGCCGTTTATACTTACTCCGTAATACGTATAAATAGTACTAAAAAGACTATATAAATATAAGCTCTATATAAACCTAAGAAAATATACGTTTTATATTACTAGCATTAATTTTCTAGGCTTTATTGTTAGCGTTAACGGAGTATTAATAAAGAAAAGCTAGGTAGATACTATTAGGGAATAGCCCTACCCTATAAAATTTAGAGAAGTGTAGGTTTTTTTAGGCACGGCGAACTTCTACTAAACGTTTATTATTTATTATACGTAAGTAGTATTTCTAATTACTAATCTGCTAAAGGGATCTAAGAATAGTAAGAAGATAGGACTCTTTATATTTAGGGAAGCTGCTAAATAGGCTACAGACTAGTTAAAAAATTTATTTATATTAGCGCTAATTCTAATACACTTCTACTAGAAGCTATATATATACCTTAAAATAGATATATTTAGCTTCGCCCTAGGGGCAATTATATCTTAATTAAAAGACGGAGAATAGCATCCTATGGCGTTTTAGTTAAGAAAAACAACCTTTATAAAATAGCGTTATATAACGCATAACTAAAAGCCACTCACTATAGTCGCAATAATATAATACTAGCGATATTATTATATAGAAAGTAATTATTCTATTAAAGTCCTTATAGACTATAATAACCTAAAATACTTTATAACTATAGAGGTATTAAGCGGTTAATAAGCTAGATAGGCAGAGGTACTATTATAGTATAACTTAAAAATTATATACCGCTTAGGAAAGACAAATCCCGCTAATAGGTTATTAAGACGTCTAGATTATAAAACTAGAAGAATCTAGGATAGTATAGGGGAAATAACCCCTATATTGCAAAATTTGCTTAAGAAAAAAAAGACTCTTTCCCTAGAACTACTAAATTTTATAGTAGGGTAGAGGTCCTAGTAATATAGCTATAAAGCGCTATAATTATAGAGCCGTAGGATATAGTTATAGACTAGGTTATAGACTAGGCAAATATTATAAAGTTAGTATACTTTAGAATTAGCGAGAATTCTATAGGATATACTAGGGGTATTATAGCACCTTTAACTTAACGGCGTATTAGCTACAAGTTTCCAGATCTAAGGGGGATAGGTAAGATACTTATCCGTAATATAGCATACTATATAATAGTAAGAGAATCTACTAGCGCTAATAGTTTAAAACGTCTTATACTACGCCTTAAGTTTATAATAGCGGTAGGCGAAATAGAAGTAAGTAATCTATATAAAACCTTTCCAGGTCTTCTTTTTTATATATAATAAAGGGACACCTTTGCTTCTAGGGAGAGGTAGAAAGATATAGTAGAGATTAACTTAGTTAGAGTTACAAAGAAGTTATAGTAGTAAGACTTAAAGGGTTTATTGCGCTTTAAGGATGCTATATATATCCTAAAGGGCTAAGCGGTTTAAGACGAAATTCTAAAGATCTCTTATAACGACTCTTTTAGGGGTTACTATTGTGGTGGTGTAGATTGGACGTCGCCTACTGTCTTGGCATTTTCCTATATTTATAGAGCCTTCAGCTTCCTTCCTTCTTCCCTCTATTATATATATTACGACCTTACCAGTTACCGGAAATACACTCTTTTCTTTCTTTCTTACTAACTGCTTTTCTACTAATTGATTACAACTGACCGACTGACCGACCGACAGACTGACAGACTGACAGCACTGTGATTTTCCCATCTTAGAGAGGTCGTACCCTCCTACACTATAGTGTTAATAGAACCCTTAAGGCTGTTTAAAGAAAATACTTTTGGGATAGAATATCTAAAGAGGCTAAGGACTATATATTAAGATATAATACGTGCTAAAGGGTATAGATATTTAAATATCGCCTATATAGCGAGCTATTAGTGCTTCTAATTTTATAGGAACCTATATTAAAATTAATAATAATTTTTATAATGGGCTTACCCCCTACCAAAATAAGAACTAAAGAGGTTGCTAACGCTATTTTAGTAATTGTTAACAAATATATAAAGTTTTTAGGGTACTTTGCTGTTATAATAATAATTATAGTAGCAGAATTAGCAGACCTATTTTTGGAATGGTAGCTCTTATTTAGTACGCTAAGGGGAATTATATCTAATAGAGGTATCGTATTTAACAGCGCATTTTAGTCTTTATTCTGTCTCTTGTTAAAAATATAGTAAAAAATAAGTACTGCCTTTTACTTATAAATAGATAGGCTAATAAAGCGTTTAAATACGTTATTAGAACACTACCTCCGCTACTGTATTAATTATTAATAGAATAATTAGATATTATAATTAGCTCTAGCGTAATACATATATAGTATAAGCATCTATAGTAGTATAAAAATAACCCCTTATAAACCACTGTTTGGGGGAAAAATAACCCCTAGAATGTTAAGAATATCACTTTTAAAAGGGAGGCACTGGTGGCGTCTAAGAGAATTAAGCAAATAAGAATTCGTAAAGAAAAACTTAAAAAGCACTTACTAGACGCCTAGGCTGTATAAAAAAAGGTACTATAACAAAAAATATATGCCTAAAGAATTTAAAATAGAAGACGAAGTCTTACTATCTATAAAAAAACATCTAGATAAAATATATTAAGAAGAAACTGGACCACTAGTGGCTTAGACCCTTTAAGATAGTTAGGAAAACTAAAGGAAATTAAGCCTATAAATTAGAATTGCTAAAATTATATCTAATATGTCTTATATTCTATATTTCCTTACTAAAACTATATTAGAGAAGAGATAGTACGAAACCGCCCTTATTTAATAAAATTAATAGGGAACTAAAATGGAACATAGAAGGTATTTTAGACTAAAGATAGCGTTAGAAGAAGCGCGAATTTTTAGTTTATTAGAAAGGATACTTTTAGGTATATAATAGTTAGAAATCTAAGGAGCACCTTTAGCCGGGATATAATATAGCAATTAAAACTTTTCTAAAAACTATAAACTAAGATTTAGTAATAGTTCTAGATATACCACGGGCAAGATAATAGAGAAACCCTAATAAATTAAAACCATAAAGTTAAATATAAGCATTAAGGACGGGAATGTATCGCTATTATAATAGGGATCCTAAAATTCTATAAGAGGAAGCCTATAGAAATCTATAGGAGAACTACTAAAGACACTATCTGGAGAAGATACTATTTAAAAATAAATAGTAGCACTATAAGAAGGGGCCCTAGGGATTTAGGAAGATCCCCTAGGAATAAAAAGAAAGTATTTAGTTTAGCGCTAGAAATTTATAATAGAGCTAATAGTACGAAGAGGAGCAAAAGACAGCCTATAAAGAATTAGAAATATTAAGAAATTATAAAGTACCTATAAGAATACTATCCATTTACTATATATGGGGATTATAGTATTATACTACTTTTATATAGACTATTACCAAAGCTTAAAATAAAGGCATCCCTAAAGTATAAAGTTAATTCCTAGTAATAGAGTATTTTAGAGGCACCTAAAAGGCACTATATAAAGAAAGAAAGAATAAGATAATAACTTAACCACTAGTAGTAGTAATAGGAGCCTCCTTCCCTATCTTAATATTATTATTAGTAGTATTATTAGCACTCCTATCCCTAGAAGCATTAGCACTTCCACTAATATTCTTTTTAGAGTAACTAGAATTAGATGGACCAGTATAGGTAGGGGACCGGCAAGGGAAACGTTTATCTTAACTATTGTCGCTATCCTTAGTATTATCCCTAGGTTCTAAATTAGCATCTAAGTAGAGATTAGAAAGCCGTTAGCTAAAGAATTAGCGTAGTTTCTAAACGTATTACTAGAGAAACTTACCTAGCTAGGAAGGCTGGCGTAAGAGTATAAATGTTATTATTTATAAGGGTGAGCTGCTTATATATACGCTTTTAGACACTATATGTCCGAGATTATTACATCTCTATAGTAGTGGAAACCCTTATTAAATTAAAGAGCCTATAAGCAATGGAAGATACCTTCTATCCCTATCTATTACTATTTAGATATAGGCAGAAATCCTAAAAGGCGCGTTAAAGCTTATAAGTCTTATATGCATAAATAGCGGGGATCTAATATAATTAGCGAAATTTAGAATAGGATAAAATGGAAAAGACTAAAATATAGGTCTTTCTTCTACTGCGGTAATAGGAATACTTAGATTTATTTTTACTAGAGTAAGGTATTTATTAGGCGTAAAGCGGGTCTAGTGTAAGCGCGTAAATATAATAACGGTAGTACTTTAAAGAAATTACCGTAGGAGTAATAGAAGTGGGCGCTACTAAAAGAGGAATAACACCGCTATTAGCCTAGGGACGCGTAGAATAACTATGAGCTATTGTAAGAAAATACTATAAGAAGTTAGTATTATTATAAGAGATAAAATGGGGATTATATTGCTTATAGACGTATTATAAAAAGAGAATAGAGCGGTAATAAAAGAATAGCTAGAGATATGGAAGCTAAAAGCTAAGATATAATAAAAAATAGTCTGCTAAAAGGCAAGACAAATAGTGTTGTTAATAAAAAGATATATAAGAGACGACAGCTTATAAATAGAAAGAAATTAAAAAATAAAGAAATTATTATTAAAACCTATATTAGGTAAATAGGGATAGTAGCTAGTGGGCGCATTGTATAGGACAACCTCTAAATTAGCTTATAATAAACTCTTATAAGAAAAAAAGGTAAATCCCATCTAATTATTATTATTATTATTATTATAAAGGTATTATAAAGAGCTATAGTGGAAGAAGAGTGGAGGAACTAAAGATAAAATAAGGTTCTACGCTAGTAAAGAACTAGCAATAAGCCGCATTATAGAGTACCTTTCTACTAAGAATTTTCCCTAGTTGTTTTAGTCGGAACTCTATAAAAGTTTATTAAGAGACGAAGTCTTAGAGGACTAAAACCCTTAAAGGGGAGGTAATTATAATAGGCTCTTTTAAAAGGTATATATTAGATAAGATAGGTAAAGGTTTTACTAATATCCTACTAATATTATAGAAAAGATATAGTTAGATAAGGGGTAAAGGGTTTTACTAGTATATTAAAATGATTATATAGGGAGCTAGTAATTAGTATCTAAATAGAAGAGGTTAGAAAGCATTTGCCCTTTATTATATAAAGCTCGTTCTACTTACCTATAACTCTTATTCTATACTATTAATTAGATAATTATATATTCCAGTTAAACTGGCCTCTTACACCCCACTTATTACATTTTATAAATTATAAAACTAAATAAATTTATAAAGAAAATAGAGGAACTATAATAGTTCCTTCCTAATAAGATAATATAGACTTAATCTATTTATAAAACCGTAGTAAATAAGAACTAAACCCTAGCACCGGCCTACTAGATTAGTAATTTTATCTAGTTAGATATAAGAAATCTAGATATAAAATAACCTACTAAGAAACTTAATTAAAAGAATGTTAGCCCTTATAAGGTTAAAAAGGTTATCTTTGCTTATATATACTACCTAAAGCTCCCTAATATGGTTAAAATCTACCCCGTATTCTATATATTAGTCCTTTACCTAACTACCCCTATATTAAACTCCTTGTCTAAATAAATATAAAACCCTCCCCTACTAGTTAAAGTAGATAGTAAAAACAAGTACTTTATTAAAAGAATTAATAATATTAAGTACGATAAACGGAAACGCTAGTATATATACCTTATAAAATAGATAGGCTTTATTAAGCCCTTATAGAAACCAGTTAACTCTATAGAACTTATATAAACCGCAGAAGACTTTTATAAACTCTACCTAGAACTACTATAGCCCTATTTTATAGAAGCTTAAGTTTAAAGGGGGGGGTACTATTATAGGATACCTCTATAATACCTATATACGCCTACCTATTTCTACTAACTTAGTAATTAAAAACCGACTATAAGGCCGCAATTTACCACGACCTATAATAATCTAACGGTAATCTACTGTATTTTACTATATTCCGCTAAGTTCTACTAAATCCTTCTAAGTTCTGCTAGGACTGTACCCAAATCTTATTCTACTCTATATACGTATTAACTAAGTAACTAAGTTAACGATATATACCCTTGCTTCCCATTCTCTTACTTTCTTTCTTTATATAACGTCTTAACTTTATTACGCAGTTTATATATATAGCTTAATAGTATCTACTTCGTTATATATTATCGCCGCTTATACTTATTCCGTAACACTCCGCATCCTATAGCCGGACTGTATTTTATATCCAGATTAACTACAGAGGATAGTCTAGCAAATTCGGCCAAAATATTTCCAGAGAGGCAGCATTTATCCCACTATAAAAAGTTTATTATGACTAGGAAAATATCTAAGCTTGTACTGTAGGCAGAAGAGGAACATCGCCGCGATGTGACAGAATCTCACCAGGTGTGAAAGCAGCCGAAAACGACTGTTCCTGGCTTCCATCGGGTTGGCTAGGTCTCCATAAGGAGAATTTCTGCTCTGGCATGACGGGAACTGGGACACTGTCCTCATATCCTCCCCATGGCCCTATTCCGCGCCCTTCGCTCGCCATTCTTTGCAGCTGCAATGCTCCGCTCTCAATCCACTCAAGCCTTTTGTACAGCCCAAAGCCCGTCCGCTTTTGTATCCATGAAATTACCATAGCGAGAAAGATATTCGTTGTGATGATGATTGTGCCGACGAACATGATGATGGAGAGACCAAGAACGCTGAAAGAATAATAATTGGTTGTCCTTATCTTGACACAGCTACAAAGATCTAAATCAGCCGTATTATTTAGCCGTACAACATGTTCTAATGAGTTTAGTCCAGGCCTAATTTCGATATTCGGCGGGGACGCGTATTCGACAACTCGTTGCTGCAGCAAAGCTAAGGAGACGTTATGCAAGTTCTGCACCTCGATCTGCCATTGATTCTCTGGTAGAGGCGAGGACCACATCGTCGTACCCCAAAGGTAGTCTTCCGCTATAAGGGCCTCATTGCCCATGAGTAGAAATATAAAACCTAGCTGCGTACCCCAGGCAGCTTTCCATAAAAGCTTACGAGTAGCGATCTGATTCTTATTCAATCCAAGATCTTCGCTTGGCTCAGGCCCAACCTCGTACAGACCGGTAAGTGGAGAACAACGCTTTTGGTTGCAGAACTGGTACTGTTGAGAACATCTCAAGACCGACATATATCTGGATGGTAGCCAGACAGGGGTTGAAGTCGACAAATTCTCGGCCTTGAACCACGGGTCTTCGACTTTCCCGAAGTAAACGGCTGCGTTGTAAAGGACTGCAAGTGTAACGTCTGAATCATTCCTTCGGAAATCAGGAACTGGGCTGAAGTCGCTTTCATTTGAATGTCCCCGATAGGCTGTTACTGAACTGAGACTGAAGATCAGCGCACGGTATCTAAGAGTTACACATGACACAATAACTCACTGGAGGAAATAAGGGGTGTACGACTTCAGCTGGGTAAAATTAGAGTTTAGGAAGGTGCTATTGGGGTAAATTGGGTTAGTCGGAGTTAGTGGACCCATCTCATAAGTCATGTAAGTATCATTTGGTAACAACGTAATTCCTGATGTATTCACCCAGTCTGGTAACAGTTCCCAGCCGGTAGAGTACTTTTCGACTAGGATAGGAGCGCAGCTAGTGACTCGCCGAAGTGAGATCCTATCCGATTTCTTGGCATTAATTCCGAGTTGTAGAGCCGAGTCCATATGTCCGGAGTCAAGCATGAATGCATTTGCCTCACATGCTGTAGAAGTAAATCGACAAGCTGCTAGCGAGTCGGTCACCGAATTTATTCGTGGCTGAGAATAGGTGCTGCAGATAGACGCTAGTGCCCCTGGTTGCTCGCGATAGCATCCACGAGAGTAAGCCGAGCTCTTCTGATAGCTCCACCGGGCTGCCACAGCGAGCGAATTCATAATATCTATCTGACTCTGGGTATAATTTACTTCTGTGAACCACAGACCGGGAACTTCGTCCATCCAGCCACAGTACTGACTTTGGACTAAAGCTTCGTCACCAACAGTGGTAACTCGGGAGGAGAAGATTCCAGCAATAGCAAATGCTACCATGTGGAAACCCGCAACCATCATGAGTGGCAGATATCGTGCCAGAGCAGAGCGCGAGGCGCGTCTCCAGGTCCAAGTTAACTTGATCAGATCCCACAGCGTGTCCGCATCACTTGATGTGTTGTTTAATGTGGCTTGTACCTGGTGAGAAAAGCTGTAAGCTTTGCAGTGTGAAGAATTGAATGAACGACTTGATTGTAACTCTATGGACATGAAGTGGAATATATACATGAATGTAGAGCCCTGACCATAGGGTCTATGACTCGTAAGATTTGACTTATTTCCCATATACGAGATATACGAGGGTGGGCTTAACGCCACCACATAGGGTGCAAGCCTGTGTCCCAGCATAGTGTCGGTAGACTGTTACAAAGGCAATCTTTACTGTCGGGGGTGGCACGAAATTAATGGATTATATAACGCAAGGTTCCCCATAGATAACTTCCAGAAAGCCAAACAAATAAAGCAACGAATGCAACCAACAGTAGTCCTGTTTGACTAGGAAGCGTGAAAGTTGCTCCTGTGTATATGCCCTTATCTATTCATGAATTAGAAACTAAAGCCAACAATACATGAAATAGGCATCGCAGACAGTATCGGGACAGCGCAATTACTTACTCCAATTGATCCAAAAGCCGGTATGGATGCTGTATTCCGTCATTATGTGTCGGGGAGCGAAAAGTGACCTCCGCGATTCGTACTACGCAATGGCCTTTTAAATGGGTGAAAAATGTGGCTCGCTCGGAAGGAAACTTAATTTATCAGGCTAGCCAATGGATAGAGAGCAGCATAATTGAGTCTTGGACTCAGCCCGCTGTCTCCACTCCAGGCAACCATTCTTCCCCCAACCGGCTCCCCACCGAGAGGCTCACGCGCTCGCACAGCTGGAACTATAGCCATTAATGACCAAAATAAGCTCAAGAAGACCTGAGTTTAATAGCGCCAAGGGGGCTTACAGCTCGGCGTGGTCCGAAAAAAGCTCGGCGTGGTCCGAAAGTTCAACGTGGTCCGAACTTCAAATTTAACCCTGGACCACGCTCAGCTTTGGACCACGCTCAGCCTACGCATATGCAA
>Ga0307515_10002574_pt1 | contig 39147 bp, 35 predicted proteins | sample 17_EM_MG_FD_194513 | JGI IMG/M metagenome (GOLD analysis project Ga0307515, IMG submission 194513) | Populus trichocarpa ectomycorrhiza microbial communities from riparian zone in the Pacific Northwest, United States - 17_EM | ecosystem: Host-associated > Plants > Roots > Unclassified | place... | reverse complement strand
ACCCGGCGTACCAGCTGCGCGTGGCCGAACGCCTGACGCTGATGCCGGAGGGCCTGCGCCTGCACCTCGACCGCCGCACGGCAACAGCGACCCCCGCACCGGTCACGGTCCCCGACGAGGCGCGGTCAGAGCCCCGCTGTCCAGTGCACGGGGCGGACGACTGACTCCGGCAACCTGGTCCCGGCGCTCCCCCGGGCCGCGTTGACCTGCGGCTGGGTGAGAAAGAACGCGCCGGTGAGGTCCGCGTCCGTGAGATCGGCGTCCCGCAGATCGGCACCGATCAGATCCGCACCGCGCAGGTCGGCGCCGGTGAGATCGGCGGCGATGAGACAGGCGCCACGCAGGTTGGCCCGGCTCAGATCGGCGCCCTTGAGCCGGGCGCCCATGAGGTCGGCACCGCGTCGCTCCTTCTTCTTGCCGCCCACTCCGGCCCGCACCAACTCGCTGGTCCGCGACAGGAGTTCGCCGACCTCCTGCCGGTGCGCGCCCACGTCGAGCGCGCCGAGCTCTTCGGGCGTGCCGTGCGTGAGGTTCTTGGTACGGGCGAGGGCCCGGCGCAGGTCGGGGTGAATCGGCCCGGCGGCGGGCAGGGTGAGCGCCTCGGTCAGGTGGCGGAGCAGTTCGTGGAGCTGTCGTACGACGGGGAAGACCTCGAACATCCGGCGCGCCTGCTCCCGGGGAGCCGTACGCCAGTCCTGTCCGGCGAAGGTGACCTGCGAGACGTGCTGCCCTGCGCCGAAGCAGTCGTAGACGGTGCAGCCGGCGAAGCCCTTCGGCCGGAGCTTCGCGTGGATTCCGCAGCGGTGATCACCCTGGAGGTTCGGGCACGGTGTCCCGGCGGCCTTGTCGCTCGCGAAGTCGGCCGAGACGGCGAAGGGCAACGCCACACAGCACAGCCCGAAGCAGCGCGCGCAGTCGCCGCGGAGGTCGGAGCGGGTCGCTATGTGATCTTCCATGGTGATCAGCGTACTGACCTGCCCGCACCACCATGGACTCACATCGAACCGATCGGTACCATCTCCTCCATGCCTGTACCCAAAGGAACGGCCCTGGACCCCGACCGCACCCGCGCGACCCTCCTCGCCTCCGCGACCGGGATCCTCTACGAACGGGGGCTGGACGGCGTCGGCGTGGCCGAGCTGTGCCGGGCGGTCGGCGCCTCCAAGGAGACGCTGTACCGCCACTTCGGTTCGAAGGACGGCCTGGTCGAGGCGGTCCTGGAGGCCAGGAGCGACCGGGTGGTCCACTGGCTGACGGAGGCGGTGACGGCGGCCGGCCCCGATCCGCGCGCCCAACTCATCGCACTCTTCGACGTGTTGGGTGACTGGTACCGACAGCCCGGTTTCCGGGGCTGCGCGATCGTCAACGCGGCGACGCAGCGGCACGTGCCGCCCGCCCGCACACTGGCGGACCGTCATCTGGCCCGCTACGGCGAACTGCTCACCGGCATCGCCGAACGCGCCGGCGCCCGCGAACCGGCCCTCCTGGGACGGCAGTTGCTGATCCTGTTGGAGGGCGCCACCGTCGTGGCCGACCACCACGACCCGCACGGCCGGGCCGCCGAGGACGCCAAGCAGGCGGCTCTCGCCCTGTTGTCGGCGCAGGGGGCGTGATGGACGTCCAGGGCCGCACGGCGCCCGGCTTCGAGAAGGTCGCGGAGGTCTTCGCCGCCAACTTCGCGCGGTACGGGGAAGTTGGCGCCGCCTTCGCCGCGTACCGGGACGGCGAACCCGTCGTGGACCTGTGGGCCGGAGTGACCGACCCCGGAACAGGGCGACCGTGGCAGGCGGACACGCTCCAACTCGTCTTCTCCGGAGCCAAGGGCCTGATGAGCGCGTGCGTGTTGCTGCTGGTCGAGCGTGGTCTGCTGGAACTGGACGCCCCGGCCGCCCGCTACTGGCCGGAGTTCGCCGCGGCCGGCAAGGAGCGGATCACGGTCGGCGAGATCCTGTCCCATCAGGCGCGGCTGCCGGGCGTGCAACAGCCCGTCGACGCAGAGGAGTTGCTGAACCCGGAGCACATGGCGGCACTCCTCGCGGCACAGGCCCCGACGACCGATCCGCGGGCCGCGTTCGTGTACCACGCGCTGACGTGGGGCTGGCTGACCGGGGAACTGGTACGCCGGGTGGACGGACGGACCGTGGGCGCCCTGTTCGCCGACGAGTTCGCGGGCCCGCTCGGCCTGGACATCTGGCTGGGGCTGCCGGACACGGAGCACCACCGGGTCGCGACGACGATCGCGGGGCCGGGTGTGCTGCGGCCGAAGGACGAGGACGAGGAGAGGGACGCCTTGCAGGTCCTGACCCGCAATCCCCTGCTGACTCCCGACGCACCCGCCTTGTGGAACTCTGCCACCTTCCGCCGCGCCCAACTCCCCGCCGTGGGCGCACATGTGACGGCCCGTTCGATGGCCCGCTTCTACACCTGCCTCGCCCGGGGCGGCGAGTTGGACGGTGTCCGGGTGCTCGACGAGGCGACCGTACGGCTCGGGCGGCGGGAGCTGCGGCGGGGTGTCTCGCCGTTGTGGGGCACCCCGATGGCGTACGGCGCCGGTTTCGAACTCCGTACGGAGCTGGGCCTGTTCGGCCCGCCGCCCGACGCCTTCGGCCATGCCGGCGCGGGAGGCTCACGGCACGGTGCCTGGCCCGGCGAGCGGGTCGGATTCTCGTACACGATGAACCTGACCCGGGCGGAGTTCCCGGACCGACGGCCGTTGGACCTGCTGGCCTCGTTGCACGAAGCCACGCTCGCTTTCCCGAGGTGATCCGCCAGACGCTCCTCGTTCGTACCGTCCCCGTTGCGGAGTCCGGGTCCCTACGCGGGCCTCGCGTGTCCGTTTGCGGGGTGGGTGGGGCGGGACGACGATGGTGAGTCATGGACCCGCTCGGCGTCCCGTCCCGCAGGCTGCCGCGTGTCGCGGCCCTGGTGCTGGTCGTCCTCGCCGCGGCGGTGCTCACCCTCGCGGCCACGGCCCGCTCGACCGTGGTCTCACCGGGTTTCTACCGGTCCGTACTGGACGAGCAGAAGGCCTACGACCGGCTGTACAACCAGGTGCTGGTCGATCCGAAGGCAGCACCGGTCACCCGGGGGCTGCTGGCCCGGCTGCCCGTACCGGAGGCGCAGGTCACCTCCAACCTCAAGCTGGTGCTGCCGCCGGAGACGGTCCGGGATCTCACCCAGCAGCAGATCGACGCCGTGGTGGGTTACCTGGGCGGCAAGCGCGACTCGTTGGACCTCACGGTCGATCTGCGGCCGGTGCTGGCCCACCTCGACGACCTGGCCCAGATCTACTTCGGCGATCTCGTCGCCTCCGTCCAGGACCGGCCCGAGCCCGACTTCGAGCGCTTCTCGGCCGACCTGTCCGCCGCCCTGGGTGCCGTCGTCGCGGGGCATGCACCCGGCGGGCTGCCCGCTCTTCCGCTGACCGATGCGCAGGCGGACCGGGCGGCCGGGACGCTGGTGAGCGGGCTGCCCGTGGCGGAACGGGACGCCCTGCGTCCGGCGGTCGAGACGGCGCTGCGGGACGGGGACGTCGCGACCGCGCTCGCGACCGTCGCCCCCGCACTCGCGTCGGACCGGACCCGTACGGCCGCCGCTCAGCTGCGGGCGACCGTCGTCGGCGGCACCTGGAATCTCACGGACACCCTCGCCGCATCCGGCAACGACCTGACACCCCTCCACCGCGCCCGCACCTACACCGCCGTCGGGCTCGGGCTCGCGGAGGCCCTCGCCTCGGCGCTTCTCGTGGTCGCGCTGATGGTGCTGTGGGTCGGCGGAGGCTCGACGCCTCCAGGTCGCCGGCTTCTCCCCCTGGGCTGGTCGCTCGCGGCCGGTGGGGTACTGGCCGCGCTCGTCGCCCTCCTGTTCCGGCTGGTCAGCGGCGGACGAGTGATCGATCCGCCTGGTTCCTGGCCGCCGAGCCTGGCCCGGCTGGTCGACGATGTGCAGCGCACGGCCCTGGACCGGCTCACGGCCACCGCCCTGACGACGGCCCTGGTGCCCGTGCTGGCCGGCGCCCTCCTGACCGGCGTGGGCTGGGCCCTCCAAGCTCGACCGCGCGTCCCCGCGCTCCCGCGCCTCCGGTGGCTGGCCCTGGCCACGGGCGGCGCCGCCGTCACCGGCATCCTGCTGGTGCCGTACGCCGTCACACCCGCCGCGTCCCGCACCTGCGAGGGCGGTGCGGAACTGTGCGACCGGTCCTACGACGAGGTCGCCTACCTCACCTCGCACAACGCGATGTCGACGACCGTCGACCGGTTCATCGGCCCGCTCCAGGACCCGGGTATCTCGGCCCAGTTGGACGACGGGGTACGTGCCCTGCAGATCGACACCTACCGGTGGGAACGGCCGGACGAGATCACCCAGCGGCTCGCCGAGTCCGACTTCACCCCGGAACAGCGGAAGTTCATCGCCGCGGCCGTGGACAGGTTCAACCCGCCGCGTGCGGGGCTGTGGTTGTGCCACTCCGTGTGCCGGGCGGGGGCGATCGCGCTGGTGCCCGCGCTGCGCGAGATCGGTGACTGGATGCGTGCCCATCCGACCGAGGTCGTCACCCTGATCGTGCAGGACGCGATCAGCGGCGAGGACACCGAACAGGCCTTCGCGCAGGCCGGGTTGACCGACCTGGTCCACACCCCCGACCCCGATCCCGCGAAGCCGTGGCCGACCCTGGGGGACATGGTCGACAGCGGGCGTCGACTCGTCGTCTTCGCCGAGCGGGCCGACGGCCCGGCGCCCTGGTACCGGAACTTCTACGACTACGGGATGGAGACCCCGTTCGCGTTCCGCACCCCGGACGCGATGAGCTGCGTACCGCATCGTGGTGGCAGCGACAAACGCCTGTTCCTGCTCAACCACTTCATCACCATCGACGGCGGCAGCCGCCTGGACGCGGGCAAGGTCAACGCCCGCCAGTACGTGCTCGACCGCGTCCACCGCTGCGAGCGGGAACGCGGTCGGCCGGTGAACTTCGTCGCCGTCGACTACACGACGATCGGGGACGCGGGGGCAGCCGTGGACGAGCTCAACTCCCAGCGCTAGACGCTCCGCTGGAAGCTCAGTCGTGAATCCGCGGGCCGGTGGGGGCTGGTCGCGCAGTTCCCCGCGCCCCTAAAGGGCGCAACGCTCAGGTCGGCAGTTTCTCAATAGCGTTGCGCCTTCGCCAGCTTCGGGGTCAGTACCGGCTCCGGTGGCTTGGTGCTGATGGCGACCGGCTGGGCCTTCGCGCCGGGGGCGAGGTTCTCGGCGCCGACGTAGCGGGTCTCCACCACCTTCCCCGCGGAGTCGAGGAAGTCGACCTGGACGGCGTAGGACGCCTTCTTGTCGGTCTTGTTGGTGATGGTGACGAGGACGGCGAGCAGGCCGCTGGTCTGGGCGCGCGGTTTGCCGGTCATGGCGACGTCCGACATCGCGTTGCCCTGGCCCTTGACGTCCTTGAGCTCGTTCTGGGCGTCCTTGCTCGCGCGGGCCACCTCGGCCGACACCGATGCCTCGAAGGAGGACGCCGCGGCCGAGGCGGAGGACGCGGCGGCCGAGGCCGCGGCGCGGGCCGACTCGACCGCCGAGGACGCGGCCGACTTCAGGGCCGACGGTGTCATGCCCGAGAAAGAGGCGGTGGGCGGCGTCGCAGCCTGCGAGTTGCTGCTGCCGCCGCTGTCGTTGTCGTCGCCGCAGGACACCAGCGCGACCGTGCTCGCCGCGACGACGGCGAGGACCAGGGCGGCCGGGCGCCCCCGGCGGAGCGACTTGCTGTTCAGTGGCTTGGTATTCATCGAAATGAACCTTATGCCGGACATTTCGACACTGCATGTCCTCGACGGCCACCCGGTGGAGCCCGCGCCCAGCCGCAGAGCCCCTGCCTTACGCCTCGTCCCGCGTCAGAGCGAGCAGCCGGTCCAGGACGCGTGGGCCGCCGGCCCGTACCCCGTCGTGCTCGAACTCGTCGGTGACCCAGGTGCGCAGACCGCGGATGGCGCGGGCGGTCTGGAGGGAGTGGGTCGCGTCGACGTACATGTCGTCGTGGTAGACGGCCGCGGCGACCGGGACCTCGTTGGCGGCGAGGCGCGCGGGGTCGTAGAGGGGCTGCCAGTCGGCGTGGGCGGCGAGGAGTTCGGCCGTGTCGCGGAGCGGGCGCAGGGCGGGGTCGCAGTCGAACATCCAGGGGTGGATGGTCTCGCCGGTGAAGAGGAGGGGGCTGTCGCCCGCGAGGGTCTTGGCCGCGTCGAACTGCGGGAACTCGGCGCGGACGCGCTCCGCCGACCAGGCGGTGGGGCGGGTGTCCTGGGCGTAGCACGCCTCGTGGACGAGGGCGTAGAGGGGGTGGCCGGCGTAGGACAGGGAGTTCTGGACCTCTTCCTGGAACGCGTCGGAGAGTTCGTGGCCCTGCGGGGTGCGGACGAAGGCGTTCTCCAGGAGGAAGTGGAGGCGGTGGCTGCCGTCGCTGCCGCCGAGCATGATGCCGAGGGACTGGAATGCCTCGACGGTGAGCCGGTAGCCGTTGGGCAGGACCGGCTCGTGCCGCATCAGGTGTTCGGCGATGCGGCGGGCGCGTTCCACGTCCTGCGGGTAGCGGTCGTAGTGGGCGGCGACCTTGCGTTCGATGCGCGGGTAGGCGGCGCGGTAGACGTCGTCGGCGTGCGCGTCGAGGGCCGGGAGGCCGCCGGTGAGGACGGCGGCGCGCAGGCCTTCGGGGGCGGTGGACAGGTAGTTCACCGTGCAGAAGCCGCCGAAGCTCTGGCCCAGGACGGTCCAGGGGGCGCCGCCGGTGAGGGCCGGGCGGATCGTCTCGCAGTCCCGGACGATCGAGTCGGCGCGGAAGTGCGTGAGGTGCTCGGCCTGCTCGGCCGGGCCGCCGCACAGCGGGAGCGTCTGCCGGGTGAGCGGGGTGGAGTGGCCGGTGCCGCGCTGGTCCAGGAGGAGGACGCGGTACTCGTCGAGGGCGCGGCCGAGCCAGGCCTGTCTTCCGACGAAACGATTCGCCCCGAATCCGGGTCCGCCCTGGAGGTAGAGCAGCCACGGCAGGTCCTCGCGGTGCGCCTTGTCGCTCGCGACGACCTCACGGGCGTAGAGCTCGATGGTCTCGCCCGTGGGATCCTCGTGGTCGAGGGGCACGGTGAAGTGGCGGTCGGTGAGGACGACGCCGGGCTGGCGATAGCTGACGGACAACGGGGCTCCTGGGACGGACGATTTACGGGCCGCGTCACATCTCAGCACATGCGCGTCCGATATCCGACCCCCTGGATCATGAAATCCTGCCGATCGCTACTGACCGACGGGTCAGCGGGCGGCCAGGCTGGAGCGGCGCACCACCAGTTCCGGCTGGAGCACGACCCGCCGGTGCTCGTGCGGTCGGGCCGCGGTCTCCGCCTCCGTCTCCTCCAGGAGCAGCTCGGCGGCCAACGCGCCCATGGTGACGGCCGGTTGGCGGACCGAGGTGAGCGGGACGGCCGCCGCCGCGGCGAACTCGATGTCGTCGTAGCCGACGATCGCGAGGTCGTCGGGGACACCGACCCCGGCCGCGTACATGGCCTGGAGGACGCCGAGCGCGAGGAGGTCGTTCGCGCAGAAGACCGCCGTGGGACGGTCGGCGAGGCCGAGCAGCCGGGCGCCGGCATCACGCCCCGACGCCACGTCGAGCCGGTCGGTGGGCAGCTCGCGCAGCGCGTCCGGGTCGAGACCGGCCTCCGCGAGCGCGTTCTTCGCGCCGGTACGGCGGTCCCGCACCTGGTTGAAGCCGGGCGGGCCACTGACGTACGCGATCGAGCGGTGCCCGGCGTCGATCAGGTGCCGCACGGCGAGCGCGCCGCCTGCGACGTCGTCGACGGAGACCGAGCACTCGGTGGTGCCCTCGGCGACCCGGTCGACGAGCACGAAGGGGATGCCGTGCCGGCGGAACGACTCGATGTTGCGTCCGGTCGCGTCCGCCGGGGTCAACAGCACGCCCCGCACCCGCTGTTCGGCGAAGAGCGAGAGGTAGTCGGCCTCCTCGACGGGGCTCTGCGCGCTGTTGCAGACCATCACGCCGAGCCCGGATTCCCGCGCGGCCCGCTCGGCGCCGCGGGCCACGTCCACGAAGAACGGGTTGCCCATGTCGAGGACGAGCAGCCCCATGATCCGGCTGCGCCCGGCGCGCAGCTGACGCGCCGACTCGCTGCGGACATAGCCGAGCCGGTCGATCGCGGACTGCACCCGGGCCCGGGTCTCCGTGGCGACGGTGTCCGGGCGGTTGATGACGTTCGAGACCGTGCCGACGGAGACTCCGGCGGCGCGGGCGACGTCCTTGATACCCACCGGCTGGGCCATCAGGCGGAGACCTCCAGGGTGACGTGGGACGGCGGGCAGGTCTTCACATTACCGCCATGACCTGTGCCGACTCCTGCGGCGGTGCCGCTCACGCGGGCAGGGCGAAGTCGACGACGTGGAGTGCCGAGGGGGTCGTACCGCTCGACTTCTCCTGGTACATGACCGACAGCACGTTGTCCGCCTTGACCCGCAGCTCGTCGATGACGACCTCGCCGAACGCGTTCAGGCCGCTCCCGTCGTACAGCAGCGCCCAGTCGGTGTACCCGGAGGCCTTCGACGCGCCCGCGATACGGCCGTAGGGCAGCACCGCGTAGGCGTTGTCGTACTTGTCCAGGACCAGCTTGGTGCGCTGGCTGGAGTTGAGGGCGATCGGGATCTCGGTCTTCTGCCAGGTCCCGGCAGCGTTCTTGCGGACGTGGAAGGCGCGGCCGTTGGCGGTGCGGTCGGTGACGTAGTTGGTGGTGCACTGGCCGAAGCGGCCGGGGACGTAGCTGATGATCGCGTGCGGGAGGCCGGTGGAGTCGGTGGACTGGCTCTCCTGGTTCATCAGGGAGTGGTCGGGGTCGAGCGGGTCGACGACCAGTCCGGCGTCCGTGACGGCCACGGTGTTCGAACTACCCGTTGTTCCTACGGCGGTTCCCGCGTCGTTGCGCCAACTGCGGCCCCGGTCGGTCGAGTAGACGTATCCGGTGTCGTGGTTGGTGATGCCGCCGCTGTTGCACATCACGGCGGCGGACTGCTCGCGCCAGGTGAAGAAGGCATGCAGGCGGCCGTTGACGTCGTAGTCGATGCCGTGCAGGTACATGTTGCGGGCGGTGCTGGAGCCGTGCGCGCTGGTGTAGGTGCCGGTCGATGCGCTCCACTCCCCCAGCGCGGTCCAGCTCGAACCGTCGTACTCGGCAAGGGCGTTGCGGCCGTTGCCGGAGATCCCGACGCGGTAGCTGAGCTGGAGCTTGCCCTCGGGGGTGGCGAGGAACTGGGGGTAGGTGAACTGGGTGGTGAGGGCGACGCCGTCCAGCGAGGTCTGTACGGCGCCGAAGACCGCCGAAGTCCAGGCGGTGGACGCCGGGTTGTCGAGGAGGCCGGCGACCGACTTGACGTAGAAGAAGCCGTCGCTGTGTGAGTCCATGTTGAGGTGGAGGCGGCCGTCGACACGGGAAACGCCCATGGAGATGACGTTGTGGGAGTCGTCGCTCTTCAGGGTGTGGGAGAGGGTGATCGTGGACCAGGTGGTCGCACCCAGGACGCGGCGGGCGACGACGGCACGCTTGGTGGACGTGTACCAGACCGCGTACTGGTAGCCCTTGTAGGTCAACAGGCCGTTCTTCTGGAACGAGTTGTTGTTGACCAGGCCGTCGTACGAGACGAAGTAGACGGCCTGGGCGTCGAGTTGGGTGGTGCTCTTCTTGGTGACGGACGGGCCGGGGTCGGCCGCCCGTGCGATGCCCGGCGTTGCCACGGCCGCAAGTATGGCGGTCGTGAGCACGGCGCGTCTTCTCATGAGCGGCTCCTGTGGGGGATCACGCGAGGTGGAAGACCTCGGTGAGGGGTTTCATCGCTTCGTCGGGACGGGCGCCGTCCAGGGACTCGAAGAACGGCGCCATCTCCGCCTGCCAGCGGGAGTTGATGTCGGTGGCTTCCATGCCGGCCTGGGCGGCGGCGAAGTCCTCGGTCTCCAAGTAGCCGACCAGCAGGCCGTCTTCACGCAGGAAGAGCGAGTAGTTCTGCCAGCCGGTGGCCGAGAGGGCGTCGAGCATCTCGGGCCACACGGCGGCGTGCCGCTCGCGGTACTCGTCGAGGCGGTCCGCCCGGACCTTGAGCAGGAAACACACGCGTTGCATCAACACCCCTTAGGGAAAAGGGACTTCGGGACCTTCTTGAATTTCGGGTACTAGAAGTTGAACTGGTCGATGTTCTTCAGGTTGAACACGGTCGGCTTGCCCAGGCTGATCACGCCGTCCTTGCCGATGGTGTACGACGTGCCGCCGGCCTTGAAGGTCTCGCCCTCCTTGCCGGTGATCTGCCCCGACACGAGCGCCACCGCCGTCTGCGCGGCGAGGGCGCCGAGCTTCGCCGGGTCCCACAGCTCGAAGCCGTCGACGGTGCCGTTCTTGACGTACTTGCGCATGTCGTTCGGGGTGCCGAGGCCGGTCAGCTTGACCTTGCCCTTGTACTTGGAGCCGGACAGGTACTGGGCGGCGGCCTTGATGCCGACGGTGGTCGGGGAGATGATCCCCTTCAGGTTCGGGTGCTCCTGGAGGAGACCCTGGGTCTGCTGGAAGGACTGCTGGGCGTCGTCGTTGCCGTAGGCGACCTTGACCAGCTTGATGTTCTTGTACTTGGGGTCCTTCAGCTCGTCCTTCATGAAGCCGATCCAGGTGTTCTGGTTCGTCGCGGTCTGCGCGGCGGACAGGATCGCGATCTCGCCCTTGTAGCCGATCTGTTGGGCGAGCAACTGCACCTGGGTGCGGCCGAGGTCCTCGGCGCTGGCCTGCGAGACGAAGGCGTTGCGGCAGTCGGGGTTGGTGTCGGAGTCATAGGTGACGACCTTGATCTTGTTGCTCATGGCCTGCTTGAGCGCGGTGCACAGGGCGCCCGGGTCCTGCGCGGACACGGCGATCGCGTTCACCTGCTGCTGGGTGAGCGTGTTGACGTAACTCACCTGACCGGAGGTGTCGGTGGCGTTGGTCGTGCCCACTTCCTTGTACTTCTCGCCCAGTTCGGTGAGCGCCTTCTCGCCGCCCTTGTCGGACGTGGTGAAGTACGGGTTGTTGACCGCCTTGGGCAGGAAGGCGACGGTGAGCCCCTTCTTCAGGGCGGCATTCGGGTCCGCCTTGCCTCCGGTGACGGCCGACCCGGTGTTCTCGTCCTTCACGTCCTTCTTGGTGGTACCACCGCAAGCGGTAGCGACGAGGGTGAGAGAGGTGACGGCAACGAGGGCCGCGCAGGCACGACGGAGGGATGTTTTGCGCATGGCAGGGGTTCCTTAGATACGAGGTTGAGTGAAGCGCGCCCCAGAGGGGCGCGGGGAACGGCGCGACCAGCCACATCAGGCCCGCAGCCGCCAACCGACCAATTAGGTGGATCGTGCCGCGGCCCGAGAGACAGCGACTTGCCGAGCAACCCGAGGCCCAAGTACCGAGACCACGAGCAGAACACCGGTGACAACGATCTGAGACTGCGCGGAAACATTCACCAGGCTCATCACGTTCTGCAAAGCCCCGAGCAGAAAGACACCGGCGACCGCACCTCCCAACGTCCCCTTCCCGCCGTCGAAGTCGATACCGCCGAGCAACACCGCAGCTACGACGGACAGTTCAAGCCCCGTGGCATTGTCATAGCGTGCACTGGCGTAGTGCAGCGCCCAGAAGACCCCGGTCAGCGAGGCCATCAACCCCGTCACCGTGAACAGGATCAGCTTCTGCCGCCGCACCCGAATACCGGCGAACCGCGCAGCCTCCACATTCGCCCCGATCGCGAACAACGACCGCCCGAACGGCGTGGCGTGCAGCAGGACGACAGCAATCGCAAGCAACACGAGGAAGGGCAGGAAAGCCTGCGGCAGGAACGTCCCCCCGAGCCGCCCGGACGCGAAGTCCAGGTACTGCGTGGGGAAATCGGTCACCGCGTCGGAGCCGAGCACGATCTGCGCGATCCCCCGATACGCGGCGAGCGTGCCGATCGTGACGGCGAGCGACGGCAGCCCCAGCCGGGTCACCAACAGCCCATTGATCAACCCGCAGACCACGCCCAGCAGCAGACAGATCGGGATGATCGTCTCGATGGTCATGCCGTCGTTCCACAGCTTGCCCATCACCGCGCCCGACAGCCCCGCCGTGGACGCGACCGACAGATCGATCTCGCCGGCGACGACAAGGAGGGTCATCGGCAGGGCGATCAGCGCGATGGGAAGGGTGTTGCCGATCAGGAACGACAGGTTCAGCGAGTTCCCGAAGCCGTCCACGAAGGAGAAGGAGAACAGCAGCAGGACGATGAGCAGGGCGCCGACGACCGTGTCCCAGCGGATCGCACGCGTCAACGACTCAGGCATGGCGGGCGTTCCTCTTCTTCAGTGCGGTGGCCACACGCAGGGCGACGATCCGGTCGACGGCGATGGCGAGGATGAGCAGGATGCCGTTGATGGCGAGCACCCAGACGGAACTGACGCCGAGGGCGGGCAGCACACTGTTGATGGAGGTCAGCAGGAGTGCGCCGAGAGCCGCGCCGTAGACGCTGCCGGAGCCCCCGGTGAAGACCACACCACCGACAACTACCGCGCTGACGACGGTGAGTTCATAGCCGGTGCCGGTGCCGGAGTCGACGTTGCCGAAGCGGGCGAGGTACATCGCGCCGGCGAGTCCGGCGAGGCCGCCGCAGAAGGTGTACGCGGCGAGGATCCGCTTGCGGACGGGGATACCGGCGAGCCGGGCGGCCTCGGGGTTGGAGCCGAGCGCGTACAACTCCCGGCCGCTGCCGAAGTGTTTGAGGTAGTAGGCGGTGGCGATCAGTACGGCGAGCGCGATCATCGCCAGCCAGGGCACGGCGGACAGTCCGCCGGAGCCGAAGTCCACGAATCCGCCCGGTAGATCGGCGGCGGTGATCTGCCGTGAGCCGACCCAGATGGAGTCGACGCCCCGGATGATGTAGAGCGTGCCGAGGGTGACGACCAGCGCGGGCACCTGCCCAAGACTGACCAACAGCCCGTTGACGAGGCCGAGTCCGATGCCGAGCAGCACCGCCAGCAGAATCGCGATGACAGCGTTGCCACCGCCCTGGAGGTAGTTGCCGGTGGCGAACGCGGTGATGCCGAGCGTGGAGCCGACGGACAGGTCGACGTTGCGGGTGATGACGACCAGCGACTGCCCGGTGGCGACCAGCACCAGGATGGTCGCGTTGAGGAGCAGGTCCTTGATGCCCTGCTCGGACAGGAACTCGCTGTTGCCCGCCTGGGTGATGCCGATCATCACCAAGAAGACGACCAGGATGGCGAGTTCACGCATCTTGAAGACCCGGTCGACCAGCCGCGTGCTGCTCGACTCGGGCACTTCGGCGGCGGGCGCGGGGTTGGGCGCGGTGACCGTCATGCGGCGGCCCTCCCGGAAGCTGCGGTCGTCATGAAGGACCTGTTCATGCGGCGGCCCTCCCGGTGGCTGCGGCCATCACGGTTTCCTCGGTGGCTTCGGAGCGGGGGATCTCGGCGGTGAGGCGGCCCTCGTGCATCACCAGCACGCGGTCGGCCATGCCGAGGATCTCGGGCAGATCGGAGGAGATCATCAGGACGGCGACCCCGTCGGCGGCCAACTCGCTGAGCAGCCGGTGCACTTCGGCCTTGGTCCCGACATCGATGCCACGGGTCGGCTCGTCGACGATCAGCACCTTCGGGCCGGTGGCGAGCCACTTGGCGAGGACGACCTTCTGCTGGTTGCCGCCGGACAGGGTGTTGACGGTGTCGGCGATCCGCGCGTACTTGACGTGCAGCTTCACCGCCCAGTCGAGGGAACGGCTGCGCTCGGCGCCCCGGTCGACGAGGCCGGCCTTCACGGTCGTACGCAGGCCGGTCAGGCCGATGTTCCGCTCGATGGACATGTCCATCACCAGGCCCTGGGCGCGCCGGTCCTCGGGGACCAGGGCGAGGCCCGCGGCCATCGCGGTCGAGGGGGCGCCGTTCGTCAGCGACCTGCCGTCGACCTCGACCCCGCCGGCGTCCCACCGGTCGATGCCGAAGACGGCCCGCGCGACTTCGGTACGACCCGCACCGACGAGCCCGGCGAGACCGACGATCTCTCCGCGCCGTACGTCGAAGGACACGTCGGTGAAGACGCCCTCGCGGGTCAACCGCTTGACACTCAGGGCGACTTCACCCGGTTCGACGTCCTGCTTGGGGTACAGCTCGTCGAGGTCGCGGCCGACCATGCGGCGTACGAGATCGTCCTCGGTCATCCCGTCGATCGGCTCGCTGGAGATCAGGGCGCCGTCGCGCAGAGTGGTGACGCGTTGGCAGATCTGGAAGATCTCCTCCAGGCGGTGCGAGATGAACAGGACGGCGGCGCCCTGTTCACGCAGGGTGCGGACCACGCCGAAGAGCCGGGCCACCTCGCTGCCGGTGAGTGCGGCCGTCGGCTCGTCCATGATGAGGACGCGGGCGTCGAAGGAGAGCGCCTTGGCGATTTCGACGATCTGCTGATCGGCGATGGACAGTCCGCGCGCCGGGCGGTCGGGGTCGAGCTCGACCCCGAGCCGCTTCATCAGTTCGGCGGTCGCCGTGTACGTGGCCTTGTGGTCGATACGGCCGAGCGCGCGGCGGGGCTGGCGGCCCATGAAGATGTTCTCGGCGATCGACAGGTCGGGGAAGAGGGTCGGTTCCTGGTAGATCACGGCGATACCCGCGTCGCGGGCGTCACCGGGGCCGTGGAAGAGGACGGGCGCGCCGTCGAGCAGCACCTGGCCGGCGTCGGGCCGGTGCACACCGGCGAGGGTCTTGATGAGCGTGGACTTGCCCGCGCCGTTCTCACCGGCGAGTGCGTGCACCTCACCGGGGAAGAGATCGAGGGACACGTCCCGCAGGGCGCGCACCGCGCCGAAGGACTTGGAGATGCCCTTGAGCGCGAGCACCGGGGCCGGACCCGCTTCTGACGGGTGGGTCATGAGGGGCTCCTCGACGACGCCGGCGGGTAGGCCCTCACAGCGTCGTGAAAGGTTTCAACTTGGTTGCCGGGACGTTAGGCGCGCCAGCCTTGTCACGTCAATGGGTCCGCGTCGAAAAACTTTCGATAGCCAAAGGTCACATTGGAGTCACGGCACACAGGGTTCACCGTAGGGCTTGACACCCCTTCGGGAGGCTCATAACTTCGCTCTCTGAATCGTTTCATACATACGCCGTTCCGTCGCACGTCACAGGAGCCGTCAAGTGACCGATCTCGCCGCGGTGAAGGCCGCTCTCAGGACCCAGGCAGTCGAGACGCCGTCGTGGGCGTACGGGAACTCGGGGACCCGGTTCAAGGTCTTCGCCCAGGAGGGCGTCCCTCGCACTCCGCAGGAGAAGCTGGAGGACGCGGCCAAGGTCCACGAGTTCACCGGCGTGGCGCCGACCGTGGCCCTGCACATCCCGTGGGACCGGGTCGACGACTTCGGGGCGCTGGGGAAGTTCGCGGAGGAGCACGGGCTGAAGCTCGGGGCGATCAACTCAAACACGTTCCAGGACGACGACTATCGGCTCGGGAGTGTGTGTCATCCCGATGCGGCGGTGCGGCGCAAGGCCCTTGACCATCTGCTGGAGTGCGTCGACATCATGGATGCGACGGGCTCCGCCGATCTGAAGCTCTGGTTCGCCGACGGGACGAATTATCCGGGGCAGGATGATCTTTCCGCGCGGCAGGATCGGTTGGGTGAGGCGCTCGCTGCGGTGTACGAGCGGCTTGGGGACGGGCAGCGGATGTTGCTGGAGTACAAGTTCTTCGAGCCGGCGTTTTATGCGACGGACGTGCCGGACTGGGGTACTGCGTATGCGCATTGCTTGAAGCTCGGGCCTAAGGCTCAGGTTGTGGTTGACACGGGGCATCATGCGCCCGGTACCAATATCGAGTTCATCGTCGCCACGTTGTTGCGGGAGGGGAAGCTCGGGGCGTTCGACTTCAACTCTCGGTTCTATGCGGACGATGACCTGATGGTGGGGGCGGCTGATCCGTTTCAGCTGTTCCGGATCATGTATGAGGTGATTCGGGGTGGGGGGTTCACCGCTGATGTCGCCTTCATGCTCGATCAGTGTCACAACATCGAGGCGAAGATTCCGGCGATCATTCGGTCGGTGATGAATGTGCAGGAGGCTACGGCTAAAGCGTTGCTGGTGGACCCCGTGGCGTTGGCTGCTGCGCAGCGTGCCGGGGATGTGCTGGAGGCCAATGCCGTGCTCATGGACGCGTACAACACGGATGTGCGGCCGTTGCTGCGGGAGTTTCGGGAGGAGCAGGGGCTTGCCCCTGACCCGATTGCTGCGTATCGGGCGAGTGGGTGGCAGGAGCGGATTGTTGCTGAGCGGGTTGGGGGGCGGCAGGCGGGGTGGGGGGCGTAAGCGTCTGCCAGGTTCTGTTTGTTGCGGGGTGCGGGCCGTATGTGGCTGGTCGCGCCCACGCGGCGGAGCCGCATATCGATACAGCCCCGCGCCCCTGAAGATAATGCGCTCACCCTCTCTCGAAAAGGACTGGAAGTTCATGGCACCGCACCGCGAAGCTGACGCGCTCGTCGCCCGTTCTCATCGGCTCGGCGCCGATCCTCGTAATACCAACTACGCCGGCGGCAATACGTCCGCGAAGGGCACCGACACCGATCCCGTCACCGGCGGGGACGTCGAGTTGATGTGGGTGAAGGGGTCCGGAGGGGATCTCGGGACGCTCACCGAAGGTGGGCTGGCCGTGTTGCGGTTGGATCGGATGCGGGCGTTGGTCGACGTGTATCCGGGAGTTGAGCGCGAGGACGAGATGGTTGCCGCGTTCGACTACTGCCTGCATGGGAAGGGGGGTGCGGCGCCATCTATCGATACCGCTATGCATGGGCTCGTTGACGCCGCTCATGTCGATCATCTGCACCCCGATTCCGGGATCGCGCTCGCCTGTGCCGCCGATGGGGAGAAGCTGACGGGCGAGTGTTTCGGGGACAGCGTGGTGTGGGTGCCCTGGCGGCGGCCCGGGTTTCAGTTGGGGCTGGACATCGCTGCCGTGAAGGCGGCCAATCCGCAGGCCGTTGGGTGTGTGCTCGGGGGGCATGGGATCACCGCTTGGGGTGACACCTCCGAGGAGTGCGAGCGGAATTCGCTGCACATCATTCGTACCGCCGAGGCGTTCCTCGTCGAGCGGGGGAAGCCGGAGCCCTTCGGGCCCGTCGTCGAGGGGTACGGTGCGCTGCCCGCGGATGAGCGGCAGGAGCGGGCCGCCGCGCTCGCGCCGTACATTCGTGCTGTCGCCTCTCAAGACCGGGCGCAGGTGGGGCATTTCACCGATTCCGATGTCGTGCTTGATTTTCTCGCGCGGGCTGAGCATCCCCGGCTTGCCGCGCTCGGTACCTCGTGTCCCGACCACTTCTTGCGGACCAAGGTCAGGCCGCTCGTTCTTGATCTGCCGCCCACCGCTCCGCTGGACGAGGCGATCTCGCGGCTGAAGGAGCTGCATGCCGCCTATCGGGAGGAGTACGCCGCCTATTACCAGCGGCACGCTCTGTCCGACTCCCCCGCGATGCGTGGTGCCGATCCGGCGATCGTGTTGATCCCGGGTGTGGGGATGTTCTCCTTCGGCAAGGACAAGCAGACGGCGCGCGTGGCCGGTGAGTTCTACGTCAACGCCATCAATGTGATGCGCGGGGCCGAGGCCGTTTCTACGTACGCGCCGATCGAGGAGTCGGAGAAGTTCCGGATCGAGTACTGGGCGTTGGAGGAGGCCAAGCTTCAGCGGATGCCCAAGCCCAAGCCGCTTGCCACTCGGGTCGCGCTCGTCACCGGTGCGGGGAGTGGGATCGGGAAGGCTATTGCCCGGCGGCTGGTTGACGAGGGGGCCTGTGTTGTTGTTGCGGATCTCAACTCCGATAGCGCGCAGGCCGTTTCGGAGGAGCTGGGTGGGCCCGACAAGGCCGTTGCCGTCACCGTTGATGTGACGGACGAGGGGCAGATCGCCGATGCCTTCAAGGCTGCCCTGCTCGCCTTCGGCGGGGTCGATCTTGTCGTCAACAACGCGGGGATCTCCATCTCCAAGCCCCTGTTGGAGACTTCGGCCCGGGACTGGGATCTGCAGCACGACATCATGGCCCGTGGGTCGTTCCTCGTTTCGCGTGAGGCTGCCCGGGCGATGATCGCGCAGGGGCTCGGGGGCGACATCCTGTACATCGCTTCCAAGAACGCCGTGTTCGCCGGGCCCAACAACATCGCCTACTCGGCCACCAAAGCCGACCAGGCCCATCAAGTACGGCTGCTCGCCGCCGAGTTGGGTGAGCACGGAATCCGGGTCAACGGGATCAACCCGGACGGTGTCGTGCGTGGTTCGGGCATCTTCGCGGGTGGTTGGGGTGCGCAGCGGGCGGCGACCTATGGGATCGAGGAGGAGAAGCTCGGCGAGTTCTACGCCCAGCGGACCATCCTCAAGCGTGAGGTGCTGCCGGAGCATGTGGCCAACGCCGTCTTCGCCCTCACCGGTGGGGACTTGACGCACACCACCGGGCTGCACGTCCCGGTCGACGCCGGCGTTGCGGCCGCCTTCCTTCGGTGAGCGACGACGTGAAGGCGTATGCCGCGGTCGACCTGGGCGCGTCCAGTGGACGGGTCATGGTCGGCCGTGTCGGGCCCGACTCCCTGGAGTTGGCGGAGGCCCATCGGTTTCCGAACCGGCCTGTTCGTACCTCTGAAGGGCTGCGCTGGGACATCCTCTCGCTGTACGCCGGCGTCCTCGACGGGCTCCAGGCAGCGGGTGCGGTCACCAGTGGGCGGCTCGACTCGGTCGGTATCGACAGTTGGGCCGTGGACTACGGGCTGTTGGACGCGGACGGGGCGTTGCTGGGCAATCCCGTGCACTATCGGGACGCCCGCACGGAGGGGGTCGCCGAGAAGGTGTGGGCCACCGTGCCCGCGAGTGAGTTGTACGCGTCGACCGGGTTGCAGTACGCGCCGTTCAACACGTTGTATCAGCTGACTGCCGCTCGCGACTCCGTCCAACTGGCGCACGCCGAGCGGCTGTTGCTCATCCCCGACCTGCTGTCGTACTGGCTCACCGGCGAGCAGGGCACCGAGCTGACCAACGCCTCCACCACTCAACTCATCGATCCCCGGACGCGCGACTGGGCGTACGACATCGCCTCGCGCCTCGGTGTCGACCTCGGACTGTTCGCGCCTCTGCGGCAACCGGGGGATCCCGCGGGGGTGTTGCGGGCCGAGGTGCTGGAGGAGGCGGGGCTGAGTGGGCCTGTGCCGGTGACGGTGGTCGGGTCGCATGACACCGCGTCAGCCGTGGCCGCTGTTCCGGCAGTTGAGGAGCGGTTCGCCTATATCTGCACCGGTACCTGGTCGTTGGCCGGGCTGGAGCTCGATGCGCCGGTGCTCAGCGATGCCAGTCGTGCCGCCAACTTCACCAATGAGTTGGGGCTCGACGGCACGGTGCGCTATCTGCGCAACATCATGGGGCTGTGGCTGCTTCAGGAGTGTGTACGGGCCTGGGGCGAGCCGGAGTTGGGCGAGTTGCTGCGCGGGGCGGCCCGGGTTCCGGCGCTGCGGTCGGTCGTGGACGCGGGGGACGCGGCGTTTCTGGCGCCGGGGCGGATGCCCGAGCGGATCGCCGACGCCTGTCGCGGCTCCGGGCAGCCGGTGCCGGAGTCCCGGGCGGAGATCACGCGCTGCATTCTCGACTCCCTCGCGCTCGCCCATCGGCGGGCGGTCTGCGATGCCCAGGAACTCGCCGGCCACGGAGTCGATGTGGTGCACATCGTCGGAGGCGGTACCCGTAACGCGCTGTTGTGCCAACTGACCGCCGACGCCTGTGGGTTGCCGGTGGTGGCGGGTCCCACGGAGGCCGCCGCTCTGGGTAACGTGCTCGTCCAGGCCCGGGCCCACGGGCTCGTCGGTGACCTGGCCGGGATGCGGAGGCTGCTCGCCCGTACCCAGCCGTCGACCCGTTACGAACCGCGGGGCGACACCGCCCGGTGGCGGGCGGCGGAGGCCCGGCTCGCCGGCGGGCGGTGAGCCGGGCGCCCCAACACCATGACCTCCGGCTCGCCGCGCGGTGAACCGGGGGCTCCCCGAGACGGTGACCTCCGACTACGCTGCACTCATCCGATGATCGACCACTAAGGAGCCGCGATGCGTGTCGCCCTGTTCCTGACTTGCGTCAACGACACGCTCTATCCCGACACCGGGCGCGCCGTGGTGAAACTGCTGACCAGGCTGGGCGTCGAGGTCGACTTCCCGATGGCCCAGACCTGCTGCGGGCAGGCGCACTACAACACCGGCTACCGCCATGAGGCCGAGCCCCTCGCCCGGCATTTCTCCGATGTATTCGGGGAGTACGAGGCGATCGTCACGCCGTCCGGGTCGTGCGGGGCGATGGTGCGGGAGCTGTATCCGCGGATGGGGGAAAGGGCGCGGGCCGAGGGGCGCGGGGACACTCTCGCGGCCACGTTGGCGCCGGTGGTGCCGAAGACGTACGAGCTGACCGAGTTCCTCGTGGATGTGCTCGGGGTGACGGACGTCGGGGCCTACTACCCGCACAAGGTGACCTATCACCCCACCTGCCACGGGCTGCGCAGTCTCGGGCTCGGTGACCGGCCGCTGAAGCTCCTGCGGGCCGTCAAGGGGCTGGAGTTGGTAGAGCTGCCCGGTGCGGACGAGTGCTGCGGGTTCGGCGGGACGTTCGCCGTGAAGAACGCCGATGTCTCGGCGGCGATGGGCGCCGACAAGGTGCGCAACGCCGAGTCGACGGGCGCCGAGGTGCTGTGCGCGGCGGACAACTCCTGCCTCATGCACATCGGGGGCACGATGGCGCGGCTTCACACCGAGATGCGGCCGGTGCACATCGCGGAGATTCTGGCCGCGACCGAAGGCGCCACGGAAGTCGGCACCGGAGCCGTCACGGAAGAGGAGCCTCGCGCATGAGCGGCACGTTCGTCGGAATGCCCGCGTTTCCCCCGCCCGTCTATCCGGCCTTCCCCGTGGCCGCCCACGAGGCCGTCAACAACCAGACCCTGCGCGGGAATCTGCGCCACGCCACCCACACGATCCGCGCCAAACGAGCCAAGGCCGTGGCGGAGCTGTCCGACTGGGCCGCGTTGCGCGAGGCCGGCAAACAGATCAAGGACCACACCCTCCGTCATCTCGACCGGTATCTGGTCCAGTTGGAGGAGTCGGTGACGGCGGCCGGTGGCATCGTCCACTGGGCCGCCGACGCGGACGAAGCCAACCGGATCGTCACTCAACTCGTCAAGGAGACGGGGGAGTCGGAGGTCGTCAAGGTCAAGTCGATGGCCACGCAGGAGATCGGGCTCAACGAGGCCCTGGAGGCGGCGGGCATCCACGCCTACGAGACCGATCTCGCCGAACTCATCGTGCAGTTGGGCAAGGACCGCCCCTCGCACATCCTGGTGCCCGCGATCCACCGCAACCGCGGCGAGATCCGGGAGATCTTCGTCCGCGAGATGAGCGAGTGGGGCCGCCCGGCACCGGAAGGACTGACCGACACACCCGCCGAACTCGCCGAGGCCGCCCGCCTGCACCTCCGTGAGAAGTTCCTGCGGGCCAAAGTCGCCATCTCCGGCGCCAACTTCATGGTCGCGGACACCGGCACGCTCGTCGTCGTCGAGTCGGAGGGCAACGGCCGGATGTGCCTCACCCTCCCCGAGACGCTGATCTCGGTCGTCGGCATCGAGAAGATCGTGCCCACCTGGCAGGACCTGGAGGTGTTCCTGCAGACCCTCCCCCGCTCCTCCACCGCCGAGCGCATGAACCCGTACACCAGCACCTGGACGGGTACGACCGACGGGGACGGCCCGCGCGCCTTCCACCTGGTCCTGCTCGACAACGGCCGCACCGACACCCTCGCCGACGAGGTCGGCCGCCAGGCTCTGCGCTGCATCCGCTGCTCGGCCTGCCTGAACGTCTGCCCTGTGTACGAGCGGGCCGGCGGTCACGCCTACGGCTCGGTCTACCCGGGCCCGATCGGCGCCATCCTCAGCCCCCAACTCCGGGGCACGGCAAGCGAGATCGACGCCTCACTGCCGTACGCCTCGTCGCTGTGCGGTGCCTGCTACGAGGTGTGCCCGGTCGCCATCGACATCCCCGAGGTGCTGGTGCATCTGCGGGAGCGGGTCGTGGAGGGCGGGCCGGTGACCCGCGAGGGCAACAAGGTCGTCCTGCAACCCGCCAAGGGACATGCCGCCGAGCGTGCTGCCATGCGGGCGGCCCGCTGGACGCTCACCCACCCGGGCGCCCTGCGCACCGGGCAACGGCTCGTGTCCCGCACCCGCCGCTTCCATCCACGGACCCTCCCCGGCCCCGGCAAGGCGTGGAGCGGCACCCGGGACCTGCCTGCCGTACCGGCGGAGCCGTTCCGCGACTGGTGGCAGCGCACGAACGGTGGAAAGGACGAGGCCAAGTGAGCAGCAGGGAACGGATTCTGGGCCGCGTGGAGCGCGCACTCGCAGACGTACCGAGGGACGACACGCCTTACGACCAGGCCTTCGCGCGTGGTTATCTGCGTGAGCACGGGGACCGGAGTGTCGAGCAGACGGTGGAGTTGCTCGCCGAGAACCTCGCCGACTATCGGGCCCTCGTACATCGGTGCACGGAGGCCGAACTGGCTGCTGTGATCGCCGGGTTGCTTGCCAGGCGGGGCTCGAAGACCGTCGTCGTGCCGCCGGGTCTTGAGCCGTCCTGGCTCGCGGCCACCGACGTCGAGCAGGTCACTGACCGGGCCGAGAGCACCCCCGCCGAGCTGGACCGGGTCGACAGTGTGGTCACCGCGTGCGCAGTGGCCGCCGCCGAGACCGGCACCATCGTCCTGGACGGCGGCCCGGACCAGGGCCGCCGCCGGATCACGCTCGTCCCCGACCACCACATCTGTGTCGTACGGGTGCCGGACCAGGTGGTCTCCTCGGTCCCCCAGGCGCTCCAACGCCTCGACCCGACACGCCCGTTGACCTGGATCTCGGGTCCCTCCGCGACCAGTGACATCGAGCTGGACCGGGTCGAGGGGGTGCACGGTCCGCGCACCCTGGAGGTGGTGCTGGTGAGCGGTCAGGCGAGCACGGAGGTCAACTCGTAGGTGCCGGACGGCAGTTGGTAGGAGGCGGTGCCGTCCGTGAAGCCGAGGAACTCCACGCCGAGTGCCTCGGCCAGGTGCCTGTTGTTCTCGTGGACAGTCGACGGGTCGGTGGTGGGGATGCGCAGGGTCGCCGTGCTGTTCGCGGGGACGACCGCGCGGTACGTCAACTTCCCTTCCCGTACGGTCCATTCGCTGACGATCTCGCCGTAAGGAGAGACGTGTGAGCCGCTCACCCGGGTGATCCTGCCGGTCGGGTCGGGGTGTGGTCGGAGGAGGAAGTGCTTGAAGCCGGGGTGTTCGGGGTCCTTGGCGATGCCGGCCATGCTCTCGTACATCCACTCCATGATCGCGCCGTAGGCATAGTGGTTGAACGAGTTCATGTCGACCGGTCCGAAGCCGTCCTGCTTCGAGTACGAGTTCCAGCGCTCCCAGACCGTGGTGGCGCCGTTGGTCACCGAGTAGAGCCAGGACGGCATCGCGTTCTGGTGGAGGAGGCTGTACGCCAGGTCGACGCGGCCCTCTGCGGTGAGGACGGGGGCGATGACGTTCACGCCGAGGAAGCCCACGGCGAGGGTGTTCTCCGGGTACTCCACGCGGGTGCTGTCGGGGTGGGCGGCCTTGTAGGCCGGGCTGTTGCCGATGTTGTCGGCGAGCAGGGTGACCAGTTGGCGGTGCTGCGACTCGGAGTCGTAGAAGCCGAGTTTGAGGATCCAGAGCAGGGCGGTCTGGGTGTCGTCCTCGGTCTTGCCGGCGCTGTTGCCGGGGGTGTGGGGCGGTGGGTCGCCGAGGCTCGACCGGACGGTGAGCTGTCCGGTGAGGGCGTCGGTGGCGAGGTACTTGGTGATGAAGGCTCGTTTGATGTGGGTGAACAGCCGCTCGTAGGTGGCCGTTTCGGCGGTGCGGCCGGTGGCGCGGGCCATGTCCCCCATGAGGCGGGCGCTGTAGCCGTAGTAGACGTCGCTGATGAGCTGGGTGCTGGTGATCTGGAAGGCGAGCCAGTCGCCGAAGACCGCGCCCTGGCCGGCGTGGGTGTCGCCGGTGCGGTGTCGGATCCAGTCGAGGTACTTGGTCATCGCCGTCCAGCTGCGGTCGATGATCGTGATGTCGCCGGACATCTGCCACACCGTCCACGGCACGACCACCCCGCAGTCCGCCCAACCGCTCGCCGGCAGCGGCTGGCCGTAGCGGTGGCCGGGGGCGACCCAGGGGAACTGGCCTTTCCCCGCGCCGTAGTTGTGCTGCGAGTCGATCAGTGTGTCCTGGAAGTGGCTGAGGAAGGGGACGGCGTCGGTGTTGAACAGGCCCGTGTTGGCGAAGAGTTGAGTGTCGCCGGTCCAGCCGAGGCGCTCGTCGCGTTGCGGGCAGTCGGTGGGGACCCAGAGGTAGTTGCCGCGCTGGCCCCAACGGACGTTGCTGATCAGCTGGTTGACGTCCGTGTCGTCGGTGGTGACGGTGCCGATGTCGCGGAGGGCGGAGGTGGCGACCTTGCCGGTGAGCTCGACGAGAGTCACGGTCTCGGTCGTGGTGACGGAGACGTACCGGAAGCCGTAGAAGGTGAGCGAGTCCTGGTGGGTCTCTCCGGCCGGGTCGCCCTTGAGGATGTAGGTGCTGGTGGCCTCGGCGGTGCGCAGGTTCGCGCGGTAGACCGAGCCGGCCGGTCCGTCGGCGCCCGCGCTGTCGTCGTTGAGCATCTCCCCCAGTTTGAAGGCGACTTGGGCGCCCGCCGGGCCGCGCAGGGTGTAGCGGGGCACGCCGACGAGGTTCTGGCCGAGGTCGATGACGGCGGTGTCGCCGGGGTGCAGGGTGACGGAGACGGTCGACGCCCGCACGGGGTCGGTGACCGTGCGGGCGGGGTCGACGACGATGCGGCCCTTGCCGTTCGCGCTGCCCGCCCGGCCCGCGCTTCCCGTGACGCCGGTGACTCCCGTGTAGACGGTGACGGAGTGCGGCTTGCGGTCCCACTCGGGCATCAGGCGGGCGCTCTCGCCGGGATAGGCGACCAACTGGGCGTCCGGGAAAGGGGCTTGGGCCTCGACGGCGGACCAGGCCGAGGTGTCGAAGCCGTTCGCCGTCCAGCCGGGGAGTTCCTCGCGGGCGTCGTAGAGCTGGCCGTCGTAGATGTCGTCGGTGCGGTAGGGGCCGGTGTCGGTGGCTCGCCAGTCGTCGCCGGGGGCGGTGACGATCGTCTGGGTGGAGCCGTCGGCGTACCGGACGAGGAGTTTCGCCTTGAGGGCGAGGGAGTTGCCGTCGGCCGACCAGTAGACGCTGTTCTCGGAGATGCGGCCGTTGTACCAGCCGTTGCCGAGCACGGCCGCGAGGGTGACCTGTGACGGGTCCGTGAGCAGGTCCGTGACGTCGTAGGTGAAGTAGTTGACGGTGGTGTCGTAGTTGGTCCAGCCGGGGGTCAGCAACTCATAGGTCGTGCCGTCGCCCTGCGGCACCGGGATGCGTCGGCCGTTGACGTAGGCGTCGTACACGCCGAGCGCGGACACGTACAGCCGGGCCTCGCTCACCCGCCCGCCGGTCAGTTCCGCCTGGCGGCGCAGAAGGGGCGCTCCGGCGGTGTTCGGGCATTTGCCCGCCATGCCGATCCACTGGGCGCCGTCCCACCCGGTGACTCCGTCGGTGCTCAGCAGGCCGGTCTCGAAGGAGGCGTCCGGGGCGGCGTGGACGGCGCGGCCGTGTTCGTCCCACACCGTCACCGTCCAGTGGTAGCGGGTCGAGGCGCGCAGTTCGGGGCCGGAGTAGCGCACGGCGACCGAGTCCGACGCGTCGACGCGACCGCTGTCCCAGACGTCGGGGCTGCCGTGGGTCAGGTGCCGGGGCGAGGTGGCGACCTTGATCCGGTACGCCGTCTGGTGCCGGCCCCGCGCGGTGGACGCCGTGCGCCAGCCGAACCTCGGGTGTGCCGCGTCCATGCCGAGCGGGTCGGTGCGGTGTTCCACGGTCAGGCCCGACACCGTGGTGGTGGCCGATGCGCTGCCCCCGGCGCCGTTCCCTCCCGCCATCGCCGCGGGGACGACGCTCAGGGCCGCCGTGGTGAGCAACGTGCGGCGGCGCAGCCTTCCGTTGCGGGCCGTCGCATCGACTCCGTCATTCATGTCGCTGTCCCTTCGGCCCGCCGGGAGATGGGGGTGCCTCGGATCATTCCAGGGTCCGCACGGCCACGTCACCAGCCGGTGGGACGCTGTTGAAGGGCGGCGTCGGACCGGCGCCGTTAGCGTGAGGACATGATCCGGTTCGAGCAGGTCAGCAAGCGGTACCCGGACGGTACGACGGCCGTCGACGGCCTGTCCTTCGAGGTGAACGAGGGCGAACTCGTCACGCTCGTGGGCCCGTCCGGCTGCGGCAAGACGACGACCATGATGATGGTCAACCGGCTCATCGAACCCACCTCCGGCCGGATCTTCGTGAACGGCGAGGACATCGCCACCGTCGACCCGGTGCGGCTGCGCCGCCGTATCGGATACGTCATCCAGCAGGTGGGCCTCTTCCCGCACCGCACGATCCTCGACAACACGGCGACCGTGCCGTCCCTGGTCGGCTGGAAGCGGGCGAAGGCGCGGGCCCGGGCCGCCGAGCTGCTCGATCTGGTGGGCCTCGACCCGAAGACGTACGGACCGCGCTACCCGGAGCAGCTCTCGGGCGGGCAGCGGCAACGCGTCGGTGTGGCGCGGGCGCTGGCCGCCGATCCGCCGGTGCTGCTGATGGACGAACCGTTCGGCGCGGTCGACCCGGTGGTGCGGGAGCAGTTGCAGGACGAGTTCCTGCGGATGCAGGCCGCCGTGCGCAAGACGGTGCTGCTGGTCACGCACGACATCGAGGAGGCGGTACGGCTGGGCGACCGGATCGCCGTGTACGGGCAGGGGCGGATCGAGCAGTACGACACACCCGGCGCGGTGCTCGGCACGCCGGCGACGCCGTATGTCGCCGAGTTCGTGGGCGCGGACCGGGGTCTGAAGCGCTTGTCGGTGACGGAGATCGAGCCCGACGACCTGGAACAGCCGCCGGTCGCCCGCGCGGACGAGTCGGCCCAGCGGGCTGCCGACCGGCTGCGGGTGGAGGGCGCGAGGTGGGCCGTGGTCCTCGACGAGCAGGGTGAGTTGCAGGGCTGGGTCAAGGCCGACGAACTCACCGCGGGCGGCACGGTCGGCGAACTCGCCCACCGGATGAACGCGTGGGTACCGGTGGGCGCCCCCTTGAAGCAGGCGTTCGGCGTGATGCTCCAGCACGACGCCGGGTGGGTCGCCGTACTGGACGGGGCGCGCTTCCTCGGCGTGCTCACCCCGGCGAAGCTGCATGAGGCGCTACGGCGGTCCGTGGACGCGGACGCGCTCGGGGTGCCCCGGGGGCAGGTGGACTTCGACTCGGTGGCGGACGCGTGAGGATCGCCGCGCGGCTCAGGAGTAGGTGAGGGGGCAGCCCTGTCGGAGCGCGTGCTGGGCGGCGCGCAGGTACAGGGCCACGTAGAAGGCCGTGTCCAGGTCCTCGCTCCAGCGGCCGAGCTCGGCAGCGGCCAGCTCCTCCGCCTCCCCCTCCAGGAACCAGAACGTCAGGGCGAGGTTCCGGGACACCTCCGGTATCCCGGCGGGCAGTTCGAGTGCCGCGGCCAGCCGCTCGGCCACGGCGAGCACCTGGGGTGCGCCCGCGATCACCGTCTCGTCCGTGTAGGCGGAGCCGATGGGCAGCCGTATCTCCTCGTCGAGTGAGATCGGCACCAGCACCGACCAATCGCCGATCAACTCCCGCTCGGCAGGCGTCAGTTCGGCACGGCACAACGCGTCGAACCCCTGCATGGACGGGCTCAGCTTCTCCTCGAACGCCGACCCGAAGTCCCGCTCGGGCACGGACGCGTACGACGGCAGTCCGCGCCGGGCCAGCTCCGCGTCGAGGCCCTTGGCGATCGCACCCATTCCCCCTTCCCCCGTGTCCTCACTCAGCCACTCCCCCGCACCGACATCGACCAGATAGACACCCATGCCCGAACGGTACAAGCCGCCACTGACAATCCCCGTGGCCTCACTTCAACAGCCCCTTGTCCTTGAGATACGTCCGCGCCACGTCCTGCGCCAACCGCCGCCAGCTGTCGACCTGTTGGTTCATGGAGGCGAGGTCGGCCGTAGTAAGGACGCCATTCAGTTCCCCCAGCGCCTTGGTCACACCCGTACTCCCCGCCCGTGAGCGGTTGACGACCGGGACGACGTAGTCGGCGTTCTGGAGGTGCTTGTCGTCGGCGAGGAGGACCAGGCCGAACTGGTCGAGCGTGGCGTCGGTGGTCGTGGTCAGCACCATCTGGTCCTGGCCGTTCTGCACCGCGCTCTTCGCCTGTGTCGTACCGACGCCCTTCGGGTCGACGGCGGTGACGTCGATGCCGTAGGTCTTCTTCAACCCCGGTTCGCAGTACGGCCGTTGCACACACTCGTCGCCCGCGGCGAGCCGCACCTTCAGTCCCGAGGTGCCCAGGTCGCTGAGGGTCTTGAGGTGGTGTTCGTTGGCGTACGAGCGGGCCACGGCGAAGGCGTTCTGGTCGACGGCCTTGCCGGGGTCGAGGACCGTGAGGCCCCGGGGTGTGGCCAGTTCGCGCAGTGCCTTCATCGTGGTGGCGAGGTCGGGCGAGCCGACGGCCGGTGCGTCGGCGCCGTTGGTCTTGGCGTTGAGCCAGTCGGCGAAGGTGGCCGCGTACTCGGGTACGACGTCGATCTGCCCTGATTCCAGGGCAGGTTCGTAGAGTTCGCGGTTGGCGACGGTGAGCAGGGAGGTCTGGTAGCCGGCCTGCTTCAGCAGGAGCGAGTACATCTGGGCGAGCAGGTCGCTCTCGGTGAATCCGGCCGAGCCGATGGTCAGGTGGTGACTGTCGCCGGGCGGTGCGGTGACAGCGCTCTGGTTCTCCAGGGACGGCCCGGTCGAACAGCCGGTGACCAGGAGCAGCGCGGCCACCGCCATGCGTCGAAGTCGAAGTCGCAGTCGCAGTCGCAGTCGCAGTCGCAGTCGCAGTCGCAGTCGCAGTCGCATCATCGTGCTCTCCCCGCCCACCGGGGTGCCAGCCGTTCGGCGACCTCGAAGACGCCCTCGACGAGCAGTGCGAACACGGCGACGAGCACTGCCCCGGCCACCACCTGTGCGGTGTTGGCGAGGTTGAAGCCGGCGGTGATGATGCGGCCGAGTCCGCCGCCGCCCGCGAGTGCGGCGATCGTGGCGGTCGCGACGAGTTGGACGGCCGCGATCCGGACGCCGTTCATCAACAGCGGGAGGGAGAGCGGCAGTTCGACACGGAACAGCATCTGACGGCCTGTCATCCCCATACCGCGAGCGGCCCGCACCACATCGCGGTCGACCTCGCGCATGCCGACGTACGCGTTGGTGAGCAGCGGCGGTACGGCGAACAGGACGAGGGCGACGACCGTGGGCCCCTCGCCCCACTTGCCGATCGGGGTCAGGAGCAGCAGGACCAGGACGGCGAAAGTGGGCACCGCGCGGCCGATGTTGGAGATGTTGACGGCGAGCGCGCCGCCCTTGCCGAGGTGGCCGAGGACGAGGGCGATCGGCAGCGCGATCAGGCAGCTGATGACGAGGCAGACGACCGTGAGCACGAGGTGCTGGGCGAGCCGGTGCCAGATGCCGTCGTCGCCGGACCAGTGGGCGGAGTTCGTGAGCCAATGCCAGGCGTCGGTAAGGGTGTTCATCCGCGCACCGCCCTGGTCCAGGGGGTGATGAGCCGTTGCACGAGAAGGAGGAGCAGGTCGGCGACAATCGCGATCACCACGCAGAGCACGGACGCGGTGAGCACCTGGGCCTTGAAGTAGGTGTTCATGCCCGCGTAGATGAGGTTGCCGAGTCCCCCGAAGCCGACGATCGCACCGACCGTGACCAGCGAGACCGCCGAGACGGTGGCGATGCGCAGGCCGGCCATCGCGGCGGGCAGGGCGAGGGGCAGTTCCACGGTGAGCAGGAGGCGGATCGGGCCGTAGCCCATGCCGCGTGCGGCCTGTCGGGTCTCCTCGGGTACGGCGCGCAGGCCGGCCAGGATGTTCCGGACGAGCAGGGTGAGTGAGTAGAGGACGAGTCCGGCGACGACGAGGGTGGCCGAGAGGCCGTAGACGGGCAGGAGCAGCGAGAACATCGCCAGGGACGGGATCGTGTAGAGGATCGTCGTCACCGCGAGAACCGGTCCCGCCGCCCAGCCCCAGCGGCGGGCCACCACCGCGAGCGGGAGGGCGATGGCCAGGCCGATGAGCACCGAGATCGCGGTCAGTTGCAGATGCTGGACGACCGCGTCGAGGAGGATGTGGCGGCGGGTGCTCAGGTACTCGCCGCAGATCCACTCGTTGCGGGCGAGGCAGTCGTCCGGGGGCGCGGTCACAGGTCCATTGCATCGGGCGGGCCCGGTGGCGGCGCGTTCTGGTGACCCGTACGGGCGGTCGGTCAGGGGTTCCAGTAGGTGGAGAGGGAGGCGATGAAGACCGCGGCGGACGTGAGGACCACGAGTTGCGTGACGGCCGTGGTCCAGAGGCGGCAGGCGATCGCCAGGGCGACGGTCACGGCCTCGACCCGGCAGAGGAAGACGACACAGTCGTGCTGGTAGGAGGCGGCCGTGGCGTCCATCATTCCGCTGTCGCCCATCCAGTCCGCGGTGAAGACGCCTTCGCTGCCGAGCACGAGGATCAGCGCGACGAGGAGGACGTCCACGCCGACGAGCAGCCCGCGCGCGATGGCGTCGGCCCGTCGGTGTGGGCGCGAACGGTGCAGGACGCGCTGCGGGAAGCCGGCTGCGGGGGTGCCCTGGTCGGTCATCGGGTGCCTCCGCCGGGGCCCGTGGTGTTGGTACTGGTACTGCTGGCGCTGGCTCGCCACGGTCCGACGCCGAGTCGTCCCGTCGTCCCGAGGTCGAGGCCGCCGTCCGGTGACAGGAGGACGGGCAGCGTCCCGGTCCGGACCGCGACCGTCAGATACGGCATGTAGTCCGCGGCGCCGAAGCCGGTGGCGGTGTTGCGCCACAGCAGGCCGGCGAAGGCCCGCTCGCCGGGGGCCAGCGTCACCGCGTCCGGCGGGTCGTCGAATCCGGTCACCGTGGCGATACCGCCGCTGCCGTGGATCACCGACACACCGGTCACGTGCTGCTGGTCGCGGTCGAGCAGCCGGACCTCGGGGTAGCCCTCGACGCGGTAGGCGCGGGTACCGCAGTTCTCCAGGGTGAGGGTCATGGCGCGCAGGCCCATCGCGGGGTTCACCGGTCCGGCCGTGACGCGGATGCCCTCGCGCGGACAGATCGGGCCCGCAGGCTTCGACAGTCCGGCGGCGGGATCGTCGTACGCCACGTCCGCGACCGTCCAGATGGCGGCCCCGACGAGGAGCCCCACCACCGTGACCAGCACGGTGTCGTACACGCTTCTCGGCATCCTTCGCGGCATCCGCAGAGTCGATCAAGAACGGCCCGGGGCCGCTGTGGCGGAAGCCATACCTCCGGTCACAGCCCTGTCACAGCATCCCCTGGGGGCCCGACCGCGAGGGTGTCGCTGAGTACACCCCGGGATACGGGTCCTGCGCCCAATGTGCGCAACCGGCGCTCTCCGTAACGTCGTTGGCGAGGCACAGGGCGTGCCGCACGGAGGGTGAGGGCGATGTTTCGCACCGTACGACGGACGCACGACAAGGGACCCGCCGCCGAGGCACTGCGGCTGGTCAAGGTGAGCAGGACCTACGGCCGTGACGACAGCGCGGTGACCGCTCTGGACGGGGTCACGCTGAGCCTGGAGCGCGGAACGTTCACCGCGGTGATGGGGCCTTCGGGTTCCGGCAAGTCGACGCTGTTGCAGTGCGCGGCGGGGCTCGACCGGCCGGACAGCGGGATCGTGATGGTCGACGGCGTGGAGATGACGGGTGGAAGCGAGGCGGAGCTGACACGGTTCCGGCGCGGTCGGATCGGGTTCGTGTTCCAGCAGTACAACCTCCTGGACACGCTCACCGTCGCGCAGAACACCGTGCTGCCGCTGAAGCTCGCGGGGCGGCGCGTCGACCGGCGGCGGGCCCAGGAGGTGCTGACCTCGGTCGGCCTCGGCGACCGGCTCGGCCACCGCCCCGACCAGCTCTCCGGCGGTCAGCGGCAGCGGGTCGCGATCGCCCGCGCGCTGGTCACCGAACCCCGGGTGATCTTCGCGGACGAGCCGACGGGCGCCCTCGACACGCGGAGCGCGCGGGGTGTGCTGCTGCTGTTGCGGGAGGCGGTGCGGGTGCACGGCCGGACCGTGGTGATGGTGACGCACGACCCGGTCGCGGCCTCGTACGCCGACTCGGTGGTGTTCCTCGCGGACGGCAGGCTCGCCGGCCGGATGCACGCGCCGACCGTCGACGCGGTCGCCGAGCGGCTGGCGCACCTGGGCGACGACGTGACGGTGGGGGTGTGAGCGATGTTCGTACTGGCGATACGTTCGATCCGGCAACGGCCGGGCCGCTTCCTGGCGACGCTGCTGGCCGCGTTCCTGGGCGCGGCGATCATCATGACGTTCAACTCCCTTCAGGACACGGCGAGTCAGCACGGCATCGACTCGGTCAGCACCGACACGCTCTCGACGTCGGCGAGTGTCGTCGGAGGCTACGGAACTCTGCTGGTGTTCTTCGCCGTAGCGTCGACACTGACCGTCAACGTCCGCCAACGGTCAAGGGAGTTGGAGACCCTGCGCTGCTCGGGTGCGACCCCGGCACAGCTCAAGCGGATGGTCGTCGGTGAGGCGGTGGCCGTCGCCCTGCTGGGCGCGATCCTCGCCGTCGGTCCCGCGATACTCGGCGGACGCGCCCTGCTCGGGGCGTTCAAGGACAGCGGCCAAGTCGCCCGTTCCGTCGACTACTCCTTCGGCCCCTTCGCCCTCCAATCAGGCCTGGGCATCACGCTGTTGGCGTCGGCGGGCGCCGCGTTCCTGGCCGTACGACGGGCCACGCACGGTCGGCGCCGACAGGGCCGGGCACGGACGTTCTTCACGTACGCCGCGCTGGTCGCCGGCATGGTGTCGGTGACGGCGACCTTCGCCTTCTCCGCCACGGACGCGGCGCTGATGGCGGCACCGGCGTACGGCGCGATCCTGCTCTCGGTAGGACTCGCCCTGCTCGCACCACGCCTGCTGAAGGGCCTGCTCGACCGCCTCCAACTGACCGGCGCGAGCGGCTGGTTGGCGGTCCGCAACCTCCGCGAGCGGGCCGACCAGCTCGCCGGGATCCTGATGTCGCTGATCCTGTTCACGGCGGTGTCCACGGCGACCCTGTACATGCAGGCGGTGGAGAGCGACGCGGTGAAGGCTTCGGGCCTGACGAAGTCGGTCGACGCGAAGAACCTGGAGACCCTCAATTTCACGGTCGTCGGCATCATCGTGGTCTTCGTCTGCGTGATGCTGGTCAACTCCCTGTACGCGGCGACGACTTACCGCGCCCGCGAGTTCGGCGGCCAACGCCTGGCAGGCGCGACCCCGGGTCAGGTACTCCGCACGGTCGCCACCGAGACGGCAATCCTCACGATCACCGGCATCCTCTCCGGCACGGCCGCAGCATTGGCGGGGATCATCCCGTTCACCATGGTCCGCACGGACTCGATCCTCCCGCACCAGGGACTGGGAATCTGGCTCACGGTCGTCACGGTGGCGACAACGGTAACCCTGGGCACGAGCCTGCTGACGGCCCGGCGCGTGCTGCGCACACCGGCGGTGGAGGCGGTGGCGCTGGCCGCATGAGCACGGCCTGACGGCAAAGGGGCAGCCGCTACACCGGCTGCCCCTCGACTCACGGTTCGGCCACCGCCTAAGGGGCGCGGGGAACTGCGCGACCAGCCACAACGGACCCGCAGCCGACGAACGACACTCCCCAACGCTCAGGCAACCCCCGCCGCATCCAGCAACACCCTCACGGTCTCCACAGTCAACCCGTCCAGCGACTCCAGCTTCGCACCCGCGCGGGCACTCGCCCCATCAAAGACCAGCATCAACTGCCGTGCCAGCAACCCCGGATCACGCGCGCCCCCCAACTCGGCCTGCTCCCGAAACGCGTCCTTCAGCTTCTCCTTGGCCGCCCGGGCCACCACGCTCGCCGGATGCTCGGGATCCTTCAGTTCGACCATCGTGGCAAGGAAGGGACAGCCCAGATAGCCGTCCTCGGTCGACGACTTCTCCACCTGCTCGAAGACAAACAGGATGCGCTCGCGCGGCGTATCGGCGTCATCCGGACCGGCCGTGAGCCGCGCCGCGTACCCGGGAGCACGCCGCTCCAGACTCGCGGCGAGCACCTCGTCCTTGCTGTCGAAGAGCTGATACATCGACCGCTTCGAAACCCCGGCCGACTTGCACAACGCCTCCACCCCGAGGGAAACACCGTCGCGATAGAACAGTTCGGCCGCCGCATCGAGCAGCCGGTCCCGGGGTGACGCCTTGTCTGTCGTGGCCATACCCCGAGGTTACCGCGCCGGAGCCCAAGAGGAAACCGATCGGTGTACAAGCTTGCGCGAGCACCTGATCCCGGGTGACAGTGAAGGTGAACAAGCGCTTAGATATGTTGCCGCACACCGACACACCACCCGACGCACCACCCGCGATCCGCCGGAGGCCCCGTGTTCCGTTCCGTCGACGAAGTCGCCGCTCGCCTCGCCGAGACCGGCTATCTGGCCTCGCCCGCGGTCGCCACGACCGTCTTCCTCGCCGACCGCCTCGGCAAGCCGCTTCTCGTCGAGGGCCCGGCCGGCGTCGGCAAGACGGAGCTGGCCAAGGCCGTCGCCGAGGTCGCCGGAGCGCGGCTGATCCGGCTCCAGTGCTACGAGGGCGTCGACGAGTCCCGGGCGCTGTACGAGTGGAACCACGCCAAGCAACTGCTGCGCATCAGCGCGGGCCGTGACGAGAGCTGGGACGAGACCCGCACCGACATCTTCAGCGAGGAGTTCCTGCTCCCCCGCCCGCTGCTCACGGCGATCCGCGGCGACGACCCGAAGGTCCTGCTGATCGACGAGACCGACAAGGCGGACGTCGAGGTGGAGGGCCTGCTGCTGGAGATCCTCAGCGACTTCCAGGTCACCGTCCCGGAGTTGGGCACGATCACCGCGGCCCGCCGCCCCTTCGTGGTCCTCACCTCGAACGCGAGCCGCGAACTCTCCGAGGCCCTGCGCCGCCGCTGCCTGTTCCTCCATATCGGCTTCCCCGACGAGGAGTTGGAGCGTCGGATCGTACGACTCAAGGTGCCGGGGCTCGGCGAGGCGCTGGCCGAGTCCGTGGTCCGGGTGGTCGGGGCGCTGCGCGAGATGGAACTGCGCAAGGTCCCGTCGGTGGCCGAGACCATCGACTGGGCCCGCACTCTCCTGGCACTCGGCGCCGACACCCTCGACGAGACGGTCGTACGGGACACCCTCGGCGTGCTCCTCAAGCACCAGGACGACATCCTCAGGGCAGCGGCCAAGCTCGACCTGGACGCCGTGTGACCGCCGCCGGTGTCACCGAGCGACTGACCGGCCTCGTCGGAGCGCTGCGCGCACACGGTCTGCGCATCGGCACCGGCGAGACCGTGGACGCGGCGCAGGCCATGGAGGCACTCGGGTTCGCGGACCGTGAGCTGCTGCGCGAGGGGCTGGCCGCGACGCTGCTGCACGGCACGGGCCAACGCCCGCTGTTCGACCCGGTGTTCGACCTCTACTTCCCGCGCGGTGTCGGAGCACCGCAGGGCGAGCCCACCAACCGCGAGGATCTCCGCGACCGGCTCGCGGCGGCGCTCGCCGCCAACGACCGAGCGCTGATGGGTCAGTTGGCGGCGGAGGCCGTCGACGGTTTCGGCGGCTACGGCAACTCCCCGACGTCGGACGGCTGGTCGTCGCACCAGACCCTGGAGTGGCTGCGTCCGCAGACGCTGCTGGCCCGGGTGCGGACGAGCGTCCGGGCCGAGGGCGGGGGCCGGTCCGGGTTCACCGACCGGCTGCTCGACGACGAGATCCGGCAGCGTATCGAGGGGTTCCGGCGACAGGTCGCCCTGGAGGCGCGGCGCCGGGTCGCCGAGCGGCGCGGCCGGGACGAGCTCGCCCGGCGGGCCATCGCGCCGACGGCCGACCGCGTCGACTTCCTGTTCGCCGGACGGGCCCAACTGGCCGAACTGCGCAGGGCAGTTCAGCCGTTGGCCCGGAAGCTGGCCACCCGCCTCGCCGCCCGCCGGCGCCGCGCCTCCCGGGGCACGATCGACCTCCGCCGCACCCTGCGCGGCTCACTCTCGACGGGCGGGGTGCCGATGCGGCCGGTACTGCGCCGGCGCCGGCCGGTCCGGCCCGAACTGGTGCTGCTGTGCGATGTGTCGGGCTCGGTGTCGGGCTTCTCCGACTTCACGATGCTGCTGGTGCAGGCGCTGCACGACCAGTTCAGCAAGGTGCGCGTGTTCGCCTTCGTCAACCGCCTCGACGAGGTGACCCCGCTGCTCGTCCACGGCACGGCCGACCCCGAGGGCCTCGGCACCCGCATCCGCGACGAGGCCACCCTCACCGGTTGGCACGGAAGCAGCGACTACGGCGTCGCCCTGGGCGAGTTCGCGGAGCGGTACGGCGACGCGGTCGGCCCGCGTACGACCGTGTTCGTGCTCGGTGACGCCCGCACCAACATGAGCGACCCGAATCTCCCGGCCGTCCGGCAGATCGCCCAACGGGCCCGCCGTGTCTACTGGTTGAACCCCGAGCAGCGCTCCCAGTGGGGCACCGGCGACTCGGCCGCACCCGACTACGCGGAACTGGTCGAGATGCACGAGTGCCGCAACGCGCAGCAACTCAGCGCGCTGGTCGGCCGATTGCTGCCGATCTGATCACCGCCGGTCCGGCTAGGCGGCCAACTGCGGGTACAGGGCGCCGCCTTCGGCGGACAGCCCGGCCTTGACCTGGCGGGTCAGGTCGTCGGCCAGTACCTCGAAGGCGCCGGACTCGATGCCGTCGAGGGCCTGGGCCGCGACGCTCTCGGGAGTGGACTTGGGCCCGTCGACATGCGCGGCCATGTCCGTGTCGACGTAGCCGACATGCAGGCCAGTGACGTCGATCCCGCGCGGCTTCAGGTCCAGGCGCAGGGAGTTGGTCTGCGACCAGAACGCGGCCTTGGAGGCGCTGTAGGAGCCGGCGAGACCGATCCAGGACAGCACCGAGTGGAAGTTCAGGATGTGGCCACCACCGTTGCGCTCGATGATCGGCACGAAGGCGCGCGTGACGAGCAGCGGGCCGTAGAAGTTGGTCTCGAACTCGCGCCGGACGTCCTCCACGGGCGAGTCCAGGAAGTTCGCGTTCACGGCCGCGCCCGCGTTGTTGATCACGATCGTGACGTCCTGCGCCTGCTCGGCCGCCGCCGCGACGGACGCGGGGTCGCTGACCTCCAGCGCCAGCGGGACGGCGTCCGGGTGCGTGACGGTCTTCGGGTCGCGGGCGGTGGCGTACACCTTCTTGGCGCCGCGCTCGTACAGCGCCTCGACCAGCGCCCGGCCGATGCCGCGGCTGCCGCCGGTGACGAGGACGACGGAGCCTTCGATGTTCGTCATGGGGGATCTCCTGAGCTGGGACGAAAAGAGAGGGAAACCGATCGGTTTCCTCATGTGAGCCACAGTAAACCGATCGGTTTCCATGGGCAAGCCCATCAGCGGATCGACCGCCGAAACACGCGATGATGTACGCCATGACCGACGACCCGCACAGCACACCGCACGTGGAACTGGCCGCCTTCCCCACCCCCGTCGAACCGGCCCCGAGGCTGGCCACGGCGATCGGGCTCGGCCCGGACGACCTGTGGATCAAGCGCGACGATCTGACCGGCCTCGGAGGCGGCGGCAACAAGATCCGCAAGCTGGAGTGGACTGTGGGCGCGGCGCTCGCCGAGGGCGCGGACACCCTGGTCACCACCGGCGCCCCGCAGAGCAACCACGCCCGTCTGACGGCCGCCGCCGGAGCGCGGCTGGGCCTGGACGTGGTGCTGGTCCTGCGCGGATCACCGGGTGTGTCGCGCTCCGGGAACCTCGCCCTCGACGGACTCTTCGGCGCACGGATCGCCTGGGCGGGCGACGTGGACCGGGCGGGACTGGACCGGGCGGCGGCCGAGGTGTGCGAACAGCTCCGCACGTCGGGCGCCAAGCCCGCGCTGATCCCGTTCGGCGGTTCCAGCGCGCTCGGCGCACGCGGCTATGTGCGCTGCGGCGAGGAGCTGCGCGAACAGCTCCCCGATCTGCGTACCGCCGTCGTAGCGCTCGGCTCGGGCGGCACGATGGCAGGGCTGGTGATCTCGCTCGGCGCGGACGCGGTACTCGGCGTCGACGTGGGCGCACTGCCTGAACCGGCCGCCGCCGTAAGCGAGTTCGCGGGACTGCCCGCACCGGAGGGACTACGATTTCGGCGCGACCAGATCGGCGGCGGCTACGCCACGCTCACCGCACCCACCGCCGACGCCCTCACCCTCGCCGCGCGCACCGCCGGGCTCGTCCTCGACCCGACGTACACGGGACGCGCGATGGCCGGCCTGATCGCGGCCGTCCGGGACGGCGACATCAGACCGGGTGAGCGGACGGTGTTCGTGCACACGGGCGGGCTGCCCGGCCTGTTCGGGCACGCGGAGGCCATCGCGTACGCCGAGGGGCAGGTCGCCGAGTATCGGGCATGACGTACGCGCCCGGCGGGTGCGGTGCCGCGGGGCGCGTACATCCGGAGGGGCTACGGAGCCTTCGCGTAGTCCGTGGCCATGCCGCCCGCGAAGTCGTACACGATGACCTGTTCGTCGCCGACGACCCACGCGTCGTGTCCGGGCGGGCACACGAAGACGTCGCCGGGACCCACTTCGCCCTCGCCGCCGTCGTCCATCAGAAGGTGCATCCGTCCCTGGACCACGTAACCGTTGTGGTGGACCTCGCAGCTCTCGGTTCCCGCGATCGGTGCCACGGACTCGGACCAGCGCCAACCCGGCTCGAAGGTGCCGATGGCGAAGTCGAGTCCGCTGAGGTGGACGGCTTCGAGGTGGCCGCGGGGGAAGTCACGTCGCTCGTCCGGCTTGTCGACCGTCTTCACTTCCAGCATGACGGCTGCCTCCGTTCCGGCCGTGTGCAC
>Ga0307515_10002573_pt1 | contig 39165 bp, 7 predicted proteins | sample 17_EM_MG_FD_194513 | JGI IMG/M metagenome (GOLD analysis project Ga0307515, IMG submission 194513) | Populus trichocarpa ectomycorrhiza microbial communities from riparian zone in the Pacific Northwest, United States - 17_EM | ecosystem: Host-associated > Plants > Roots > Unclassified | place... | reverse complement strand
ACGTAGTATAGGTGTGCTGTAGCCACTATGTAGGCCCCCATAATATAAGACACTACTTAAATTAAGACTAAATAAAATACGCAAACTGCCACTAAAGCACATATAACGCGTAGGAGAGAGAAGACTATATTAAATATAGGAGATAAAAGGCAAGGGCTTAATAGCTACGGGAATAACTATACGCTAGGTTAGATAAATGGAAATAATAGGCGATAAGCTAGGGAGACGCAGGTGTCTTCCTAGCATTCCCTACCTTTAATATTAGGGGGCTAGGCTAGCCATCCCAAGCCTTAATGGGCCAGAAGCGGCGCCGCGTAATATTACTAGACCGTATAGGGATATAAAAGTCATAGGGGATATAAGGGAGAGGACGCCCTATAGGAAGACCCCTATAGACAGCTATAGTAAGCTTAAGACTAGAATAATTAAGAATTAGATTTAACGCAGTAAATATAATATTCGCAGCCAACCTATAAAGGGCCTATAGTTAACCAGTAGGAGAAAAACCGGAGATAATAACAGACTTAGATATAGAAGCGCTAGTAGGAACACAAGACATAGGAATGGAAAGCTCTATATAAAATAAGTAGCGACTAGGGTATAGATATAAGAGATAAAAGTTCTAAATATCCTAGAGAAAGTGGAAAAAAAAAAAGCAAGGAATAAAGAAGAGGCGAAGGACCCTCGCCAGGGGTCTGCCACCTATCCATTATATAGTATAACTACGGCAACACAAACCACCGTCTTATAAGGCCCCTACTAGACAGTCTAGACCTAGAGAAATACTATATCCTTGCTATATAAGAGCCGTATTATAATACCTATATATAATTAATATACTGCCCCTAAGGATTCTAGCTCCTATACGAACCAAAAGCAGCTACTTACGTATGCTTTATAATTAGTAAGGCTATTAGCCTATCCTTATAGTTATAGCAGGCAGTTAACCTAGATATTATAGTTATAATAATTTAGACATATAGGGGACTGGTATAAATTATTAATGTATATAACCCTAGGGTCGAAGGGGTCCTATAAACAGAGAACATTATATTAGCAATAAGCTTACTAGAAACTAAAGGTATAGAGTTCATCCTACTAGAAGATATAAACCTCTACTACCTACGGTAGGGGGGTATCTATATTGCTGCTAAATGATAGGCAGAGTGCCTACTAAGAGCTATAGACACCTAGGGCCTTAAGTTAGCTACCCCCTTAGAAGCAATTATATAGTAATAAGGATCCTCTAAAAGTATAATTAACCTTATATTTATAGACGAAGGCCTATACTAGAGACTTGAAAGGTATAACCCTAAAGAAAAATAGGCACTTACTTTAGACCATATCCCCATCCAGATACAGCTAGATTTAGATATTAAGGCGTAACTAAGTAGTAAAAGATACGTAATAAGGAAGCTTAAGACAAATAGTTTCCTTAATATAGTTAAACAATAACTTTAAGACCTAGAAGAAATCCACCTAATACCAAATAAGCGAGGCTTATTAGCCACCCCTAAGGAAATTAACTAAAGACTAGAAAGGATTTAGGCAGCAATTAAAAATAGGCTAGAAGAGCACTGCCTAGTCTTAAAACCGGGCCCCTATACGCAATATGTATAGTCCGTATAATACGCGGTTCTTATTACTAGCCAATAATAAGTAAAAAGGAAATATATAAGTAGCTATAACCCTAAAGATAAGAGATAATATAAAGACATAAGAAACCAGCTAAAGAATACCCTAAAGAAAGAAGTAAGGAACAACTGGAGACGGTTTATAAATAAGTATACTTTTAACCCAAGCCTCCCCTATAATAAGGGCCTTTAGGCTATAGCAAAATGGGTAAAGAAAAAGGTAGGGCGTCTAGTAGAAGACTTATACCTACTACCCCTATAAAGAGTAGGGGAACTATAGGCTACTAATAACAATAATAAGAAGGCAAAGATCCTTATAGAAAGGTTCTTCCCCTAACCGGCTCTAGCAGACCTTAGCGATATTACGGGTAAAACACCGGTGACTCGCTTAAGGGTTAACAGCGATATAATAACAGAGGAAATGGCCAGAACTATTAGCCGCCTTTTAAATAATATAGTACCAGAACTAGATAGGATTCTAAATAAGGCCTTAAAAACCTATAGACCACTTATAGCACCCTAGCTTACAGATGTAGCTAGAGCATGCTTTACTATAGGCTACTACCCATAACTTAGAAAATCTATAACAACGGTTATTTTATAGAAAGAAGGTAAAGTAGATTACTTAATCCTAGGAAGCTACCGCCCTATCGCTCTAGAAAACACCCTTAGTAAGATCTTAGAAAAGGTAATAGCGGACCATATAGTAGACATGGTAGAGGAATATGCCCTACTACCATAAAGTTAAATAGGGGTAAGAAAGAACCGCTTAACGCTATTAGCACTTACGCTACTCGCTACTACTATTAAATCTATATGGGCGATGCGAAGGGACTTTGTAGTATTAATGCTTAGCCTAGATATTAGTGGTGCCTATAATAACGTACCCTATAAGCGCCTCCTATATATCCTTAGGGCAAAGGGCTTCCTAGAATAGATTATATAATTTATTTAAGGGTTTATAGGCCAGAAAGAAACATTACTAGTCTTTAGCGGATACTAGAGCCTCCCTATCGCAGTTATAACAGAAATACCATAAGGATTACCCCTCTCGCCTATACTCTTCCTTTTCTTTATAAGCAACCTACTAGACTCCTTTAAGGAAGGGGCAACTTAGGGGATAGGCTTTGTTAATAATACAAACCTAATTATATACGGGCCAACAGCCGTAAAGAACTATAGAATACTAGAAAAAGCCTATAACACCTATATAGAATAGGCAAGACGATATAGAGTCTAATTCTTACTAAAGAAATACTAGCTAATCCATTTTATAAGAAAACGTAACTAATTTATAGATCTTTAGTATGTAATTTATATCTAAGGCTTTAGAGGTTAACTAGTTTAGGGCCTAAGGGTATTAGGAGTATAGGTAGACAGTAAGCTCTGGTAGAGCGTATATGCGGCGTAAGCAGCCTATAATGGCTAAGCATAGTATATTATATTATCTAGGATCGTTAATTTTATATAGGGTCTATGCTTCTAGAGGTCACGCCTACTATATATAGTAGTTGTCTAGCCTACTATAACGTATAGATCCAGTATCTAGGCTATTAGTGAAACTAAGAAGGGCCCCCCTAAATTACTCCTTAAATTACTCTAAAAGGTCTAAATAGCATACCTCTGGAGTATAATAGGCGGGTATAAGCAAACGGCCGCAGCACTCCTTAAGAAGGAAGCCAATATCCCCCCCCTATAACTATATATTAAAGCCACCGCAATATAAAGGGCGTAAAATGAACGCAACTCTAATGTTATAAAGTATATTAAGATACGCCTAAATAAACTATGGAGGGACCCTAGGGCGCCTTATAGGAGAACAATCCAACAACCCCAAAGTAGGGAAGATATACTAGAGAAACAGGTAAAGAAAGTAAAAGAAGAATAGTGCAGTATTAGGGCCTAGGCCTATATAGAGGAGGAAGGGAGACGCGTAAGAGGCTAATAAAGACAATAGTAAGAAAGAGAAAGGAGCCAAAGTAGAGTATAAAAAAATGCTAAGAAACTAGCAACCGCAATATAATACTAGTTAGACTAGCGCTAAAGAGGCGTATAGGAGTTAAAGGTGCAGAGGCTAACTTAGGCAAGAGTAACCTAAGCTATAGCATGGTTAACGCTATAGGGGGTAAATACTTAAGGGCTCTAAGAAGACCTAATAAAGGCAGAAAATATAATAGCAACACTTCTAAGAACAGGAATAATAGGATTAAAAGACTGGCTCTACTAGGTAGGCGTCCTAGTAGGTAGCCTAAAATGCGAATATGGCTAGCTAAGACAAATACCAAAACATATAATACTATTATGCCCCTTACGCACTAACTAAGGAGCAATACTCTTAGCAGCTGGCATAGAAAACTATAATATACTGCTCTTAATATAAAAAGGTCTTAAGGCGGTTACTTAGTGGCTTATTAGCTAAAATATACTAAACTAGTTCCGGGTTATAAGGGAAATAGTAATAGAAGGCAAGGGGGCGGGTATTAGGCGCCCCCTAATAACTCTATAGTAGTAGAGTAAAGTTTATAATACTAGCGCATCCGTAGGTTTATTACGGCAGCAGTGGTTCCTAAAAAGGTTAAAAAGTAAGGTAGTAGAGCACCATAGGTGACTCGCAGGCGCCTTATAGGCGCCTTGTAGGCGAGTCCCAAAAGGCAGGAAGATAGATTACGGGGTTTTCTTAAATAGAGTTTTCTCCCTACATGTATATAAGGAGTAGTCCGCGTAGGCCCAATAGGGATCCAAATTGGACGTTAAGCAATGAATAATAATAATACTCTTATACCTTTCTTATAGCATTCCTTAAATTCTCTAATAGCTCCTAAGTAGTCTTATTATAGCCTATCTACTTAACCTTATACTATATTTAATCATCTATATCCTTATAACTAATAATCTTTAAAACTTACTACTTGTTTTCTTTTTATCTTTTATATATATCTACTTCGTAGACTAGTAGCTTAACATTCCCGTATACTGGCTCTAGTATTATAATATGCTGTATAGGGTAGATCTTTATTTTAGCTAGTAGGTTTAACTTAAACGTAACTAGTAAAATCCTCTATATAATTTTAAAAGGTCCTAGTCTAATATAGTCTAATTTCTTACTTAGTCGTTAACTCTTAAAATTTTTATATAGTAGCTACACTTTATCTCCCTCTTTAAGATCTAGTCCCTTAGATCTCTTAGCGTTATAGTACCTTTTTATTTTCTCTTATACCTTTTTTACTAATTCTATAAGGTTTATATAAAGATTTATTAGTGTCTTTATTCTTTCTTTTACTATACTACTTATTTTCTTTACTTACTGTAGTAATAACGATATTCTTAGCTTATATCCATAATTTGCCTTAAATAGTAATATACCTATTCCTTCTTATAGTATTATATTATATATAAACTGTATAATTAGTAATAATAATACCTGATTATTCTGTGCATAATTAATATAATATTTTAAATACTATTCTAGCGTCTAATTTAGTCTTTTTATTTAACCGTTTATCTACAGATAATATATAGTAAAAGTTGCTGCTCTAACTCCTTATTCTGCTAAGAATACTTTTTAAAATACTATTATAAATCTTAGATCTCTATCTAATATAATTTTACTTAGTACTTTATATCTTGTAAACACTTCTTTAACATAGATTTTAGCGATATCCTCCGCTAAGATTTCTTTTGTGTATGCTATAAAGTAGCCCTATTTAGTTAACTTATCCACTATTACTAAGATTATATTATACTCTTATCCGGTAGTAGGGTCCTTTAACTTTAGTAACTTAATAATAAAGTCCTATAATATAACCTCCTATAGTCTCTCTAGTATTTTAATAGGTTGTAGCCCTCTGTATAGCTTATATTTTATTAGTTTATTCCTCTAGCAATCTAAATACTCTTTTATTACCTTTTTAGCTATACTTTAGATTCTATTAATAATATATTCTTTTTAAAGTCTTAACACTAAGCCTATTACTCCATTATGTCCTTAAGTTATTCCCTTATAAAAATCTTTTATAAAATACTCTGCTATGCTTTTTAGGATATACTTCGCTTCTTAATTCTTATATATATCCATTTATAGATCTTTTAGCTATATTTTTAAAATCCTTTATACCTAAAAGCTCTCTAGTATCTTATAAACTCTTTCTAGTTATTTATCCTCTTAAGTTGCTGCTAGCTTAGGGTAATTATACCTAATTAATCCGTTACTATCTCTACGTAGTATTACTCCTAATAGTTCTTTTTGCCGTTTTATAGTTTAGCCTTTCTACTAAGTATATCTACTCTTATATTCTCGGTACCTTTAGTATACTAAATCTTAAAATAGTATTCTATAAGCATCTCTACCTATCTAACTTATTTATAATTAAGTTCTTTTATTATTAGGAACCCCATTAGGTTCTTATAGTCTATTTTAACTATAAATAGTTTCTCTACGCCTTATAAGAATACTCTTTATTTCTTAAGTACTATAACTATACCCAATAACTCCTTATTATAGATATTATAGTTTAACTCTAGTAGTGTTATTTTTTAACTATAGTATGCTACTAGATACTATATATTCTTATACTTCTATAGCAAATATACTCCTAGTGCGTAGTTTAATACGTTTGTTTTTATAACTATATCTAGTCCTAGTTAATAGATCTTAAGGATTAGCTCCTAGGTAAATAACTTCTTAAGTTTCTTAAATAACTTTCTTTATTTATCTCCTTATACCTATAGTTTCTCTTTCTTTATAAGCCTAATAAATGGTTTAATATTTCTTAACTATTATACTATAAACCTTCTATAGTAGTTGCAAACCCCTAAAAATAACCTTAACTGTGTTATATTTTCTAGTTCTTACTAACTTACTATAGCTTCGATTTTCTTTAGGTCTATACTAATATAACCTAGTTTAATAATAAATCTAATAAAATCGGTCTTCCTTATAAAGAACTTGCATTTCTTAATTGCTATTAGTATCTGTTCTTTTTATAGTCTCTTTAAGACCTATTTAACGTATTTTCCGTATTCTTCCTTAGTTATTAAGTAGATAATAATGTCGTTAAAGTATACCATAATAAACTTATTAAGGTATTCTCCTAACACACTATTAATTTATTTTTAAAACGTTGCTAGTGCGTTTATAAGCCTAAATTATATAACTAATAGTTTATACAGTCCTTCCTTTAACCTAAAGGCCGCCTTTTATTCGTTGCCTTCCTTAATTCTAATCTAATAATATGCCTATCTTAGATCTATCTTTATAAAGATTTATACATTGCCTATCCTATCTTAGATTTCGCTAATTAAGGGTAAAGAATACCTATCCTTTTAAGTAATGCTATTTAACTATTTATAGTTAATACATAGCCTAAGTTTTCTATTCTTCTTTAATACAAATAGTACTGGATATCCCGCTAATAACTATAATGGTCTAATATATCCCTTTTATAAGTTTTCTTAGATAAACTCTTTAAGTGCTCTTAACTCCTCTTAAGTAAGCTTATAGGTTAGAAAGAACCTTAGACTTATTCCTAGTTCTAACTCTATCTTATAGTCCTATACTATATAATTTACTAGCTTCTTACTTTCTGGTAACTAAAGCTCTTTACCATACTTATAGTATCTCTTTAGTATATAACTTAAGCCTCGCTTAGTCTCTTTATATATTACTCTAACTTAATACTTGTAACGGAGCCTTGTAGCAGGTACTACGGTGGGCTCGTTATTAGGCTAGGTGTGTAGGTATTGCAAGTAAGTCAACAACGTAATAATAACTGGTGGAGTGGTTACCTAACAGATTAACTCCAATTATATTCTAAGAATTACTACAAGAAAGGAACTATCTAGGTAGGGACTAAGGGTCCTTAAATATATAACCGTACTCTTATAAAATCCTTCTTATATGTAATGTACGTGAGGTATATAAGGTATATACGTTCCGTTCGTTCTCCACATTCCTCTTATAGCATATTATATGACCTTAGCTACTATTCCTCGTTATATAGTTCTACCGGATCTATTCTGGACCGTGCCTGTATTAACTAACTAGCTTCTTCTAACTCTTCTCTAAGTAGTCGTAACATCGTACTTAAAGCGTCCGTAATACTATCTCCCTCCTCTCTATTTTCGTCCTTAAAGATTCCTAATATCTCTAAGTTATTTACTAGAGGTGTAATATCCGTCTAATTAATTTGGTTAATATCGTTACTTATTATACCTAAAGCCTCTTCTTCTTCGTATGTGTAGCGTTATGCTCGTACTATTGCTGCTATACTATTACTAGGTAAGATTATACCGTCTCCGTATTCTTATTGTGCGAAAGAGGGGTTAGTTTACGTTGCGTTAGTAAGTCCTTCCTCCTAGCAACCCTCTTTATATTTAGAGTACACTAAAGCGAATATTCGTTCGTCCTATGACGTTCGCTTTACTTCTAACGCTAAGTATACGCGTCCTATTGCTCTTAATAGTTATTAAGTTCCCTAAGTAATTTGTTATAGGGTCTTATATTTAATCTGCCGCTATAAAGCTTAATAGTGAACTTATAAGCGCCCTTACTAAATTAAAATGTTTCCGAGATACGGAACAGAAGGCCCTAGATGCTTAGATTATAGCGTCTACCCGTCTTCTTTGTCTTAAGAAAGTTCGTAAGAAGGTCTATTTTAAGGAGTGGAAACTTATAGAATAAGGTCTATAGGAACTTGGTAATAAGAGAACTGACTTTCTTCTTATAAAGGAAACAACTCTAAGTAGTTCGGCAGTCGCTCTTCCTAGGTCCCCCTTAGGTAACTTATTTTTTAGCAATCCTTCTTTATTAATATTGCCTGACCTATTTTCTTCTAATACTCCTATACCTTTCCTATAGCGTTCTTTAAATTTTCTAGTAGTTCTTAGGTAGTCTTATTATAGCCTATCTACTTAACTTCGTACTATGTTTTATTGTTAATGTTCTTATAACTAATAATCTTTAAAACTTACTATTTATCTTCTTTTTATCCTTTATATGTATCTGCTTTGTAAACTAGTGGCTTAATATTCCTATATGCTAGCTCTAGTATTATAATATGCTGTATAGGGTAGATCTTTATTTTAGCTAATAGGTTTAATTTAAATATAACTAATGAAATTCTTTAAATGATTTTAAAAGGTCCTAGTTTAATATAGTCCAACTTCTTACTTAGTCGTTGACTTTTGAAATTTTTGTGTAGTAGCCATACTTTATCTCCCTCCTTAAGATCTGGTCCCTTAGATCTCTTAGCGTTATAGTACCTTTTTATTCTTTACTGTACTACCTTAGCTATCTTTATAAGGTTCGTATAAAGATTTATTAAAGTCTTTATTCTTTGCTTAGCTGTGCTACTTATCTTCTTTGCTTAATGTGGCGATAATGATGTTCTTAGCTTATATCCGTAATTCGCCTTAAATGGTAAAGTACCTATTCCTTTTTATGGTGTTGTATTATAATAATAAATTCAATTTACCGCCCGTCCCGGTCCCCCTAGTGGGTCCACGCAGGCTAATACCTTCTATAGGAAAAACTCTATCTTAAAGAAAACCCGATCGCGGGCCGCGCTAGAGAGACGACAGCGTTCCGATATCGGGGCGCCGGCGACTCGCCTTCTACCTGGCTAAGAGTCTGCATATTAAGCCAACTAACCGCGCTTCGCGGACGATCTTATACTACCCCTTCTTCCCTTATTCTTTTACCCTTATTCTTTTACCAGTCCTCTAAGCTTTAAAAGGGCTAGTATCCACTTATCTCCTCTGCATCCATTGCCTTTATAGCCCGGAACTAAGTTAGGGCTCCTAACTGTACTATCCATTTTGCAGCTGCTTAGGCACTTCTTTTATTGCTTAAGACCTCTTAGAGGCGTTTAGAGGCGCATTATACTATAAAGTCCGCCCTTTAGTATTATCCCTTACGCCGTTGATATAGGCGCAATAACTAACAGGCCAATTAGAACCCGTGCATTCAATCAAGGTCTTGGCAAAAGGAACTTCAAAAAATCTGGTGGCGACCAGGCTCTAGCAGTGGGATTTTAGCCTACCTGTTCTTCGAAATAATATATTAATTGGGCTGCATAAGATCTGCATCATTGGAAGTACGTTTACAACCCATTACAGTGATATAGTTATGGCAGGAACCTATGTAGATTCCATAGTAGAGACATTTTGATTTTTTGTTGTTCGCGCACGGGCCACATTTCTATTGCGCCTCAACGGCGTAAGGGATAGGCACTGGAATAGTACATAGTATACTATCTACCTTATCCAGCTATATTTGCACCGTAGGAGAATTTCTAGTACTCTAATAGATGCAAGCTATGTATTAAGCCCTATTACCTCTATATAAAGGAGAAATAGTGCTATAGCCTCTACTTTTGTTAGATCTTTATACAATGGGATTATAGGTTTCCCCTATAGGGTCTTCCACGTGGTTTCTATGCGATTTTTGGCCTTTGCCTACTACTATTAGCGCCATTCTAGGTCTGCCCACTTCGCGATAAGGGTGGTTTCCCGCTAGCGATACTGGTGACCTCCTATGCGGTAGCGGCGCTCTATCTACGCTCTGCCGGCGTTCTACTGGCTACGCCTATAGGGGTTTATTGCGGCTTCCTGCTTAGCATAATCCTTCTAGTATATAAGGAACCCCTATATCTCATTCTTATAGTCCTTTACGCGGTCCCTAAGCGCTTCTAATAGTACTAGTGGCTGTCTTATTTTTTACTAGCGCTTTACTAGTGTTTTACAGATACCCTTAAGTGCCTCTACTAATTCCTTTTCTACCCTATTAGAGGCTGTCTTAGTAGCTCTTTAGAGGGCTATTGTTTCAATATAGAGTTAGATTAGAGGAATGGCCGCTTCCTTCTTAATTACAGCTATTAGTATTCGCCGGTATGCCCCTATAACCCTACAGAGGCACTAGTTTTAGACTTTTTATAGCGGTTTAAGCAAGCTTTTTACTAACGTTCCGCCGTCGTCCCGTACTTCCTATACTTAGGCGCTATATAGCATCACTAGTTAGACGGTGGCTATGTATAGGAGGCGCAAGCGGCGCATTAATGGGCCCTATGTAGACGTAGTAATCCTTAATATCGCTTTAAAGGCTGCTAATCCTTTAGTTGCCGCCTTCTTAATCTATTCTTTCTACTAAAGCTTAGGGTCTACCTAAATCCCTAGGATTCGTATACTAGTTTTCTAAGGAGCCGTCTTATAGCTAGTAATACGCACAGTAGACGTAAGGTCTATAGTGGCGTAGCACTATCGCCTTGTAAAGTATATAAGCTAGTACTTTTTAGGGGCGAACGCCGCGCTATATCGGTTTGCCTATACAGCGCAGCAATTATAGGCGGCCTTTAATTGTTAATAGTTCTTTACTGTAGAGTCCCCCTAAGTAATAAGGTTTGTATTATCTATAAAGCCAAACCCTAGCATACCGCTATTAGGGCTTTAGAATTGTTTTAAGAGTTCTAATATAAAAAAGAGAAATAGAATTGGCGATAAAGGAGACCCCTAGGGAATGCCTATCTGTGTCTAAATCTAATTACTCTTATATTCTATAAACTTAATACGGGTCTTGCGTACTATTAGGAAGCTTTATTTAAAGTCTATAAGCTACTTTAAAAAGCCTTTTCCTTTTAGGATATAGAGAAGCCTTTTATGGGATATATTGTTAAACGCCCCTACTAAGTCTAGGCTTAGCATTAATACCACGCACCTACGGCGCGTTCGCTATACTATCTATACATAGGAGCTAAGTAGTCCCACCACTAATAGTATAGATTGCTTACGCCTTGCTCCTATCTAGTTCCAAGGGAGTAATTTATACTCTTCCGCTGCTTCTAATATAATATTGGCTACGTACTTTTCTAGGACTTTTGCTAGCGTATTTTTAAGTATAATTGGTCTATAGCTGCCTAGGAGAAAGTAGTCTTTCTTTCCTTTCTTGCGTAAAACTATAGTTATAGATTCTTTAAGGCTTTCTGGTATTATTCCGTTGGTAAAGCAGTAACTAGCTACTTCTACTAGGTCTTTTATAATAACTAGGGTAACCGCTTTAAGAACCTTATTTAGTATACCATCTAGCCCTAGGGCTTTTCTATTTAGAAGGCTCCTAATTAGCTTGCTAATTTCTTCTATTAAGATAATAGGGCTAATATTAAATGCCCTTTGTTCTATTATTGTCTCTATCTTAATATCGCTAAGGTCTACTATTTCAGTCTTAGGAAAAAACTTGGCTGTAAGGATGTCTGCTTTTATAGTATTATTGTCTATTAGGGGGTTCTTAATAGACCTCCTAAGGTCTAGTAGGTAGGGGTCCGCCTTTACTATGCTTGCTTTTTTGCTCCACTTTAATAGAATCCAAAGTCCTTTATTATAGGGTTTTAATTGGTCCTTAGTAAGTTTATAAATAAAGCGCCGCTAATTATTATAACTAACTCTCCTAGTTTCTTTCTAGAGTTAATTACTTAGTGCTAAGTATCTTTAAAGGTCCTGGGGGTCATTATAGTCCTAATACTATCGTTACGCCTAGTAGGCGCTAGCGTGGAGCTATATAGCATATAGCGACTATTCTCTACGGGCCTACCGGCTAGGTTATGCTTATAGGCAGTATTCTCTAAGTGCTTATTTAATACCTTCCTAGAGGGCTTAAAGGGGGTCTTTAGATGTGGCCTAGTTAAGCTCCTAAATGCTTTAAAGGAGGCCCTATAAGTCTAGCTTTTTAAGGGTAAGGCGCTAGTGTTCCGCTAGCGGATAGCCGGCGTTATTAATTTGGATACGGATAGGTATATAGTCTCTTATAAGGGCCTATTCTTTAATTATACCATAAAAGTTAACTTTTCTATATAAATTTGGAGATATAAACGTAAGGTCAATTACACTTTCTTATTACCCTCTTTTCTATATAGGCTCTCCTTTTAGTATGGCGAGTATAAGACCTTTAGCATTAGTTTCGGCCAGTAGGCGTTCCGCCTACTCTTCGCTAGCTACATACTTTCCGCCCTATATTAGGTAGTAGGCATTAAAGTCGCCTAGGAGTATAATTTCTCCCTTAGCCTCCTTAATGGCCGTTTTAACCTTAGGCCATGTCCTAATCTAGGGGCCGTTTTCGCGTAGGTTGTAAATATTAATAATTATAATCTCTAGCCCCTCTAGGCGCACCTAAAGGGCTGCGGTAAAGGGGCCGTACTATCTACGCTTTTAATATGCGGCATTAATATTCTGGCTAATTATAAAGCAGACCTTTATTATAGGGAGGGCGTTATATATAAGTATAAATCCTCTTAGGCAGTATATTAATTTAGTGTACCTATTATATACCAGCTCCTAAACTATAAGGACCTAGTAGTCCGCCGGCGTAACGCTATTAAAGAAGGGGCAACACGCCCCTTAGTTTGCATTTCCGTAGTTATACTAAATAATTATACACTTACTTATTTAGGGTGGGTGTAGGCTTATTTATATCTATATCCTATTCCTCTTTATTTTCGCTAGTAACTATTATTACTCTATTAGCGCGGAGCCGGAGCCTTAATTATAATCTATCTCTGCTTACTTTATTAATAAAAGATAGTTTACCTAATCCCCGTTTAAGTGGTTATTCTTAAATCCCTAATATTTCCTGTCCTCTTTTTTTATTAGTGATAATTATAAAGTTTCCTAGTATTAGGGGTTGGTATAGCATTATTTCTATAGCTTCTCGCATATAGAGCGACTGCGTTAAAAGGGTTATCCTTTTTATTTAGATGCCCTTAAGATAGCTCTAGAAGGTCCTATACTCCTTTCTTTACTATACTTTATAGGCTTTACCGCAGTTAACATAGGATACCCTTTCCTTAGAGCAATCTATAGTACTATATAGTCCTGTATATTGTCCGCATTTTATTTACTTTCTATATACGCTTTACGTGTATCCCTATTAGTTATATTAGTAGCATTACTTTATAATTAGGCTGTTCTTAAATAGCCTAGTCTTAAAAAGCTGGGATTTAATAACTATCCCGCTTTTTATAATCTTTTACTAAATTGCCTAGGTTAGGATACTAATTATAAGTATTCCTCTAGTTTTCTTAGGTTCTCTTTAGGCACTACTAGGGTTTACCTAGCGTTTTATCTACGCTTTGGGGTCGTATAGCCATTAGATCTAGCTAATAGCTACCCTAGATATAAGGCGCTTTATAGTTTTATAAATGGATTAGGTTAATTCCAAGTTATCTATATTTCTTCTGCTATTAATTAGGGTCTTAAGTGGGACCCTAGGTACTTCTAAAAGGTAGTCTTTTTTTAGTATTTTTAGTCCTAGCACGTCTGGTCCGTTTAGGATTTAATCCTTTATTATTTAGGAGGGGACATAAACGTCTATATCCCCGCTATTAAGGGTGCGTACGGTGTATGCACTTAGTATTATTCTCTAAATAGTCTTAAGAAGCTCCCCTAGTTTATAGCCCTAGGGCTCCTTAAGCCGGACGCGTACAGTCGCTCTCTATAGTGCCGCGACTGCGTTTACTATATAGGCCGCCTATACAGCGACAGCTACCTAGGACTGGCTCTATACCGGGGGGACTCCTAGACCTAGGGGTCCTCCTTTACGCGTTTCCTTTTAAATTTTTATAATACTAGCTTTAATCCGGTTAAGCTAGGCCTTAGTTTCCTTTTCCTAAGTTATCTAAGACGCTTAACGCGTTAAGAGGGCTTCGGCGCGTTATATTACCTCTTAAACAGCAATAAATATCTAGTATTGTAGGGTTTCTTCCTCCTCTTTTATAAGATCGTCTTTAATTTATCCGAGTATTTTCTTTAGTTTTTACCATTGCTAGTTAAGCTAGCAGCTATCTTTTTCGCGTTATTGCCCACCTGGTTTATAGTTCAGCTCCCTTACGTCGCGACTTTCGTGGCTCTAGCGGGAAGCTTACGTCCCTCCATCGTCCCCTATGCTTTGCAGCTGGGGCGACGTAGTTTTAAGGGTCTCTCGATACGAGGAATGGGATTCCGATAACGGATTGCTTTATTAAGTAGTTTTTAGGCTAGTTTTGCTGCTATTACGGCTCTTTGGTGTTGTATTATATATAAACTATATAACTAATAATAGTAATACCTAATTATTCTATGCGTAATTAATATAATGCCTTAGATACTACTCTAGTATCTAGTTTAATCTTTCCGTTTAACCGTCTATCTGCGGATAATATGTGGTAGAAGTTGCTGCTCTAACTCCTTATTCTGCTAAGAATACCTCCTAAAATACTGCTATAAATCTTAGATCTCTATCTAATATAATTTTACTTAGTGCTTTATATCTTATAAATACTTCTTTAATATAGATTCTAGTAATATCTTCTGCTGAGATTTCTTCTGTATATACTATAAAGTATCCCTACTTTGTAAGCTTATCTACTATTACTAAGATCGCGTTATAATCTTATCTAGTAATAGGATTTTTTAATTTTAGTAACTTAATAATAAAGTCCCATAATATGACCTCCTATGGTCTCTCTGGTATTTTAATAGGTTATAGCCCTCCGTATAGCTTATGCCTTATTAGTTTATTTCTTTAATAATCTAGATACTCTTTAGTGACCCTTTTAGCTATCTTCTAAATTCTATTAATAATATACTCTTTTTAAAGTCTTAATACTAAGCCTATAGCTCCGTTGTGTCCTTAAGTTACTCCTTTATAGAATTCTTCTATAAAGTGTTCTGCTATACTTCTTGGGATATACTTCGCTTCTTAATTTTCGTATATATCTATCTGCGGATCTTCTAGTTATACTTTTAGAATTCTTTATACCTAAAAGCTCTTTAGTATCTTATAAACTTTCCCTAACTTATCTTCCTAAGTAGCTACGATTTTCGGATAATTATACCTAATTAGTCTATCTATATTTTTTTGCAGTAAAGCCCCTAATGGCTTTTTGTTATTTTATAGTTTAGCCTTTTAACTTAACGTATCGGCTTGCGTATTATCTGTGCCCTTAGTATACTAAATCTTAAAATAGTATTTTATAAGCATCTCTACCTATCTAACCTGTCTTTAGTTAAATTCCTTTATTATTAGGAATCCTATTAGGTTCTTATAATCCGTTTTAACTATAAATAGTTTTTCTATACCTTATAAGAATACTCTCTATTTCTTTAGTGCTATAATCTTTTGACTATAGTATACTACTAGGTGCTATCCGTCTAGATGCTTTTATATAAAGTATACTCCTAGTATAAAGTTTAATGTATTTATTTCTATAACCGTCTCTAGTTTTAGTTAATAGATTTTAAGAACTGGCTTCTGGGTAAACAACCTCTTAACTTCCTTAAATAGTTCTTACTATTCCTTTCCCTATACCTATAGTTCTTCTTTCTTCGTTAATTATATAAATAGCTTAATATCCTTTAACTATTGCGTTATAAACCTTCTGCAGTAATTATAAAACCCTAAAAATAATCTTAACTGCGTAACGTTCTCTAGTTCTTGCTAATTCACTATAGCCTTAATCTTCTTTAGATCTATACTAAGTTGGCCTAGTTTAATAATAAATTCTATAAAATTAGTCTTTTTAGTAAAGAACTCGCATTTCTTAATTGCTACTAGCATCTATTCTTCTTATAGTCTCTTTAAGACCTATTTAACGTGCTCTCTATGTTCTTCTTTAGTTATTAAGTAGATAATAATATTATTAAGATATGCTATAATAAATTCATCTAAGTATTCTCCTAATATATTGTTAATTCGCTTCTAGAATATCGCTAGTATGTTTATAAGCCCGAATTATATAACTAATGGTTTATATAGTCCTTCCTTTAACCTAAAGGCTGCCTTTTATTTGTTACCTTCCTTAATTCTAATTTAATGGTACGCCCATCTTAGATCTATCTTCGTAAAAATTTGCGTATTACCTATCTTGTCTTAGATCTTACTAATTAAGGGTAAAGGATACCTATCCTTTTTGGTGATGCTGTTTAACTATCTATAGTTAATATACAGCCTTAGTTTACTATTTTTCTTTAGTATGAATAGTACTAGATAACCTGCTAATAATTGCGATAGTCTAATATATCCCTTTTATAGGTTTTCTTAGATAAACTCTTTTAATGCTCTACCTTCTTCTTTAGTAAGCTTATAGATTGGAAAGAACCTTAGACTTATTCTTAGTTCTAATTCTATCTTATAGTCCTATACTATATACTTTAATAGCTTTTTACTTTCTAGTGACTATAGTTTCTTGCCATATTTATAGTATCTCTTTAGTATATAATCTAACCCTTTCTCGGTTTCTTTATATGTCGCTCTAACTTAATACTATACTAATTTGGTTTATTATTATATTTTACGGCGTTAAGTATCTCTAATATTGACCTAACCTATAACCTAATTGATCTTTAGATTATATTCCTGTAACTAAGGCATTCCTAGTACTGCCTTATTATTCCCTAATAGTAATATATTAAAAGACATCTTAATTTATCTCCCTTTAATAGTTAACTAAATAGGTCCTATTTTAAGATTAATAATGCCTCCTCTATAGGCTATCGGATCTCCTAAAATTATTACTAATAGGTAAGGATATTTCTTTTTCCTATGTAGTAATCCTATTCTTTTAACTACTGCTAGTAAGATATAGTTCCTTATTGCTCCACTAACTATTAATGCCTTAAACTGTTAATCTTGCTACTTTGCTTATAAATTTAGGTGTTATTCTTAAATCCCTTTAAGGGTTTAAGGCTCTATTACTAGTTCCCTTTAGTCTTATAGGCCTCTACTTTTTCTAACTGCTGGCTGCTTAATTCTGGTTGTACTTAGTCTAACTTAGGCTAATACTTAGTTCGCTTCTTATCTTTAATATACTATAGATAGGTATTTTCTAGACATTTCTACCACTGTCGTCTATTTAGGCATTCTTCCGTAAGGAATCTCCTTGGCTAAAGTGTTAAGTCCCCTTATTCTTAAACTTTTATAGGGTGCCAACTATGCATATACTTAGCGTTTTAATATTTCGCCTCGTCTGTTATCTAATATATCCTTATTAGATACTTCTAATTTTTATCCTTTGGTGCTCTATATATATTGCACGCATTATCTATATATACTATTTATAATAGTATGTAATATGCCTAGTATCTTAGGTTAACTCTTAGCTCGTCTTTGTCCTTAAGTTTAAACCTCTCTTATATTAATCTAAGCGTTGTAACTTTATTTATAGGTACTAAGATTTGTCTCTTATTTCTTTAATCCTCTAATTACTCCTCTAGATCTCTTAATATTATAATTAAGGCTCCTTTAATGTAAGTTATAGCCTTTTCTGTAATCGGGTGGTCCTAGATAACTTTTTTATCTAACTATATATAGAAATCTTCCTACTTATTATTATGTTGTTACCTATACTACTTTTAATATAGCTGCTGGAGTGTATATAGCTTGTCCGTAAAGAAGTATCTTCTTATTACTATATTGTAATAGCCCTTTATATATTATTCCTTAAATCTAGTAGGGATTCCTAGATCCTCTTTATCTTCCAGTTTAGTAAGCTACTTAACTCTTAGTATGCCTGCTTTAGGCCTATTAGTAATTCTTTATATAGGTGCTCTGTACCTTATACAACTTAGTACGCTAGATCTCTAGTCTAGTTTTTGTTCTTACTATACAATAATTCTTTATCTAAACTCTATTATGGTTTCTTTTAGTTTTCGCCTTATAAGTAAATCCTTAAAGTCTTCTTACTTCTTAATCTTAGTATTGTATTTCTTAATAGTCCTTATTTATATATTAAAGTCTTAGTCCTATAGAATCCTTAATCCCAAGCTTACTTCTATCTTAAGCTTAGCTCCAGCCTTAGTTTAACTAGACTTTTATAGTGTTTTAATCTTATTTTAAAAGTCTTAAATCTTACTTATCTTATCTTAAAAATCTTATACCTTTAGGAAATTTCGTCCTAAGCTTATTTATATATTGCTAAACTAAGCTATATAATTATAGCACGTGATATACTAAACGCGTAGTTACGCGTTTAGTGCACCAACCACTTATATACTAACTAATTAGGGGGGAGGCGCGTTAATATATAGATTACGTAGTCTACCTTAATAGAATTAACAGTTACTACCATCTAAAAGAGCATACAATACTATATGTATTTCGTGCCCCTAGATATGACTTACTTGTATTATTAAATTGATATAAATACTGATTAGTGAGCGCGCACAGATCAGCAATCACTTAATACCTCCCCTAAGCGATACACGATAGCGACTACCCGTTTATATCCTAGTATGACCTACTAGAAGGTCGAAAGTTAGGGATTACGGACCTATTACCAACTCCGTATACTTATTTAAGTCTTAGTACGGTTTACTAAAAGTGTAATAGACGCGAATACAGACCTTTACAGAAACCCCTTACCTTAAACCTCAAACTCCTATTCCTACTACACCCTCCCTTAATACCCCCAACCTCTTTTTAGATCCTTACGGAAACCCCCTACCCCCCTGCGAACCGTTACGGACCCGTTAATTACCTTTACGGACCATTATAAGATCTCTTAAACTGTTACGGACCCGCTAATTAATTTTACGGACCGTTATAAGACCTCCTCCACCCGCTATAAGTTACTACTACCCGTTATAGTTTATATAGATATACTACGCTATATAATATAGCAGATATAAGTAAGCAAATCAACGAAGGTTAAAAGAAGTGGAGTTAAGGGGTCGACCTTACGTCTGCGGACGGCGTTAACAACTATATTAATTTTAAAATCCTTAAATACGGACACTTTAAGCTCCTAAATAATAACCTATAGGAATAATATAAAGAAGACTTTGCGGACTTTATAAAAGCTATCTTTAAGGCTTGCAACTTTATAGCTACCTACAACCTATAGACCCTCTTACGTTACCAAGGTGTATAGGTTAAAAAGGATAAACAAGTTACTATTGTATGGTCTTTATATAATATACTGCATAAAGAGGACCAAACGGAATAGACTAAAGAGTAGATCTTAGATTATATTAAAACTAGCGGACTCTTTACCTCTTTTAAACTTAATAGGATCTCTAGTCTTATAGACGACCTATTTAACTAAATTTGCCCTATAGACTAAAGTAGTTTTAGAATTAATCTTATAGGCTAAAGTATACCTAGTACTTAAATTACGGACCGTAATACCCCCGCAAACTAAAATACGGACTAAAACCCTTCTGTCACTTAAGTTATAGATCCGTAAACTACCTAAGTAAAGACCTATAGTAAGGAGCTAGCTAACCTAGCTAAGCTCTATACTAACAAATCTAAGTATAGCAGTAAAAATAATAACTTTAACTTTAAACTAACCATCTTTACGGACCTCTATTAGAAGGCTAATATTCCTAAATAAGAGTTTAGCCAAGCCTATTCTACTATACTATGCGGCCTAGCCCTTAACCACTATTACACCAACCTTAAGAGTAACCCCTTTAGTATTCCTTTTAATAAGCTATATAAGGCTACACGTAACTACTTTAAAGGGCCAGAATATAAGCGTACTATCCTTACCTAATAGAATGCGATTAAGTTACGGACTATAATTAACAATACTGAAAAATTAATTATAGAGTGCCTGTAAATTCTTATTAAAGACCTCCGGCACCTATAGTACGGCCTTAATATTAAGCTTTAAACGGATAACTTCCTATATAATAAGCTTATTACAGCTTATTAGGAAGTAGAACCCTATAAATACGCCTATTATAAGCCTACAGACACCTTAACTGGCCTTATTAATGATTTATAGTCCTTTATTATAACGTACGAAGTTTTAAACCCTCTAGGTAGTACTTAAGCCTTTATTACGGACCTATAAAACCCATAAACTAACTTAGATGCCTACTTTACGGACCGCCGCTACTACTAGCAGTACCCACATCGACCAGGTTCTACCCGTAACCCCTATAGCAACTCTTGTACAAAAGTATACCCCCGCAGATAAACTAGCCAAAAGTGCTTTATATGCGGTAAGGAAGGATATTAGTCTATAAGGTATACCTAAAAAAAATATAATAAGTCTAAGAAGAGATTTAATAATCGGATTAACTAGTTTATTTTAAACTATAAAGGAAAGAAAGTGGAGGAGCCTCTTAACGAGTTAATAGAAGCCCTTATAATTAACTTTAACTTAGATACTTAGGAATAGAAGACCTTAGAGACGTTCCTAACTACTTTTAGACCTTTTACGGATAGCTAAGCCTTTAATATTACAACCGTATTAGCCAACCGCTCCTTTATATACTTAATTGCACCCAAAAACCAGCCCATAAGTATACCTATTAGATCCATTATAGACGTTATAGACCGCGAACAGGACCTATTTACATATATTACCACAGAACGCATACCCCTAAAGAATTCTATGGCGTTATAATTAATATAGGTGCCTCTAAGAAGTCTACTATAGGTTATGGATAATACCTTATATATAAGACCACCACAAATAACAATATAAATATTAATACTATATAAACTGGGGCCGTAAACGTCTAATTCGGCATTAGCTTAACCGCATTAATTAGATTAATTGTAGTTAAGACCCTAATTGGCCTAGTTAACTTTCACGTAGTAAAAGCGGACACTCCTTTTCTACTCTGTCTTGCGGATATAGATAGGTTATAGGTTTACTACAATAATGTTACGGACACCCTAATTAGCCCTATAATTACCCTAGGAAGTAAGCATATTACCCTACCAATTATACAACAATTTGGACACCCGTTCCTTATATAGGGAGAGACTTTACGGACCTATATTTAGAAATCTTTTAACTATAACCTATACTACCTTACTAGTACTAAAATCTACCACCTATATCGCCGTTTTAGCCACCTATTAGCTAAAAAGCTATATAGAGTCCTTAAACGCTCTAGACATGACGATGTTAATAAGAAGGCAATTAACTACCTAACTAAATACTATTCCTTCTACTAGAAATACAGACGTTCCCTAGGCCGATTTAAGTTTACCCTTTATAAGGATCTTAATTTTAACTACTTAGTGTATATAGATATTATATACATTAACGGCAGCCTAGTATTATATATAATTAATAAGGCAACCCACTATTAAGCCGCCCGTTAGTTACAAAATATATCTACAAAATATACTTAGGACATTTTACGGACCTACTAGATTAACACATACGTTAGACCCCCTAAGTATATCACCCACAACGCTAGTAGGAACTTTATTAGCAAGGAATTCCAATAGTATACTACGGCCATAGCTATTTCAATAAAGCCGTTCTAGTTAGGGCGCACTAGTCTATTAAGCTTATTAAGCAAGCTTACCTAGCTCTATAGAGAGCTTACTAGATTATTATAGACGAGTATAAGGACATTTAAAGGGAACTGGCTTTATAGATAGCCGTAAAAGCCGTTAATAACACCGCTGGCCCTAACGGACTAGTACCCACCCTCTTAGTTTATAAAGCCTACCTAAGAATAGGCAAACTAGACCTTCTTACCCCGTCCATTATAGATTAAGCAGCTATAATACGGAAGGTAATAGCCAAAATAGTTAAATTACGGGCTAAATTAACTATTAATAACGCTCTACACTACTGTAACGGACCTAATACAACCTTAGTATACAACCTCCCGCTTAATTCTAAAGTCCTTATATAGCGTAAGAGCGGCAATTAGACTAGACCTTATTATTTACTAGCTATAGAAAACAAAACGTGCTGCATATAACTTCCTAGCGGACTAACTAGCTTTAGAAGCACGTCCGTAAAACCCTATTTTTGGTCTAAATACACCTATAACGTTAAACTAGATAAACTAGAAGCACCCTTACCTACCCTAGAAGTCCCCCGTAAACCCACTAAATCTACTAAACCTACCGTAGAGCGTGGTTAAGGACGCCCCTAAAAGAACTCTATAATAGAGAATTACCTAACTTCTACAGGCATATCCGTAAGGCAACCTTCGCCTATAGATATATTAGTTCTAGTACAGGAAACCCCTTTTATAGACTTATAATGCAAAGAGATTAACGGACTATTTAAAAAGGGCGTCTTTGCAGTTATAATAGAGAGAGATGTTCCGCAAGGCGTCCGTATATTTAACTTACGCTTTATTAATAAAATTAAGCACCCTAGTACTAATAAAGCCTTTAAAAAATTAAGACTTATTATATAAGCTTATAACAACTAAGGAAAGAACTTAGTCCTTACGCAATTACCTATAATTTAATAGGTCAGTTAATAGATTATACTTACACTTATACCTAAACTACAGTAAATTAAACCTATAGCCCTTTACTTATGGGACATCTTACAAGCCTACGTGTAGTCTAATACCTACCTAAGTTGGGACACTTTTATATAACCACCCCTTAAGCTTAATTTATAACCAGGAATAATTTTATAGGTTATAAAACCCCTTTATAAAGTACCAGAAGCTAGAAACCACTAATTTAAGATATATTACTAGTATTATGTCTATAAACTTAAGATAGAGCAGTCGATATATAACCCCTACCTCCTATACACCCCATTAAACGACCTTAGTATTATTAGACTCTAAATAGATAATACCCTCTTCTTAGCGGACTAGACTTTTGCGGATACTAAAGAGATTAAACTATAAGAAGCCAAGTTCCTAGCAAAGCTATAAAAGTAGTTAACTAAGTAGACTCTAATTAAGTTTAATAGAGGTTTAATTATATAAAAGGGCAACTTAATCTAGCTAACTTAGGAACGCTAAGCTTAAAACCTAAGGCTTATTATAGTAAAGCCTATGGACCTTACCAGTTCCTATAGAGAGACCTATAAGACTATAAATATAAAGGACTAATACGTTATACAGCGTGCAAGAGGCGCCTATATTGCCATAGTTTGTTAACCTAAATCTACCTATAATTTATCCTTTGTGGCCTAGGTAATAAATCTATAAAAGGAAAATATTAAGCAGCTTAATAAGCATATTTAGTAGCAAATTGATAATACAATAAAAGGACTTACTTATATACCACTAGACCTAAATTCCCTTAGCATACTAGTATTTATAGATACCTCCTTCACCAATAACAGAGACCTATTATTACAAATTGGCTTTATAATTGTACTTACGGACTATAATTAGGACGTAAATATACTATATTAGTCTTTAATTAAATATAAATAAGTAACCCGCAGTATACTAGCTTCTAAACTATATATAATAATAATTCATTGCTTAACGTCCGATTCGGATCCCTATTGGGCCCACGCGGACTACTCCTTATTTACATGTGTGGAGAAAACTCAACTTAAGAAAGACTTAACTTGAGAAAACCCCGTGATCCATCTCCCCGCCTCTTGGGACTCGCCTATAAGGCGCCTGCGAGTCACCTGTGGTGCTCCTACTACCTTACTTTTTGACCTCCTTAGGAACCACTGCTGCCGTAACTAGCCTACGGACGCGCTAGTATCGTATACTTTACTCTGCTACTATAGAGTCATCAGGGGGCGCCCGTTGCTCGCCCCCCTCTAAACTATATATACTAGCCTATAGCTTTAATATAGCAGCCGCAATCAAATTAACAATCCAGAAGATCCTATAATTAGAGTAGTTACCCCTAGTTTTATACACTAGTTTAAAGTCTCTCTATAACTACCTAGTCAAACTAGGTACAATATAAGAAAAGAGGCTTATAGTCGACCTAATGTGCTTATGTTAGGCTTACGAACGATATAAAATTATAGAGGTTAAATAGATTAGTAGCGGAGATAACCTAGCGGACGCTATAACTAAGGTAAAGCCGTACCAAGCTCTTAAAACCCTAATTAACACAAATAAGCTTAATCTAAAGGTTATAAAATGGGTGGAACGAGACTAACGGAGCACTTATGGTTTATTTACGGCCCATTGGAAGGCCGTATAGTTTATCTACGGCCCGTTAGAAGGCCGTACGGTTTATTTTTTAGACCGTAAGTAGGACTTACAACTAACTTAGAGCACCGTTTGGAAGGCAGCCCAGAAGGCACCTCGGGAGGGATTTCCTATGTATTTCTTTTATGTTCTACGGTTTTATTAAAGCAATTACGGGGGCTATATATAAGTGGGTCTATTTTTAAGTGCCGCCAGTATATAATTATAGCACGTGGTATACTAGACGCGTAGTTACGCGTTTAGTACACTAACTACTTATATACTAACTAATTAGGGACTACGTAGTCTACCTTAATAGAATTGACAGTTACCACCATCTAAAAGAGCATATAATACTATACGTATTTCGTGCCCCTGGATATAACTTACTTATATTATTAAATTGATACAAATATAAGCCGTTACTCTACTCTATCGGTTTTTGTCTGTTGTAGGTCCTTAAGCTTATCTTATTCTATTCTAGGAATCTTAATCGTCTCTTATCTCCTCTTAAGAATCTTAAGCCTTTGGCCTTTTACCTTTATTAAGTGCTAAAGTAGTTCTCTATTTTACTTCTCTTACATCTTATAAAGTAATAGATATTATATTTAGTAGGGTCTTAATCCCAACTAATATTCCCTATTTTATAGTGGAATTATCTTCTACCTCTTTTATAACATCTTTAAGGTTTATATACTTCTAGTAAGCTACCCTTATTACCTTATTATTATTAAATATTTCGCCTATATTAAACTTATCGTCCTTAATATCCGATCTATAAGATAGTTTATTAGTTCCTCTAAATTTTAATAATTTTAGCTCCTATAGCTAATAGCTTACGCTATACTTAGCGTCTTTATAAATCTGATATATATTATTATAACAAAACGTAAAACTTTTAATTAAATATTCTTTTGTTCCTTACAGTATATTATTATCCCTCTATATATATATATTGTCTACTAGTCTTATTCCTCTTACTATATAGTAACTCTAACTACTTTTATAGTCTCTAATAAAATAACCTTATTTTTAGCAATTTATATAAGCCCTTTCTTTAAACCATTTTTCTTGCTATAGAGTCCGCCTAAACATCTTCTGCTATTAAAATCCCTAGTTTAGCCTCTACTCTTTAAACCTTTAATTACTTAATCCTTGTCCTCTAAGTTTCTATAGTCGTTTATTCTATTTCTTATTTTCTTTAGTACTACTTAGGTCTATTAGCTCTGCGCTATACTATAGTTTTTAATTTTAACTTTATTATTATATACTCTGCGCCTTATATAACTATAGAACTCTATCCTAACCCTTCTTAGTCTGCTCTCTTTAGTAGATCCTATTATTAATCTTAATTACTTAATTGATTAATTCCCTAAGAGTGTCCGCATCTTCTATTAGGATAATTATATCCTAGACTTTTACCTTAAGTCCTTACTTATACTGTGCTATAAGCGCCTTATTATTCTATTTAACCTATATTACTAATGTTTAAAACTGCGTCGTATACTTAATTACTAAAGTTCGTTATACTAGGTTTTAAAGCTTTCTTTTTACTATAGTAGTTGTTATGGACGCTTTAAGTACGATGTTACGACTACTTAGAGAGGAGTTGGTAAAAGCTAGTTAGTTAATATAAGCACGGTCCAAGATAGAGCCGGTAGAACTATGTGACGAGGAATAGTAAGTAAGTTACGTAAGGTAATCTATATAATCTATATAATCTATAGGATCCGTAATAAAGTAGATAGAGTACGCGTACATTATATATAAGAACGATTTCTTAGGAGTACGGTTGTGTATTTAAAGGACTATAGTACAACTACTAGGGAATAAGAAAACGGTAGGAAAAACCATAGGAAATCCTAACACCTATCCCTGTCCTTTTGCAATTTATTTCTATCCTTTTGCTCTCTAATATCTTTTAAAGAGCCTAGTAGGAGTTGCCTCCTGTCTGTTCCCTTTAGTAGATCCTATTATTAATCTTTATTACTTAATCTATTAGTTCCCTAAGGGTATCCGTATCTTCTATTAAAATAATTACGTCCTAGACTTTAGCCTTAAGTCCTTATTTATACTGTGCTATAAGCGCCTTATTATTCCATTTAACCTATATAGCCAACGTCTAAAACTATATTATGTACTCGATTGCTAAAGTTCGTTATACTAGGTCCTAAAGTTTTCTTTCTACCGTGGTTGTTACCTCTAGGTCTCTAAACATTTACGTAATTTGTTCCGTAAACCTATTCTAACTTAAGAATATAAACCGTACCTCCTAATTAGTGGTCATTATGCCGTGCTCCTGTACCTCCATAAGGTAAGGCTTAAACTACTTAAGTGCCTTTCCTGTTAAGAAGAATCCTACGTAAGCGACTTAATCTATAGGCGTTCCTAGTTTTACTCCCTCTTATATAACCTTAAAGTGTATTTATATAAGGAATCCTTTAAGCTTTAATCTCTCTCCTAAGAATCGTTTAATTAAAGGTAATTTAACCTTTACTGCTCCGATCCTATTAATCCTATCTTTAAGTATCCTATTATTGTCTATTAATTAATTAACTATTTCCTATAACTATCCGACTGTAACTAGTTATAAGTTAGTATCTGCTATACTAGTATTGTTACCTAACCCTAAGGTCGTTACTACCGTTAAAGCGTTGTTATAGCTGCTTTTAGTAGCATGTTATCTTAACTTCTTTTACCGTAACTATAGTAGTAATTATATAACGGAACCTTATAGCGGATAACTACAGTAGGTTCTGTTAATAGGCTAGGTATATAGGTATAGGATAGTTAAACAACAATAATAACTAGTAGAGTGATTGCCCAATAGATTAACTCTAATTATATTCTAAGAATTACTATAAGGAAGGAACTATCTAGGTAGGGAGTAACTTAGTATTTTACTGAGGAGCTATAAACCCTTAGGGGTTTATAAACTATTAGGATATAGCTACTAGTATATGTTAAGCTGCCTAGAAAGGATTCATGTATATAGAACTATAGCGCCATAGCCTAAAGGCTGCATGCGCAGTATTGTATGTAGTATAATACAACGGATATAAAAAATATAAAAATAAAAAGGGAACAGGCTAAGAAAGGCTAGGATAGAGTTCTATAGTTATATAAGATATAGAGTACGCAACGACTAAAGCTAAATTAGAAACTATAGTACGGCGCAGAGCTAATAGACCTAAGTAGTACTAAAGAAACCTATAAGAGATAGATAAAGTAACTATAGAAACCTAGAGGTTAAGGATTAAGGAGTAAAGGATTAAGGAGTAAAGGTTAAACCAGGGATCTTAGTAGCAGAAGACGTTTAGGTAGACTTTATAGTAAAATTAATGGTTTAAAGACGGAGCTTACATAAATTGCGGAAAATAGGGTTATTTCGCTAGAGACTGTAGAAGTAGTTAGTATAACTACGTAGTAAAGAGAACTAGACTAGTAGGAGACATATACATATAGAGGGATAATAGTGTACTGTAAGGAACAAAAGAGTGTTTAATTAAAAGTTTCGCGTTTTGTTATAATAACGCATGTTAAATTTATAAAGACGTTAAGTACGGCGTAAGCTATTAGCCATAGGAGCCAAAATCTTTAAAGTATAAGAGAATTAATAAACTACTACGCAGATCGGATATTAAGGATGATAAATTCGATATAGGCAAAATATTTAGTAATAATAAGGTAATAAAGGCAGCTTACTAGGAGTATATAGACCTCGGAAATGTTATAAAAGAGGTAAAGAATAATTCCACTACAGAATAGGGAACATTAGTAGGGATTAAGACCCCACTAGATATGATGTCTATCGCTTTATAAGACGTAAGAGAAGTAGGATAGTGAACTACTTTGGCATTTAATAAAGGCAAAAAGCTAAAGGCTTAAGATTCTTAAGATAAGATAAAAGACGACTAAGATTTTTAAAATAAGATAAGGTATACCTAAGGACCCATAACGGATAAAAACCAATAAAGTAGGGTAGTAGCTTAGTTTAAAGATATATAAATAAGCTTGGGATAGAGTTTCCTAGAGGTATAAGATTCTTAAGACAAGATAAGTAAGATTTAAGACTCTTAAGATAAGACGCGAATACCTAAGCCTAGTTGGACTAAGGTAGGAGCTAAGCTTAAAATAGAAGTAAGCTTAGGATTAAGAATTCTATAAAACTAAGATTTTAATACACGAATAAGGACCATTAATAAGGGAATTAGGAAGTAAGAAAACTTTAAGAATCTACTTATAAGACGTAAAAAGAAAGAAACTATAGTAGAATTTAGAGTAAGAATTACTGTATAGTAAGAGCAAAAACTAGATAAGAGATTTAGCGTATTAGGACGTATAAGGGATAGAGCACCTATATAAAGAATTACTAATAGGCCAAGAGCAGGTATACTAAGAGCTTACTAATCTGGAATAAGAAGAGGATCTAGGAATTCTAACTAGATTTAAAGAACGATATATAAAAGGCTGTTATAATATAGTAATAAGAAGATACTTCCTTACGGATAAGCCGTATACGCTTAAGGAGCTATACTAAAAGTGGTATAGGCAACGATATAATAATAAGTAGGAAGATTTCTATATATAGTTAGATAAAAAAGTTATTTAAAACCACCCAATTATAGAGAAGGCTATAACTTATATTAAAGGAGCCTTAATTATAATATTAAAAGATTTAAAGAAGTAATTAGAGGACTAGAGGAGCGAGAGGTAAATCTTAGTACCTGCGAACGAAGTTGTAACGCTTAGATCAATATAAGAAAGGTTTAAACTTAAGGATAAAGATAAGCCTAGAGTTAACCTAAGACACTAAGCGTATTATATATTGGTGTAGATTATATATATAGATAATATATATAATATATATAGAGTACCTAAAGATAAGAACTAAAAGTACCTAATAAGGATATATTAGGCACCGGACGAGGTAAAATATAGAAACGCTAAGTATATGCATAGTTAGCACCTCGTAGAAGTTTAAAGCTAAAAGGACTTAATACTTTAACTAGGAAGATTCCTTACAGAAGAATACCTAGATAGATAATAGTGGTGGAAATGTCTAGAGAATACCTATCTATGGCATATTAAAGAAAAGAAACGAACTAAGTATTAGCTAAAAGTAGACTAAGTATAAATAGAATTTAGTAGCTAATAGTTAGGAAAAGTAGAGGCCTATAGGACTAAAGGGAACTAATAGTAGAGCCTTAGACCCTTAAAGGAATTTAAGGATAATACCTAAATTTACAAATTAATTGGCAAGATTAGTAGTTTAAAGTATTAGTAGATAGTAGAGTAATAAGGAACTATATATTACTAGCAGTAGTTAAAAGGATAGGGCTACTATACAGACAGAAGGAGCACCCGTATTTATTAGTAATAATTTTAGGAAATCTAATAGCCTATAGAGGAGGTATTATTAATCTTAAAATAGGACCTATTTAGATAACTATTAAAGGAAAACTAGTTAGAATATCTTTTAATATCTTACTATTAGGATAAGATAAGGCAGTATTAGGAATGCCTTAGTTATAGGAATATAATCTAAAGATCGATTAAATTACAGGTTAGGTTAATATTAGAGATACTTAATAACGCAAGATATAATAATAGACTAAGTTAGTATAATACTAAGTAGGAGCGACCTATAAAGAAACAGATAAAGGACTAAGTTACATACTAAAGAGATACCATAAGTATGGTAAGAAACTATGGTTACTAGAAAGAGAAGCTATTAGAGTATATAGTATAGGACTATAAGATAGAGTTAGAACTAGGAATAAGTTTAAGGTTTTTTCTAACCTATAAACTTATAGAAAAGGAGTTATAGGCACTTAAGGAGTTTGTTTAGGAGAACTTATAAAAGGGATATATTAGACCATTGTAGTTATTAGTAGGTTATTTAGTACTATTTATATTAAAGAAAAACGGCAAACTAAGGCTATATATTAATTATAGATAATTAAATAGTATTACGAGAAAGGATAGGTATCCTTTATCCTTAATTAGCGAGATTTAAAATAGGATAGGTAATGTATAAATCTTTACAAAGATGGATCTAAGATAGGCGTACTATTAGATTAGAATTAAGGAAGGCAACGAATAAAAAGCAGCTTTTAGGTTAAAGGAAGGACTATATAAACTATTAGTTATATAATTTAGGCTTATAAACGCACTAGCAACGTTCTAAAAGCGTATTAATAATATATTAGGAGAATACTTAGATAAATTTGTTATGGTATATTTTAACAATATTATCATCTACTTAATAACTAAGGAAGAATATAGAGAACACGTTAAATAGGTTTTGAAGAGACTATAAGAAGAATAGATGCTAATAGCAATTAAGAAATGCGAGTTCTTTACTAGAAAGACAGATTTTGTTAAATTTATTATTAAACTAGGCTAACTTAGTATAGATTTAAAGAAGATTAAGGCTATAGTAAATTAGCAGGAACTAGAGAACGTTATATAGTTAAGATTATTTCTAGGGTTTTGTAATTACTGCAGAAGGTTTATAGTATAATAGTTAGTAAATACTAAGCCATTTATAAGACTAATAAAGAAAGAGAAACTATAGGTATAGGGGAATAAGTAAAAGAAGTTATTTATAGAACTTAAGGAGTTATTTACCTAAGAACTAATCCTTAAGATTTACTAACTAAAGTTAGAGACGGTTATAGAAATAAATATATTAGACTTTATACTAGGGGCGTGCTTTCTATAGAAATATAAAGATAAATAGCACCTAGTGGTATACTATAGTCGGAAGATAACACTACTAGAGTTAAACTATAATATCTATAATAAGGAGTTATTAGGTATAGTTGCAGTATTAAAGAAATAAAGAGCATTCTTATAAGGCATAGAAACTATTTATAGTTAAGATGGATTATAAGAACTTAATAGGATTCTTAATAATAAAGGAACTTAACTAAAGATAAGTTAGATGGGTGGAGATGCTTATAGAATACTATTTTAAGATTTAGTATACTAAGGGTATAGAAAATGCACGAGCAGATGCTCTAAGTAGAAAGGCTAAACTATAAAATAATAAGAAGCCATTAGGGGCTTTACTACGAAAGGATATAGACGGATTAATTAGGTATAATTATCTAAAGATTGCAGTAATATAGGAAGAGAAGTTAAAAAGAATCTATAAGATATTAAAAAGCTTTTAGGTATAAAGAATTTTAAAAGTATAGCTAAAAGATTTATAAATAGACATATATAAGAACTAAGAAGCTATATATATCCTAAAAGGTATAGTAGAGCATTTTATAGAAGATTTCTATAAGGGAATAACTTAAGGATATAACGGAGCTATAAGCTTAGTGTTAAGACTTTAAGAGAAATATATTATTGATAGAATCTAGGGACTAGCTAGAAAGGTTATTAAGGAATATTTAAATTATTAAAGGAATAAACTAATAAGGTATAGGCTATACGGAGAGCTATAACCTATCAAAATACTAGAGAGACTATAGGAGGTTATATTATAGGACTTTATTATTAAGTTATTAAAGTTAAGAGATTCTATTACCGGACAAGGTTATAATATAATTTTAGTAATAGTAAATAAGCTTACAAAGTAGGGATACTTTATAGCATATATAGAAGAAATCTTAGTAAAAGATATTACTAGAATTTATATTAAAGAAGTGTTTATAAGGTATGAGTACTAAGTAAAATTATATTAGATAGAGATCTAAGATTTATAGTAATATTTTAGGAGGTATTCTTAGCGGAATAAGGAGTTTAAGTAGCAACTTTTACTGTATATTATCCGCAGATAGACGGTTAAATAGAAAGATTAAATTAGACACTAGAGCAGTATTTAAGGCACTATATTAATTACGCATAGAATAATTAGGTATTGTTATTACTAGTTATATAGTTTATATATAATATAACACTATAAGAAGGAATAGGTATATTACTATTTAAGGTATAAGGGCGCGAAGAGACTTCGGGGAAGATTTGAAGGAATGATATAAATTCTATCTAAATCTAAGGGTATATAGCTCTTGCTAAGAACAAGACGTTGCATAAGGAAGAGAAAGGAATAACGAGAGAATCTTGCAATTAAATAGTTTAGAGGTCTTAGTCGATGCGTATATACGTGCACACGCGGACGAACTTTAGTAGTATTTAATTGATCTAGTAGAACTTAGCAGAAGTCAATTAAGCTAGTAGAATTTGGCAGAATTTGGTTAAAGCGTCAAGTTCTATCTATTGAGTATTTAACTAAGACATTCCTATTATAACTAGGCTAGTCCCGTTATAGTACTCCCCCTTTAGCTAAAGGTCTAAAATAATACAATTTTATTATATTGTATTTTACGTTAGGTAGCGGTATAGAGTTTTACTAGTTCTAATCGTTAAACTGACCAATTAGGATTTTCTATCCTTAAGATAAAAAATTACTATTAGTTTAGTAAAGGCGGTAAGCCGAACTAATATCTTTATAGTAGGTCTTGGCAAGGTAAATCTGGCTAATTAGATAACTTTAACCGCTGGTTAAAGTTCCTTAATATCTTATACGTTATATAACTGTATTATAAGCATTGTGGTATTCTTTAAGTTCTTTTTAATTTTAAGTTTCCTGCTATTATGTTTCGTATATTTATGTTAGGTGGCAGTTATTTGCCTTTATATCGTGTCTATTTAGCTAAAGTAGGCCGTAAAGGATGGTCCTTATAGAATCCTTTTACTAGGGAAGGCGTATTGGTCTTAACTTACTTATAGAGCTCCTAGGTTCGTATTTTGTATCCTTCTCACTTAATAAGAAGTTTAAATCGTTTAGATTGTGTTTTCTATTGTATATTATTAATTAAGTTAATAAAGTAAGAACCGTTACCGTTATTAATAATTATAGGAGATGGCGGCGGTACTTCGCGAGTTATAGGTTCGTCTTTTAAGGGTTGCAGTAAGCTTACGTAAAACGTTAAATGTATTTTTATCTTAGTTGGTATTAAGCTTATAAGTATATAGGCTTAATTTCTTCTTAATTTAGTATAGGCCCATAAACTTCCAATTAGGTTTCTTTAAGGGTTGTTAAGTCTTTAGGTTTTGTATATTTAGGTAATCTCTGTCCAGGGACTCCCTCTTCGGGTTTAGTGCAATCCCTGCGCTAATCCATATCAGGCATCGCTCCTCCAATAACCCCTCTTAAGTGTGTAGCCCGTCTATCGCTTTGAAGTGTTCCTTAGCTTTTAGACTTTGCTAAATATACGCGTATTGCTTTAGTTCTAGGCGGCACTTAGATAATAGCGTTTGCCTTTCAAGTCTAGGGAATCTCCGCTATTACAGGCATGTATATTCTATTTTCGTTTCTACGCCTATATAGCCTAGCATCCTCTATCTTATAGTTCTTCTATTTATGCTTCCTGCGTGCATCTGCTTATTAATATACTATTCTACAGGTTCTATAACTATAGAGTATGTACTTCTTCTATTCGTGCTTCCTGCGTGCATCCGCCTATTGGTATACCTTGCTAGGCTATAGCGTGTGTTTAATCTTCTCGTACATTCTTAAATCTCCTCTTAAGTAATTGTAATATTAATATCTAATTATAGGAAAAAACTTAGATAGATACGAATAAAGACTAGTAGTAATACTAGAAGGTATTGCTCCACGTTGTCAGCTGCATCCGTATTTCCATCTTCATTATCCTCATTCTCGACCTACCCAACCTATGCCCTCCGGTTCTTCTTTTTCTTGCCTCTCTCCTCGTTCAGTATAGTAGCTGCAATATTTTGTTTAGCTGCCTTCACTGCATAGTTTCGGATCAGTGCAACTGCTTTCAAGAGTCGTATCCAACCTTGCGTCACCAGATCTTTCTGGATATGGTGGTGATTCCTGTCGCAAAGACAAGCTTCAGCCAGACGTTCGATATCATTGTCGTTAGTTTTAGCCATATCCGTACGTGCGATCTTCTGTGGGAGTCTTTGGATGGATGTATGTTTTGCCGGAATACGTTCGGGACACGGTGTTATTTTCCTCGTCGGTCCTTTACAGCGGTACTGTTGATACTCCTGGTCAAAGTTGATCCCGAGGAGATCTTCGGGGGACCGAGCTGGGACAGTCTCCGACCGAGTTGGAGCCATGGTAGGAGAACAGATGTAGAACCGAGAGGAAAATCTTGGAAATTGCAGGCGAATGCCCTTGTTATACATTTGCGGCATGTCTTACATGTACCAAACAATGACTACGAAAGATGTCCGCGAGAACTAACCTCTGCCTTCTGGCCAAAGAATTGGCATTACAACAAATAATGTTCAAAGAGAGGTATATGTCTCTTACAAAGGGATCACTGATCCGTGGGCGGTGTCAGCAGCCTAGAAGGCTCGTGCTTTGGCCTTCTGTAGATGTCTCTCAGACTGAACTTTGACTTTGACGCCTCTCCTTCATTTTCCTTTTCCATAGCCGCCAAACTGGCCTTCAGCTGCTCAAACTGGGCCCTTGTGTGGTGCAATTGGTTCGAAAGATCTGAATTCCTTTCGGAGAGCTCTTGAAATTCTCTTTTAGAGGCACGGCTGAGCTCCTCCTTGACAGCTTCAATCTGTTTGACCTGGCTCTCGAGAGTCTCATTTGTGATTTGAAGTCGCACATGGTCGTCCCGCAACTCTTCGAAGTCCTTCTGCTGCTGCAGAACATGACGCTGAGATTTGTCTAGCTCCTCACGTAGGTACTTCTCGAGCTTCGTCTCAGGTGAGTCTTGTGTCTTGATCCCCAGCGCCACCCTCTCTTCAAGCCTGATCTCAAGCTCTCGGCTGCGCACCTTCTCCCTGGTCAGCGCATCTTGCGTTGATTCTAGCGAATTCTTAAGCGAAGATTCTTTAGTCGTCAGCTCGCCGATACACGAGTTTAGAGCGTCAACCTCCTTGCGAAGCGCTTCAACGGTTCTTTGAGAGCCCTCATAGAGGCCTTTCGCATCTTGAAGGTCTTGCTGGCCGCGTTTCTTCTCTTTAACAAGAGCGTCTTCAGTTGCTTCTTGGCCCTCTTTGAGGGAAGAGTTATCGGCCGTCAGTTCGCCAACCTTGGAAGTCAAAGCGGAAATCTCCTTGCGAAGCGCTTCAACGGTCTTTTGAGACACTTTGTAGAGATCTTTCGCATCCAAAAGATCACGCTGGTCGCGTTCCCTCTCTTTCGCGAGTGCATCTTCAGTTGACTCTCGGGCTTCTTTGAGTGAAGAGTTCTCGGTCGTGAGATTATTGATCTGCTTTTCCAGAGCGGAGATCTCATCGAGATACTCTGTAAGGCTTTTCTTAGATGGCTCGTTGAGTCTTTCGGCTGAACAGGCCTCACTCTCGATGTTGTCGATCTTCATCCGCAGCCATGTTATTGTCTTCTGCGACTCATTGTAGAGCTCGGTCTTCTCTTTCTCCGCCCGAACCGCAATCTCATCTTGCGCGAGTATTCGTCGAACCTCAGCAGCCGCAAATTCAGCATACATTTTCCACGAGGCTTGAGACTCCACTAAGAGAGACCTCTGCTGGTTTAGCCAATACTTTCGCGCAGCCTTAGTCAGCTTAGCAAGCCGGATCCATTCTTTTGCAAGCTTCGCTGACTGCTTGGTGTGCGCGTCGCACATGTTGTACATCGCGAGAGACTGGATTTCCTTGACTTTCATTCCATCTACAATTCCGAGCGAGTTTTCTACGAGTTTGATGCTGAGGCTGTGGCATCTTGGGACGCTGGACTCACACTGAGCGCCTTGTGCGTCAAGGTCTCGGCAGGGATGGGATTTGCGGTCTATCTCTTGAATTTTGAACACCTCATTGAATAATAAATTATTAGAAAGGCTCATCGGAAGGGATTCGGGGAGAGTAAGTTCGAGATTGTTGTTACAAGCCGCAGTGAAGTTCAGAGTCGATCCTCTACCGGGTGTAGGTTGAGAAGCAGACGTGGTGGCTATGGGTGATGCGTTTCCGAATGCAAACGGTGGCGGTTTTCTACTCGCTGTAGGTGCCGAAGCCGCTGGTGGATCGTCTCTCTTGCCCGCCGTTTCACCTTCCTCGGTAACATTTGCCTGGGTTGTTTCCTTGCCGTCTTTGTCGTCTCGTTCAGCTGCAACTGTTCCTGGAAGAGCGGCGGCAGCGATATGTGGGATTGGGATGGGCACAGATAACTCCTTGGCTTCGAGAAGAAGAGAGGCCACTTCTTCCTCAGGGATCTCGTCATCAAATTCTTCATCATCATCACCGGATTCTTCCCCATCTTCATCGCTAAGCTCCTCGCCATTATCGTCTCTAATTTTATCTCCATCATCACTTAGTTCTTCGCGATCCTCATCGCTCAATTCCTCGCATTCCTCGTCATCGCTTGAATGTTCACTCTCACTTCCGACGAAACTCAGATCATCGTCGTCTTCGTCCTGTTCAGGCGTATCCAACGACCATTGAGTGGTAGATGGGTTCGGTGAAGGTGGTAATTTGACTGTAACCCGGTGGCCGTTGGATGCATATCGGATGGTCGCCGCTTTGGACGATTTAGAAGCGGATGCAGTCTCTCTAGACGGAAGATTTACGACAAATGTCGGGTTACTGCTCGTTGTAGGTGGGGCTGTATATGTAGCTGGCAATTGAAATGCCATTTTTGCAAAAATGAAGGTGCAGCTGTTGGGACTAGACAATAGGGACCTTTCGCACAAGAATTTGACACAATATTGACGCTATTTTGGCGTGCATAGCCACAATCTATTCCTAATTGAGGAGCCAGCTCCGAGTAGCGTCAACCTCAATATTAACGAGTTTAATATGGGGTTTAACGGCCGATTGTAGTTAGATCTTAATGAGTAAGACTCTTAATTTGATATTGTTGACTTTGAAGCCTTTAAAGCTTTTTAAGTTCTTATACCCTAATGATTACCACCTGCTTGTATACGCGCCTTGCCCTTATCCAAAGCCTTATATAATCGCGCGCACGAATTCCTTACCCTTAAATTATATCTATGAAGCCATTTAAGCCCAAATTACGATTGCGCCGCACCAAAATCCTATTATACCCCTAGGAGGAGCGAAATTAGAGGTTAACGATAAGGAAGAAAAGGAGGTAGTAAGCGTCGTGATATATCCGCCTTAGCATAATATTCGGAGGCTCCTTCCGCCGTAAAGATATTCGTTGGCTCTATAACTAATGGCTCTAGTAATATAATAGAGGCTTCGCGGAAGTCGGAAGGCTTCATATTAGGTAATTAAAAAAAGGTAGAGCTAAAGGACAGGTTGTTATAATCGCATTAAGTAGTAACTTGGAAGGAGGTAATCACAAATATATAAGTTAAATACACCTTATATTTTATTCCTTATTAAGATACCTTCTTCTTAGATTCCTTACGAGCCTCTTATATACCCTAATTGGCAACTTCCTACTTAGTTATTTACTTTAATTGATATAATCCTTATATATAACCCAGATTCTAAAGCTCCTTGGTTACCTATAGAAGTCGCGACTTCTCTACTAATTGATAAGCTAACGCCTGTGCCTATGCCTGTACGCGTGCCTGCGCCTACCCCCGCAGGCTTCTTTATTGATCTTACTAAGAAAGACTCCTTAATTGGCAGCCTATACAGTGAATATCGGTCGCCTACGCCAGAGACTTTAAGAGAGAGCTTATTTGGTGACGGCGCCGTTAAGCATATTAATTTAAGCACTAAGGAGAAAGAGATCGCGATTTCCTTAGGCGATTGCTCTACACTAAAGTCTTCCTTACTAGCTTCTCCCTCTACTAAACGGGTATATATTAACCTTATAATTAAAGACTTAGAACCTACCACTTATTTTTAACACCTCTTCTTTAAGGTCGGTAGACAGGTGTTTAATTAGGTCTTACGATAGATAAATTATAATATTCTCTTCCGTATTAATAGGATCTTATAAGTTAACTTCCTTACTTAGTTCCCTTCCTTCCCCTTTATCTTTTGTAGAAGTAGTAGCAAACTAAAGAGTATGCCTCCTTAAAGTTATCTAAGCTTAAAAAACAACTCTAAGTTAGTATATACTGAGTTAGAAGGTTCTAACTATAAGGTAGGGGAGGATAATTATAAGGAGGATCCTGACTTTATATTTACCGGATCTATTAATCTTTCCTTTAAGCCACTAGTTACCTAATTCTCCCCTAGATTACCCCTACGACTTACTCCTTTTATAGATACCGTTCTTAATATATCTATAAGCTATATAACCTTTACTAAAACTCCTACTTTATCTGCAATTAAGCGACACCTCTTAGCAGAGTTCTCCTTACTACCCCCTAAGAGAGTAAATTACTTGATATTATAAGCGATACTATGGCAGACCCTATAGTTATTAATGTAAAAGCATATAACGTATGTGATGGGGTTATGAAGGTGACCCTAGTTATGACCGATTTGAAAATCAAAATTTACCAAAATGCTGATTTGGTGGTAAATAATTAGTAAAAGCTATTATAAATTATCGCATCATCCTTCCTGCAAATCCTTTGGTAAGCAGCTTCTTCTACTGCCTTCTTATCGGTCTCCTAAAGTTGCATAATAAAAGCTGTAGCTGTAGCTGTAGCAGCGGCTGCGGAGGACTCTTCCGCCCGCTTTTGGAGCGGTTAATTGTTTCCATGCCTTAATATACGCTAGGTAGACTCTAGGATACGTTACGTGGGCCGCAAAATACGCACCTGTGCTTGCGCGTACG
>Ga0307515_10002572_pt1 | contig 39176 bp, 41 predicted proteins | sample 17_EM_MG_FD_194513 | JGI IMG/M metagenome (GOLD analysis project Ga0307515, IMG submission 194513) | Populus trichocarpa ectomycorrhiza microbial communities from riparian zone in the Pacific Northwest, United States - 17_EM | ecosystem: Host-associated > Plants > Roots > Unclassified | place... | reverse complement strand
CATGCATATGCGGCACCTTCCCTCTTGTGGGAGACACTTTCCTTTGCACGGTAAAGTCGCACGAATTCCCGATTAAAGCTCCCGATGGCTGTATATTCGAACTCATTTCCAGGAATGTCCCAAAACCCTGTGTTGCGAGCGATTGCGTGCCATCGCACGGGATTTCGGCGAATCAATTGAGCGCAACCTCGATAAGTCTGCAGTATTTCACAGAGGGGGCGAAGAAAAAGGTATCTTGTGCCATTTTCTTGACGCACATCCCTACGTATTTGTCACCTGCTTTCAGTGCTCGATCATAAGTTGTTCCATCCGATACGTCTATCTATGCGGAGAAATGCACTTGCAATTGATTGCCGAGTCCGTGGTGGGGGGACCATGTGCGGTAGCGGGGCAATTCAGGCCCCCACTAGTCAAGTATCTTTTAGTGGTTCACACAGCAAAGAGATACCTCGAAAATGCACTTCTATGTTGTGCTACTCTAGAACCCCAGTACCGCCGAGTACATATGTGTGTGCACAATTCCCATCTGCATTTGCATCGCGCCCATCCGTTTTGCATCGCGCCCATCCATTTCGCACCGCGCAAATCCAACTACAATGCCGAATTCCCAGCAGATGCGGTTCGCATCCCTACTACAAGGACTTCTACAAAGCTTCCATCTCACAAAAAACCCCCATCTTACCTTCCCCTTAGTCTTACAGCGCAATTTTATCCTTGCCTTTCCAACCTTTGATTATTCTGCCGATCAATTATTCCACCCAATACTCATATTTCCGAATTCAAGGCTCCGTATACTAAATGGCTAACGGTCAGGTAACAATAGCATGCTTTTGCTCATGTTTACCTGCCTGGGTTAAATTTCGGGCCTTGTTATGTAGACTTTGCTGATATGGTATTCTTCTAGAGGCTCGCTGGTCTGTCGAAGTTACTCCCTTCCGAACTTTACAGTTCTGTTGTCGATCACCAGTTTCCGACACAACCAGCCATCGATGATGCCTTCCAACAGGTCCTCGCCGTCGTTCGATACTGTCTGCTGTTGGATCACCTCATGCATTCGTACAAAAAGCATTGCATTCAGCAATTTTTCGATGTCTCCATATCAACGCAAGCCAAATTATTGGTAAAGAATATACTGGCTGGGGGTGGCGCAGACACCTGGGATAGTCTTCACCGAAGTGTACGGGTATAAGATACAAGAAGTCTCTACAAGTTTGGTGCTAACGTTTGGTTTGCTGCTTCTTAGATCAGCGCTTTGGGGTCACATAAGGACTACAGCTCCCAGAGCAATTCGAATCGCACAAATCGCACTCTCAGACAAAGAATGATCGATGAATTGAACGCGATACCTGCCGAGGACCAGGCCGAAAGGATTCGTATGTGGGTGGATTACGGTACTTATGGCGTAAGTATGAATGATTTGCATTTGTATAGTTTGTTGTTGTCTGGCTAAACACGAGTGATAGTTCGCAAGACAGGATCACTTACTCGGAGATGTCAGCCCATGGGCACTCATAAAATACTCTGTGGGAAACAATCGCACCCAACAAAACAAAGACGTTTCCCGGTTACTGGAGTCTATTGATTTGCTATTTATCACGGAACCACTCACGGGAATACGAACCCACGTAAATTCTGAGACTAGTTCACGAAGTGGCAGCAGCCAAGCTACAACCCCTAGCCCAGATCGCAAAAGGCCCTCCAGTGCGGATCCAGGTGGATCGAAGAGGCGCAAAGGCCCGAATAAAAACCAGGAACGACCTGGGGACGAGGATAAAGCTTCAAATAAGCCCGATTCATCTCGTCGAAAACTTGTTTGCCGTATACCTGATAACTTATGCAAGGACCGACGCTTCCATACCTTGGATGAATTGCTGTAAGTTCCAACAACCATTTGTTATACCGGACCATCTATCTGAGAACAACTTTAGGCAACATCTTGCTGGGAGCCATATGGACCAGTGCTGTCCCGTGTGCGAAGGAAAGATATCATTCAGAGAAGATCGATGGGTACTGAGTGGCGGCTATGATATTCGTGTGGAATCAGATATTAGTATTTTCTTTGCCAACAACGCGAACATGAAGTATGCTCCTGTGTATACAGTATCGACGACTAGACTGACGTCAATTCTCTAGACACCATATCATTAGGGTCCACCTAAAACCGTTTCGATGCCCAGAGTGCTCCTATGGATCCAATAAAAACGGCCTGGAAAAACACCTTCGGTCTCAGCATCGGTTGCTCAAGCACCAAGAAGCCTACCTTCAAGGATCCTCCAATATGAATCACGCCGAGCTCAGCAGTGTACTTCGGAAATTCGAAGGGGCGCATACAAAGGATGAGATGAAGTTATTCCTGGACGAGAGTAATATTATTGAAAGTAAGTGGTATTTCCTTGTCGGGTACACATTTTGTTTTGGGAGCTGAGACTGTAAAGAATTGAAATCGAGTTCTCAACCGCAACCGGTAATCCAAAACCAACAATCAGGGATCCCGAATGACATTGCTGCTTCCTCGCACCAAGCACCTGGCAATCCTCACAAGGACCCACCGGTACGCGACCAGGAGCGGTCCCAGTCCCTGGATCCGGACCTCCTGGGTTTATATACGCAGGGCTCGGACTGGCCTATGAGTCTGGAGGGGCCGCATCCGCCGGACCATCCACCGCACTTCTCTCAACATGCCGTCTCCTACAACTCTATGGGCCTTGACCCTGTCCAGCATGGCTCACCCAGAAACGCAGATATCATTGAAGATCTCACCAGAGCTGCACAATGCTCCTCGCCTACTTACGCCAAAGGCACATTGAATTTCCCCTGCTTGGAACCGGTGAACCTTAGTTTTCCTCAGCCGAATTTCCAGACAGACAAAGCCAATACAGCGGATTTCCAGCAGACCCTGAACCCAGAGAACGCTCGAAGTTCCATAGACCTGATGACGACTGTTCCGAGCAGTCAAACCAAGCCTCACCAGAGCGTCATACAGCAAAGCTGCTCGCCCGCAACAGAGAGGTCGACATCCCGGCCAAGTACCGACGCCGGCGGAACGAATGGTGCTATAGCTCAGGACAAAGCCAGTATTCCATCGATCGCACTAATACCGCCGAAAGTAAGGGACGAGCAGACGAATATCTCATCATCCCTTCCAGAGCTAAAAACAGTCGAGACTATCAGGCGCTGTAGTGGGCTCACCGACGAGGAAGTTGATGAGCTGGGCGGCTGGGCAGTTACGAAAGAATTGCCAGAGTTTGTGCGGATGTGGGAGAAATATTCTGTGGCTGTCAAAAGGATGCGTGATAGAGCGAAGAAGAGCATGGCTAGGGTCCTGAATTCTAAGGAATTATGTCCACTAGGCAGGACTATTTTCAACTATCAAAGTTTGAACGGCAACGGCTTAGCTCAGAATTTTGCTGCTGGAGTTGCATTACCTCCTGATCAAGTCGCTTCTACACCGATCACACACGAGACGCAGAAGAGCGTGCGGCCAATCAAGATCCCGTCTCTACCCAAGTCAAAATCTCTCGAAATGATCATCTACTACAGTGGACTCACCAACGAGGAAGTCGATGAGCTGGGCTGGGCTGTCTTGGGGGAGTTGGCGGTTTTTGTGCGGCTGTGTGAAAAGATCTCTGCAGCGGTCGAAAGAATGGGTGTTAGGGCAAAGGACAACATGGCCAAAATCTTAGATTCCGAGGAAACACGCCCTCTCAGCATCGCTATCTACAATTATCAAGATTTGAATGGCGTTGGCCTTGCTCAGAACTTTGGTGCTATCGCTCCTACCCCGATGAACGACCAACTGACGGTATCTGGTATGTTTTCTGCTGCTTACTGTGAGGATATGCATGCTTACGGAAACCCATAGGTTCTATCCCTACTTCCGACAGCGGATATCAAGGATAGTAAGCATTTTTGCACTTTGATGATTGTAATGTGGTCTGCTTAGAACAAATTGGGGTCTGACAGGGAGCGGAGGTTGTGGTAGTGCGTTTGCGTAGGATTGATTGCTTCGGGATTGATACCATTACTTAATTGTATATTGCAGCGGCCGGTTGCTTATACTGGTTGAATGTATGATATGGTCGCAACGATCACATGGACTTCTCATGTCAGTACAAATATATAAATATAATATACCCAGGAATTTTTTAACTGAACCACCCACCCATCCCAACTCCATGAATATTACTCCGGTTAAATACTTGTTTGACTTCAAATGATCTACTCGATACGCTAAAAATGGTCATCTTACAGATTATGAATCTGTTAAGCCATTCTTGAGTGGCTGTCAATAAGTTCACTATAGACTGCACATCGCGCCGGGTCCACGGTAAGCTTGCTATGAGCTGCACCTGTGCGCGTGTGGGCGTAGCGCAGCCTATTGTTGATTTGCACTTTTGCCGATCAATTTTTGGTTATTGCTCAAACTCGTTTGCTGTAGCATGTAATAGAGATATGAAGGTTCTGTTGCTCCAGGATGCCGTATGTCTAAAGCTATACTATATGAGTATATATGTAGACAGTAACATTGGCAAAAATTTTAAGTTTTGTGTGTTGTCACACAAAATCACTCGAAGATATTGAGCCTCACTGTTGCATGTATACCTGCATCGTGAGTCTCAGCTCCGTTTGATGGTTTGTATGAAGATGGCGGTGTGTATGAGGATATACATGGCTTGCATCAGGATCAGGACGATGCGTCTCATGTCAGATAGTGCATACGCGGACGCATACGGGAGACTGTACATATACGGGCTTTATGCCCTCGAGATAGATAAGTCAATCAACAAGTCTTTCTAGCATCCAAAGTAACACTCATTATCTTTGGCAATTGCCCAATACAGGCGGCCGTAGTCCTGCGCTATCTATATTAAAAGTAGATATCCTCTTTAACTTCCTCAACCGTAGATCTCCTCATGACAAGCTTCAATTTAGCTAAGGGACAGCCGAACAGCCGTCTCGTACGCTGCATAGAGATATGATGAAGGTAGCTACGTTGTCCAATGAGACAGTTTTATCTGTCTCATTCGAGTAGTTGAAAGGGAATGGGGCTTAAGACTAAGTGGGGTAAATGCAAGGTCCTGTGCTTTCATTCCAAGAATATTCGACAAACTGCCAGCGAGGGCAGGGTGCTTATTTGAGGGTGGTCCAACTTCAACCAAAAAACTATCTTCTTTCTTCCTTCAGCACCAAAAACGGTATAAAAAGGGCCAAATAACACACCAATGCACCTTTCAATTCAAGTCACAGCCACCCCTTGCTCGAGACGGCTTTCTCTTTGTCGTCTTCAGTTCTTGCGACTCCCGTCGGAACTCCAAAGTTTTCGGCGTCACAAATTCTCACGACTCCCACTGAGAACTTAAATCTGTCGGCGTCTTCAGCTCTCGCGACTCCCATTGGATTTTTAGACTCTTCAGCGCCTCATAACCTCACAATTCCTGTCGGAAATCTAAACACTTCGGCGTCTCATTTTAACGGCTCCCTTCGGAGTTTCAACTTCTTTGGCGTCTTCGGTTCTTACAACTCCTGTCAGTATTCTAAACTCCGCAGCGTTTCTAGTTCTCGCGGTTCTTGTTGGATTGTACCTCTGGCGTCTTAAATCTTCTCGATTCTCGTCGAGATTGCAAACTCTTTGCTCGTTGTTCCCACTCCTGGGTGCGTTCTAATCTTACTTCCCTTTCTCCAGCAGAATTCACCCTCTAATATACAAGCAGATATACCGAATGTGAGACTTCAGCAGCCTCACCTCCCTTCGACGAGATTAATCACATGATCTCTAATCTCAAATTAAGTCGCCACTGTCAACATGCCAACAGAATACCAGAGGATCTTAGTGCACCAAGCACGCACACTAGAAAGGCGGAGATCTTGCGGTTTATGGAGGCCTCTGGTATTGGGTCAGTGCAAAGATCTTGCGTGGGCTGCTGGGTATGATACCCCTTTCCTACCCAGCAAAAAACGTATTAATGAGCTTAAGAATGTGGGAACAGACAGAACAAGAGCAAGTGCGGGGGTAAGATCTCAAGAGCTAGAGGTAACTGGCATTTCAAAGGTCGCAAGTTGAAGGCGGTCCTGTATTAGTTCGTTCTGCTTTTCGAGGACAGATGATGCATCAGCCTTATCGCAACCTGGTGTATGGTGGTTGAAAGGTGGCATTTCATTGTGGTTCCTCTATCCGATGTAACTATCCTTTGGCTACCGAGATGTTACATTGTCTCGGGGAGCTCAAATAATAATAATGTTGGGATACTTTCCCACTCGGCTTGCTTGGTGAAGATGCAACACTACAGAAAGAGATGAGAGGTCTACTTTAGCGGGGGTCCTCCGTGTCAGGTGAGGCTCATGTGAGGCCGGTAGACGTCTATTAACCTCACATGAGGGTGACTGAAATATCATGTTGATGTGAGGATATTTGTTGGCTCATGGTAACCTCTCAAACTTATGACTATCCTGCCACTGTCACTCACACAAATCATTCAGGCAGATTTGACACCATTGCAGTGGACTGCAATGGTCACAGTTGAGACACACTATCCTCAGTTGAAATTCTCATGCCATAGTAACTAGTCAGGTAGGAAATTTAAGTATTCTCACAATCAGCATATTGAAGATTCTTGTGCAATGCTGCAAAAACTAAAAACTCTTTACCTTCACAGCCAAATAAAACATTACATAGCAGGTATTCTGTGATGGAGATGTTACTTCTTGGAGTTACTTTTAGCTCTACAATTATTTCCCACTGCACCCGTGATTTTGGACGTGCAGATGTGCGTGGGGTGGTAGCAGTGGTAGCAGAATGCTGGTGATGATGGTGAAAGTGCACGTGGTGATGGTGATGGTGATGATGGTATTCATGGACCTATGGGCCACGGCGAAGGTGTGTGCTGTTCCAAAGAGCTAGAAGCTGTGCCCCACGACCCCACCTAGCACTTGAAGCGCGGCTGTGAGGGCGGCTACTGAAATCCTGTCAGGATTCTGATGTGAGCCTGGCAGGCATGACAAACCTCCAGGAGTGCCATGGTTGCAGCTGGCTGCAACCGCTGCAAATTTATCTGGTATCAACTGTGCCAGTACTGTCATGAGTATGCAAAATCAAATCAAGGTGATTGCAAGATCAACCTCATATGCGCCTCATGAGCCTCACCTGAAACGGAGGACCCCCGCTAAAGTAGTTTGTAGTCTGGCGACGCGTTATCTCGCTAGCTTACGAGGTCACGTGAGAGCCACAAGCAACTAGTTTCGAGTGACTAACTGTGACACAATGGTGTAGACGTAATTTGTCGTTAAGTCATCCCGTGGGTAGTCATCTAGCATTTGTACAGATAACAAATTAACTCATTGAATTCATTTGAAAAGATTAATCAAGGATGCAGCATTATCACATCATTAATCTTACGCTATGCAAGAATGTTGCCATCAACTTCCCATCCCACGTCCCGCTGCTCCATTGCCAACCGAAACTACCTACATACCTGAACCTGATTCTCACTCTCCCTCATTAGTGCTAGGGCTACACCACACCTCTATCTTTTTTACGCAATCTGTCATCTCCTGTGGTTTCCAATCTACTATCTGTTGCTTAAACAACCCTGGCGATACCACAAACTCCACTTGACCTGGGTTTTCAAGTTCCGGTTGGGTCTTCATTTTCTGCTCATCAAATCTCGATCCCTCTGCAAAGTCGCTTTTCACGCTAAAGAAGTCCTTTTGTGAGTGGATGATTGATGCCTCTTCCAGAGCAATTTGGAAAATCTGGTCGAGATCTTGACCCCCTTTGAGGGGACCCCCCCTTAGCGATTCCTGGGGCAGCTGTTCTAGTGTTGCCCATAGTTGGGAGATTTTATTCTCCAGGCTTCTTCGAAGACCAGCCAGGTCGGGTTTCATTCGCAACTGGAATAACAGTACTCTCAACCTGTTGAAGTCACGCGAGTCGGTAATAGATTCCGGCATGTCACCATGAACTACATCCAAATAGTTAGCTAGTCCTCAATTATACATCTAGGGGTGTTACTTAATGGTGTCTCAAGAATGACTTTGCATAGATCCAGCGTTGCGAGTTGTGTTTTTTGAGCGTTCTCGAAGATCCATTTCTCCAACGCAACCCACACTAACCCGCTGACAAAAGAGCGCCTTGCAGACTTATCCCTAAGAATCCCCTTTAAACTGGGTTCGCTACAGCATACCAATATCCCTCCAATCTGAAGGTTCTTGATCGCAGATACCAGTTGCTGATGGTCATACTTCTGATTTGAACAGAAAGACCCGGAAAACCCGCGGACACGGTTGCGCAACCTGATGAGTTTGTCCTCAATTTCCCGATCATCCTGAAAAGGAACGCTCGAAGTAGTCAATGGGCTACTGGGACGCCTATTATTGCTGACGTCGGGGGTTGGAGGTGGCATTTCGGTTGGAGGTGGCGTTTCGGTTGGAGGTGGCGTTTCGGTTGGAGGAATTGGCTCCTGTTCTTCCTGGCGATCCAACTCGTCTGGGTATCTCTCACCTTTAGCTTCTTTGGGAGGTGTCGTGTGAATGTTACCCTGGCTGGAATCCCATACCTGGTCGCTTGCTTCTAGGATTTTTCCCTTGCGTTTATGGTGCTCGTTCGACCAGTGGCCCTTCAATTTCTAAAGCCCATATGCACTCAGAATCATTCGTTTGGTCTTGGATGTTCTTACCTTTCTGAATTTTCGAAGCTTGTCTTGTTTTTTTTCTTTCTTGGGCCCGGGCTCGGGTCCTGGGGTGTCCTGGACAAAAGGTTAGTTGTTTGCGCTCTTGAGGCGTACAACCTGATGATGGACCACTTTCAACGGGTAATTACTGACCATTTCGGAGTTACTCCAGCTACTGGATCGTGGCGACCTGTCATTCATTGAGCAAAAGAATAGAGTCGTTGTCTCTGGTATCGAGATAATGAATTGCCTGGAGTTCTGATAGTTGGAGAATAATAGGCAGCAGGATTAAATTTCGTAGAACAGTGTCGCACCTTGGTGATATACAGCCCAACGCCTCTTGTATAAGGATTGAGGCTAGGGACCGAATGAGCTTGGCTCTGTGTTGGCTGTCTGATCCTCTCAGACGATTGGCCCATGAATTCTTTAGGGGTAGTTGTATAATTCTCATTTGTAGAGAAACCTATGACCCACGTGGGTTGCAGGAAAGAACACATACTTCTTGGCTTAGCCATTGTAGCCAATTATAGGTTGTTAAACTCATTGCATATTGCATGACAGGGTTGTTCATTGCTTATCGTAGAGGTTTATGATCGTGTGATTCGAGAAATTTTTTCAGCCCTTGATGAATATGACGCTTGTTTTCCGCCAAATACCCCATGGCACGACCCCATACCCCTCTCACGACCCATACCCCTCTCACGACCCCACACCCCTCTCACGGCCCCGTCCAACTATTTTGTGGACTATCCTACAAACTTATGGATAAAGTCTTATTTTAATAGTGGTAACTGGGTGAATTTTAAAATTCGGGCTTTGTCCACGGACACGGGGTATTTTGGTGGAAATATGCTGCCATAGATGCTTTTTCTAATCTGTAGGCCTACATAAGTTTACACCTATAAAGTACACCAATATCACAATTTCCAACACAATTTCCAGCACAATCGACACATTTACAGTACAATCGCCAATATGCTACTTAAAACATATGAAATCGAATAGATCAGGAATTCAAGCAATCACGCCTATATGAAAGAAGAGATTTCCAAGACCAACAAGGCAGGACAATATCCCAAGGAAACCCTTCAGAAATCCTGTTCCGCGCTTGGTCTCCTCCTCTTTTTTCTCCCTGGCTTCCAAGCCCACTTTGCGCCGGAAAACAGCCTCGTTACCGCTTGGTGTTGTCGTGGATTGGCTACTGATGTAGGCGCCAGCTTTAGTATCTCCTAAGGACATATCCTCGTCGAGTAGCTCTTCGTGGATCTGTAGCACCATCTCTCGTTTACCCAATAGCTGGCCGATAATATATCGTGCAGAAGCCTCTGTCCCATCAAATCCATGCACAGCCGCCCCTTTTCCGATCAGAGGTGCCCAGAAGCCGCGGCAGAGTTCTTCTTTTCGCTTTTGTCCGGCGAATCTATCGATGTTGTGCCACATATTTGTCACAAGTGCAACATTGGAGAGAGCATTGTGTCCGCAAATCAGCTCCAGAATCTTCAATGACTTGACATCAGATTGCTGGAATCGCTGGTCCGTGATCCGATGAACGTAAATAATCCCCTTCAACTTCACCCCCCACTGGTGTTGTGCTGCTAAGCATTGTGATATCTCTAGGAGAATCTCCTCGTCGGAGCGATGGGGATCATCGAAACCTGGCGTGTCGACAATAGCGGTGTTGCATCCTCCAAACTTTGCGCATATAATCCGGCAATTCTGGGTACCTAGATATGCCTACTGATTTAGTATATTTAGAGCGAACTAGTGCCACGAAGTTACGCACAAGGTTCCAATGTCTGTCCGACTTCAACTTCCTCGCGACCGAGTAACGTATTCACAAGATGGCTCTTGCCAGCACCAGTGACCCCCATTACCAAAATCATACTCGGAGGCGCGGTAAGCTCCAAGCTGTGTATCGGTGGGTCTCGTTCAAGACAATCAGCTCTTACTAGGCGAGTTTGCCGGACTGCTTTTGTTGCTGGTTGAGTCAGTGAACCGTTAACTATGTATTAATTTCCGTCAGTGATGGAAGCTTACTGGCCATTCTTGAGACTGAGTGAGTTAATGGATGCCGTGCTTGTGCTAGCAGAGCAATTTGAAGAACTGGCGAGTATATGTCAACGAGACTGATGACTAAAAGGAGTTGGTACTGACTGGGATTCCTGACAAGTTAAACAGATGTATAGATATAAATTCAAGTTTCAATTTATGTTGCTATTCTAACTAACTGATTGTTAATACTCTCCTTGCTGTACGCGTCGTTGGATGTGTAACGACAGGCTTGAGATATGTCTGGTGACTGGTTTTTTTGTAGCCTGAATGATTCCGATTCGTGAAAAAACTTTACTACGTATCTGACTAGTTTGAATGGGACCTTTGACCAGACAGTACGTAGATACAGCCTTGATGAGTTGCAGCTGTAAAGTTCAAAGCCAAAGAAGCAAATAATTCGATTGTGTCCTTGAGGAATATTATCTGCAGTCCTAATCCCCCATTAAGCTCAAACGGAACTGTCATTGGAATGAACTTACTGCTCTGAAATCGTTGTGCATTTAGGCTTGGTCGTACCTTCTAGTCTGGTTCAACTTGCTTCAGTAGTACGTACAGATTGCATACTGGTATTCGATGTTAGCAACAATTTCTGTTCACCTTGATGCTCTGATGTCAGAGGGCATTCCAGCAAGGCTGTGGGGTCGAGCAAATGAGAGCACGTATTTTATCTCCTGCGCAACCTGCGCGTACTCAAAAGCAACGAGTTGAACCACATGAAACGGTATGACCACCGCAGCTTGCATGCATAACATAAAGGTATCGAGATTTAGCAGGCTATGCCCCTCAATACGGGTGTTCTTTGATTGGTGCTCTTCAACATCCATGATAAGAACCTTCTAGATCTGGAGCTCAGCGCTGAATTGTCTCTGATGTGCGCAGTTGCAGAGCCCACCCCGTGCCACCACCGTTCGGTTACATAGCGAGCACTCCACTCCTGGAGCTCTCAGTGTTCGAGAAGTAGAGTGAGTGCACATTCAAACACCCAATCGACAGTCTCAGAGCTTGTGCATACAAACTATGTCCTCAAAAGTTGCAATTTCCCAGTTCTTTTGGCACAACTATAACCAAACTGATTATACTGCTTTCAGAAAATTATTTGAATCGGAGCTACAAGAGCCAACTTCTCTGCAACCTTAAACCCTGTAGTCCACTTACATACTGAGAACTCAACATGGCAACTACAAAGCAAGATTTGATCATTGGTGTGGACTTCGGAACTACGTATATCCTGGCCGCTTTCTTCTCCCATGGCCGACGTCTGACAGCGTTCTAGGTATTCCGGCGTCGTATGGACGTACGAAGGTCGGGTGCCCCGCGTAATTGATGACTGGCCGAAAAGTCGTCTGCACAAGTCAAGCAAAGTCCCCACACTCATAACATATGATGAGCGTGGATCTGTATCGGCTTGGGGATTCAGCGCTGAAAGCACTCCCGCTCCTCTCACCGGATTCAAACTGCTTCTGGAGAATTGGACTGAGCACAAATTCTACCTTGCGTATCGAGAAAGCAAGTTCGTCAGGGACTTTAAAGAGAATTGCCCAGCGGGTAAAACCGAGGATATTGTTGCATCCGATTACTTACATTGCTTATGGGATTATACCATCACCGACATTAAACGAGATCGAGGCCAGGATTTCATGGACCAATTTTCTCTTCGTGTCACTCTAGGGGTTCCTGCAATGTGGTCGCCGACAGCCAAGGAAAGAATGCGTGGGATCGCAATCAAGGCTGGTCTTCCAAGTGATGTTACACTTGTCTCCGAGCCGGAAGCCGCTGTACTAGCGGTGATGGAGGCATATGATGGGACACTCGAGGTAAGAGATTTATGATGTAGAAGCTGTTATAGTTTTGGATCTGATATGAATGACAGAAGGATAACGTAGTGATTGTTTGTGATGCCGGTGGAGGTACTGTTGTAAGTATTATGGATCTTTCATCGAATCCAAGTATATATCAGCAGTAATATTAGTGCATTCTAGATTTAAACCATAGTGAGTGTATGTTAATATATATTCGAAAAATAGGATCTCATCAGCTACAAGGTTGACGATGTTAGTCCGTTACAGCTGAGCGAATTCATCCAGGGGGATGGTAAATATATCGTAGTCCAGAGGAAAACCAGTTAGAATTTGCTAATTTTGCATAGGGGATGTGTGTGGGTCTATGCACCTAAATATTGCATTCGAGAATCATATCGCTTTTTTAGTCGGAGAAGAGTATGATTCGATTAGACCATCGAGCAAACGGAAGATGTTGGACGAGTTTGAAAAGGGAATCAAACCCAACTTCACCTTAGAAGACTCAGGACCCTTTAATGTCGACCTCATTGGAGCGTCAAATAACGAAGACGGAACAATTAGAGACAGTACTATTACCATTCACAAGCCAGTTAACCCTTCATCTAGCCAAGCGAGAATTCGAAGCTAATATTTCATAGCCAAGAAATGCAACAGCTATTCAAGGAAGTTGGAGATAGTATCGAATTCCTGGTCCAAAAGCAAGTGACTGGAGTTCTAGAAAAAAAGCATGACGCCCAAATCCGCGTAAGTGATCCTAAATTTCTCGGCGAAAGATCTAGTCAAGAACATTAACATGATGCACAGGTGATTTTGGTCGGTGGGTTTGGCGACAGCGCATATCTCTATGAATTGCTCAATACCAAAGAACAAAGCAACGTCACAGTTCTTCAGCTCAAGCACCTAGGGTAAGTTCGCCTCAGGCCATGTGTTCCACTTGCTGACTTTATTTCAATACTAGTTGGAGAGCTATTGGACTCGGTACTGCATTATGGGGGTTGGAGCAATCTCGTGGAGCCAACGCCATTAGTGAAGGACGGACCCTCCACCAGAGACGACCTGAGGGCACTATTCAGTCCAGGGTTTCCCGACACAGCTACGGAGTTATGCACCGAGAATCTGGTACTGTCACAGCCAGCGGCAATATACAGGACTCTGGTTCGGATTTAAGTTCAACATCAAGCTCGGATGGCATGGATATAATATGGATCATTAAGGAGGTCAGTTATTACCTGTCATTGGAAGTAATGCATAATTGACCTTTGTAAGGGTGAACCGATAAGAACCCCACACAACTGGAGCCATACTTTTGACCGCAAAGTGAAGACCATGTTGTTTAAGCGGGGTGGGTTTAACGACCATATTGTTTATCAGTCAACTAAGTGGAAGAAAGGTAGGCATACAACTCTTACAAGCTTGCGAAAAGCTAATTATTTGGTTGCAAATGTAAAGGTAGAATTACAATTTTGAAGACCATGCATTGGCACTTGCTTTCCAGGAGAGAAACATTACTCCCAGCAAACTGGGCTGCCAAAGATGTTCCATTCCGGTACACATTGCAAATTGAACTTACAGAAGATTCGTTGATTTGCCGACCCGAGCTTGAAGGTAGGAATAAGGAATCAATTGGATATACGATGAAATATCCAGAGGATTGAGAGCCGTTATATCCTGGAAGACAGGAAGTTAGGTAGGGTTTACTAGCCTCACGGAAACGGATCATGTACTAGCTATATATGATTGGATGGATTCATTGAATTTACACTCTTCATAGTTACACGCAGTGATAAAGTTGTACTCGATACAGGCGGGCGCGGGTTAACGTTTAGCAACTGGCGGCAGCATATAGAGCACCAGCGGGCGGCTTTGTATAGTAGCATGTGCAAGCATTACTTGTTTGTAACCGGCCAATGTCACTTATCCTAAGCTCATCCTCCAAAGTCACCATTTAGTACTTGTTTCAACACAAAACCAAGCATCCTTGGACGACCATTCCCTCATTTCTTGTTACAATCGGCTGCCACGTTGATGCAACGAACGGTTTCTTCGAGTGATATATCATGATGTTCAGTCGGACCGAATTTTGGCTAGTCCAGGAGCTGCATTGTCATTTTCTCGTCAAACCAGTCTTTCAGAAAAGATGAGTGGGAAGTCCACAGAACACTTGCTTCTCAAATGGCTACTGCGGCTATTTATCGTGATGTACACCAATAGGTTGGCGTGTGAGGCTTGCATACTCCGCCACAACCACAAGTTGAGTTATATGAGACATCTTCAATTCAGGCGGGCTGTACAGCAGCACTGCCGCACTCTGTTGATCTTTGCAAGACTATATGATGGCCTCTTTCCTTACAGAGATGGAACCGAGCTCTCTAGCTCTTCAACTAACTACGCAACTCCATCTAACATGTCTCAAGCATTGGCGACAGTTAACGCTCCTACAGCACCCACTCGTTCCCTGATAGCTCCACCACCAAGCTTTTCTCCCGTGGATGGCCCCGTAAAGCTAGTCTCACCTCGTAAGCAGTACCAACGCATCCGCACCTTCCGCCTAAAGACGCGAACATCCCGCAGCAAGAAACGCAATCCCGTGGTTCCAACCACAAAAGCTCGGCGAACCCTTCACCGCCTAACCTCGCACGGCATCCTACTGGGCCTTGCCGGTATCGTCATCGGGTCCATTTTCACGTACTATGGCAACACTCTCTCACTGAAGGAGAATGTTATGAGTCGGGAATCGCCTGAGCTTGTAAAGTGGACGGTAGAGAAGGATTTCTGCGAGGTGTGCGAGGCTGCGAAGGTATAATCTCCGCTTGTCCCAAACCGTGTTCGGTGGGCTGATAATGTCAGTGCGAACCTTCATACATCCCCGCGTGCAACGATATATTCGGAGCGCCATTGAGTCCCTCTCCACACGTCTCGAGCAACCGCCGAACAGCCCAGAATACGCCAATGCTTGGACTCCATAACCGCCGTGCAGTACTGTCGATCTCGAACTCCGTCCATACTGACGACATTGGGGCCCAATCACTGCTCAAACTGGTGCCTCTCGTAAAAGCAGCAAGTATCGTTATTGCCTTTGGTATGCTTCGTATCTGTTGGAGAAGGTGGCATGTAATCTCCCGCAAGGCCGCGCAGAGAGGACGAAAGCTTCACCGACGCGCCCAGCTTGCCTTGGAGCTTTCCCTCCTTGGATCGCTACACACAACCGTAGCTCTGTTCCGCGTGGTTGCTGTGCTTTTCCATACCATTCCATTTTTGTTCGTGGGGATGCTGAAGCGTTGTGTCACCATATCGCTCCTCACCATACTTGCTATCCCCTTACTCTTTCTCTGTGGCTCTGTGTATTTTTCCTTTCTTGTACTGGAGGTTATTGCAGAGTGTTTTGTTGTGCGACCTATGATGTCCAAGGCGCAGGAGAAGGATGCAGTGGCGACAGCAAGGTTGACAATGTTATTCCGCGGGATTGTTATTGCCCTCAGAATGTGCTTTGCGCTCCCCTGGGCTTTGATGCAAGCACTGTTGGAGAAGGTGGAAGACAGGCTAATGAAAGACAGGGGGGTGGAAGATAGGAGGGTGGAAGACAGGATGGTGGAGAGACAGAGTGCAGTTTTTGCGAGGGAGTTTGTGGCTAAGGAACTGGCGGCATTGGTGAAGGCGTCAGGGAATACTTTTCGATACGGGGAGCCATTCTGCTGGGGTTTTTAGCGTTTAGGCGGGATGAACCACATGCGTTCGAGCGGCCTATTGCGTTAGAGGAGGTAGTATCTTTTATTGAAGAGAAGCGAATAGGAGAACTCTGATAATCTGTGAGAGCTACTTATGCAAACGGGCGTCTGTGACCGCTCTCTATGTGCCCTTGAAATCAAGTCCTAACCAAGCCCTAACAGATGAGAGAGGGACTACCACCAACATCTATGGAAATGTACGCCACCGCAAACTTCTTAAAATTCTAGTGTTCAGCCGACCGAGCCGGCAGCGGCACCGGTATGGAACTGATGTGTAGGTTAGGGTTGATTGTTCGAAAATGTCAGGTTCTGTACTGTCTAGTCCTTTACACCCGGCTCATTCTCCAAAGTTGTCATTTGGCGCTTTTTTGAATATAAACCCGTCACTTTTAGATAGGATGGTTTAATAGGCCGCTGCATTCATGCAAATCTGGCCCGTAGGAGAGGCGAATGGTTCCCTCGAGTGATGTATCACGGCACCCAGACACCTCACCAATCGCACCTCTAGTCGTGTAAGTTCTAGAGCCCACACACCCACTCTGGCCACAGCCACCTCGGGGGGATTCATATAGACTGATATTGTACAGCAACCAGCACAAGAACCAAAATGAAAACCAAAGAAACTCCAAACCCACTCGCCAGTAAACATACATTTGAATTCATCCCATCCCACTAAACCAACTTCCAAACAAAACCCTTCGTGCGACAAGCGAACTCTTAGCCCCTAAATTAGCGTCCCTCCACCTCAGACATAAAGTACAATCTTCCCACTCCCCGTCCCCCCCGCAATCCAGCTCCTACTCGGATGTGCTCTCGCCACTGCGGGCACAGCACTAACCTTATCCGGATCTGCCAACTGCGCCAACTGCTCTCCTCCATCTCCAAACACGTCGATTGCACGGTTCATATTGGCAATGACCAACTTCTGCACACCATCCTCCGGGTTCTCCTGCCACACCGCCCGCAGAATCGTAACCCACCTACCAGTCTGGTTGTTATGTTTGATAATATGTTCTGGCTCCAGCTTCCCCGCGCCCTTCCCCAGGAGCACGGTAGGATTATAGATCTTAACTGTATCGTCGTAGCTAGTTGTCGCCAGCTTCCCGGTGGAACTCCACATCGCTGCTGATACTGAGAGCCGGGAATCATGCGATCCCACTGGCTCCGCCATCTTCCGGAGATCCCAGATCTTGACTGTTCTATCGAGCGAGGCAGTGGCGATGAAATTGCGGTTGGAGGGGAGCACATGGCACCCTCCGATTTTCTTCTCCGAGCACGTCCATGTGACCGCCGCCTTTTTATCGCGGGTGTCGTAGCGGCCAATCTCGCCGTCGAGCGTTGAGTACAATAGTACACGGCTCTCGTCGTCAAGCGCGTTGACGCTCGAGATCGCGTCTTCTTCGGGGTGTACGAACAGCTCCACGCTTTTCCCCGAGTTTAGGTCCAAGCGACGGATTGTGGAGTCGTAGGAACCGGAGATGAGACTCTCTGGTGCTGCCGGGGGGATAAAAAACGCGCTGATTGTACGCGCGTGGAGCTTGTAGCTGGAGATATCTGGCGACTCGCTATCATCCGAGGCGTTGAGGATGCCGAGGTTACCGACCTTGTCGGAGGCAAAGATGAGTTTCTTTTCGGTGGTGGGGTGGAACTCGAGGTGATAGATTCTCTCCGGGGTGACTTTGAGCACTGTTTTATGTTAGCTGGGACTCCCCAGGGGGGAAGAGGGGTATACCGTTTGGCTCAAACCGTTCCCATAGCTTCAAACCCATCATCCGCTCCCGGACCTCGCGCAAGCTCTTGTCACCGGTGTTTTTTACATCCTCGTTGGTAAACGTGCGTTCGTACTTTCCCACACCATCCAGCAGGCCTTGTTTGATCTCAAAACTCAGATCCCCTGCAACCCTCGACCGCTTCGCTCGCTCTGCTTCCTCGAGCGCTCTGGATTCATCTTCGGCCTTCCGTTTTGCGATCGTTGAGTCTGCAGGGATACCGGCGAGACGAGAGGAGGTGCGGCGCGGAACGGGGGACTCGGCTTTGTGTTCCCTTTTAACGCGGGGAGTGGAGGATCTGCTGGAGGGTTTCGGGGAGGACTTTTTGACGCTGGCGGTGAGAGAGGCGCTGAGAGAGTCAAGCTGTAGCTGCTTTAGGAGCGCTTTATTTCGTGCAATGTTTTCTTGCCTTTGGCGTTCGTAATCACTTGAGTCTTCCATGTGAGTGCAGAGATGATTGTGATGGCGGTGAAGGAGGTATGTAGAAACAACGTAGTAGAGTAGTGAGACAAGGAACGCGATGGCGTTTCATTATTTCACTTTACGCGTTCGGAGTTGCCACCACCGCGAAAACCCTAACCGCTTGCCGACCACGAGCATCAACTTGAATTGAATCTGGCGATACATGTACATTCAGGCAAAGAAAATAGTACTACACAGCAAACTTTTGTACCCCAACGCCAACAAAAAAGCACCAAATATATGTACATAAAATACAGTCACTACCATTCTACGCCGCCTCAATCTGCATTCCTTCTACGCCATCCACTCCCTCTAGCTCTGCAACCCCACCCACAACCTGCTCCATCTCCCTCAACGTGTACTCAACCATAAAACTCTCCTCCACCAGCTCCTCCATCCTCTTGTAATGCCTCTCAGTATAGCTTCCCAACGCATCCCACACATCCCTCCCAACACCCCTCAGACCTACAAGCCTCTGCGCGCCATAACTCCTGAGTATCACAAACAACACCCTTTGCGCCACGACCGCAGTGCGCGCATTGGTATTCCAGTCACGAATCCTGCACAGCAACACGGCAAGCTGTGAATCTGACAACGAGGCGAGGACTTCATCCACCGCCAGGATTCCCGAGAGCGAGCCGGCCTCGGCAGGGGAGGAGGAAGTGACGGACTGCAGGAGGGAAAGAAGACGGTGGGGATGGTTTAGCGATAACGCAAGCGAGATGGCGGAACGATAGTCGTTGACTGCGATGTAGTTCTGCAGCTTCTGCTCTTCTTCGACGAGTGCTTGTTCTTTTGATGCCTCCTCGGCGATGGTGGCGCTGGTTACGTCCGCCCAGAAGGTTACTACACCTTCTGCATCAGCGGAGACGATGGTGCTGCCGGTGTCGGCTTCATCAGGACGGGTGGCAAGGGCCCATATCTAAGATGGTTAGCTATGCAACAATTGACGGTGTTAGAGAGTGGCTACCTTTTGGTCGTGGTTATCCAGAGTGGCAGAACATTCTCCACTCTTGACATCCCAAACTTTTACAAGGCCGTCGTTTCCACCACTGACTACCTGCAGTCCTCCAGAGATCCACAAAGCCCGCTGTATGGAATTCGTGTGGCCTTCAAACGTCTTGAGGCAGCTGAAATCCACTAAGCTCCAGAGTTTAACAGTTTTATCCGTCGAACCCGTAACCACCATCTTTCCACCCTTCATCCCCGCCTCTCCACCTACTGCAGACGCAGTGACCGTGGAGGGCGCAAACTTGACAGACCAAACAGCACGACGATGGCCACGGAGCACACCAACCGTCTCGCCTTCTTCCAGCGACCAGATCTTAACTGTTCTATCCTGCGAAGCAGATGCAAATAGAGTATCATCTGGAGAAACGTCGATGAAGTTGATATCTTTCTCATGTGCACGCTTCGTCCAGATTGCTCGAGGTTTCTTCCCTTGTGCTACCGACACATCCCACTTCTTAATCGTGCGGTCAGCACCGCCGGTAAGCATGAACTTCGGCGGCAACTTCTCCACTGCTGCCCTAGAACCCTCTTGGGGTTTCTGACGCGGCAGCGAGAGCGCAGCTACACTCTCTGCGTGACCAGTGAAGACCGCCGTGCATGTGAAGGAGTTATTTTCTGCGTCTATCTTCCATAGTCGCGCATCGTTGTCTTTACCGGCAGTGGCAAGCCAGTGACCGGACCAATCGCTGTCGAGGGTGAGCACAGTCTCTGTGTGACCACGGAGGATTGCAACATCATGGAAAGTGGAGGAGGAGACAAGGGTGACGTTTTCCGAGTTTGTGGCGATGGCGATCAGTGAGGAGTTAGGAGGGAGGATTTGAAGATCCAGGATCTGGTCGTAATTGGTGGTAATATGTTTCGTTGTCGGGAGAGATGTAGGTGCGGGCGAGGGTAGACGAAGGTTGTGTATTTGAATGGTATAATCGTGGTGGATTGACAGCAATGTCGGCAAATTCTTGTGGTATCTATAAGATTGTCAGTAAGTACTCTAGACCTAAGTATGGCCGCAACACAAACATTATCTGGGTAACACCCTTCTCCTCATCTTCCTCAGCCTTCATCTCTTTCGTGATCTCCTCACCCACGACCAAATCCCATATCCGTACTCTATCCTGTCTACCCGCCGCAAACACCAACCTATCCACCTGCCCACCATCCTCCCTCTCAAACGTCTCCGGCGCAATAAATCCCACTGCCTCCACCTCTTCCCCAGTATTCGTAATAACTGCGTTCCACGTCTTCGTATCAATAAGACACATGACCCCATCTCTCCCACCACTCAACAACCTCTTCCCATCCGGACTCCAATCCAACCCGCGGACAATACTCCCATGCTTTTGCAGCGTCACAACATTTGTAGTCGTCTCCAGATCCCAAACAAGGATATTTGTGTCCTCTCCACCAGTAGCCAACATAAACCTTCCCATAACATCCCTCTTCTTCCCCTTCTTCGCCTTTACCTCCATCTCCACCCTGGCCTCACCCTCTGCCATAAAAAACGAAAGCGCCGACACTAACCCGCTGTGTCCGCGGAGGTTGTGCGTCACAAACCCCTTGCGGATATCCCACACCTTCACTATTCCATCTGCGCCACCAGTTGCAACTAATGTCCCTGTCGGGTCCACCGCGGTAACAATCACTGGTGCCGTCTGCTTCACCTGTCGCTCGTGGACGGGGGTTACAGTGATCGGAAATGTGGAAAAGTCGGGCGACAGTGTGTATGTGTGCATCTGGTACGATTTCGAGATACAGACGATGAGGTGGGAGGCATCGGGGGTGAGGGCCAGCGTAGCGATCTCATCTTCGAGCTACAATCTATTAGCACACCCGGCTAGATAAGCGCAAAGTTGGACATACGTTGTTGATACGAGCAATCTCGGACCCGCTCTCAATGTCCATAATCACAGCTTCATCGTCGTTGGCTGTAACGAGAAGACGTCCAGTGCGGTCGAGAGCGACACAGCCGATACCGCCGCTGTAGTAGGGTTGGATAACTTTTAAAGGCTTAAATGTAGTCTTTAGTGCTTGAGGAGGCGCCATTTTCGATTATTGCGACAGGGTAGTGCCGCCGGATGGGTGCACAATTGCTGGAGTTTGAAAGTTGAGGTTGGACGCACGAGTCTGGGAAATTTTTGGTTGCGAAGCACGGACCAATGCGCTAGCGAATGCGGCTCTGCAGAGCCGAGTGACTATAAATGATAACATCTACACACAGCCCCCACTTGACTTTTGAGATTACATCTACACAATGACATACGGGTCTCTGTCGTTCTTGCTCACAACCACCTCAAAGCCTTGTTTTCCTTCACTTTCGCTCCCAGCCACCTTCTTCCACTCCTCAGCAAGAACATCGCTAAGTTTTGGCTTCATAACTGCACTCAAGAACCCTCTCTCAGAGTTAGTATGGAAACCTATATCATCATTAGCAAAACATTCCACAAAGCTCAACCAGGAAACCTACAGCTAATAACACTTATCCCCTTCTCCTTCGCCGCTAACGCCGCATGATGGCTCAACTCCCCCGTAAAAAACAAATCCACATCCAGATCCTTAAACATACTCCCCCCACTCCCCGCACACAACGCAATCCTCCCAACCTCCCTCCCCGCACTCCCATCCACAACCATCACCCTCTCCATCCCGAGATACTTCTTCACCCTCTCCACCAGCACCCGTAGCTCCACTGGCTCCTTAAGCACTACCACCCGTCCTATCCCACTATCTTCAAACCCCTCTGGCCCCTCCACCTTCTCAATAACCTGCCTACTCTCCTCATTCTCTTTCCCCCCCGAGATACCGTTTGCAAGCCAATCATTCACGCCGCCGATCGTAGCATCCACCGCCGTGTGCGGAGAATACACGCTGATCCCCTCTTGCGCGAGTCTCAGCAGCGACTCCTGCTGTGTATCCGCGAGGGAGAGGGATTTTATCGGACGGAAGATGATGGGGTGGTAAGTCACGATCATTGAGGAGCGCAGGGCAATCGCTTCGTCGACGACGGAGCGCGTGAGGTCAATGGTGAGGAGGACTACATGATTTTTTGGGCGGGAGGCGGCGAGGTCAGAGCGGTGCGGGGATTCGAGGAGGAGCCCCGTGTTGTCCCAGGATTTGTCGGCGAGGGCGTACGGGTAGCTGCATTGTTAGAAACTGTGGTGCGGGAAAGCGGGGGGCTTACAGTCGTTGGACAGCATTGACAACTGTGCGGACGATGGGAGAGCGGAGGGTCGTGGACATGGTAGACTAGAGTAGCTGGGTTATGATTGAGGTTGAAGAACTTCTTAATCAAAATCTTAAACAAAATAATTTATTGAGCTTTGGTGTTGAATGTGCATGTGTAACTATCGGTAGTCATGACGTACGCCAAAGGGAGGTGTTTTATCGACTCCAGCCCTAACCTCTCAAGAGCTCACCACTTCAATATCACCTTAAAACACTACCACCAATCAATCCACATACCGAAGAATTACATCTTTCTACAATGCTAACCTGAACTCTTTTATTGGGCAGGATCCAGTTCCCCAACGCGTGGCAGACCGAACTCCCCGAACTCCCTACCAAACAATCCGCTCCGTTTTCAAAGCTCCGTTCAAACGTACCAAGTATACATACCTAAGGTAACTAGAACTTGTAAGCATAACACCCGAAATGCCACGAGCCTCCAGATTCATCGGTCCCTTTACAATGCGAGACATAACTCCGCGGGACATGCATTTGACCTATCAAATGTGTTTGTGTGGCGGATGAAATAAACCAGCCAACCTAGAGTACCAGTCGGGTTTTTATCCATCGTTGCCAGCCAGCCATAATTTCCGGATGCAGGGGATTGTGTTTCTGTCCATTGTCAGGTTTTTATTGAAGTGAATGGCTCACACGAAAAGTGATACTTTTCAAGATTTACGCTAACGAAAACGATATGTTTACGCAAATTGTTTGTGGCCGGCTAGAAAAGACCCTTTGACACTGACAGAGACGAAGACAGAAGACGGAGCCGGATAAAGATCAAAATAATACTCTGGAAATCTCAAGATATAGAGTAGCCAACCTAGTATTATCCCTTCCATTGGATCTCTAAGTTCACACTGGTTCATTTCCGCATACACTATGTATAAAGATTGTGCAAATGCTAGTACAGTGTTCGAAGGTGTAATGAATGTTTGATCGATGATGCATAAAGGAGGCGGTGGACGGAGGTGCTAGCAGATAGGAGAAGGTGGTTTATTTGTTTGATATGTGCAAACTATCCTCAAAGCCTAGGGACAAGATCTCCTTTCATCTTGCCTCATGCCCAGTACTACCTAGGACTTTTGTGGAGAGGCAGAAGGACGTCAACAATGATGGGATCGTAGATACGGCGGCTTACTGAAGGGGCTATATATGCAACGCGAGCAGCCCGTGTTTCGTCGCCGGAACTTCTGTGAAAACCCATAAACCTCGCTTCCTACCACCGACTAGTGAACGGTGAAGCCAGCAGAGGAGTTTCCTTCAGAAACACTAATGACGTCACGTGCTCTGACTAACCAGGATCGCCGCCAAACACTGCAAAATCTCCAACCGAAAAATAATTCCCCACGACTGGCAGCGGCGCCATGAGCTCACTACCGACTGCAGCACCACCACACAACCACCCATGAGCCACTCCCGCCTGACCCGCCGGTGTACCACCATCCTCCTTTCCGCACGACTCTCTAACAACTCCTTACTCCCATTTCTCTACCAAACACGATCAATCTCTCACTCACTCATCCTCCGCGGCGGCGGCGCAGCACCACATTCCTCGAGTGACGACATCCCATTCGACTTCAACCCTCCCGAGTCCGCCTCTACCGACGAATCCGACCCCTTCGCCTACCTCTACAAAGCCCCACAAAAGGAGCAATTCCGGCCATCACAATTCCGGCCACCACTCGCGAGTGGTTCCAAAAAACGACACGCCCCGGACCGGCAAATTGGTGGGAGCGAGTACCGCAGCTCATCGATAACATTGCGAGAGCGAGAAATCTTTACAAAAATCTTCGAGAGTATCCTTTCGACTCCCAATGCCTCCACCAAAACCCAGCCCACTGCCACTTCTGCCGATGCATCCCCGCGAGCCCGCGGCCTCCCCCCACCCCCAGCATTGACAGAGCTCTTCACCTCCACCATCGGCCCGCAGAGTAGCGGCTCCGACCTCTCCTTCGCGCCGAAGCAGAAGGCGAGTGATCGCGAGGGCGGCACAGCTGCCATGGCCTACGCCTCTAAGATCGCACAGTACCCGCCATCGCTGCGGGCTGCGGCTGCTCGGGCCGCTGGGCTACAGAACTGGGGGGCGGTATCGGAGACGACTATAGGGTCGCCAGAGCTGGAGGCGTTGAAGAAAGACCTAAGGACATGTAACTCCGATGTGGCTATTCTTAAGTGGTTGGAAAAGAATGTGTATACACTCCCGCTGGATCATTCCTCGCCGCAAGCGATTCTGTACTCCGAGCTGCTGTGCGAGGCTATGGATTTGTTCCGTAATGTTTACAACGACCTTGGCAGTGTCGTCGCCATCTTTGAGCGCGCTAAAAAACTCGGTGCAGAGTCGTACGTGCTTGGCTGTACCTCTGCCGTTTACAACCGTGCTCTTGCCGCTGTGTGGGATGGGTTCGCGGATCTGCAGAGGGTCAGGGATTTGGTCGAGGAGATGCGTGTCAATGCCGTCGGTGGAGATATGGATACAGTTGATATTCTTCGCCGTGTATGTGCCGATGTGGAAGCAGCTTTCGATGGGAACCGTGGAGAACTTGCGGCAATGATGGTTGGCCACCAGGAACTGAAGGGTGTCGATGTCTTGTATGCCAGAGCGTCGAGGCTGGAGAGGTTTGGAACGCTGGAGAAGATCGAGCAGCCACAGGAGGAGAGGAAAAAATCGAAGGTAAACAAGGACGATAGAGGGTGGTATAAGAATACGAAAAAGTGGGGTAAGAGAGATAGTGATAGCGCATGGAATGGTGACAGACAGGGTGGGAGTGGGAGTGGGAACAGATGGAATGACGGAGGGAGAGGAGATGATAGGAGGAACGAGAGAGGGCGGGGAAGAGCTAGAGAAAGGGATTATTGAATATGATATTTTAGTTTCGCTTTTGGGTTACGTATAGACGTGTAAAGTCATGTATATATATAAAATAGGGATTGGGATGGTCAACGGAGCGGATGGATGGATTGGTTTATGAGCGGGGTATGTAAGATACTGTACGGCGTTCACGAATGTTATGTACTTGGACTCACTTCTCACCTCTCACTCGGTGAACAGATGAGTGAGTGCACTTCTATCCAAATAATCCAATGAAAGATGACTGCCATGTAAAAATACATGCCGCAATTGCATCCAATCCACTACCAACAAAACGCTCCACAAACCCAAGTCCGAATGAATGAAAACAAAACAAAAAAACACAAACGAAAAAACAACAAAAGTATGGAATTTTCTGTACAACCATCCAAAACCACAATTGATATCATCATAACCGCCGCCATCTCATTTCCCCTCCTGGCTCTCCACACAAAAACCCAGCCAGTAAGGCAAGTCCCTGTATGTATGTAATGTTATGTATGTATGAAGTATGTCCGTCTAGGTAGTAGAAGTACAGATTTCTCCCAGCCGTGGTTCTCTATTTTATCTGTACGGAGCATCTGCCTGGATACAAGCTGCCAGCTCCGGCTCCCACTTATCGCCGTTCGCGAGCAACTTCTCCTTATTGTACAGCAGCTCCTCGCGTGTCTCGGTGGCATACTCCTGGTTTGGCGCTGGAAACCCAAATAAGCGGGGTTGCAGGTGGTGGGGGAAGGGGAACGTACACTCAACAATGGCATCGACGGGGCACGACTCCTGGCAGAAGCCGCAGTAGATGCACTTGGTCATATCAATATCGTATCTCGTAGTCCTTCTAGAACCATCATCACGCTCCTCTGCCTCGATTGTGATAGCCAAAGCAGGGCACACCTATTCACCATCAGCACTCACTCCAACCGTTTTATTGGGATACATACCGCCTCACAGAGCTTACAAGCAATGCATCGTTCCTCTCCGGTGGGATAGCGGCGGAGCGCATGCTCACCGCGGAATCGTGGAGAAATTGGGCCCTTCTCGAACGGATACATGATAGTGTATGGCGCGCGAAAGAACTGCTCCAAAACCACGTACATCCCCCGAAGCATCTCCGTCATCAGGAAGAACTTGCCGGCCTTGTCGAGCGAGGACTCTCCTTCGTCCCAGCGCTCTGGTCGGTTCAGGCGGGGAATGCGCGGGGAAGCGACATGGGCTGCACGGACGAGGGTGGTGGGGAGGATGGCCCGGGTGTAGGAGAGTCGGACGAGCGTGGGCCGGGCACTGTAGAGGCCTAATGTACGGAGGGAGGCCATCGTAGGTGTTGTGAATTGGCGGTGTTGAAGGTGAGGTTGGATAGTGGAGGCGTTGATTGCAGGGCAAGCAGGTTGTTGAGGTTCGTGCGCTATTAGGGTGCCAGGGTCGGGTCTGCTTATAATGTTGCCACCTGATTGGCCGGTGGCCGGTTCCCGTCAAACTCTCGTCTCTCACCGGAACCGACGGTGCGTAGAGCGGATGAAAATATTCAAGTTCGAGTAAGCAGGATGTAAATAAGCAGAAAGCAACACATTGAAGCGTTCTGTATATTTTTTTCTCCTTTATGTCGTTGCGGCTCGCGTAGCCGGCTGTTGCCAAAACTTTCCACTCTCCGATGCTTCAAGCGTCACGGACAATCCCATCAACCACCACCTATCGTCGTCACCCTACCCTCCACACCCCTCACACACACCCACCATCATGTTCAGAACTGCCGTCCTCCGTGCTTCCCGCACAGTCCGCCCCGCCTCATTCCGTCCCCTCGCAGCCCGGCCTGCTGCTGCGGTTTTCATCGCCCCGACAAAGCCCGCCGCTTCCTACCCTCTCGGCATCCGCTACTACTCCGCCCCCGCATCGCTGTCGAAGGAAGAGGTTGAGGGCAGGATAAAGGATCTGCTTAAGGGTTTCGACAAGGTTTGTCCCGCGTGCCTTATTGGAGGGGAAGGGGTTACTAACAGCGGGTAGGTTACCGACCAAACCATGGTTCGTTGGTTTCGGATTCGATGACGAGGGATGTATATTGATACGTCGTTAGGTCACCGGCACTTCCCACTTCACCAATGATCTGGGCTTGGACTCTCTAGACACCGTTGAAGTTGTGATGGCAGTTGAGGAGGTGCGTAATCCGTCCCAATCCTATAACATCCATGAACTGACACCCCGCAGGAATTCAGTATTGAGATCCCCGATAAGGACGCCGATAACATTCACAGCGTCGAGCAGGCAGTCCAGTACATCCTGTCACAACCTGATGGTGAGTTCACGGTCTGATATGTGCATTGATTGCTGGTGTTGACTGGTGTGGTAGCTCATTGATTGGTCCGGGTATAAGGAGGACTGGTTAAATAGAGAGATGGATGGATCTGTAGGAAAATAAACGTGTATTACAGCAAAACTACTTGTATATGATATGGGCCGGCGTCAATGGAGGAGGAGACGAGGCTTTGTTCCACTGAGTTTTTTTATCTACTCTACACGCTGCTGATTTAGACGAAATGTGAAACGCTATAAATGATATTCTTATAACCGTAGGCGGTAAAGAAAGTCCTCGTTGAGCGGGATCAAGTAGGTGAGGGAATGAACTGTTGTTCTATTAGATAAGGATAAAACAGCCGCAGCCGCCCTCATCCGAAAGCATAGAGAGAACACCATGGCGATTGGCTTCGCCTCGCCTTCACCGTCATCTTCCAATTTGTCTTTAAGCTACACTCTACTCTATTTACGACCAACAGTTTCTTTCTAGAATTCCTTTCGTACTTTTTTCATCCCAAAGTCTTTCGCCACAGCAATCAACAAGATACCACTTTTCGCTCCGACGTTCAAGGATCCGCGTCGTGCAATTTCGCAATCGCGTTCCTGCGCAAATATATCTAGGACTCTACTACCTTACCCCTAGCTCACCGACCAACAACACTTTCACCTCCACCTTTACAACACACACACCACCACAACACCCCCTCCACGAGTTTACGAAGCGCTAGATGGCATCGACCGGCGGATTGACACGGCGGCGCGGTGGAGCCGGAGGTGGTGGAGCCGGTAGCGCAGGATCAGACGAAGGGGAAAGAAGCAGTAGTCCAGCTGCATCCCGGCCGCGCGACAGCGTTGTAGGTAGTGGAGAAACAGCATACACGACAGAGAATGGGCACAAGATTGGTCTGTCATCCCTCTATCTTTCTCGGTGTGCATGCATGTGGGGGAGGGGTGTAGGTGTGATGCTAACGGCGCGAAGCGTTCGATCCCAGGGATATCAGCGAGAACCAGGAGAGGAACAAGTTGCCGAAGTTGACGCTTATGGAGGAGATATTGCTGCTGGGTTTGAAGGATAAACAGGTGCATTCCCCTCCGCTCCCCTTCGCCCCGAGAATGCCGCGGCTGATGATGGGTGGTCAGGGCTACCTCTCCTTCTGGAACGAAAACATCTCGTATGCCCTCCGTGGCTGTATCGTCCTCGAACTCGCCTTCCGTGGCCGTATAAGCATGCAAAAGGACTCATCGCGGCGCCGCTACCCGCTCGCAGACCGGATCATAGAAGTGGTGGACGACACGCTGACCGGCGAGGTGCTACTCGACGAGGCATTGAAGATGATGAAGACCAGCGACAAGATGAGCGTCAGCGAATGGATCGATCTTATGAGCGGCACGTCCCCCCACCCCCTCCCCACACTTCCCCACACTAACCTCTTCCAGGTGAAACATGGAACCTGATGAAGATCGGCTACCAGCTGAAACAAGTACGCGAGCGCCTCGCAAAGGGTTTGGTCGACAAGGGGATCCTTCGCACCGAGAAGCGCAACTTCCTGCTTTTCGACATGGCAACACATCCCGTTGTCGACGGCGGCGCAAAAGACGAGATCCGTCGTCGAGTACGCAATGTGCTGACCTCGCGTACCGTCGTGCTCCCCGCAAACCCGTTCCTGCCAGAGGATATGGAGTACAGGTACATCCGGACGATAGCCATGGTGTGTGCAGCGTACGCCGCAAATGTGCTCGAGAACGCGTTGAGCACTCTCGGCCATGAGGCTAGGGAAAGAGCCTTCGCAAATGTCGACGAGCTGCTGAGCGAGTTCTCGCAGTGGCCGTTCGGGAGAAGGAACATGACGAGTGGTGTTGGGCAGAATTTGGGGCAAGTTGCGGCGGAGGAGGTTGGAGATCATAAAGATAAGGAGCTGCAGTTGGAGGTAAGTTTGAATTCCGGGCTGGCGGGAAGTTGGTGATATATTGACGATGGGTAGGTTGTCGCTGCAGTACTGAGCGTGTTTACGAGGTTGGACTCACTACTCTAGTTTCTAGCGGGCTAATTTGTGGCGTGAACATACATATTCGTGTTTGTTTGTCTTTTATCCTTTTTTTGTTTTACCACTGCGTTGGGAATAAAAACGTGGAGGGTGGGGAGGGGTAGGATTGGTGAATGGATGGATGGAGAAGGGTTGTATTTCCCTTGTTCCTTTTTTGTGGGGTATACGATGGTGTTTGTGAATGATAGCATCTGCCTAGGGAAATGAGGACTTTTTAATGGGGGGTTTTTATGCTGCGTGAGTGAGTGATGTGATATATGAGATTCATGATATTGCACTCGGAAACGAAGCTGGATCGATTGTGAGGAACTATACACTAGCACGACGGAAATGGGAGAGGGGAGGCTAGAAGGAGGAGGACAGGTACAAGTATGCCTTCCCCCCCCCATTTTTTGATCTGACCGCTTGGAAACACGCCTCTTCCGCGTACATTCAGTAGATCTTTTACTTTGACTTCCTCGTAAGTAATGTGGTGGGCAAGCTATTGTGGGGTAATTAGAGTCTCACTCCCAAAACTACTGGTACTCCTAATAGTTTTAATATATGTGCTCTTAAGAATTTGGAGGGTCTTCACGAAATGGTGGCTAAATTATCGAGAAAAGGTGAGCGTCGGCGAAACTAGATGCAGGAACTGTGGTTATTTAAACCCACCTCCAACACCAGTATTGAGACCAATTCGTCACTGCTGTGTTTCAACCGGGGGATTTTCCTAACCGCTATATACTACTTGCACACCGCAACACATCCGTTTAACGCAATGTCCTACCTCATCAGCAGATGTTTGCCCTAGCTACACAACACGTTTCCTCAAAGCTGCTATCACCAGTGTTTCCAAGCGGCCAGGCCTGATCGCTCGGATACTCTATACTTCTGTGTCCTGGGCTTTACGATCGAGTTGTTCGAGCACCCCGGAGCCTTATTCTCGATATTGGGCCCTGCTGCTCCGGAGAGTGACCATGGATACTAATAGGGAGTAGGAGATCGCAAAATCTGCAGCTATATTACAGCGAGGAGTAGCAAATACGACTACGATATAGGGAGAAGACGGACGGTCTGAACGTTGACGCGCTGTGGAGAAATCTTGTCAATTTCCACCGTAGCACCTACATTATAGAATTCTAGACCCCATTTCAATTCTAGGATACAGAAGAAGCAATTGCGGGCTGTCAATTTCCTACACGAGGATGATGATTTCCAGTAATCCTATACGTGCTTCACATCGCGGATTAGTGGCCAAATGGACTTCAAAGGACTTCCTCAAAGGCACTGGAAAGGGATTTGACAATCAAAGTCGGTGCGGAACGACGGCAAGCGCTTCTTGCGCAGATGGAAAGCAACTCGACGCATAAGCTGAACAAATCATCTAGAAGCTGATATTCAGGCCAAACTGCTAACGCTCGCGGAGCATTGGACTCCTGTGTATGGTCGACGGGCTGGGGCGGTCATGGAGCAGATAATCTCTAGAGACTACGAGGTCGACAGAACCCGAGTGTTGCTAGAAGCCCTAAGGTTCACGGTCGTGGCTGTCCCTTTAGGCTTCACGGTCGTGACTATCCTTTTAGACTTCACACTTTGCTCTCCCTTCTTTACGCATCTTAGACCTTCAGACTTGTACCTACAATCAACGCACACCATTCACATCAACACCGAGACGGGAGGTCGTCGGCGGGGAGACTCCATTTCTCAATGTTAGCAACTCTGAGATCAACCTGATTTGTGCTAATCACTGTGTCAGCTGCCATACATTCCTACATTTGCACCTGACAGCTAGGAACTTCTAAGGAATTCGATCCTACTCTAGTCTACACCACATGGAGGCGGGCGGTGTTATTATAAGATCAAAGACGGTAACATCCATAAAACATTTTAAGGGTGATCACCGCGTGCTTGTGTCAATGGTCATCAAACTCGCACAGAGCAAGATATATCTTGAGAATCCCCTTGCAAGTTCCATCCTGGTTCCGGATAGAGACTCGTGGGAGCTGGGCATGAAGCGCACGCGGTTGACTGAGGTTGCCCTTGAGTTGACTGGTGGAGGGGGGGATATTCACCTACAGACCGAACCATGCAAGCTAGTAGGCTGCCCATCCCTTTGTATGACAAACAATACTCACCGATCATCACTCAGATTCGCCAGGCCATTTCCAGTGCCGTTTGTTTGTTTGTAATCATATTGCATTCGGCCGCTGGCGGCCATGGCATATCCCATACATATTTCCTCCTCACTTCTTCCGTAACATAAAGAAACAAAAGCAAAGCCGCGAGTCCTCTTCTCCCTAAAACAAAAGAAACCACCAAAAGACAACATCAACTTTTACACCCCCCTATCACTCAACTCCTCGTGATCTGAGTTCTCCGCCTCCTCCACCACTCTGCTAATTCTACCGACATCTGTGCAAGATAAAAAATCCATCAGAGCCTGCAAACATTTTTCTTCTGCAAAAACAAAACACATTGGCAATGAAATCTTTGGCTTCTTAAAAACCTTTTCAATGCCCTCATACCCATCCTCCCCCTCTTGCCCATCAACCGAAAGCCTCTTTTGTTCTTGTTTCCATCTTTTGCACCACTTAACAAGGTGGTCTCTTGTCTGATATTCATGCCCACACCACCAGCATTTCATATCACTTCTTTTTCCGATCCGCAATAGGTATTTTGCTATCAGTGCATGTTCTGACTTAAGCTGATAAAACCTTGCCGCAATCGTCTTTTTGGCTTCCATCACCGCACTGTTACCTCCCCTCTTCACCAAATCATACCGGTAACTGTGCTTTGACTTCTTCCCCAACTCTTTTATTTCTTTCTTACTTTCTTCCCATTTCACCTCAGTCAACCTTCGGCTAAAATGGGAGAAAGAAACATAATCTAAAAACGGTAGCGGATTTTGTGTTTCGGTGTAACTACCGCAATGCTTATACACTGCCTTTGTTGCTTGTTGGTCCGCTTCTTCATTGCCTTCTATCCCTCTATGAGCAGGTACCCACCGGTACTCTACCTGGATATTTTTTCTGGATAATGGGTCGGCCCAATTCATCGTCCATAGCGCTAGCACCTGTCCTGGTCCTGGCTCATCCGATTGTATTCGTTTTAAAGTTGCCTGGGAATCTGTAAAAACCGTAACCCTGGTAACCCTCTTTTCTCCTGCCATCTCGTCCGCAATCTTCATTGCTTCCAACATCGCATACATTTCTGCATCAAACGCTTCCTTCTGTCGGCCTTGGTGTGTCCTCCTCTCTTTCCACCTTCCTTCCTCTTCCCATACCACCGCACACCCAACCCACTCATCTTCTGTTCTCGATCCATCAGTCCAAAAAATAAGTCCATCCCTTTCCCTCTTTGCCTCTTCCATTGCTTGTTTTTCATCCTGAATTATCACTTTGCCTTTAAGGCTTCTTCTTTCCATTGATAATGTTGTCCTTTTGTAACTCCTCCTTTCGAAAGTTTTATCCTCCGGGATCAACTCATCAATCCCATCCACCCTCTGAAACACATTACTTGGTACTTCTAACATTCTCCCTCCGCCTTGAGCATCGGGAATCATCATCAGTCTCAACTTATACCGTTGTACCCGGTTATAAAAAAGAGCCTTTGCCAGTTGTAAACCCGCGTCATTCATCAACACTCCTTGAGGTGTTGTTCTGAAGCATCCGGTTACCCTTCTGCCCTGTTCATTCAACGACTTCTGCACCTCCTGAGCTCGATTTTCTTGTCCATGCCACCACAATTCAGACCCATACAATGCCACCGCCTGAACTGCTGCAACTTGATTTCTTTTGCATCATTCCGAGCTTAATCCTTTCTTTGTCATCAAGGATTTCACCCTATTCTGTGCTCTCCTTGCTTTCGCCAAGGTCTTGTTCATATGATCATTCAGAGTAAGCATATCGTCCAGCCATACTCCCAACCATCTTGTCGCTTCTTTATTGTACGAAACCTCCCGATTTCCTACCCTTACTCGGGCATTCATCTTCGGTTCCTTATTCTCTCTTCGTCAAGTAAACAACATTGCTTCCATTTTTTCAATGTCAAACTGACAGGCATTCTTCTGTGCCCGTATTGTCGTTTCCGCAGCGCATCTCTCCAGTCGTTGTGTGCATTCCCCCAAATCCTCACCTTCCACCACCCATACCACATCATCAAAAAAGATATGCCCTCACTTCCACACTCTTTTTCTTTTTCCTCAACTTGGCCGAACAACCCTGAAAGGTATATGACGAAAAGTACTGGCGATACTGGCGACCCCTGCGGAACTCCCATTTCCACATCCATACTATCTCCCTCCTTTCCGTCCATCGACATTATCACTTTTCTATCTTCCATAAAGCTTTCCACCCACCTCACCAGGTCGGCTTCAAACCCCATCTCTTCCATTCTTTTTATCAAGTTCCCCTTTGCCACGTGTGGAAAGGCTCCCTTAACATCCATCAACAGCACTGCCGTGGTATTCCCCCTTCCCCACGCTTCTGCAACTCTCTTCATCAACCTTCCAACCACGTCTATTGCTGACCTTCGCTTTCTGCATCCAAACTGTCCGTCGTGAAGTAACCTCCTCCACTCACATTCCTCTGCCATTATGTTGGCTGCCACCTTCTCGACCACTTTTCCCAGACAATTCAACAACGTTATTACCCTATATGCCTTGGCAACTCTGTAATCTGGCTTATTCGGCTTCGGTATAACCACCCCCTTTGCTCCCTTCCAAACTCGTGGGTGTACTCCTAACCTAAAAGACGCTTTGACAATATTAATTATCCTTTGGGAATCCCAACCCCACAATAATCTTATCACCTTAAAACCCAGTCTATCTGGACCAGGTGCCTTTTGAACTGACTGATTAAACAGAGCCTCTCGGATGTCTTCATCAGTAATCTTTTTCCACATTTCTCCTCCCACTTCTTGGGCCTTTCTCTCTACACCCATCAAAGGTTTCGGAAATGCTTCTTCTTTTATCAACTCCGCTTTCTCCTCCCAGGATTCCGCCACCTCCCCACTCCTGGATCTCAAAGCTTTTGTCGTTTGTTGTCCCCCTGGTTTCGTATATCTCAATGCCTGCCAGACCTGATCTCTTGTAGCTGAAGTTAGAAACTTCCTCCACGTTTCCGTTTTTGATTGTCGAATCATTTTTCTCAAGGTACTTCGCTGCTTCTTAACTTGTTGCTGCAACGCTTCCCCTTTCTTTCTCGCTCTTTTTATCAATCCCAAAATCTTCCGGTTCTCCGAGATCTCAGCCGTCCACCACCTCTTAGATCTCGCGCAAACCTTAATCTTTTTGCACCACCTATTGAGATGATTAACAAAATTTCGCTGTATCCACTCAGCTTCCATCTGTAAATCATCCCCGCTGCTATTTTCATTCAATACGGGTCTCTTTGAGCTTTTATCCTTCCACTCGTTTTGTGCTTTTTTATAAATTTCTTCCTTCTCCTTAGACTTGAGCCCATCGATATCCCATCCAGTAATTTTTCGTGAAACTTTGGCTCCTTCCCCTTCGTCCCATCTTATCTGGGCACACACAATCTTGTGATCCGAAGTTGTTGCCAAATCTGTCGATGTTTCTAACCTATCGGCCATCAAGGCTTTAGTAATAAAAAAGTTGATAAGCGATCCTACGTTTCGCCATTTCTCGTATGTGTATGGGTTTCTTCCCCATCCATAATGTCAATCAAATCGTACTCATCCATAAGATTTTCGAAAAAGTTCGCATCTCGTTTTGGTGGGCACTGCAGGTCCCATCTGTCACTGTGAGCATTCCAATCTCCTCCCAAGAGGATCTTTTCCTGCTCCATAATCTCAGTCCATCTTGCTGTCTGTGCCGGTCTGCCTTGACTCCTCACTCCCCCCTCTTGTCCCAGCTGATCGTACACATTCACCAATCTCATCTTTCTACCTGTCGGGTACTTTATATCAAACACCTGTACATCTCCGTCTCCCCCCTTATCCACTTCCGAAAACTCCAGGTGTGTATCTCTCCTTATCGTGGTCATCGTTCGTCCTCCTCTGACCAATCTATATCCTGGGTGGCTGATGTTGTATCCCTCTCTTTCCTCATACGGTTCTTGCATCATCACAACATCCGCCCCCCAAACAATTCCTTGTTCCAACGCCATCATAGTCGCATCGTACCCCCTCCCACAATTATGCATTACGCATTTCACCATGACTTCATGGGGGGTTCGTTGGTCCCTGCGTTAGAAGATTCTCCCTCAGTCACTTGGGTCGCTGCAACCTGGACTTCCGGCTCCTTTTCATTTGGCTCATCATTCTGAGCTTTCTTTTCCGCTTCTGCAGTCGATGGTCCCCCATCCTCTGCATCAGCAACAACTCGAGTTTCCGTCAGAAACACCCGGGTGTTCCGGACGGCTCTGACGGCTCTGACGGAACCTCGTACCCTCTGACGGAGAATTACACGCTGCCCATCACCCAGGCGACGGGTCGCGTTGCTTAGCATCAGCAAAATGTATTTTAGTCACTGGAAGCCTCCAGGAGTGTCTGAGAGGATGCGGAGTGTAAACTTAGATGCATCAATTTCAGGAGAGTATCAGACCCTAGGAGGGCATTCCTGCCGGCCTTCAGAGTAACTGGGCGCGCCGGCGACATGTCTGGGAGCACCTCGAATCACAGTCATGTATTCAGTTTGTATTCTCATCTATGTATCTATGTAACTATATAGCTACCCTTCTACACACGCTATATCTGGACTGGCTGCGGTCTGCCGAATATATACTCCCCGTCACCCTGTCCACCTCCGTTACCCCTGTATCTCCCTACAACCGCTGTCGCTCCTTCAAGATGTACTTGATCGAGTGTGTTTGAGATGCACTTGGAGACGGAGATTGAGTGAACTCAGAGATGCACTTGGAGGCCGTGATTGAGCGAGTTTGGAGATGCACTTGGAGGCCATGATCATGCGAACTTGCAGGCCGAAATCGAGCGAGTCTGGAGATACACTATGGAGGCCGTGATCGAGCGAGTTTGGAGATGCACTTGGAGGCCGTGATCGAGCAAGTTTGGATATGCACTTGGAGGCCATGATTGAGCGAGTTTGATGATGCACTTGGAGGCCGTGATCGAGCGAGTTTGGAGTTACACTTGGAGGCCATGATCGAGCGAGATTGGATGAGTACTTGGAGGCGGCCGATGGACGGCGCGCCGGGACTCAATTCATCAGTTAGTTAACTCGCAACCGTGGGAATGTGACAAGGTGACTTTACCTTTCAAGCTCTTAAGGAGAACTGGCTGGTGGCAGTCGATCGGTAGGGAGGCACGCCGGAAGCTGAAGCTACATTCAGGGGTCAACTCGAAATCGTGAGAATGAAGGGACGACAGACAATCTTAGGTGTATGCTGTACTCGGTGTATGCTGCACTCAGTGTTAACTCATGATCATGGCATGGAGATATAGAGAGGGATGAATTAACTTTGTGTTCTGCGATGATGGTAGAGTTGTGGACGAGAAAGAGAGAGATGGAGGATGAAGATGACAACGATATGGAGGATACGAGCGGCTATGAGAAATCAGGAGTACAGCTTGCCTGATTGGGTTTAGAAGACCTCGTATCGGTGTAATTACCCGCCGGATCGGGACTCGTACCTGCCGTATCGGGGATTGTAAATTGACTCGCACACGACATTCTCTTAAGTCCCAGTTTCTCATGATGATTTCCCCCATCTCCTCTGATCTCTCTCTTTCTTGGGCACGACTCTACCATCACCTAAGAACATGAAGTTAAGTCATCCCTCTCTATCTCTCCATGCCATGATCATGACTCAACACCGAGTACAGCATACATCAAGTACAGCATCATCCCAAGATCGACAGTCTCCCGCTCCCAGCCAGTTTCCCATCTCTCGGCGGATGTTGTACTCAACTCTCTACATTCCCACAATTACAAGTTAACCAATGAATAGAGTCTCAGCTGCCATCGTGCCTCACTCCAAATCGACCGCTTCCAAATACTCCTCCAATCTCGCTCGATCATAGCCTGCAAGTGCATCTCCAAACTCGCTCAATCACGGCCTCCCAGTGCATCTCTGAGTTCACGATCGCGGCCTCAAAGTGCAGCTCCAAACTCGCTCGATTATGGCCTCCAATTGCATCTCCAAACTCGCTCGATTACGGCCTCAAAGTGCATCACCAAACTCGCCTGATCACAGCCTCCAAGTGCATCTCTCAACTCGCTCGATCCCGGCGTCCAAGTGCATCTCTCAACTCGCTCGATCACAGCCTCCAAGTACATCATTAATGAGGGACGGCGGGTGTACTGAGATATAGAGGTAACGGAGGTGGACTGAGCGACGGGGAGTACATATTCGTGAGACCCCGGGGTAGATTGACATCATCTCATTTTCATCTCATCTGGATCCGCACAATTGCGTGGATTCTCACGGCCGGGTAGTATCATATCTTCTCACTTTCTTCCTAGGCTCCTCAAGCTAGAACCGTTCTTTCTCACAAATTCCGTCGTGGCCAGATTGACCGTATGTATATATATAGAGATACTGAAATAATGCATGCCATATTAAGAGGTAGCGAATCTTGTGACTGTAACAAAGACGAATATGATAAACGAAATGCCTTGTGCTTATGGAACCCTAAGAACCACTGCTTTGAGAATATGGCACCAAGTCTCCCGCGGAGCTGCGCAGCGGTCTCAGCTGCTCCAAAATTTGACTATCCTAATAGTCAAATCTCGTAGCATCCTGAATGCACCTCCATAACTGCAGGTGCTTTCAGGAGCATCTGAGAATGCTCTTGCGGAGTCTGAGGAAGAAACGGCGAAACTGCAATCGGAGGGCGATGTGCAATGTGATGCGTGGTATTGATGCCAGGCGCGGAGTAATCCGCCACCGGGGTGTCTCTGACAGCTCTGACGGAGCGCATCATCAGCAAAATGTATTTTAGTCACTGGGAGCCTCCAGGAGTGTCTGAGAGGAGGTGGAGTGTAAACTTAGAAGCGTCAATTTCAGGAGAGAACCAGACCCTAGGAGGGCATTCCGGCCGGCCATCGGAGTAACTGGGATATCTGATGACTGGTACGGGAGCACCATGGGAGCGGTTGTGAGAAGTTTGGGAGCACCTGGGACTGTCGCCCAACCAATGCGGGAATCCCAAACTAACTCTGAGAGATGCCGGGTTTTTAGGGATATTCACTCGAAGGACTGCAGGCAATATCTGAGTGTACACGAGCAATAAGAATACCCTCCACGTATGATGCATAGATTATTGTTCATTATCAACTTCTAAATCATACTACAGTACCCAGCATCTCATTCAACATTCTATTGTTTGCATCGC
>Ga0307515_10002571_pt1 | contig 39179 bp, 38 predicted proteins | sample 17_EM_MG_FD_194513 | JGI IMG/M metagenome (GOLD analysis project Ga0307515, IMG submission 194513) | Populus trichocarpa ectomycorrhiza microbial communities from riparian zone in the Pacific Northwest, United States - 17_EM | ecosystem: Host-associated > Plants > Roots > Unclassified | place... | reverse complement strand
GAGATTGTAATCCTTGACTTTCCGATCGATCCGCGATGCGTAGTTGTCGACATCTCCGCAGTCCTGTAGCTTGATGCTCCAAAGGTCTTCCCTAATCTCGACGATGTTGAGCTTCAACTTTGACTTGTGGGCTGATGTTAGCTTTTCCCAAAGCGTCTTCGCATCGTCGACCACCGTATATTCCGCTTGTATCCTCGGTTCCATGCCGAGTAGGATAGTCGATCTGGCAACACCATGGCGATTCATCCAGTCTTTGAAAGCGGCCTTTTCTGTAGCGGTCGCGTTTGCTGCTGGCTCTTCCGGCTTGTCGTCGTATCCTTTGATGATACCATACACTTGCTTCTGCTCGTGAAGTAGGGCCATCTCGGTTGCCCATTGTGCACAGGTCGTGTCATTGAACTTGGTGATGGTGATCGTAGTCGAACTCATCTTGCACGATCTTATATCGCAATCGTCAGTTATCGTAGTCTCTCAGACTGTACGGGTGACGTCCAGCAGCTGCCGTCAATACGGTGGGGTGCGGGGTAATTGCTTAGCTTGTGGAGACGCTTCTCCGTGACGATGTCCACTCGACAAACGAAAATGGAACTATTGATCGTCGGTTCCCTTTTTCAACGCATGGGCTCATAACCTGTTGTACGGTGGCGTGTGCTCGAGTAGTCGAGTGTGCGCGGGCGTATGCAAATGTGTGTCTATTGTATCGTGTAACGAGACATGTCGCATCGACATAAGGTCGATCGATGACTAATGGTGCTAACTACAAAAGAGGCAAGTTACATCATAGTCCTTGGCATAGTGATATCCGTACTCCCAATCAGCTCAACACAGACATAGCGTGTGTAGAAGGGTAGCTATATCGATTCCTAGATACATAGATGAGAATACAAACTGAATACATGACTGTGATTCGAGGTGCTCCCAGACATGTCGCCGGCGCGCCCTGGTGCTCCCAGGCTTGTCGTCGGCGCTCCCAGGCTTGTCGTCGGCGCTCCCAGGCTTGTCGTCGGCGCTCCCGGGCTTGTCGTCGGTGCTCCCAGGCTTGTCGTCGGCGCTCCCAGGTTTGTCATCGGTGCTCCCAGGCTTGTCGTCGGCGCTCCCAGGCTTGTCGTCGGCGCTCCCAGGTTTGTCGCCGGTGCTCCCAGTTACTCTGATGGTCGGCAGGAATGCCCTCCCAGGGTCTGATACTCTCCTGAAATTGACGCATCTATGTTTACACTCCACATCCTCTCAGACACTCCTGGAGGTTTGCAGTGAGTAAAATACATTGTACTGATGCTATGCAACGCGACCCGTCGCCTGGGCGACGGGCAGCGTCTAATTTTCCGTCAGATGGTACGAGGTTCTGTCAGAGCTGTCAGAGCCGTCCGGATCACCCGGGTGTTTCTGACGGAAACTAGAGTTGTTCCTGATGTCATTGGTCACAGCAGCCTCCTCCTGAAGGAAGTTGACAATTGGATCGAAATATGCGTCTTCTACCAGTAACTCACAATCCACTTGCTTCCATTCTTCTGCGCTGATGATCTGGAGTTTCATGGTATTTATGATAATGGTGGCTGCTGGGGTTGCTGAAACTGGATGGTGAATTCTGCTCAATGCATCCACTACCACATTGGCCCCTCCTGGGAAGTACTTAATTGAACAGTCAACTTGCTGTAGTTTATCTAGGTGTCGCCATTGGATGAAATAACGATTCTGGTGGCTCAGGATATCCTGCAGTGAGGGGTGGTCCGTGTATACTTATGTTCGTCGATTACTAAGGTCAGGCCCCAAATGGATGAAAATGTTGTAAATCGCCACAACTTGCAGTCATACGCTGCATTGCGCATCACAATGTTTTGTAATATTTGAGAGAAGTAGCGCCGTGGACATTCCACCAGCCAACTTTCTTGTCCCCAGGGTTGGTTTGAGCCAGAATGCCACCAATTGCCACATCTGAAGCATCGGTGCCCAGGATGTACTCACCATGAGGATTGCTTGGTGCCAGCGCCCGAGCGCACACAAATGCCCTCTGAATCTCATCGAACTCTGCCTGATGCTACCAAAGCCACCAAATGGTGCTTGTATGGGCTGTCCATGTGCATATTAGAGTGGTCTGGTGCAAAAACATGTGCACGAACTTCCTATAGTAGCCTGCTAACCCCAGGAATGTTCGAAGCTGGGCTGTACTCACCATTACTGGCCAGTCATTTATGCCTATGATTGTCCTGTGCTCCATGTAGATTCCCCTCAAATTGAGCTTGGAACCAACAAATGATGTCTCAGTGGCTCCAAAAACACATTTTCACTCATTTCACTGGTGATGCGCCACCCTAATTGCCGTCATGTTAGTGTCGACATGCATCTTGTGCTTGCCCAAACTGGTAGAAATAATCAGCACGTCATTCAGGTATACAATTCAAACTTCCAGTATGGGCCCACAATTCGGAGCATGGCACGCATGAATGCTGACAGTGCTTCAGGCAGACCAACCAGAATCACCATCCACTCACAGAAGCCATCCAGTTTGACAATTGTTGTCTTGTGCCTGTCATACTTGGTTATGTGAAACTGGTGGTAACCTCTCGCTAGGTCGAGCTTGCTAAACACCCCGGATTCACGTAGGTGGTCAATGAGATCTTGAATGTACAGAAGTGGGTACCAGTTTCTGGTGTTGATTGCGTCAAGGCGTCAGTAATCGATGCAAATTGGAAGTCCAGAGCGTTCCGGTCATTCTACCAAGCTTACTGATAATGTTCAGTGGGAGTGGCTGTCAGCAACTCAGCCATTGGCCAGGGTCCCGGTAATTTGGATTCCAAACTGCAAGTGTTCCGGATCTGTCATCCCGTATGGCTGGGGGTGATGCACCGTTGCTGCTGGGTCGGTGTATATGGGAAAGTTGAATTTCGAAGCCAGAGGGTCTCCCGTTGGCAGTTCAAAGAGGTCTGTGATTGCCTTCCTCATCCGTAGCCGCCACATTTCGAGGTCTGCAGGCATGTGTGGAGTAGCCTCCACCACCATCTCTGTTATCTTGTCGATACATTCCCAAATATTGACCATAAAGATCTCAAATGACTTGCAATTGGCGACGAAGGACGCAGACACTGTATTAATCACTGATCTACAGGCCACCCTCCAGCGATGGGCCCAAACATTTCTTAATTATTCGTGGTGAGGTTGCGGAACCACAAGTGATGTCGTGACAACCATTGAAGGAAGGTGGGATCCTTGCTGCAAATCAGTTCACTCCGGCTCCAGCATATGTAGAGTATTAGTTTCACAATTGATGATACCAGATTGGTTGCCATCCGATCTTTACCCGCAATCAGGTTACAGATGCTTCCCAATCGAAAATCATATACTAGCTGGAGATGTGCATTTAATTGCCGGTTCGCCCTGTTACAAATGCAATGAGCCAACCTTACCAGCTATCCTGCGCTGCCTTCTGTTCTCTTGTAACAGAGAATCTCATGCGCCCAAAGAGTTGACATCTCAAGTCCAAAGAATTGGCATAAGCAGTATCGATGTAACAACGGCGAGCGCTGCAATCAAACCTGACCTATGCGTAACGAATTTCATTTTTGGAGGTTGGAATGTATGCGCTGGAACGCAGTATGTCAGAATTTGGCGAACTAGGCCGTGCAAACATATCATTATCTGTCAAGCTGCTGATGTACGATCTTGTGTGCCGTATGCATGCTTTCTTGCCCTCCCCCACTTCTTCACTCCACACAGTGTTCGCTTGTTGCATCGTATTCTGGGTATTAGAATGTTTCACCACAACTCGCAATTGCCATTTCCGTGGCCGTCCTCCACATCCCCAACCTCCTGCCCCACCAAGAAATCCTCCCAATGATTGTCCGTGTATGCATCCTTCACTGCAGCCACTTGGATGTTATTCATGCTGCCGGCCGTAGATCTTGCACAACCATGTGGGCCACCACAACATGTATTGATGCAATCACGGCCGCCATCCCATCTGCAGGGGTTTCCACCGTTTGTTGCATGGAAGCCATGGCCACACCGCTGCATGTCCGGAGTCATACGCTCTCCTTCGCCATGTCCAAACCCTTTAAAGCCATAGCATCCGTTGTTGGGGTCATCTACAGGAAGATCAATTGGCTCTTCAGTGACAGTCGCTGGAATAGCCACGGCATTAGGCGGGACAGTGTTAATGCCATGTTTCAGTGGCATAGGCGTGATAGCCAGATGTGAAGACATATGATCTGAGAATTCACCAACCATCCCCACAGAGTCTGACAATGTCAATGGGGTACCTGGCTGTAGCTTCACTTGCGCGCAGCCAGAGGTGATGCTCTGGTCTGACATTCCGGCAGGGAGTGGTGAAAAGTACTCCTAGTACAGGGGATTCTTGCATGAAGTAGTGGTCGCGTTTTGCAACATGTGAATATGCTCGAAGAAGCGCTGTTTCAAGTGAGCAACATCTAAAACCTGTCTGGAATAGCGTAGAGTGCGGATCTCGTTGCGAACAGCGGCAATGGCAACTTCTGAGGCAAAACATTAGCGAAAGCTGTCTAATAATATGCCATGTCGCTGGTCATCAGAGCCGGCTGCAGCAGACTGGCCATGTGAAGTTTCTGTCTCTACCAGTGTGTCGTCTCGCATGATACTGACCATACCATGCTGAGCCTCCAGTGACTGTACGTGATCGATATGGCGTCGGATGTGATTGGATTGGGATTAGTTGGAATCGTAGATTGTCGCATAGACAAAGGTAAGTCCTTTGTGGTGGATCACGTTAATGTCGGCATCAGCGGGATTCTGAGGCACGTGAGCCATTCTATGAAAATGATGAATCCGGCTTTCATTATTGGCCACTCCCACGAGAGGCCTACCGAAACCTGCTCCGTCCATTCTCATCAGTCACAGTTCTTCCCATAACATTGAAAGACGAAGCCCAACAAGGCCGCACACAGTGCTGGCTAACCAGAGCACTTAGTGTCAAGCATGCAGTTGTAGGACATGAAATTCAACCGTTTGTTGTAGTAGGCACGGAATTTGACTGTCACCTATTATATGCAGTTGTACAGACATAAATTTTGTCACATTGGGTTGCTTTGCAATACACCACGCAAACCATCTGGCACACCACTCCTTCCCAACATTGCCAGATTTGTGAGCTGCTCAGAATCATCCAATTAAAAGAAATCAGAAATAAGAAGTCACTACCAATTGAGGGGTTGCGAGAAGGTTGAGTCTATGAGTTAGTTAGCAATGTGCAGATTGATCATGCCAGCACAGGGCAACCTGTTCAGCACCATGCAGAAGAGCCGCCTAGAGCCACTCATTATGAACACGTCGAAACCTCAGACTCGATGAGTTTCAAGCCAATGGACAGAGATTCAACATGGCGGACACAACACACCACATCTCTGGCAAGAAGCTGTGGTAAAGGGTATTGGCACAGCAATGAAAAGTCAGAAATTAATTTTTGCCAATCGCCATGTTGGTTGAAAGTATTCCCGTATTGTGCACTCTGGTGTCATGTGGATCTGAATGAGGTCATCAGCAAACAACATTTCCATCCGGGCAGAATGGCTCCGTCAGAGTGGACGCGCTCCGTCAGAGCCGTCAGAGACACCCCTGTGGCGGATTACTCCGTGCCCTGCGTCAATACCACTCATCGTGTTGCATATCACCCTCCGATTGCCGTTTCGCCGTGTCTTCTCGCTCTGTCGGTCTATACGAAATACTCACTCTATCTTTCCCATCTTTTGATCTCACTCGCTCTTTCTACGATTTCGTGAATCTACGCAATCGCGTGGATCCTCGCGGCCGGGTAGTATCATATCTTCTCACCCTCATCCTACGCTCCTCGAGCCAGGTTGACTCTTGATCATGGCATGGAGAGACAGAGAGGGATGACTTAACTTCCTGTTCTTAGGTGATGGTAGAGGAGATGGGACAAACCATCATGAGAAACTGGGACTTAAGAGAATTTCGTGTGCGAGTCAATGTACCATCCCCGATACGGCACGTATGAGTCCCGATCCGGCCTGTAATAACACCGATACAAGGTCTTCGCAACCGAATCAGGCAAGTCATACCCCTGATTTCCCATATCCACTAGTATCCTCCACATCGTTCTCATCTTCATCCCCCATCTCTCTCTTTCTCATCCACATCTCAACCATCATCGCAGAACACAAAGTTAAGTCATCCCTCTCTATCTCTCCATGGCATGATCATGAGTTGACACCGAGTACAGCATACACCGAGTACAGCATACACTAAGTATAGCACTCAAAGATTGATTGTCTTCCCTTCATTCTCATGATTACGAGTTGACCCCTGAATGTAGCTTCAGCTTCCGGCATGCCTCCATACACGATCGACCGCCATCAGCCAGCTCTCCATGAGAGCTTAAAGGCAACGTCACCTTGTCACATTCCCACGGTTGCGAGTTAACTAACTGATGAAATACAGTCTCAGCACACAGCGCGCCGTCCATCGACCGCCTCCAAGAACTCGTCCAATCTTGCTCGATCACGGCCTCCAAGTGAATATCCAAACTCGCTCGATTACTGCCTCCAAGTGCATCTATCAACTCGCTCAATCACGGCCTCCAAGTACATCGTTAATGAGCGGCGGCGGGGGTACAGAGATACAGGGGTAACGGAGGTCGACGTTCACTTGATCATCATCTCCAGGCCCACCCCCAATTGCTGACAATCACCACCTGCTGCCAGTCCAGATATACCGTGTGTATATAGGTAGCATAGATATATAGAAGAGAATACAAATTGAATGCATAAGTTTTGAAAATCGTCAAACGATAAGTAGTAGCTATAATTTCCAGGCGCACCAGCAGCATTCCCAAAGAAGCGGCGGCCGGAGAAAGGCAGAAACATCGCCAGGCGTTGTGTCAACGGCTTCAGCGTATCTGCGAAGTGTGAAACACACGTGTCGTTCTGATGGGCATATACGTCACCAAAGAGCAAAGGAGGTCTGTGTGCAACACGACCCGTCGCCTGGGCAACGGGTAGCGTGTGATTCTCTGTTAGAGGGTACGAGGTTCTGTCAGAGCCGTCAGAGCCGTCCGGAACACCACGGTGTCTCTGACGGAAACTAGGGTTGTTGCTGATGGTGCATGTTTGCAAAGTCTATTTTTTGGTGTGGAGGTGTGGGGGATATTTTTGGTCAACTTGAATGGTGTTGAACTTGGTATATACAGATATGTCAGGATACTAGTCATATGTATTCAATTTGGTTTTCAATAGGCTAGAATAGTCTATTTGCCCCCAGTCTATCTGAGGTGCACAAAAATTCCCCCGAAAACAACAGAATCTGCAGTCATTGCAGCAAATGATCACTGTGCAAGAGCGAGCAAACATGACACAATTGAAACAAATAAACTGCCATTGCAAGCACAATCAGCAGAGAGCTACCATGCGAGTAACATTTTTTTCGAAGCTTCAATGCCCCAACACATATAACAGATACCCTTTTGTTACATATAGAGAACAGTAGGCTTATTATCCTTGTATTGCCCAAATACCACATTATTCTTTGTACTGCAATTGAATTTATCAATGGATTTGCACAGTTACCCTACATATCCAAATCTCATATCAGAGTGTGTTTGAACTCACTAAGCCAGTTGCCTGAGGCTACTCATCCTTCTAGTGACTGAATTCTCCGGCTTTCATTTTCGTAATTGTATCAAGAAATTGCTTCTATTTTGAACTTCGTGGGAATCAGGTTGGGATGCTTGTACTGGGGCCATTGTATCCTTGCCAAAACGCACATGCTTTGTCAACATCTACATGGGATTACTACAACATGATTGGGAGTTATCGTCGAGTACATGCATCTGGGGGTAATGGATCGGACACTCCTCTTCTGGCAAACAACTACACCTAAACAGTGAAACTAAGGCTGTCAAGACATACTTTCGGGTTAAGTGTCGTGGGGACGGATTTGTGTCTGGTCATCCAGTCGGTTGGGTTAGTGTTGAGGGCGCCGGCGCCTCATGGGCTTTAGTTCTTGGGTATGTGTCAATCAAACTTAGAGTCAGTCAGTGCGTTTGGGTCAATAGAGAGATCCAGCACAGCAGACATGGTACAACAGGTTATAAGCCCAGGCAGTTCGCTGATTTGATCAACTCGAGTTGGATTCAAGGTATTATCAACAAGGTCCTGGAGAAGTACAGATCGACTTGTTGGGTAACGGAGATGGCTGAATCGACAGCAATCCCAATTAAAACAATTGATGGCACAGCCTACAAGAGCAGGCGGTTTGAAACTAACATACTCTTGGAACGGAAGAAGGTTCTTGGCATTGCCAATGGTACACAGGAAGCACCAGATGCAAATGATGGGACAGAGCTTGAAGCATCAATGAAGCAGCATGGAATCGCATGGTCGACCATTCTCCTCGGAATGGAGAGGTGATTGCAGCCTCAGTATGGCGTTCAGAATAATGCGGAAGTGCTGTGGGATCAGCTGAAGAAGAACTACGAGTGGAAGGTGAAGCCGGACGATTGGGCTTCACTAGACCAAATGTCAGTTGTAAAGTTGAGGGATAGCGAGAATGTGCAGAAACACGCATTGAAGATCCAGGGGTATGTGAATGACTTCAACCTCCATGTAGAGAGTTACACTGGTACAATGCCAAAGAGTGAGCATAGCTACAATCTGATGCAGGATGTACCTATGGATGATGATTGGAGGTTTTTCACCCAGTTGATGTACAACAAGATTGTTGCCCTGGCCAATAAACTGGTGGAGATTGCCATGAATATGGAAGCCCATGAAGCGTTGCAACAGCAGGAAGTGGACGTGGAAAGCATTGAATGTCTAGCACTAGCTAAGACAATGACTACGAGTGAGAAGTGGAATTAATTGCAGAGTTGGAAGTCCCAACAGTTCCGTAGTACTGAGACCGAGAGTACTGGCCGTACTTCCGACAATGTGAAGTACACTTGTCGTTGCACCAATTGGAGCCAAACTCAGGAGTGCTACGGATGTCATCAGGTGGGGCACATTGCACGGTATTGTCCAAGCACTGCGCCAGTGAAGAGAGCAGCACCGATGGTGGCAGCAGCAATGACGATGACGATGACATCAATTCAGAACTGTTGGATGACATTTTTGTACAGAGAGAGCCCATCGAAGGACATTGCGTACATACATTGTGCCACTACTGGTCAAATTTGCAGATATCTTCCAAAGTTCGAACAGTAGCCATAGTGTACCAAAAGAGCAGGGCAGGAGATTTATGACATTGTGGGAAAGTTAGTGGGCAAGGCCATCGGCCATGGAGATGTTCGGTTGAGGCATCCACTACCTGCACTCTGCCACTGCATATATGAAGTAGTTGTGAGAGCTGCCGTGGATGTGGAAGCAGCAAAGCACTTCATCTGCCAATCATGGCATATGGATCGGGAATTGTGAATTGTCCCTGTCAATAGCTACAGAATCAAGATATACAACAAACGACTGATAATGAGTACTGGATGTCAATGTCATTGTCCGGGAAGTCTTGGTGGCGTCAGACACTAGATTTGAGAGCGTCTTCAGCTGGGTGCGAAGGTTGCAGGATAGCTGCATCGATCACGAGAAAGCAGACGGCACACAGCAGCAAATGCTTGAGATACCCACTTCTATTGTGTGTTCTTTGTACCAGCAAAGCCGAAGTGATAGATATCGAGCTGGAGGATCGATGGTTCAGAGTAGTGCTACGCATAGGTGATTGGTTCGGAGGAGATTCAGAGGAGCTCCAGGCATGGTTGATTGCATTGGACACTCCCCACATATGGTTGATTGTTTGGGAGGAATTCCGGGATTTGTGATCTTTGGGAGGAGGTTCAGGCAAGCTCTATCTTTGTATTCTTTAGAGTGTGGCACTTATGGTCGTGATAACACCCTGGAGGAGTGTGGGGATGGATTTGAGTGCGGCCATCATGTGGGTTGGTTTAGGGTTGAGTGAGGCGGAGCCACATGCACTTTAGTTCTTGTGTACGTGTCAATTCGACATAGAGACAGTCGATGAGTTTAGGTCACTCGAGATCCAGCACAGCAGACATGGTACAACAAATGTGACCTGAATAATGGCAAAAATAGTAAAGCTGGAGAGTGCACCTCAGATTGCCCTTTGTTTGACAAAGTGGGATTAATTACCAGAACAGTAGCATCCGATCCTGTACCGCCAGACACGAGTACAAAGTACTGTTGTCACAGGCTGCGGCGAATGAATGCAATCTAATGATGAGTGCCTCCAAAATCCAACAGCTGTATCGTAGGCTATTATGATTTGATTGTGACACCGAGTGAATCTGCACGGACTAATCCTCTTGGTCGGTCCCTAGCCCATGCGGCATTAGTTAATGTTGATGGATACTGTAATTAAACAATATAAAAATTAGTAATGAGAGAGAAGAAGATAGACATTTATAAGGAAAGATATCATCTCAAGCACTGAGAACACATCACTAAGAGATCAGCGCTAAGAGCAAAGCATCACAGGAAAGGCACTACTCAGGCCCAAGACTCACGGGGAGATGAACACCACACGAAGCCTGAGGCTGCCGGGGAGTTAGGCTCAGTCCAAGTCCACTGAGTCCAGTGACTTAGTCCCAATGGCTTACGGGTTGAAGTTAGTGTCCGCCTTAGTCCACCTGGCTCAGTTAGTGCCGCCATACTTTTGGCAACCTTCCAGCTGAATCCCTTAGTCATCGATGTAGGTGTTCAGTGATGAAAGTTCCGAGATATGTCCTGGTGGATCGATTGGGATTCGAAATGCCCCATGTCGTCGCAGTATCCTCGCCTTGTTCACCTGCGCTTGTCTAGTGTGTGTGGTAGTGTACTCGTCCGTTCACTATGTATTTCGACAAGTCATCAACACCGAACTCACATCGTTGTGCGATCCCGCTTGCTCAGGAAGCCATGTTCTCATTACCAATTAAGTCCACCAATTCTACTCCAAACATGTCAAGCATAGACAGAAATTAGAGATAACTAAGAGGAGAATATCCTACAAAAATGGAAAATAGAATGCCATGTAATAAGTGTAAGCGACAAATGAAAAGGTGTGCGGGATCACTGAAAACTAGCCATTGAAATCTTCTTTGATCTATTACAAGTAATATGAGAGCAGGTACTGTAAGATGATGAGTACTAAGGAGAAAGGAAAGCTGTAAGGGTAGAGACAGAGAAAAGTAAGTGGAAAAACTACATGTATGCTAGAGCAAGAAAGAAGATCAAGGGTGGAAGTTGTTGCCACCATTGGATGCAAGACAGCAGGAGACAATGGCAGAAAGCTTCTCAATCTCATGATTAATAAGATCCTCCACTGTGATCATTTCCCACGTCTTGTACAGTCAAAGCTTCGTATTAGTTACTTCAGTGACTCTCTCTTATGCACATTGCCATTATATCGTTCTCTTTCAATAAGTCCAAATACATTAAATACAGTAAATGTCTTGAGCGTTGGAAACACAGTCAAGCTTTGGGAACTCATGCTTTTCATGCTCACTGCTGGTATAATTTGCAGTATAGGGTGAGACACATCAGCAAAAGCCCAAATCGACTGTAGGCTGCACTATGCACAACTCATAACAAGGTTCCCATGGACCGCTGCACAACGCGCAGTCTATAATCGTGTATACTTTCTTTATCCAGCTGTGCGCGCAGGCCATTGGAACTATATAGGGCTCGTGCCCACAGATGCACCTATACCTGTCTATACTGCCTGGCTGTTATATCTGTACTGAGTCTGCTGGAGAGGCCACTGGGGCGTGAGGTTCTACTTGAGGGTCTACTTGGAAGCCTGCTTGGTAGCCTCCTTGTAACTCTGCTTCATAGCCTGCTAGAGAGCCTGCTTTACCCCTTGCTTGCGAGAGCCATCCTTGATAATACTGTGTTTGAGAGAGCCGGGCTTCAGGAGGAGTGGTGATTTCCATTGGAAGCTTTTAGCCGATGGAAAACTCTGAGTTTGTGGAAGCTTTTGTTAAGGGTTCTCCCATAATAGCGATAATGGTACTATATTAATACATGTCACAGAGTTACTCTAGATCTAGTCACCTGATATGCATAACACCTATTCATGGCATTGCAAGTTAGCCAGTCTTGGGATCATTAGCGGGATTACACTTGAATAGCGTGTCAATTGAATAAGTATCGTTGATGTTTAGCGGATTCATCTTTGACGATGCCACTCTGTTGCCATTAAGGTGAAACCTGTTTCATCAGAGCACAGAGTATTCAACCACATTCATTTACTGGATACTAGAGGGACATGTCTGAATAGGACTGAAGCTTACTCCGAAACATTGCACATGGCAGTCGATAGTCAATATGCGAGTAAGCGGGACGTCTGATTCATTGCCTCAGGTGATAGGAACAATCAGGGTACTCCCTGGTCAAAGAACATAGTCTCGGCCTAAGCACGACGTGACTGAGGGAATTATGACATTGGGTGATGATCAGAAGCCTGAAGCAACCCTGCTCATTTGTTTGGGTTAGTATGCATTGCAACGTCAGGCTCATATAGCTATACAAGCTGACGTGTTGAGTTCTACATTGGTATAGTATCAGTTGGTCGCGAAGTAAATCCATGACCCAAGCCAAATAGCTTTTGAGGTGAGGCATTAATGGCGATAAGCACAGCCAGCAAAATGGTCGGCTGATGTTCCAACTACCGAAGGAAATGGATTGTGAGATGTCTAAGTTCAAGTTCTGTCTGTCACATTGTCTGACTTGATACCATGTGATGGATGGCCTGATTTTGATCAGGAGCAGAAGCTATAATACCTCGTTGCATGAGCACGATAACCAATTCGGAAGCGTGGCGTGTTATCACCAGGCACTATCAACTGCGCGACCATGATCACGCTATCAAGAGCATTATAGTCATAGAGTCAAATTATGGGTAGTCAAACCCTCGGAGACAACTATAAAGAGACAGTATTGCCCCGGCAATGAAAAGAAACTAAAGCAGTGAACCGCAGTCAAACAACAGAACACTGCAGACAATCTTAAACTATTATTATGAATTCTATCTATTGAACTGTACCAACATTTGCTCCTTACTACATTCCCGTGACTTTGCGCTGTATGCCTGGGTCCAGATTGACACAATCCGAATAGGCACTCCAGAAGAAAGTTGAATCCTCCAGAGGTTTTATCTTCGCATCAGAAGAGGTACGCTTAACCCATATCTCCCAAGTCGTTTTGCTGTACACCCATTATGAAGGAATTCACTACCTGGTACATCGGTACTTGTCTACCGGGTTAATACCCTTCAAAGAGTTTTCAGAAGAGTATGTATTTCCCGGAGAGGAGTGATATTCAAACATGATGAAAACATCAATACTTGGAGGAGGGTCTTAGAAGTTCCTGAGGTACATTGGAACCAGACTTTATTGTTGGCTCTTGAGGAAGGTCAAGAGATTGAGTCTTAGGATAAGACAAAGAAAGAAAGAGTTTCTTAGATTAAGCGGCTGTACTTAATTCAATAAATGTTGTATTGATTATTGGGATTACGAACCCCCATAACAGCTTTGGCTGATAGAAGACTCTAGGTCTGTAGAAGCTTTGGCTAGTAGAAGGCTCTAAGTCTGTTGAAGCTTTGATGCTGACAATGTCATACTCAACCAACTTGTCTAAGCACTTCTGGTACTATGATTACCATCACCAACACCATCACCACTGCCATTGCCATTGCCATGGCCGTTCCAATCGCCATCATCTCCATCAGCCATGGACCGAATGCGTGCATATACCCCTACAATGAATAGGAAGTTGACTCTAGATTCCAGTCAAAAATCTGAGTTAGATATCTGCTTTCCCGATGATTGAATTATCTACCTTTCTTGCAAAATCTATGGCTACAATGGTCGACACCATGAAAATAAGGCATCGTGGGATCTTCACTTGGTGGCTATACATCAGACAAGATTCAGAATATCCAAAGGGCCAACGTCATGATTTCGGCTACCGTACACTGCTCACTACCTGGCCCACACCATATGCCACACACCATCAGCCAGAGACTGGCACCATTTGCCACCTCCATCTTACCTCCCAGTGCATGGTGCCTGCAACTCACCTCTCTTGGCGCCTGGCACCTCCAGTTTCACCTTCCAGTGCCTGGTATCCACAACTCAGCAAGTCTCTGGATTGAGCTTGCAGGAGTGTACATGGAAGCATATAGTCGAGTGAAAATGGGAGCATAGAGCCAAGTAGGCAGGGAGTGTGCCATTGAGTGTAATTGGGAGCATTCTTCAGAGCATGCCTGGGAGTAATACTTGGAACATACTGGGAGTGTGCATGACAGTGTCTTGAGAGCTTGCTTGCGAGTACACTGTGAAGCAGGCATGGAGTGCACCATGGAGTGCAATTGGCAGCCTCCTGTAGAGCATGCCCGGGTGTGTACATGAGAAAGAACTCAGAGGTGTACAAGGGAACATTCTTGGGTGAGTACTCAGAGTGTGCTTGAGGGCATCTTGAGAGCTAACTTTGGAGCGTACAGTTAAGCATGCTGGGAGTGTGCCATCGAGTGCAATAGCAAGCATCCTTGAGAGCATGCCCAGGAGTGTGCTCAAGAATGTACTCAGTGTACTTGGAGCATACTTGGAGTGTACCTGGGAGGGTCTTGAGAGCGAATTTGGTAGCATATATCAAGCAAGCTGGGAGTGTGTTAACGAGTGCAATTGGGAGTGGATTTGAGAGCATGTTTGCGCATATGCTTCAGAGAATCTTGAGTCTTTACTTCGGAGTATCCAGTCATGCAGACTGAGAGTGTGCCATGGAGTGCAAATTGATGCATCCATAAGAACATCCCTTGGAGGGTTCATGAGAACATACTCGGAGGTGTACTTGGGAACTTCCTCACAGTGTACTTGAAATCCTCTTGAGAGCTGAAGTCGAGGTGGCTGGGAGTGTTCAATTGAGTGTAATCGGGAGTGTACTTCAGAGCATACATGGAAGGGTGCAAAGATGTGCGTTTACCAGTTTGATTTCAAGATGGATGAATGCAGCGAGATGTATGGTATCGAGTGCACATTATTGCATGTGCATAATAGTAATCTAGTCATGTGATCAGGTCAATAGGGCCTCATAGTGCCACGTATCAAGTATGCTATACCTAATCATCCCAAAAACACATTCTCTGTAAGATATGTGTCACATGAGGTTATTTTTCCTGGTGTACCATACACCATAAAAACGACATCCGGGTTTCATTGTAGCTGATAGTGACACTCCATCAGCACAATGTATTTTTGTCGCTGGGAGTTTCCAGGAGTGTCTGAGAGGATGTGGAGTGTAAACTTAGAAGCGTCAATTTGAGGAGAGTATCAGACCATAGGAGGGCATTCCGGCCGGCCTTAAGAGTATCTGGGATCTCTGATGACTGGTACGGGAGCACCATCAGAGTGGTTGTGAAAATTCTGGGAGCACCTGGGACAGTCGCCCAACCAATGCGGGAATCCCAAACAAAATCTGAGAGATGCCGGGTTCTTATGGATATTCATTCGAAGGACTGCAGGCGTTATTTGAGATTCTCCAGATGTACACCAGCAGTTAGAATACCCTCCACGTATGATGCATAGATTATTGTTCATTATCAACTTCTAAATCATACTATAGTACCCAGCATCTCATCAAAATTATATTGCTTGCATCGCTTCATTAAGGAGGAACGAGAGAAAATCGTGAGTGATTCAGAAATGAAAGTAGGTAAAACCGAAACAATCACCTGACTAAGCGATCAAAATGATATCAATTGAACATAGACTCAATGTCATCCACTAAATCTCCCATTTCATCAGGGCTGACAAATGCAGGAACACACAATTCATCAATGGCGCAAAGAAGCTGGAGGCTCTCCTTGTATATCCGAATGATTCGGGCCTGGCGAGCAGGTGAAATTGAATTCCATTGTCGTTTGACTCGATTTGTGATATCAAAAAGGTTTGAAATTGAGGTTAGTATGCAGTGGATCAAAATGGAGATTGAAAGGCAATATGATGGATTCGGGGGAAGAAGAGGTGCGCCACCAGGGTAGGAGGAATTCCTGATGTTGTGTGCGAGGTGGGCAAAGGGAGTGCTGATGGTGATTGAGGAGTGCAGAATAAAATTGATGGGCGCAAATCCAGGCCAAGGAGCACCAACGGAGATTGAGAAGCGCCTAAGCAGTGGAACAGCCCATCCAGGGTAAGCATCGCCGCAAGGTGAGGGAGGTAAAGAGTCTGGAATGAAATTCAGGCGCTCTTAATCAAGGTTGAGGAGGGGCTTGGAGAGCGCCCGTCCTAGAGGAGGAGTGCGGACAGAAACGACCGTAAGGAGAGCTGAATAAAATATCCAAGCACCAGTCAAGACTGAGGAGCACCGAGCGGAATGTGGAGCGCCGACGGGGATTGAGGAGCGCCTGATGGGGATTGTGTAGCGCCTATTATAGCGGAGGAGCACCATTGGGGGAAGTGGTATGAAACAGCCCCACCATGTATAATTTGAATTTGATGTGTGCAATGGCTTCTGCAGTAATGCAATCTATCACCGTGGAAAGGCAAAATTTACCTCGATATTCATCTTGAGTAAACATAACTGTCACCTTCTTTCCAGTGGCATCCTCAGACAACGCACAATGAATAGCTGCAGCCACAAGCGCTGATGTCTGCGGTGTTAGAGGTTGAAAGAACTGCGATGTGGTCAGTTGTCGCCATAAGCTATCGGCGGTGAAGAAAAACTGATGGTAGATCAAGTCAAGCACTTCCATCCGCGTGAACCAGGACATCTTGTCATCAATGACCTTCGAGAGATAAGCTTTGTAAAACAGGAGCTCCTTGAGTTGGATTCGAAGCTCAGTCTCTGATCCTAGATCCAACCAGCAACTACAGACAATAGTTCGATGAGCTCCATCTGGCAAATGCCCATGTATGGTACTAACCTTTAGTTTTAACTATCTATTGTTGGGGGATTAGTATCATCAACAGTCCAATCGAAGAGCAGAAAACAAAAGATACACTTACAGAATGTTGGGTTTGCGGATCGATTTGAAGAGATGGACCACCGGGGAATTGACACACAGATGGAGTACCTACAGGAGCTCCGGCTAATGCCCTCTGACGATCCTGGGCTTCAATGGCTAGTTACCAAGCTTTGTCAACCATCAAGTACTTCTCATCGGAAGTGATTGGCCAGGCAGTCTTTGTGAATACGATCGCCTCCATGAACTGTTTCACCACCTCAAAAGTAGCTTTTTGGTGTTGAGGAACGTTGTGATCTCCACTGGACTTTGGTTGAGGAACATTGTGGTCACCACCAGCCATGGGAAGCAGGAGCGCCTGTACAACGTCAGACTCACGTGATATGTTGAAGGCTGACTTTTGGCGCTTGAACAATGGTGGTGCTATGGCCGCGACTGGATGTCGTGGATTTGGAAGTGGAGTGGGGACAATGTCAGTATCAGCACGGCTCCTTTTCTTTGGCTGCGGAACCCTCTTAGTTCGGATTGTCTTATCATGGTGCGCATGGTCTAGATGTAGAACCTCCTGCCAGATGAGCAAATCATCTTCTTCAATATCGGATGACAAGGTGGACTCTCCAGCTTCATCACTTTTGTCATTGCTGATCTCCCGATAGACATCGTCATCATCCTGGTTCATCTGAATTACAGCCTGGACATTAGCTATCTCCAACACTATACTCGAAAGCTGGGTTGGAAGTTCAAACATTCGATTGGCAATGACGATTAGCTGTCTTCTGCAATAAACATGCAAGTGCTCTCTCAAGGTGTGTTTCTTGATTCTTCTGTGAATAGTGATTCCTCACCTGGCTAGCCGTAGGTTCCACGTTTGATGAAGCGAAGTTTGGAATGTAGAGAGAAGTACATAAGGGCAAATATAATACCAAGTTGAATAGAATGATGGGAAAACAGGGCAACAAAGTAACACGCTGTCGAAGAGGATGCAATTCAAGGATTGCCTGGAAATAGTCTGGAAGACATGTTGGTGGTTGATATTTATATTGCTGATGCTAGTTCTTTGTTGTGATTTAGGAAGCGTCAGGTGCACCAGAATAGATGGGTTCTTCATGCCCCTAGTTCCCACGTGTTAACACTCGTATCCAAGTACGCTATTGATGCAAGAATTGGAGCTTGGTTCAAGCTAACATACCTAGAATTGAACCAGACACACCAGAAGAACTCGAGACATTAACATGGTTGTATCCCTAACTACCTCTCAAGACTGGACATGGGAAACTGAGAAATGGGTTGATCATGATCACCGCTGCATATCACTGCGCCAAAGGTAGTTCATTAGGCCTCTAGTTCGAGCATATGAGTCGTGACCGCGTGGCACATAATTGTCAGTGTGTAGAAGAATCTTGCAGGAGTTGGACGGAGGATAGATTTGGGACCTTGGTGAGTGGCATCATTTGACGTTACATGGTTTCAAACTGAGTTTGTTGTGGATAATCGATAAATATGAATCTCCGAATGCGGTATACCAGTCGGAAGGACACCCTATGTTCATGATATTGTGTGGGTTCAGAATTCTGCAGCAATGTTAGTGGTCAATTGGGCAATGTCGTGTGCAGAACTTCACTTTCAGTGGTCCCGAGTCTGCTGAATCACAATTTGTATGCAGTCAGTGTAAGAGAAGACAGAGGATTTGGGTTTACAAAGGCGAGATTCAACATAGAGAAAGAATGGTGAAGGTACAATGAAGATTCAGGGGTAATCTAATCGATTCCAGTTATCATCAATGCCAAGATTGCTAGCGAATGGGTCATAGATAGTCACTCACATTAAGATGTTGCGCATAATATCTTGTAAGAATGAGATGAATGCGTCATGAGGCTTCATCTGACAGCGGATAGACCAATAACACAATGAAGTTCTGGCCCAATGAGGTGCAGCGAGCATTGAATCGGCATGCAGGATTCAATCCAATGTAATGGCTGGGATTGTAGGCTCGCCTTACTTCAACAGTGACTTGTCCTCTCAGAAACTGCCTTTTCTAAACTCGAGCTTTCTTTACGATTTGTTCTTCATGCACCCTTGGGATTGGACATTGGCGAAAATTAGATATTGTCTGTTTATGATTAGGCACGAACTTCAGGCATTCAAGATATGCGGTGGGCGAGAGCATGCCGGTCTCCAATTGAGCCATTGAGCAGAGTCTGGCGTTCAGGTTCTATCTTGTGGAGCTCTCTTGATGGAAATCGGTTCATAATCTATATCAAGATACGGGTTTTTGGCAGCCCAAACATACAAGTTAGTCAAAATCTAGTTAAGTCCGCATTAGAAGCATTGTGAATTGAAGCCTATTCGAGGAAGTGTGGTATACAGGTGAGCGGGCTTTGCCGGTCATCTGCAGAATTGCTGAGCAGATGCTGTCTTTTGAGGTTCACTCTCTCAAGCAGCAGCTCAATTATGGAGCCCGAACAACAGAAGCTATTTTAGGATCTTGGAAATGCGAGGTCGGAACCTACTTCTTAGTCATAATCCAGTTAAATGTCATTACTTATTGCCAACGGCTGTGCATGTACGGTAAGCGTGTGGTGGACACCTGCCTCCAGAGAATAGGTTGACACTGAGCGTGACAGAAATGGCATTTAAGCGGCGGCCTTCACATACCGATCAAGCATAGATATAGATATTAGCTTTGGCCGAGTGGGATGAGCCGCGCCTGCACCTAAAAGTTTAGTGTCTGAAAGATGACACTCTGTGTGTGCTGGCAGCCACAGATTCAAAGCATTCAGGAAGGAGAGAATATGCTTGGAATGGAGCAAAATGAATTGTTCAAAGGTAATGCGAAGTGGGTATACACGGTTCAGAGGCATGCCTGGAGTGGGATCATATCCTTGAGTGGAATCATAGGGTAATAATGAGTAGCGGCTTTTCAAACTTGGCCTGTGAATAGAATATTCGTGTGGTGTCAAATCTGAGACCATCAACCTCGACCGGAGAGTGGAGTTGAGGTGTGCCTGAACTTCAATTTTGAGCGAGGAAATACTCGGTTGTATGCTTTGGTTAAGCCTGAAGTACACGAGCTGTATTCCTGGATACGATACATCAACTCAATATCGCGTAGACAGTCTTTGTATCCATGGATGATTACAGATATACTGCACTGGATCTGTCTCAGGAGGGTCGAGAAGTTGACAGCAATTCTCTGGTGCAATCGACTGTAAATTATTCAACATTGATGATTCAGTGAATATCCCAAATTCTTTCGGAACTCTAGTATCCGGTGCGCCTGTACTAGACAAGCACCAAACAATTGGAATCAAAATTGGAAGATCAGGCGCACCTGATCACATGGATCTCATTTGCAGATTTCGGAATTACAATTCCACACGGACAATATAGGATGAAGATAAGCATGGACTACAGATTGCCAGATTCTCACACAGTGAAATATACAGCACCGCGGAATTTCACTTAGTGCTCCATCAAACTGGCGCACCTGCTCTTCGTCACATATTGGTTCATCCAAATGAGGCTATGCTTCAGTTTACCAGATATCAGTTTACCATTCCCATCAGCTCATATTCAGCACTATAATCATCTAACATGAAATGGAATCGAATTCTAACCAATACTCCTGGACTCCTCAATTGTGCTTTATTCTCCATACCAATTGCCTATTTTGCATCAGTTGGTGAGATTGTGTTGGTTGAATGTTTAAAGAGGCGTACCTTCATTTCACTGCCCTGATAATTATCGTTTATCCTCACCATCTGACGGCATGAAGTCTCCATGCTCCGTAAGCGGCTTCGTATGGTCCTGGTGACACTCCAGAATCCGGTATATCATCGTCGTCATGATGTTCTGTCGGTTTATCAGATCATGCAGCACTTTCATTTGAGCCAATCCAGAGAGCTGGTGGAAATCACTCGCTCTGTTATCATAACCATTGGGTCCAGTGGTCAGTAGCCGTGTGTGTGGAACTCTGTTTTGCACCAGTCGGACAACCCATGCAAATGCCTGCCTCAGCTCAGTCAACACCCAGAATTTCTGAGTCAATACCGCATGGTTTGCTGCTGTGAGATTGAGACCTGTCCCGCCCACTTTGGGTGTAGTCACAAACACACCGGGATATGGCGAATCTTGGAATTTGAGCTGCATTTCTGTGCGCTCATCGTTGCCCATTTCCGCAAACATCTAGAACATATCCAAATTATCCGCAAAAAACCTTGTGAGCCACTACTTCAAATTACGAACTAGGGCTGGCGGAGGACAAAATAGGACCACCTTTTCAGGAGGAAGTGCACAAAGCAAGGTGCTTTTAAGACTTTCATGTTCGTGCAGGAGTGCCTCATTCGATGCTTCGCCCTGATCAGGCTCAACATACTGCGCAGCTTCGTTGAAAAGCATTGGCAGAAATGTGTCTCTCAGCCATCAGAGAATCGGAGAATCCACTCAAGTATCGAGTGGCCATTCATTGTACCATTGTCCTGAAACATCATTCCGATCCTTGGTGTCTCCCAATACCAATGTGACACATGCGAGCCGCCATCCATCAACCATCCCTGCTCCTGAAGCACCCCGTGAAGTGTATCTCTCCACAAGGGTTTTAGTTGAGCTTGTTCGTCCTCATTCCATTCGAGATCAACAAGGTGTGCATTATACTTTGGTATCCGAACAAGTGATTTCCCATTCGCGAGTGTCGATTCTGACCACCTGCTCATCGGCCAGGGCTTTGATATTGGGATCATCCGGTGTGCCGCATCCTGTTGAGCATCCTGGTCTTCGGTCCGGATGGCATGCATCAAACTCTTCACAGTGGAATACAGTGCATCGGCCCAGTGCATTTCCATGACTGTCTCGTCCTCTGGATCTTCAGGCGCACCTGCAAACAGCCACATTGTCCGATAACACCGGTCATGGAGTGCATGGAATCCCAGCTTTGCAGTGAGTTGGAGTTTAAACACAATTCGCGGATTTGTAGCAATTCTCCAGCCCACACTATTTTTCGTCTTGTACTGATGAAACTCACCAAAAATCCCAAAACTCCATGCACAGTGTGAGAGTCGGCCATTGCTTGATGGTTTCGCTCTGGATGTTAAGGTATCATACAACACACGATGGATATTCCATCGGTTTTCCGGCTCATCAATACTAGTGTTCAGATCTTCATGGGTGAGATTGCCATTTGCGGCGTGCAACAAATTGACGAGTTTGAAATCGATTCCATTTGTCATCTCGTCCATGACAGTCTTGACGGTCTCTGCAACTCCGGGCATTGTTACCAACAAGATTGGTTCATGGGTGCATAAAAGTGCTGGATTCCCGTGAGGCGGAGTTTTCTGGATCTCCAACAGCCGGCGGGGCACATAATTCAATGGCTGGAGCAGATACCTCTCCCACTCTTCACCGACTATGCAGGGACAGTTGTTGTCCGCCAAAATCACCCACTCTCCAAGGGTATTCCCCAATTAAAATGGACAGTAGCAACCCGATTACAACTTTGTCAGTCACCAGTATGCAGAGCATTGCCGCTACAACCGAGGTGAAAGTCTTTCCAAGACCCATTTCATACGCCACCTGTGCCCCTGGCATATCAGCATCCCAAACCCATCTCCTCACGATGAACCAGATGGCCCAAACCTGGTGTGCCAGAAACTTTGTTCCAGGCACGCCTGGAAATGGATACATGTGGCCTGGAACACGGTCATCTGGTGATTGCGGAATATGATGGGCATTCAGCAGCCTGACTGCCTCATGAAGACACTCGTGTTCAAATTCGTTGTTGATTGTTTTGAGAACAGTGCGCAATACTGACCTGGTCATATCTGTATCGAGGACCTCCTTGCCATCCTCCACTTGATCCTGAACCTCTCTTTAACCTTAGTCGGTCTTCATTTCAGCCTGAATAATCTCTTTTAGTTGCTCCGATGTAAGTTGGACAGATGGGCTCATACTCTGGCACTCCTGAAATTCATCGCGATGTTAGGTATTTCACAGACAAGCATTTGGACACAATAATATGTGGAATATATTCAATTCTATTCACTCAATCCGAACTTACATTAATACTATCAATCTCTTTCCCACCTGCCTCCTCATCCACCACTCTTTCATTTTCATTGGATACTTCCGAAGTCTAAGTATACTGATCAGCAGTGGGGCGTAACTAACCGTAACAAGGCTAGCAGGGATTATCTTGGCCGGTCACATTACGTGCTCCGCAATATCCTTCCCTGTCGCTGCCTCCATGTCTACCAAAAATAGTTTCACATCGTGTCCCAGTTTCAACTTGAAGGCATTTGCAAGGGAACTGTTGAATGATATCTAACCATATATAGGGTCATTCATGATTTGCCCTGGTGTGTATAATCCCATATACTCCTCGTCCAATCATTCCTGCTTCCAGTTGCATTTGGATATTGCCGTCAGACAGTGTGGTTCTTTCGGGCCACGATTTTTTTCGATGAAATCAATCAGCTCCTCCCAGTCCCTCACATCTGTGTACAAAGCTTGGAATTGGATGCTGGATGTCTGGTCATTGTTGCCGTTCGGCACTCGACGAATTACAACCATGCAAGTTGCATTTGGCAATACTGGGACGTTACCTCTCGCTTATTTGCATGCGCGCTCACCCAGATCCATCAGTGGTCGCTTGTTGCCTCGCCATCCCTTGTTCCTCGCCTCCCGAACCTCACTTGCACATTTCTTCAGAAACATCTCCACCCACCGTCGCCAAATCCATTCGGCATAATCAAAATTTTCCAACGGCAGCCAGGTCCCGAAAGTCTCCATAATATCTGCAACCACCGTCTCCCTGTGCAGGGGTCCATCTCGCATCTGTTTCAAACAGTTCCGTCCTGGGATAATGGACTGATGCTTCGTCTCGAGGAACCCAGCCACCCATACTTTCTTCCACTCGTTGAAAGTACTAAAGTTGGGCTGCCCCATCCTTTTAGCAAATTGGTTCAAAGAGAAATCCGTTTGCTTCAAGCTGAGAGAGGCTTTGCCTTTGGCCCCGCCCAAGTCCGATGAATCATCGCTCTCAGCATCTGCATCGAATTCATCATAAGCAATCGCTGGTAATGGGGGCAAATCCGCAATCCCTGCAACATCTGTCCTGCGCTGGTCCGCAGCCTGCAGAAATCGTTTCTTTGGGAGGCTAATGGGATGTCTCTCAAGTGTGCCAGGAATTTGTCCATATGGAGTAGAGCTGGAAGATGTCCGCCGATTGACTGGAATGTCTCCAGCCGGTGCTGGAGGCACTCGAGGTGCGCATGGAGATGATGGCCCCTGTCCTGTGAATTGATGAGGCGGGAACATTTGAGGTCCACTATATCCTCCTTGGGGGAAGTCATATCGTTGCCACGATGGCCCATAACTCTGATATCCTTGGGTTGCACCACCAGAGCTTGGTTGCGAACTTGGTGTCATGTTGAATGGGGCAGGGTGGTAGAACTGAGGAGCGGCTGAAAATGGTGGCTGCGAAGGTGGGTAACTATGCCCCGGTGGTGGAGGAAATTGATTCCTGGGTTGCCCAAATTCAGTGTCTTTGCTCAGTGTATTTCCAGCATTAATATTTGATCCTCCCAAATTGTCATCTGGGCGTCGTTGTGAGCCAAACAGGCCACACTGTGGAGCCGTATTGGTTGTCTTTGGTGGAGATCCGTTCGTCGACATTGTATGCGAACAAATGATGGTGGTAAACAAATTATCAATTCAATTGGTGATATCGAATGAAGCAGAGTACAGTTGAGAATATCGAAGGTAGCTGTGACCTTCGGCAGAATGAAGGCCTCTTATATCCATCTGATTTGTCACAAACTGTGGTGCTTCACTGCACCTTTGATCCATGAAACCCGGCTGAAAAAATAATCATCATCACACACATCCTGCCTTTCTTTGTGAAATGCTCGAATTCGTATACTAGGAACTTGGATAGAAGCTCACCTTTGTTCGGTTCATGACTGTAAAGGTCATAGAAGGGATTCGACATGATATCTCCAGGAAACCAACAAGAACTATATCCGGTTGGAAGGTTAGCATGACTAGGCATTTCACATTCAACATGTGTGTGTACGACCTTACTACTTCATTCAATATGAGGCCTGTTAGTCGAGCAGCAACAGTGATTGCTTCCTTTCGAGCGGCTTGTGGGAACTTCATTGTCTCGTCAGGATCCACCCGCCGGTCAAGGATTGTTACTGACAAAAACATTCTACCACCCTATCAGTTCTCTCTGATCAATTGAGCGGGCATACAGCCACCTAGGAAACTTCACTATTCATTGTATTGGGCTGATGTTATCTGCTGCTTGAGGCTCGAGCATAGACATAATCTGCACAATGCCGCAATGACATAGTATACGATAAGTCCGATTGTTGTAGCACCTGATGAAGAGTATTCAAAGTTGATCACAGTGATGACAAATGAAGCCTTCTCTGCTAACGATTTTCAGTAGATATTATCCTAGTTTGTGAAGAAAACTGATTGTGAGGTGACTTTGTTTTACCCCTCCTCTATATTTGGTGGGGTGTGATACGGCTTTGAAAGTGATATGCTACCCTGAGCTAGCTCGCTTTCAAACAAATATCCCTGAGGCTCAAATCCAGCAACAAACCGTACCCCCTAAAGCATCATCGAGATTCATCAGAACACTGAGCATTTCTCAACTATGGTCAACACTCGCCAGAAACATGTTGAATGATTTATCTACAGAATGAAATCATCCAACAACAACAGACTGGAAGCTCACTATCAACAATATCACCCAATATCGATGAATGAAGGGCTATTACCCAACGGGATTCTACCACCAGCAGGCTCCCCTCACTCTGAGCCATCATGGTTTGACTACAGTTGGTGCACCTGAATGGCCATCGACAAGCTGTCAATCAATGATCTACTCATAGACAATATATTGGGTGCACCACCACCTGCAGATACTTTCAATGCAGAACCTATAGACGCTCAGCAGCCTGATCTCACCTGTACCCCTGATCAAACCAAGACACAGGCTCATTGGCAGGTAGTTGCAGTGGAAAATGCTGAGGGGAAAGCATATGGCAAAGCAACTGGATTGTACAACAAACATCGCAGGTACTCAAAACAATGGAATCCATGGAATCCTGTTCGGTCCGCACATGACTTTCAGCTGGCTCAGTCGCTTAGACAGCAAACGAAAACCTGGATTAGTCAACATCTCAGGTGTGGACTGGGGACCTTCAAAATGGGATCATTCCAATCAGCAAATGCCCTACGAGCGCTCCTCTCTGAACTCGATTTCGGGCTCCGCGATGATAGTTGGATTGAAGATGAGTCACATATCTTCAGCACATTATACCACAGGGATGTATTCAAATGTATCCCGTTCCTTTTGGCACATCTCCCATTTCAGGCGCAGCTGGATTTTGAACTGGTGCGCCTCATGAGTCTGAGGGTCATCGAATCTACAGCGAGATGAACATGGGTGATTGGTGGTGAGATGCACAGGATCAACTTCCTACCGGAGAGACGATTGTGGCAGGTAGATGTGCATCCAACAAGACTCACTGAACCTATTGTTCGGGCGACCATCATGCCTGGCCACTGTATGTCACAACTGGTAATATTCGATAAGATATCCGCCGCACAGCTAAAAACGCGCCGGAATACTTCTTGGGCTGTTCCCATGTCCCCCGAAAGGTGCCAGAAACATTGACCAAGCATGGCATTCCGCAGTTGGAACTGTGCTGTCTCAACGTAGGAATCTTGACATCACTGGCCCTGGCTGGAAACGGGATTGTGCAGATAGATTCCAGCGACAATGTTATCTTCTGTTGGCTGCCTGGGTCAGTGATTATCCAGAACAAGTCATGGTTGCTCAAGTCTCATATGGCTCATGCCCGATGTGTGAAATTCCTAATGGTGCGCCGATTGGGCATTCAACTTTTCGACCACTCGATAACTCAGGAGACCAGCGTATTTACTCGGAGCTGCTGGCAGACAATATTCTTCATGCTCTTCACGCTCTAGGTGTCCAACCAATCCGCAACCAGTTCTGGCAATACCCTCTCTGCAATGTCTATCGCCTTTGGCAGCCTGATGAATTGCATCAGCTGCTCCTGGGTTGAGCTAAAGAGTTATTGCACTGGCTGCTCAAATACCTGAAGGCTAAAAATGTCGAAGATCAATTTGACAATCGATTCACATCCGTGCCGCGATATCCCGGAATCCAGCACTTCACAAAACCACTCGATTCATTGAAAGCGGCACCTGGCAAGGTAAAGAGATCCGTGGAATGATCAGAACACTGGCAGTGAATTGGGCTCCAATTTCTGACTGCTTTTAGGATGCCGGGAAAACTGTGGCAGAAATGGCCTCCGATGACATGGTAATGGGAGCCATGCGGGCATTATGTGCATTCTCTCTACATGAGAGCCAACAAAATCACTCGGATCTATCGCTCAAAGCAGTAGACGATGCACTCATGAGATTTTACTGGAAGAAGGGTATTTTTCGAGATCAGAAAATGTCGAAGTCTGCGAAGGCCACAGTGAATGAACTGTTGGCAAGTGAATCCCTTCAGTTACGCGAATAAAAAATTTATAAGATTCGTGCTGCAATGGAAGCCCTTGTGTATGGGGCTGCAAAGGATTACGCAACAAATTGTCGGCAATTTCATGTGTGCCTGAACAGAACCCGAGAAGTAGCAACCACTTGGTCAGATGCTGATCATCAGAAGGCAATAGAGCAATTGGAGCGCGAAATCCATCAGGTAACACCTGGTAAATGCAAGCTTTTCAATACATTATTCCAACATCATGAGCGACCACTATTGCAGGAAGTTGGGACTAGGGCAACCAGTCCCCGAAGCAAATTCGCCAACAAACTTGCCACAATGAAAACTGGTGCCGAAGACGAGGCTTATGGGGCGGGAAACATGACCGCCGCCAAGCGACTGCAATGTCAGATCCGCCTATCCAATGCGGAGAGAGAAGCCATGACCTGGAGCTTGGCTAATACCGAGCGGGTCACAAACCAGCTGGAGAGTGAGATTTATTGTATCACCTCGAATAAACAGCAGTGGTTCAAGAAGCAATTCTCAATCTGCTTGATCAAGTTTGAATCTTGGTGGGAGACAATCAGGATTCAGGCGCTGTGGAAAACCATTGAAAAGCGCATAATCCATTTCGGATATCCAAAGATGCATCTGTTGAGCAATATATTGGTGTCCATTCGGCGAATGAGTTCCGGTGAAAATATTACCACTGATATTTCTGAACTGCTACATATCGCCAACGTGAAAGACGCATATCAATCTAGCAACAAAGTGAATTACATTCGACAGATCCTCAAGCACAATGACCGGTGTTCCGGTCTTGACTCCATGGAGGAGACACTGTCATATCTTGCACTCCATGGCTGGTACGATATTTACTCTGCAAAAGTGTTCAACCTACTGTCCGCTACCGATAACCGGCGAAGTACACACAGAGCCCATCTGTTACGTATCCAAACAATTCAGGACGCGCCCATTATCCACCCTGTATCACAGCATGTATATCATTTGAGAGAAAAGCATGTCCGCGGAGTGTGCAGAAGTATCAAATTAACCTCACTCAGAGATACATCAGAAGATTTCGGAATTCCCAACTTTGGACAGCTATTCCACGAGCCAATTGAGGAGGACTGGGGACACAAAGCTAGGGGACTCGTGCTCAGATACGATCCGAATCTACTCCTTGACAGTATATGTATTATACTCCCCAATGGGCTGTGGTATTACCGTCAACCATTTCACAACCCTACTTCTGTTGAGCATCTGGGACTTGATTGCAAGGTAGAATATACCAATGCCAACCAAGGGATTATGCCTGAAGCTCATAACATCTGGGTCCAGAATATTCAAAGTGAAGAGAATGACCTCGATAACACCTTCCAAGGACGAATTCTTTCTTTTCCTGTATTATACCTCAGCTGGACTCCACCAAATGAGATCCTCCATATTCAGGAGCGCCTGCCACCCGGGAAAGCATTATGGACGATTTCTACGAGGTGCCAGACGACTCAACGATGGGTATTATGTCCTCAAGCTCAAAAATACGCAGTGGTGATCCCAACAAAGTTCAACGATCTTCATGGTTGGGCTGATTGCGTTGACGGGTTCATCCGGGTTGTCAAAAGAATGAAGAAGATGCGTATTGTACCCATTGGAGCAATAGTTGGACCAGCACATTTGGTGCGGGAGAATGCTGCATCAGGCGGCATGGATAGCGTATGGCTTGAAAATAATCTTGTTGATTTAGATACCTACTGGACTGAATATTAATTTAGATTAGAATGCCTGATTCAAGTGTATAGCTGTGAGATAGTTTATCGAATTTTACTATTTGATATAGACATTACATTTCGATCACTCCCGGAGAGTCTGGCTCCAGGTGCACAGGAATTGCCTTGGAGATGAGTGTTGTAGTGCCAGCAGCTCCGAAAGTGTACCAACCTAAAGGCATGATATTATAGCATTCTGAAGACAACGTCGTACTCTTTACAATATTCTTGTATTCTGTTCCGCTACTTCAGAAGCGTTGAGGAGCACCTGAAGTACTCTCAGGGTACCTCAGAAGCACATCGTTTTGCATTCAGCCTGTTTGGGAGCGTCTTGGAGCTTCTGGACGGATCGGTGTGGCTGTTCAGAAGAGCTGAGTCGTTGAGTTATGACTTCCAAACCATTTTACATTTTGCTGATGTCTTTCTATATTAAAGATATAGCTACATATTACAAATAACTCCAAGCATCCACTACATATACAGATTGAATCTAGTTGAGCTTCCCCATTCTGAAATTTGTGCGTTGCCAAATTTGATTAACTTTGTTCTTTTGTGTAGCATTTTTCTCAGCTTGATGTTGAATCTGTGCGATTGCAAGCTTCTGAAATTGTAATTCTACCTATTGCGCTGGGTTTCTTTATATCTTATTTGCCTTCTCAGTCCCCTTGTCCATTTCCATATTAATGCCAATAATTACACCATCTGCTTCCTGCTTCTTTTCTTCTTTCTCAGAATTCCAGTAATGAAAAGATACCTTTTATCTATATCAGATCATACCCTGATGCAGTACAGAAGACTCCTGGTTGTATTTGGCACCTATGCAGTAAGTATGCTATCGTTCTGTTTTATTCTACTCTACAGATGTGAGACCAAATATACCATCAATTTCAATAAACATCATGTCTGTTAAACTTACATTTTTCCACTTGCCATCAGTATTCTAAATCTTTTTTCTCACAGTACCAATCCTGTAAACCATTAGTGTAAATTTCACTAAGCAGAGTCTTGGCATACTAATGCCACTTGCCACTCACCACTTCTTATTTTCTTCATCCAGAATGAACATGCATTCCTCCACACAAGTCTTAAATACCCAGATATGTAAGGTATTAAATATTGTATTTCTACTAACAGAGCCTAGCCCAGTCTCTGACTGGATTTAAGTCAAAGACATATGCCATATTCCCCAATGTCTTTTGACTGTTACTACACGATGATGTCTTTCAGCTACTGATAGTGCCTGAGACTGTTTGCTACATACATCTGAGTTCAAATTCTCAACACTTAGCAATTCCGGTAGCAGTATATCATATTGATCTTCCTCTAACTCAAGACTCCCTGCTGCCTGAACCTGACAACCCATTCAGTCAAGTTCCCTCCTTGCAGCAGACCCTGCATTATTTCCGCCAGCTTCAGTCTGCACCAGCCACTTTGCTACTGCACGTTGAGAGTGAGCATATAGGTGACACCACAGGGAGACTTTGGAACCCCAAAGATTGGCCAAATGTGTTGAACAATGGCAGATACTCAAGTATTCGAGTATGTGTATGCATATGGAGAATTGTGTCTATTGGATCATGCAATGAGACATTCGACATTGACATAAGGTTGATTGTTGCCATCCGGTGTTATGTACAAAAGAGGCCAGTTACATTCTTGTTGTTGGCATAGTGATATCTGTACTGAGCATCAGCTCAACACTCCTCCAGGACAGCCATCATGTCCTTTTCAAACACAACTGTCAACAAAGGAGATGAGACAATAGAATATCATTGACCTCCTCAAAACAAAATTGCGACATGAATTTACTTTGCGATGGCATACCTGATGTGATCTCCATTCGCATTCTAATTTTGTAAAAATTTTTGTGGCCATTTCCAATCATTCCATCGCAGCCCTCAGCTTAAAGAAGGCAGGATTCTGCAGTAGCTGCATGATGCTGTTGGCGAGTATCTCAAATGTCCGTTCATAGCACAATTCGATCCCACATTCCATATGCACTTTTGCAGCACAATTGAACTTGGTCGCTACATGAGAAACTGCTGTTTCAAGGTAAATTCAGATCTTGACCCATGGGATTGGTGACTGCATTGGACAACATGTGAGGGATAGTCTGGATTCTAAGCTTGTTCAAGAGATTCAAGATGTATGTCTCATGCAGTGTATTCCAAAGGCATAGCATTCTGCATTGGTCACGAAATGCGCAGTTGACTTCTGGATTTTTGATTACCCTTCAACTGCTCATCTATTGGTGATGATGATCTGTCCACTTGTCAATGCATAGATATTAGGGCATCATACATACTCCGAATCAAAATAACATCCACTAGTGCTCCTTCTTGTACTCCTTCAATTGCTCTACTAAGTACTTGTCTGAGTCAACTGCCAAGTGGTCTTCCAGGACCTCCTCCAAATCATCCGCCTAGTGGTCCTCTGAGTACTTCTTGGAGTGATCCTTCGAGTGCTCCACTGTGACCTCCTCTGAGACTTCCTCCAAGAGCTCCTCCATGAGCTCCTCTGAGTACACCTCTGAATGCCCCTCTGCACCAACACAATGCAAAATGGATGGGAAGTCATAACTAAACAACTCAGCAACTCTGAACTTCCACTCTGATCCTTCAATATGCTCACAAATGGTTCCAGATAGGCTGAATGCCAAGCAATGTGCTCTCACCTGCTCCGAGACTACAGCACAGGCATGACTAAATACTCTGGAAGTTGTGGAACAGAATACAAGAATATCCTGAAGAGTGGATATGTGTCTTCAAAATGCTACAAAATCAAGCTATTGGAATGTACAAATTTTGGAGCAATTGGGACTAATGGCCACATCCCCAAGACTATTCTGGTGCATCTTGAACCCAGAGCCATACTTGCTGGGAGTGATTAGTATACTGTCTATAATGAATAGTACAATTTGGTCAACTATCTGGCTCCTGCATACCTCTATTCAGACAATGAAACTAATATACAGTCCACTACATACCTAAATCCACATGACCATTTTCAAGCCATACTCTATCAATTCAATCTGACACAGCATTCGCTCACACCAACTTTGCCGGTACAACTACTGGTCTGACCGGTACAATTGGAATCTTACTATTCTGTTTGATAGTTGGAATGAACCCGTCATCACATTCGGCCCAACCATGCAGATATTTATAGTATGTTGCAAGTACCACCACATATTCTTGAGCTTGATGACATAATATCCATTGATGAGTGTTATTGCAACTCTTGGAAAAGGTCAGTACCGGGTTTCTGGCTGGCAGGCATTCCTGACATTGGCATATCTGATTTGGTGGAGTCCACCGAATGTATAATACAGGACAGAATGCATCTTTGCCAGGGAAGGTGTTAGCAATGGCAATTTCCATATATTGGACCTGGATGTTATGAGATTCAGGCATGATACCTTGGTTGGCATTTGCATATTCTGCCATCCAATCAAGTTCCAGACGCTTAACAAATGTAGCGCAGTGAAATGGTTGATAGTAGTACAACAGCCTATTCTAAAGTAAAATGTTGATGCAGTCTGTAGGTACATTCTGATCATATCTGAGCACCAGTCCAATAACTTTGTGTCCCCAGTCCTATTCAATTTTTGCACAGAATAGCTGTCCAAAGTTGGGTATTCCAAAATCTACCAAGGCATCTCTGAGTGAGGTGAATTTGTCACTTCTGTACACTATGCAAAGATGAGTTTCTCTCAAATAATATACCAGTTGTAATACAGCGTGGAAATGTTTCTCTTCCTGACAACTCAGGAGGCGTAAAGTATCAGCTCGGTGTGTATTTCGCCATATACCTGCAGTGGATCGTATCTTGAAAACATATGCACAGTCATTATCATACCAACCTTGAAGAGCAATGTACAACAGTGTCTCCATCATATAGTCAAACCCAGTATACAGGTCATTATGGTTGAGCAGCTGTCAAATGTGATTCACTTTGTTGGTGGATCAATATACATCTTTCTCATTCCTGATATGTAGTCGTTTAACAGTGTCAGTGATGGAATCGTTGCCACAACCCATTCGCAAAATTGACCCTGATATATGGATTAGATGATGCACCTTTGGATATCAGAAATGTATTACATGTTGTTCAATGGTATTCCAGAGCTTCTGAGAGCCAATTGCCTGCCACCATGCTTTAAACTCCAACAAGTGGATGGAGAATTCCTTCATGAACTGCATCTGCTTATTTGAAGTCATATCATAAATATCTCTCTGCAGCTGATTTGCAATGCAGTCCATATCAGTAATTCTCCAGGTGGTGGCTTCAGTCTCAGCATTGAACAGATGGACCTGAAATTCAGTATATGTGTTTGTGGTCATGTTTGCCGCTCTGTTAACCTTGTCTGTTGCAGGATTCCATATGTGAGCATGTTTTATGATCAATGCGCATCTGGGACTGGTTGCCTCTATTCCAACTTTCAGCAATAGTTGTCGCACATAATGTCGGAATACTCTTTCCAAAACATTTTGTGAAACAGGTTTCACCTAATGGATTTTGTGCCACAATTACTCATTTGCTTTGTGTTGATAATCATCTGACCATTTGGTTGCCGCTTGTAGGGCTCTATTCAGGCACACTTGAATTTGCCTTCCTTTTGTTGCAGTAATCTTTTCAGCCCCCTAAACCTGAACTTTGCTTGCAGCATGGATTTTATGAATATTCTGTGGTTGTTACTGATGGTATTTTCTTGCCAACTGTTTATCTTCTTTGACCTTCACCGCCTTCAACATTTTCTGTTCTTGAAATGCACCCTTCATCTTGCAAAATCATTTCAGTGTATTGTCTAATGCTGTGAGGGATAGATAAGACTGATTATGTTCGGTATGAAGTAGAGAGAATTCGCAAAATTCCCACACTTCTCCAATGGCCTTTTCATCAGTGGCTGATTCCGCTGCAGTTATCTCACCATCCATGGAGTGGTCACACATTGGAGGTCATTTCACTGCCAGGGTCCGGATCATGCCTCGGATCTCGTTTCTCCAACAGGAACTGCTGTTCAAAGAATCGAATGGTTGTGCGAAGTACTGGTGGCTTGCCTATTGTAGTACCGCTATGGATGGATTGTTTGATTGTTCATTGACATTTCTAGCTTTCATGTATTGGAGCAGCCAGTGCAATAAGTCTGTAACTGAACCTTAAAGCAGCTGATGCAATCGATCTGGCTGCAAAAGTGGATACACAAGGTGCAGAGAGTATTGTGACAACTGGTTGTGGATTGGGTTAACATCAGGAGTGTGCAGAAAATCAATGTTGGTCTTCTCCGGAAGCTACAAATAAGCATGCCAATGTCATGAGTTATTGAGTAGTTGAAATGTGTAATGCCCCATCAGCTCACCTTTAGCACTTTCACATGTCTGGCATGAGCCATAGGAGACTTGAGCAACCATGACTTGTTCTGGATAATTCCTGACCTAGGCAGCCAAAGGAGGATAACATTGGGTGTGGAATCGATTAGGACAATGCCATCCCAATCCAGGACCACTTCTGTCAACATTTCTGGGTGAGGATAGCACAGTTCCAACTCCGGATAGCCATGCCTCATTAGTGTTGTACGTTGGCATGTGCTCGAGTAGTCGAGTGTGTGCAGGCGAATGCGAAGCTGTCTATTGTATCTTTTAACGAGACATGTCACACCGACATAAGGTCGATAGATGACTACCGGCACTAATTACAAAAGAGGCAAGTTACATCATAGTCCTTGGCATAGTGATATCCGGACTTCCAATCTGCTCAAAACTCCTCCAGGACGGCTATCACGTCTGTTTCAAACACAACAGTGAACACAAGAGAACAGAAGCCAATCAAACATCGTGGATCTCCTGGAGGCAAACGTGCGCAATCTATCAATTTGCTTTCCGATGGCATTCCCGATGGCATTTCCAATTGCAATTCGGATACCATTTCCGTCACCATTTCCTTCCATATCGAGGCCATTTCTGAGGCTATTCCCAAGTCCAATCGCGAGACCATTCCCGAGAACAATTCCGATCATTCCCATCGCTGCACACTGCTTCAAGAACGCGGGCTTTGGCGGTGGCTTTGTGAAGTAGTCGGCGAGCATCTCAGCAGTCGCTACGTAGCTCAAGTCTATCTCTCCATCTCTAGCCATATCTGCAGCAAGATAGTACTTGGTTGCATTGTGTGATACTGGAGTTCCGCGGTAGATTCTGTTCTTGATGCTTGCGATCAGTGACTGTGAATTGGAGAACATGTGAGGAATGGTCGGGATGCTAAGCTCGTTCAAGAGATGCGGGATCTGTGTGAGTCTCATGCAGCCTACTCCAATGGCATAGTATTCGGCATCGGTGCTGGACTGGGCAGTCAACATCTGTTTGCTCGATCGCCGGTGGACCAATCCTCCGAAGTTGATGACCAGTCCACTTGTCAATTTATAGTCATCCGGGAATCCAGCATACTCCGAATCAACATAACATCTAAGTGCGCCTTCTCTTTCTCTTCCGAGTGTACTTGCTCCAAGTGCTCCTCCGGAATGCAGACGCCAGTCCTTCGTGCCATTGAGGTACCACAACACGCGCTTGAGAGCTACCATATGTTCATTGCTTGGATGGTGATTGTATCGGCTGAGGACTCCGATGGCATATGCGATATCGGGCCAAGTGGCGGTCATCGCGTACATACGGCTTATGATCATCGATTGGCATATGGTTGGATCGCAGGCTTCTTCTTAGGGCTTCCGCTTGTGAAGCTTCATTGCCATTGGCGTGGGAACTGGCCTCGACTCGTCCATTCTGAACTTTGCCAAGATCGTCCGAATGTAGCTGTGCTGATGGATGTCGTTTGTGTGATGCTCCCGGTTGCGTTCGATGTACATGCCGAGATAGACGGAGACACTCCCGAGATCATGCATCCGCAACCTCTTCTTCATTTGATCCTTGATCTGCCCGATCCAGCCCACGTTAGCAATGATAAGGAGATCATCGACGTAAAGAACGACTGTGGCGACGACTGTGCATTGATCCTCAAGCACGAATAGTCTTCTGTCGACCCATGATGCCACAAATCCAATCGAGATCAGGAAGTCCTTAAAAGTGCCATACCAAACGTGCGAGGACTGCTGCTGGCCATGAAGAGACTTTCTCAAGCGGAGTACCATCTTCCGTGAAGTCTTTGATCTTGAATCGTTGTATCCCCTCCCATTCTGGAGCCAACGAAGGTATCCCTGCGATGGGTGCATATAGATCTCTGCTTCGAAGTCAACTGCCAAGTAAGCCGTGCATACGTCCATTTGATGGATCTCGAGATCGTACTTGGCGGCGATCATGAGTGCAAGCTTAACATGGCCCAAGCGAGCAGTCGGTGCATATGTAGCCTGGTAGTCGATGCTTCTGATTTGGTGATTGTCTCCACAGAGTAACCTGGTCGTGAACCGCTGCACGTTGCCTGCTCCATCGTGCTTGATCTTGTATACCCAATGACTTGGCAAAGCCTTTCTCCCTTCCAGAAGCTCAACGAAATCTCTGAAGACTTGATGCTGACGAATTGCATCTAACTCGTCTTTCATCCCCGTATCCCATTTCTCAGCGAGTGGAGACTCGGTTGCAGTGTTGTGAGACTTTGGATCCATTGGATCCTCGTGATCGTCGGAGATCGCAGCTGCAGCGAAGATGGGAATCACATCCTCGAATTCCTCATCTTCGAGAGCCGATTGTGCAGACTCTGCCAACATATCCTTCCCAGCGCGGTTCTGGCGACTACCTTCGGCCGGCGGCTTCCATGCATCTCCAAGTCACGTCTCAAGGCCAGACAATTCTCGTGACTTCTTCTTTGGCTTCGAAGGTTCGGGAGGTGATTCTTTGTCCAATCACTCCTCCTTTTGACGTTCGGTTGGTTGCTTCTCTGTGGGTATGGGTTCATAGATGACCTCTCGGTAGAAGTGGTCATTCAAGATCGCTTTGCCTGCAGCATTCGGTGCTGTATACTGCTTTCCATCTCTGAATACCACCTCTCGGGAGCGGTGAAGCTTCCCGGCCAATAGATGGTATACGAAGTACTGCCATGTTGACATGCTGTACCCGACAAATATGCCGACAGTGCCTCTGTAATCCAGCTTCTTTCGTTGTTCTTTCGGAATGTGGACAAATGCCTACCATCCGAACACACGGAGATGCTTCAAAATTGGCTACCTCCCATGCCAGACCTCGTGCGGGGGTTTACCGACTACCGAACGGGTCGGAGTACGGTTCTTGTGATTGCCTGCCAGTGAGACTGCCAATGCCCAGCACTTCTTCGAAGGTCTGGCATCGTGTATCATGCATCGTACGCGCTCCATGATCGTGCGGATCGCCCGTTCGAGGACTCCATTACACTGAGGAGTGTCGGGCGTAGTTGTTTCCTTTAGTATGCCCTCTGATTTCCGGTATTCAGCAAATTTCTTGGTGGTGTACTCATGGCCTCCATCTGTACGAAATCGCTTCACTTGCTTGCCCGACTGCTTCTCTCTATGAGCCTTGCATTTTTTGAAGTTCTCAGGGGCTTCCGACGTGTACTTCAATATATACTCATCCGTATGCCTTGTAGCATCGTCGATGAAGAGCAGCATGAATCGACCTCCTCCAATGGCTGTTTCGAGGGGACCGCATATGTCCGAGTGCACATGCTGCAGAGGGTCTGAGGCACGGGAAGTTGTATTCGGAGTAAAGGGCTTTCGACGTAATTTGCACTTGATGCAGCTCTCGCAATTGCACTTCCCGGTCATCCTCGGAGCGTCGGCAACGACCTTAGGGAAGATCTCCAAAGCCTTGAGACCGACATGGGCCAGGCGGCGGTGCCATAACGTCCGCTTCTCTGCATCATGCCGAGATACATGCCCAGTCACTGTAAGTGCCAGCAGGCAGCTGTCGTTGTCGATATCGATGTATTCGGTCGATTCCGGAGCTCGATCCAGATAGCGATCCAGAACGAACAGCCCATTGACCTGAGGTGCAGTGGCAAACAACTTGCCATGGCGATTGTAGAGGTTGAGACCGTAGTGATTCACCGGTTTGACATTCACATCCTTGTCCATGATCTGACACTGTCAGATGGGATTGAACGATGCCGCTAAATGCACCACTTGTTGAAGTATGATTGTTTCTGTCTTTCCATCTGGCATCTGGCAAGTCAACCTAACACTTCCATATCCGGATCCACATGATCTGACCCCATTGTATCCCTTCACCTTCTTTGTATTCGGAGGATATTCGGTGTAGGTGACGAACATTCATCGAGGGCCGGAGATGTGAGTCATGCATCTGCAATCGATGAACCAATCACTGGATGAAGCAGTTGAGCTAGCCACCATCCAATAGTTCTCGATCGAAGTGGTGAGAGTCGAAGTAGTCTCAGTCGATGCTTTTGCTACAGTGTCGGCAGACATTGGAGGATCGCCGCGCTGCTTGCTCAAGCAGATTTCGGTGATATGCCCCTGCCGCTGGCAATGAAAGCACTTCTGGACATCCTTCTCTTTCCTATCATTGTCTCCCCTATGATCTCTCTTACCATCTCGCTTATCCCTCTTCGGACTTCTGCCGAATTTACCAGCTTTAGCGCCATTGCCACCACCTTTGCCATCTTTTTTTGCAAAGTGCAGAGCTTCTGGAGCGAGCCCATTCTCTCTCTTGATTGCAGCGTCCATTTCGACGAGCTTGGTGACGATCTCATCGGACGTGGTGGTCATCGTGTCGTTTTTGTCCATCATTACCTCCTTGAAGACTTTCCACTCGTCATTCCTTGGGACTCCTTGAAGGAGGTGGAAGATGTTTTCCTGCTCACTCATCTTGGCAATTGTCTTTGCATTTGCATCGGTGTGTAAGGGCACGTACGCCAGCGTTCGGCCTTATAGGCATACGTATGGTAATTATGGTATACGGTTGCAAACGTGGACTCGAGTGATAGTAAATAGGTGTATAGGTAAGATTATCGCTAGAGATCTA
>Ga0307515_10002570_pt1 | contig 39179 bp, 36 predicted proteins | sample 17_EM_MG_FD_194513 | JGI IMG/M metagenome (GOLD analysis project Ga0307515, IMG submission 194513) | Populus trichocarpa ectomycorrhiza microbial communities from riparian zone in the Pacific Northwest, United States - 17_EM | ecosystem: Host-associated > Plants > Roots > Unclassified | place... | reverse complement strand
TCGACTACATCCAGGTCGCGCGCGACACCATCAAGCGCATCGGCTACGACAACACCGAATACGGCATCGACTACAAGGGCTGCGCGGTGATGGTCTGCTACGACAAGCAGAGCAACGACATCGCCCAGGGCGTGGACCATGCAAGCGACGACCACCTCAACATCGGCGCTGGCGACCAGGGCCTGATGTTCGGCTACGCCTGCGACGAAACGCCCGAACTGATGCCCGCGCCGATCTACTACGCGCACCGCCTGGTCGAGCGCCAGGCCCAACTGCGCAAGGACGGCCGCCTGCCCTTCCTGCGCCCTGACGCCAAGAGCCAGGTGACGATGCGCTACGTGGACGGCAAGCCGCACAGCATCGACACCGTGGTGCTGTCCACCCAGCACAGCCCTGATCAAAGCGAAACCTCGCACAAGATGAAGGCCTCGTTCACCGAAGCGGTGATCGAAGAGATCATCAAGCCGGTGCTGCCCAAGGAATGGCTGAAGGACACCAAGTACCTGATCAACCCGACCGGCCGCTTCGTCATCGGCGGCCCGCAAGGCGACTGTGGCCTCACCGGCCGCAAGATCATCGTCGACACCTACGGCGGCGCCTGCCCGCACGGCGGCGGTGCGTTCTCGGGCAAGGACCCGAGCAAGGTCGACCGCTCGGCCGCCTACGCCGCGCGCTACGTGGCCAAGAACATCGTCGCCGCCGGCCTGGCGCGCCAGTGCCAGATCCAGGTGGCCTATGCCATTGGCGTGGCCAAGCCGATGAACATCACGGTCTACACCGAGGGCACGGGCGTGATCTCGGACGAAAAACTGTCGGCACTGGTGGCCGAACATTTCGACCTGCGCCCCAAGGGCATCATCCAGATGCTGGACCTGCTGCGCCCGATCTACGAAAAGACCGCCGCCTACGGCCACTTCGGCCGCGAAGAACCCGAGTTCACCTGGGAACGCACTGACAAGGCTGCGACGCTGCGTGCAGCGGCTGGCCTGTGAAGGCCGTGATCCGTGCCAACGGATCTGCAGCTTTGCGTCACAAGACTGCGACGCTGCGTGCGGCGGCCGGGCTGTAATAAGTTCGAGACAACGGACATGAGAGCGGTCGGTTGAACCCCAACGCCGACCAGCTCTGGCGCGGCCCCAAATGGGCGCTGTCGGTGCTGCTCGCGCTGTTGGGCATGCTCGGTCCGTTCTCCATCGACACCTACATCCCGGCGTTCTCGGGCATCGCCGCCTCGCTTGGCGCCACGCCCGGCGAGATGCAGCAGACGCTGTCGGCCTATCTGTTCGGCTTCGCGTTCATGAACCTGTTCCACGGCGCGCTGGCCGACAGCTTCGGCCGCCGCCCTGTGGTGTTGTGGGGCGTGGCCATCTTCACACTGGCATCCGCGGGCTGCGCGTTATCGCAAAGCATCGGCCATCTCGTCTTCTTCCGTGCGCTGCAGGGCTTGTCGACCGGGGCCGGCATCGTGGTCTCGCGCGCGGTGATCCGCGACATGTTTCCACCGGCCCAGGCGCAGAAGGTGATGAGCCAGGTCACCATCTATTTCGGCGTGGCGCCGGCGATCGCGCCCATCGTCGGCGGCTGGCTGTTCGTGCACATCAGCTGGCACAGCATCTTCTGGTTCTTGACCGGCGTGGGCGTTTTGCTGTGGACGGCCAACTTCAAGTTCCTGCCCGAGACCCTGCACCACGAACACCGCCAGTCGTTCCAGGCGAAGCACCTGATGCGCGGCTACTGGCAGCTCGGTTCGAGCCCGCGTTTCCTGCTGCTGGCGCTGGCCAGCGGCGTGCCGTTCAACGGCATGTTCCTCTACGTGCTGGCCGCGCCCGAATTCCTGGGCCACCACCTGGCCTTGCCGCCTTCGCAGTTCTTCTGGTTCTTCGTGCTCAACATCGCCGGCATCATGGCCGGCGCCTGGCTCAGCGGCCGGCTGGCGGGCATGATCGCGCCCAAGCGGCAGATCCGCCACGGCTTCGTGATCATGCTGTCGATGGCGCTGGTGAACCTGGTGGCCAACCTTGTGTTCACACCACACGCCTGGTGGGCGCTGCTGCCGATCGGTATGTTCTCCTTCGGCTGGGCGCTGATGGTGCCGGTGGTCACCCTGCTGGTGCTCGACCTGCACCCCGAACGGCGCGGCATGGCCTCGTCGCTGCAGGCCTGCATCGGCTCCACCGCCAACGGCCTGGTGGCCGGTGTGATCGCGCCGCTGGTGATGCATTCCACCGTGGCGTTGGCGGTGTCGTCGCTGCTGATGCTGTGCGTCGGCCTGGTGGCCTGGGTCTACCTGCACCACCGCTGGCCAGAGATAGGCCGGGTCTAGCTGGCGAAGCCCTGCGGATTACCGCTCTGCCAGCGCCAGGCATCGGCGCACATGGCCTCCAGGCCACGTTCGGCGCGCCAATCCAGGCGTTGCAGCGCGGCTGCAGGTTCGGCATAACAAGCGGCCACGTCGCCGGCGCGGCGCGGCATGATCTGGTAGGGCACGGGTTTGCCGCTGGCGGCCTCGAAGGCCTTCACCATGTCGAGCACGCTGTAGCCCACGCCGGTGCCGAGGTTCACCGTCAGCAGTTCGGGCGAACGCTGCAAGGCCTGCAGCGCCTTCAGATGGCCGGCCGCAAGATCGACCACGTGGATGTAGTCGCGCACGCCGGTGCCGTCGGGCGTGGCGTAGTCGTTGCCCCAGACGCTGAGCTTTTCGCGCTTGCCCACCGCCACCTGGGCGACGAAGGGCATGAGGTTGTTGGGGGTGCCGCGCGGGTCTTCGCCGATCAGGCCGCTGGCATGCGCGCCCACCGGGTTGAAGTAGCGCAGGATGCCGAAGCGCCATGACGCGTCGCTGCGGTGCACGTCGCGCAACATGTCTTCGATCATCAGCTTGCTGCGGCCATACGGGTTGGTGGCCGACAGCGGATGGCCTTCGGTCAGCGGCAGAAACTGCGGCTCGCCGTACACCGTGGCCGACGAGCTGAACACCAGGATCTTCACGCCGCATTCACCCATGGCTTCGAGCAGGCGCACGGTACCGACCACGTTGTTGTCGTAATAACTCAACGGCTTCTCCACCGATTCGCCCACCGCCTTGAGCCCCGCACAGTGGATCACCGCCGTGACCGCGTGGTCGCGCAGCGCCCCCACCAGCGCCGCGCGGTCGCGGATGTCACCCTGCACCAGCCGCGGTGTCTTGCCGGTGATGCGCGCCACGCGCGCCAGGGCTTCGGGCTGGCTGTTGCTGAAATTGTCGAACACCGCCACCTCGTGGCCGGCGTTCAGCAATTCAACGCAGATATGGGTGCCGATGTAGCCGGCACCGCCTGTCACCAGAATCATAAAAAGGCCTTTCGCGCTGCGATGAAAGAGAGAAAGAAGAAGGCTGAAACCCAAAGAATTATGGAGGCAAAAACCGCGGCAAATCCGCAGCACGCCAGCCCCGCCAGGGGTTTGACCGAGCAACGTTCTGTAACCGAAGAGCGTGAAGATTTCCTGAATTCCTACACCGCGTCACTGCATTTTTCAGCAGAATGCTGCATTGCAACATCAAACTTGTTGTGACGCAAATCCCCAGGGAGGGGATCACCGTAGGGGGCCTGAATGGAAATCGGAAAAAACGAAGTGCTCGTGACTTTGCAACGCTTCGACCTCATGAGCACCGGCTGCAACGTCAATCGCCTGATGAACCAGGAATACGCCGACGAGGCACAGCGCATCGCCCGGCTGGTGTCGGACGGGAGGCCCCTGCGCGAGGCGATCACCATCACCTTTGACGACCATTTCTGGGCCGGTTGCCTGGAGGAGCCGACCCGCGTGAAAGATCTGGAAAGACTGCTGCGGGATCTTGAGCGGAACTGAAGCGGGGCCGACCGACGGCAAGCCACCCTGGTCATGGTGCGCTCGTCCCCGGAAGCAATTGGGCAAAGATTGTCAACGTGTCACGTGGTGCCGTCGTTGCCGAGGCCGACCTCATCGATGCAATGCGCACGGGTCAGGTTGCTGGAGTCTATCTCGACGTTTTTTGAGAAAGAACCATTGCCGCCGGATTCCCCTCTGTGGGATCTACCTGGCGTCCTGATCTCGCCACATCGCGCGGGTTTGTCCACTGGCGTCAGCGTGAGGGCTTTGAGAATCTCCACCGAGAATCTGAAACGTTGGCAACACGCCGAAGACTTGGTCAACGAAGTACGTTTCTAGTCGACTCCGCTCGTTGACCCGTTCAGGGGCACGGTGTCTTTGTCACGTCAAAGCGGAAAAACCGCCTTCAACCAAAAGGCGGCGCCGTCGGCCCGATTTCGCACCTTCTGCTCTGCCTCGTACTTGGCTGTGAGAAACCAGCCTTTCCCGCTGTCGTATCGAACCGAAGGTCCGATGGCCAGCGCCCGCCCCTTGTTGCCAGGTACGGTAGCGCCATGATTTTTGTCATCGCTGGTCTGTTGGTAGACGTAGCCGCCCACGCCCGCCGTCCATCCAGAACCGAATCCCCAACCCAGGGAATAGTCGACGATCAACTCCTGGCCTGACCTGTAGTCGGTATCCTTATTCTTGAAGTTATAGGTCCACATTGCCTTCGCATCCGCATTCACGCCATGGGGATCGATGTAGCTGGCACCCAGGACAGGCTGTACGGCCCAGTAGTTGCGCCCGATGTTCGCCAGATCGCCAGGCCGGTACTGCCCCGTGGGCGCGAAGACATCGATGCCGGCCACCGAATGCAAGGCGTTGCTGTGGTGCCAAGCCAGGAACGGGCCGAAGACCATGTCGCCCACACCGGACTTGGACTGCGATGTGCCGGGAGCGACCGTTACTTTCAGGTCAACCAGGGGCAGAATGGCGTGAACCCCCTTCACGGCCGCCCCGGCGATCTCGGTGGGAGAGATCCATGTCAGCCGGGGCGCGATGGCGACCGCAGTGACCTTGAAGCCATTGGGCGTAACGACCTGCCCATCATTGCCGCGGACCTTGTCCGCCGAATACCGTTGCGCGTAGACCATCCCATACACGCCAGGCGGCGGCAATGCACAGCATGTGTAATTTTCAGAGCCCACCGGATAGATCGAGCCCCCTCCTTCGGTGGCATTGACCATACTCGTAGCGCCGGTAACCGCAGCGACAAGGATGATATTGATGGACTTCATTTTGAAACTCTCCTAGGTTCTGTTGATGTTGCACTGTGCAGGGCCGAGTCCCTTGCCTACCCCCTGCGCGGAGTTCCGGACAAGCGACATCGGCACGAAGCGTAAGTGCGCGCACCGCAGCGTTGATACCTCGGGTTATCCCCCGGGAGAATCTGTTCCATTTGGGAACAATGGCACTTGAAAACGACGCTCACAGGTGTGTGGACATGTTTTCACGCGCGGGCGCACGCGGCGCGATCTTGAAGCGCCGTCAGCGATTTGACGAAGTGGACTAGGCGTCGCGGAGTTTGAGGCGGCGATAGATCAGTCCACGCGAAACCGCCAGTTTCTTGGCCACCGCTGAAACATTGCCCCCGCACTGGTCTAACGCGCGCTCGATGACATCTAGGTCCAGCTCTCGCAGGCTTGCTTCGTCCGATGCGACACCCGGCACTTGGTCATCCGTTGATGACACCACCAGTTCGACTGACTTTTCGTACACAGGCAACGCCAGCTGGCTGGGTGACCGAGGTAACGACTCGGGTGAGGCATTGATGGCACACCCGGAGATCAGCTTGCGATGACCATCCGGGGCGTGCATTTCGGCACGTGCCCACACCAGCAACCCATTGGGAAACCGTAAAGGCGCGGCGCCGCTCTCTGGAAGCGAAGCGAGTTGGGCGAAGGTATTGCCCAAAGCCAGTTCCGCATCTTGCGACTGCATCTCGAAGGATGCCAGGCCAAGCAATTTGCACGCTGCACCATTGCACCAAGCGAGACGCCCGGAAAGATCGATGCCGACAAGGCCCACCGTGGGCGAATCAAGCAGTGTGGAGGTCACTTGAAAACGGATGACGAGATGTTGCCGCGACTGCGCAATCAGCAGACGGTTTTCGATGGAACCCGAGTAGATGCCGACCACCGCAGCAGCATCGAAACTGAAAGGAATTCCCTCGCTGGAAATGTCCAGCACGCCAGCAAGGCGACCATAGATGTCCCGAATAGGCGCCGCAGCACAATGCATCGGCTTGACATGTTCGAAAAAGTGCTCGCCACCGTCGACCGTGACAGGTTGACCAGTTCGAGCGACGACGCCCGGAGCCGTGGTACCTACAGCCTCTTCCGACAGGCTCACGCCAATTCGCGTCGCAGTCGGCATGATGTTTTCATGGGCACGTCCAGCGCAGGTCGAGCCGATCAGTACCCCTGTCGAATCCGTCAGCATGGCGGCACAGGATGTGGTGGCGAGCATGGCTTCGAGTTCCGGTAACTCTTGCGACCACACATCCCGCAACTGGCGATTCTTCTGCAGCGCGAGTTGGGCCCGGCTGGCAGAGACGGGCGCGAATTCGATATCCCGGGATGGGCTGGTGTGGAGTCGTTGACAGCGCGCCCATGACTGAAGCACTGAGTCGCTGACCATGCCAGTCGGCATGGTGCCATCCTCGAAATAATTCCGGCGAGCCAGCTCAATCCTATCGGCCCGGGTCGTGAAAAAGGGTGAGCTTGGCAAGCGCATCATGGAATTTCCTCGACTGACCGTGCAATTCCCTGCGGATGCATAACCACTAGCCAGCCTTGGATGTTACCTCGCAGAGGTGATGAATGAAAGCATGGATTCACTAGCACGTGCGATCAGCACTGGCATGACTCACACCGGATATTGTTGAGCCGATGGCTCAACGGTGATCCATTTCAGCTCGGTGAACTCGTCGATTACGGCACGACCGTCGAACCTGCCGTAACCGCTGTCCTTGGTACCGCCGTAAGGGGCCTGCGGCTCGTTTTGAACGGTCGCACCATTCACGTGGCAGGAGCCTGTCTCGATTTGCAGTGCCACGGCGTAGGCACGCGTCACGTCGCGGCCGAACACGCCTGCCGACAAGCCGTAGGCTGTGTCGTTGGCACAGGCAACCGCTTCATCGACACCCTTGACACGCACCACGGTCGTCACCGGGCCAAACGTCTCTTCATCGTAAATTTTCATGCCGGGTGTTACCTTGTCGACAATCGTTGCCGGCATGACGGCGCCGTCAGCCAGGCCACCGCAAGCCAGTCTGGCGCCCTTGTTCAAGGCGTCGTCGATCATGGCGTTGATGCGGGAACCCGATTCCTTCGTCACCATCGGGCCAATGACACAACTACCGCTCTTCATCGGATCGCCAGTCTCCAGTTCCGCGGCCTTCGCCGCAAATTTCGCAACGAATTCATCGGCAATGGACTCATCGACAATGATGCGCTCCGTGGACATGCAGATCTGCCCCTGGTAGAGGAACGAGCCGAAGACGGCGGCCTTGACCGCTTCGTCAATGTTCGCATCGTCCAGTACGACCAAAGGCGACTTCCCGCCGAGTTCGAGCAGGCAACGCTTGAGGTGTGTGGCCGCCGTCTGGGCAATGAGCCGGCCCACGCGGGTCGAGCCTGTGAAGTTGATGCGCCGGACCGCTTTGTGGGCGATCAGGGCACCGATTACGTCTGGAGAATCTGCCGGGGCATTCGACATCACGTTCAGAACGCCGGCCGGAAGCCCCGCTTCAACCAGCGCTTCAGCGACCAGCATCTGTGTTTTCGGGCTCGATTCGGAAACCCGCAGGATCACCGTGTTGCCACAAGCGATGGGGTACGCAACGGCGCGCGCCGCAAGCACCACGGGACCGTTCCATGGCACGATGCTAAGAACGACGCCGACCGGTTGCCGCACTGTCATGGACAAGGTGCCAGGCTTGTCGGTAGGGATGGTTTCGCCCTGGATCTGCGTCACGATGGATGCAGCTTCGCGAAAGAGATTCGCCGCCATCACAACATTGAATCCAGCCCACAACGCCGACGCGCCCACCTCGGCGGCCATAGCCTCGACAAACTTCGGCATGCGTGCTTCCAAGGCATCGGCAGCCTTCAAAAGCAGTCGACGACGCTCCGTCGGGGTCGCGTTTTTCCAGGTCTTGAACGCCGCGCCGGCGGAATCAGCCATGGCGATGGCGTCTTCAACGCTGCCGGCTGCCGCGCATGTGACCACTGCGCCGGTGACTGGATGAATTCGCTCGAAGGTGGCACCGTTCTGCGCAGCGCGCGGTGCATTGTCGACAAGAAGTTGTGTTTCCATTTTCAAAGGGATTTCCGTGTGGAATGGTGACTGAAGGAAAGCACGCGTCATGCGCTCTTGTGAAGGATTTCCGCCATGCGTTCACCGATCAGTGCGCATGTGGCCATCGTTGCAACGGAGGCAATCCTCGGCATGACCGAACTGTCCGCGATGCGCAGGCGCTGAATGCCGTTGACACGCAGACTAGCGTCGACAACGGCCTCGTTGTCCTTGCCCATGCGGCAGGTTCCGGCCTGGTGGAAATAGGTCGTGGCGCCGTTGCGCACGAAGTCGGCAAGTTCGGAATCGTTCAGCGTCTTGCCCGGAGCAACCTCGCGTTTGACGAAGTCACGCATCGCCGGCGAGTTGCCAATGTCGCGGCAGACTGCAATGCCGCGTGCCAGGGCTTTCACATCGTCGGGATGGCTGAGAAATCTTGCGTCCACGATCGGTCGGTCATCGGGATTTGCCGAGCGCAGGCGGACGACGCCGCGGCTCTTCGGACCAACGAGGCCAGCGCAGAGCGCCCAACTGGTCTTGGGTGGCTCGTACTGTTTGGCCACGATTTCGCTCGCATACGGCAGTTCTATCTGCACCAGGTTGAGGTCGGGCGAGGCGAGCGTTGAATCGCTCTTGAGAAACCCCGACGCGTTGGCTGCACTGTTGCGATGTGGAAGGAATTCCTTGGGCTCCCAGAGGCAGCCGCCGTGCAGGATGTGGTCCTGAAAATTTTCTCCGACCTGCGGCGAATGCATCAGCACCTTGATGCCGTGTTGGCGCAACTGCGTTTCGTCACCGATGCCACTCAGCATCAACAACTTCGGCGTGTTGATGCCGCCTGAACTGAGGATGACCTCGGACCGGGCTTCGATGCGGCTTTTCACGCCGCCCCGGCTAATCTCGATGCCGGTAGCGCGAGTCCCGGTCACGGTCACGCGATCGACGTGTGCGCGAACAAGCACCGTCACATTCTTGCGAGCAAGAACAGGGTACAGGTAGGAACGTGCCATGCTTTGGCGCTTTCCGTCGCGGATGATCTGGTCCATCAACGCAAAGCCACCAGGGCCCTCCTCGCGGGCGCCATTCAGGCCGTCGAGAACAGGCAGGCCGAGGCTGCCGCAGGCATTCAGCATCGCACGTGCCACGGGATGCGGATCCGCCGCGGGCTGGCACCACACCGGCCCACCTTTTCCACGGTAGCGCGCATCAGGCTTACCTTGCCAGTTTTCCATCCGCCGATAAATGGAAAGAGCGTGTTCGTAACCCCAACGTGGATCTCCACTTTCATCTGCCCAGTAGTCAAGATCCTTCTTGAAAGGACGCGCCCAGATCGTGGCATTGATGCTGCTGCCACCCCCGACGACCTTGCCCATGTGTTCGGGAATGGCGCGTCCGTTGACACTTTGCGAAGGCAGGGCGACATCTTGCCAATCGCGCTCGGTCCCCAGATTGGTGAACCAGATGCTCGGATCCATCACGGATGGCGCCACGTCCCAATCACCCGCCTCGACCATCAAGATACTGGCCCCGCTCGGCGCCAATCGCCCCACTAGCGCCGAAGCCGCGCTCCCCGTGCCGACAACGATGTAGTCGTAGGACGGCTGCAGCGTTGCGGCGCGCTGATTCTGGTTGGCGCGCATTGCATCCAGCTCATCGGCCAGCACATGCAGGCCGGTCGTCGCCAATCCAGCAGCGGTGACAGCTTGAATGAATCCACGTCGATTCAGCCGCCCGGAGATGAGCGCACGTTCGAGACGTTCCATTTTCGAGTGTCGATCCGGCGTCTGTTCGGTGAAGGGTGATGTGTGCATGGTGATCAGTCTTTGTTCAAAGGGGCCAGTCCGTGGAATCTGGTGGGGCCCCACTGTATTTGCGACATCCGCCGGTTGAAATATCGGGTCTTCCCCTACGAAAAATGTTCCGAAACGAGACAACTCGCCAGCCCCTGACGAAGCCCAGGGGAGACGGCTCCGGCCCTGAAGCTCAACACCCCAACATTCATGTCAGTGATATTATTTATCACCGATGCTCCATTGACTGATATCACCTCAAAGCGAATGATCCATCCCCAAGCGCTGGATGCGGTGCGACCTGCCTCACAAGCGGCACGCAACTGAATGGCCACCAGCGAACTGGATTGGTAGCGACGGTCCCTGAGCGACTGGCGCAGAAACTGGTCGAGCCTTTCGACTTGACGCTGCGCACCCATCCCGTGAAGTTGCCCGATGCACCAATCAACATGTTCTGGCACGCGAAAGTGCATCGCAAACCAGCCGATCAATGGCTGCGAAACATGGTCGTCGAACTCTTCGGCGCAGACCAAGCGAACGAAGTCTCGATGGCCTGACTTCAGACAGAACCTCCGCCGAAGCGCGAGCGGTAATCGTCCGGCGCGATACCAAGTCGTTTGACAAAGAGCTGCCGCAAGGATTGCTCCGACGCGAAGGTACGTGTAGGCCAGCCATTGAGCCACGATATGGTTTTTGTCCCGGGTGCCGACACGCTCCAGTACGTGGACCATCGGGCACATGAAGATGGATGGGCGCTTGGGCAGGAATCCGTTGAAGGGGGCACTCGGTGACGCACTGCACGCCGTTTTGTGCGGTGCGGGCCACAACATCCGGCTGCTGATCAGGAAGCTGCGGCTTTTTTGCGACTGCTGGCGGATCGACTTCACAGCCTTCCGGGCGATGCTGGCCCGCTGGCGGAGCATGGAACAGATGCGCTTGGCTTGACGACTGATTTGTTCAGCGCGGACTAGTTATCTCGGGGGTTTCACCGAACAATTAATATCAACAACTCAAATATAATCATTCAATTTCACCTATGAAATTTCAAACACAATACGACAGGGCCGCAACCGAGGCTTTGTTAACCGCATCGACAGGCCGCAGCCGACCGTCGCCAAATACCCTTGGAATGAAGCCGCCGCAGCGCATGTGCATGTGCATCGCGCGGGGTCAATAGTGGCTGAGTGAAGCATCGAAACCGAAAATCCGTGGAGTGAGTTCTCTATGAAGAATATTTTTCTAACCGGCGCGACGGGATACATCGGCGGATCCGTGGCGACCAAGCTCATCGAATCCGGTTATCGAGTGCGCGGTTTGGTGCGCACGACCGAGAAGGCAGCGTTGCTGAAAAAACGGGGCATCGAGCCGGTCCTTGGCGAGCTTGAAGACGTGCCATTGCTGAGCTTGGAAGCAAAAGCCGCAGACGCGGTGATCAACATGGCCAGCGCTGACCATATGGGTGCCGTCGAAGCCTTGATAGACGGACTCCGTGGGTCGTCAAAACCGTTTCTTCACACCAGCGGATCAAGTGTCGTCGGCGACGACGTGCGAGGTGCTCGCCGAACGGAGGCGATTTTCGACGAAGACACGCCATTTGTCGTAGCGCCAGAAAAACAAGCTCGGCGCGATCTCGACCTGCACGTGCTTCGCGCAGCGGAGCACGGGGTTCGCTCCGCGGTGATCTGTCCCAGTCTGATCTATGGCGTTGGCAGCGGTCTGAATCCCAACAGCGTGCAAATTCCCTTTTTGGTTTCGAATGCGCGAGAGCAAGACGTAGTCCAGATGGTGGGAGAGGGTCTGAACGTCTGGTCCAACGTCCATATCGAGGACCTCGTAGACCTGTATTTGCTCGCGCTTGAAAAGGCTCAGGCAGGCTCTTTCTACTTTGCGGAAAACGGGGAAACATCCTTCATTGAGTTGGCCAAGGCCCTGCAGACCAGACTCGCGATGCCTGGCGTGGAGAGTTTGACGCCGGAGCTCGCCGCAGAACGTTGGGGCAAGTCAAAGGCCTATTTTTCACTTGGAAGCAACAGCCGCGTGCGCGGGAAGCGTGCGCGCAATGAACTCGGTTGGGCTCCGCGTCACTCCTCGCTCATTGAATGGATCCTGCATGAGATGCCGGTGGAAAACGGCTCTGCTCAAGCCTAAGGCCCTAACAGGCATCATCCACGTAGGCATGACCAAGTTGGCAAGTCGAAGATGCTTTTCCTGGTCGTTCTTCTGACCGCGATATGGGGGACAAACTGGGTTCTTCTACCCTTGACCATCCGAGAAGTTTCGATCTGGACATTCAGAGCCATATGCCTCCTTGGCGCCGGAAGCATCATTCTTCTTTTTGCATTCTTGAGGGGAATACCGCTGCGCGTCCCAGCCGAGGAACGCAAGTCGCTGCTTGCCGCAAGTCTGACCTATCTGATCACCTGGAATGTCGCGACCACATACGCGGCCACCATCGTGCCCATGGCACTAGGCAACGTTGCTTGGTTTTCCATCGTCAACTCCCTGCCCACCGCCTTATCCGGCATTTCCACGGTCATGGTGCCGATCGACGCGATGATTACGGGCGCGGTCGTGCGGGGCGAACCCTTGGGATTCCTCGAGATCGGTGCAATGGGCTGCTGCGCGTGCGCCATGGCCTTGGCGCTCCTGCGACGTCAGTCATCCCGCTGACGCCACCGCTTCATCAACGCCCTACTTCGATCCGCCCACTCGAGCCGACAAGGTCTCTGCGGCCTTTCGCAAAGCGTCCGTTACCTCTGGAATTGTCTTCCGGAGTTGATCGAGACGTTCCGCATAGGGCACCGTCAAAGCCGCAATCGCGCGGCCCTGGGTGTCCAGAACCGGAAAGGCAACGGCGTAGAGACCGCGCACCTGCACACTGGGAATCGACTCGTAGCCGGTGGCTCGGACGCTGTCGAGAACACTCTCGATCTGCGGATCGGCATGCGCAGGCCTGCGCTGGATCGATTCCTGAATGCGCAGGCTGCGCGTTTCCTCGTCCTGGAAGGCCAGTAGAACCCGGCCCGATGCAGAAATCAGGACATCGAGCTCGGCACCCGCGCGGACCGAGAATCCCATACCGCTGGGCGAGTCGACCTTGTAGAGAACCACTTGTTTGCCCTGCCCATAAATGGTCAGGTGGCACGACTGGTCCAGTTCCCCAGCCAGTCGCTGCATGACGGCCTGAGCCTCCAACAGCAGGCGGTGCGTGGGTGGATTCGATTGGGCGAGCTCGAAGAGTTTGGTGGTGACCACGTAGGCGTTGTCATCGACAACGGCCAAATAGTTGCGGTTGACCAGACACGAGACCATCCGGTAGATCTCGCCCACGCTGCGACCGAGTTGCTGCGCCATGTCCTTTTGGGTCAGCGGCTGCTCACTGCGCGCAAGCATCTCCAGGATGTCCAAACCTTTTTCAAGCGCCGGGGCAGCGTATGAAGGACTGTCCGACTCGATTTCGGTCGTGTTTATTGGAGTGGAATTGACTTTCAAGCTCGGTCCGTGGATCAGTCGGGTTTGCCGTTGCGCAGCGGGTTACGACGAAAATTGGAGGGTCGCGCAATACATTCAGGCTGACTTCGCTCACCCGCAAAAATATACCACGCGGGCAACGCGCCGCATGCCGGGCCCCTCGCTACGCCTGGCGTCACTACGCTCGTAAAGCCGCCAAGTCGCCCCGCTTGAATACCGCACCGGACTCGGCCGCCATGATTCGTTGGTCTTCTGCGAGTCGCGCTGGATCCTGTTGTTGAGCCCAGTACACAGGCGTGCCCGGTATCGACTAATGAATGTGTGTTCCCCCGTTGACGTCGATCGTGGCGCCGGTCACGAATCCGGACAGCTCGGAGGCCAGGAAAAGACAGACTCCGGCAGCTTCACGTGTGGTTCCCGTGCGTTTTAACGGAATGGCCTCGGTAATGTCGCGCAGGCGATCGGGCGACAAACCGTCGAGCATGGGCGTTTCGATCATGGCGGGACAGATCGCATTTGCACGGATACCGAGGTGCCCAAACTCGCGTGCGATACTTCGCGTCAGGCTGAGCACGCCACCCTTGGAGGCCGCGTAGTGGGCGCCCCCAACCAGTCCGCCGCCGCGCTGTGCGGCCAGAGAGGCGAGGTTCACGATAGTCCCGGAGCGACGCTCTGCAAAAACCTTCAATACACTTTGACAGATGTAGAACGAGCCCTTCAGATTGACATCGAACATCAGATCCAGATCCTTCGGGCTGATGTCAAGCAAGGGTTGAGAACGGACGATACCGGCGGAATTGACCAGGCAATCGACGGTGCCATGGAAATCGACAATTTTTTGCACCAGCTGATCGCATTCCTCGGGGAGAGTGATGTCGCAGCGGAAGCCATCCACCGTTCCTGCCGACGCCGATCGCGCATGAATCGAGTTCCTGATCTGCCCCAGGACCTCGTCATCCATTTGAATGTCGACGACGACAACCTTCGCACCGTGTTCGGCGAAGAGTTCGGCCGTCGCATAACCAATGCTGCGGAGCGAGGCCGCGCCAGTGATCAGACAGACTTTATTTTCGAGCAACATGAAAACCTCGTTTGAAAGCGAAATATGAATGGGATCATCCCGCGGCTTCGACGGACCCAGAGCGCGTCCGAACTTGCGGGGTTGCGATGCATCGGATCTATTTGCCGAAGCCGATCGACAGTCCCGGCACCGCAGCCACGATGACCGTTCCAATGAAGAGCGCAAGGATGTAGCCGAGGATCGGTTTCATGCCCGCGCTTGGGCTGACACGACTGATGGCGCACGCCGTGTAGTAGCCGACACCGAATGGTGGTGCGAACAGGCCGATACCCATGGCGAGCACCACGACCATCGAGTATTGAACCTCATTGATCCCGAACTGCTTGGCGATAGGAAAGAGGAGTGGACCGAACACCACGATGGCCGGAATGCCCTCGAGCACGCTGCCCAGGATCACGAACGCCAGGATCGATACCGCCATGAACCCGGCGGCGCCGCCCGGCAGTTGCGTCATCGCATCGGCCAACTGGCGCGAGAAACCTGACTGCGTCAGCGCCCAGGCCATTCCCGTTGCGGTGCCGATGATCAGCAGAATCGCGCCGGACAGCGCCGCGGTGTCGACCAGCGCCGGCCATAACTTGCGGTGGTCGAGCTGACGATAGACGAAGAAGCCGGCGAGCAACGCGTAAGCGATGCCGATGGTCGACACTTCGGTAGCCGTTGCAACCCCTTCCACGACCGCGATCCGAATAATGAAAGGCAGGGCCAGAGCGGGTACAGCAACGATCAGCGATCGCCCGATTTCACCCCAGGTGGCCCGGCGCGAACCGGTGAGCGCCACCTTGCGCGTGCGCATCCACACCACAAAACACAGCAGTGCGGCCAGGACCAGCGCCGGCATCAGGCCTCCTGCAAACAATGCGGCCACCGAGATGCCGGTCACGGAGCCAATGGTGATCAGCACGATGCTTGGCGGGATGGTCTCGGTCTGGGCTCCCGTGGCGGCCAGCAGCGCGACCATTTCGCCCTCCTTGACACCGTGCTTGCGCATTTCGGGAAAGAGCACCGGTGCGATGGCTGCCATGTCAGCGGCCTTCGAGCCCGAGATGCCGGACACCAGGTACATGCCTCCGACCAATACGTAGGACAGGCCACCGCGTACATGACCGAGCAACGATGCGAGAAACCGGACCATGGCCTTCGCCATGCCGCTGAGTTCGAGAACAACCCCAAGGAAGACGAACAGCGGAACGGCCAGAAGCACGATGTGGGACATGCCCTCGTCCATTCGTCCCACAATCACAAAGGTCGGCTTGGAAGTGGTGAGCGCGATGTAGCCGAACGTGGCGAGGCCGAAGGCAAACGCGATCGGCACACCTGCGAGCACGAGGATTGCAACGATGAACACGAAGAAGATCAGCAAATTGGTATTGCCAAGATCCTGAAACAGTGGGCTCATCGCATACAGAGCCGCGAAAGAAGCTGCGACGAGGCCGCAAGCGCACAAGAGCCGGTGCCAATCGGACACTTCTGCCATCTTCACAACCGCCGACAGCAACATCAAGGCGATGCCGCAGGGCAGCGCAGCGGCGCGCCATGCATTGGAAATCTGCATCGACGGCGAGGTCACGATCATTTCCTCGTACGCGAACTCGTAGGCTGGATGGACCGTAAGCGCCAGGAACGCTGCCGCTGCGACCACGGCGACGACATCCAGGAATGCACGGGTCCCGGGCGACGCCATATCGACAAGCGCCGTCATCCGCATGTGCGACGACCGTCGAATGGCAATGACCGCACCCAGCATCGCAAGCCAGAGGAAAAGAATCGAGGCGAGTTCATCGGACCAGGTCAGCGGGTTGTGCAGGACGTAGCGGCTGACAACGCCGCTGAACAACACCAAAATTTCCAGCAAAACCAGTAAGGCTGCGGGTACTTCGGTGAGCAGTCCCAGAAACCGGTCAAGCAACGCGATCGCGCGATGCCGCCCACTTTTCGGGCGCGCGGGCCCGGCGCCAGTGGTCGGGCCATTCGAAAGCGCTGACGTGTCCAATTGAGTTACTCCAAGTTGCGTGGTGAATGGTTAGTTTCGGCATGCAAGGAAATCTTGCCAACATGCCGCGAGCCTCGTGCGAGCGCCGGTGTCGTCCACGGATGAATGACCGACACCGGATCTCAGTGCATCTGTCGCACAGATCAGCCGAGCATGCCCGTGTAGTTCTGCAGCAGCGACCAGCCGTCCGCGCCGAACTTCTTCTGCCATTCGGCGTAGAAGCCCGCGCTGGCCAACGCCTCCCGAAACGGTTTCGCATCGACCTTGTTGAACTGCATCCCGGCGCCTTTTAGCTTGGCTTCCAGGGAAGCCGTCAAGGCTTCGTGCGCGGCGCGCTGTTTCAGGGCATGCGCATCGATGACGCGTGTCGCCAGGGCCTTGAGATCCTCCGGCAAAGCTGCCCAGTTGCGCTTGTTTCCGACCAGAGCGAAGTATTCCCACATGTGCGAGGTGTACGAGCAAAATTTCTGAACCTCGTAGAGCTTGGACGCCTCGATGGTGGGAAGCGCGTTCTCCTGGCCATCGACCACCTTGGTCTGCAGCGCGGTGTACAGCTCGCCGATAGGCACCGTCGCCGGCGACGCCCCCAGGGTCTTGAACAGCGCAGTTTGCAGTGCAGTCGCAGGCACCCGGATCTTCATGCCGACGAAGTCCTTGGGGCTGGTCACAGGCTTGGAAGAACTGGTGACCTGACGAAAGCCGTGGTCGAAGAATTTGCCCACAGGGGTCAGGTTGGCTTTATCGAAAGCGGTGCGAAGGTAGGTGCCCAGGTCGCCATCCACCGCCTTCCAGACCGTAGGGTAGTCCGGGAACGCGAATGGAATACCCGTAATGCTGGTCGCTGGCGCCAGGTTGCCATAGATCTGACCGGCGGTGCAGATGAAGTCGATGGCACCGGAGCGGACCTGCGAAAGCGTGTCGGTGTCGCTTCCCAATTGGCCGTTCGGGTACACCTCGATGACGAGCCGGCCGTTCGACTCCTTCAGGATCTCCGCGCAGGCCGCCTTCAGGGCCGTCGGCGTCGGGTGGCTGTCGGGCAGGGAGATGGCAATCTTCAAATTGAATTTGTTCTGTCCTTGTGCCAGCACCGTACCCGACGCCAATGCGGTGGCGGCAACGCCAACGATTTGCTTGAGAGCGGCTCGGCGGCCGTTGTTTGATCCCTGCCCGGTCCGCATTGAAAGTTCTTCGGTCATTTTGTCTCCTTGTTTTACGAATTGATCAGAACACGTTGGGCTGATGGATCTCGATGACGTGGCCGTCGGGATCCTGCAGGAAAACCTGGTACCAGCCGGGGATTGCCCAGCACCCGTAGTCTGCATAACGAATGCCGAGTTCGTCACAGCGGCGCATGAACCCCTTGATGTCGTCGGTGCGGAAACAGAAATGACCATGCCCCATCGGGTTGACGAATTGCTTCATCTTGAAGCCTGTATCCAGATCGCGTTCGGCCCAATGAAACTCGATGTCGCCGTCGGTCAGAAAGTCGACCTTGCCTGAATAGGCGCGGTCGTCTCTGACTCCGCTGATGACGGTGTGCTCGGCGTCATTGATGGTCCCGAGATCGAAAAGGGTCTTATAGAACTTGGTGAGCCTGGGCAGGTTGTCGCTGCAAAGGTTCATGTGGTGAAACTTGAAATTCATACTGCTCCTCGGAGGTGCTCGGTTGGTCTAAAGAGTGGTCGGCACTGCGACACGCTTGGAAAACCTCTGCCGCTACGTGGCAATCCGCATGCGCAGAGGTTGTCTGACGCGAACTTTATTTGATTCACCCATGAAGTCAAGTACTCATAGGTGAAAACACCTAGGTCTGCGTTTTAATGAAAATACCGGAAATCAACCACTTAAAATCACCTGTACACATATAAGTTCGTTCATGATTTTCAACGCAAAGGAATGACATGACAACCGATTCCACGGCTACATCTCCCAGCACAGCGATTTCCCGCGACGAGGTCTGCACGGTCGCTTCTGCGAGGCGGGTCGCTTCGATGCTGGACCTGGATCCCCAATCGGTGGTTCACGGCGCGGCACTGCCGCGCGGTTGGCACTTCTTCCTTCTCGCGGGAGACACGCGTCGGTCGCTGCTCCGGGCCGACGGATTTCCTGGTCTTGGCGTTTCCATCCCGGACCTGGGACTGCCCCGGCTCATGCTTGGTGGGCGGACCGTCACCTTTCACAAGGACATCCCAATCGGCGCCAGCTTGCTGCGCGACAGCGCGGTCTTGAACATCGACCACAAAATCAGAGAGTCGGGCGACTTGGCAGTCGTGACGATCGCGCATGCGCTCAGGCTCACTGCCGATGATGGGCCCGCCATTGTCGAAACACAGACTTATCTGCTTCTGCCGGCGCGAACTGAAAAAGCGAGTGCGACACCCTTGCCGCGAGCGGAAACACGACTGCCCCGATGCCAGAAAATCGTGATTCCGGATGAAACCTTGCTTTTTCAGTTCTCGGCACTGGGGTTCAATTCCCACCGCATTCACCTTGACCGGGATCACGCGCGCAATGTGGAGGGCTTCCCCGATCTGGTCGTCAATGGCGGGTTTTCTACGTTGATGCTCACCGAATTTCTTCGGCAGGAAGTCGCGCTCGTCCCAAGCTCCTACTCCGTAAAACACCTTGCACCGCTGTATTGCAATCGACCCGTCACGCTGACCGCTGAGGCAAGCGATGGAGGATGGCGACTCAAGGCATTCGATGATCAGCAGGTGTTGGCAGTTGACATGAAAGTTGAAATCCTATGAGTTTCGAACCACTAAAAGGCGTTCGCGTCCTCGATCTCACCAGCGTGGTCGTGGGGCCGGTGTGCACCTGGCGACTCGGCCAGTACGGTGCCGAGATTGTGAAAGTCGAAAGCCCCGAGGGCGATCTGATGCGCGGCTTGGGAGGCCTCTCCCCGACGGGTCAACACTCGGGGACATACTTGCACCTCAACCGGGGGAAGCACAACATCTGCCTGGATCTGAAGCAACCCTCCGCACGGGAAGCAGTCCAACGACTCGTGGAAACCTCTGACGTCATCGTCGCGAACATGCGTCCTCAGGCTTTGGCGCGGCTTGGATTGGATGCGTGTTCGATACGCGCCAAACATCCGGACAAGATTTACTGCCTGATCACCGGATATGGCACTGATGGACCCTACGCTGGGCGTCCCACCTACGACAGCGTGGTGCAAGCCGTAACCGGCATGGCCGGCCTGATGCAGGAGCGGGATGGCGAGCCCGCCTACATGCCGATGTTGATCTGCGACCATGTGGCTGGTGAAATTGCCGCCGGGGCCATTTTGTCAGCGTTGCTGGAGCGCAAGGCCAGTGGGAACGGATGCAGCCTGGAAGTACCCATGTTCGAGACCATGGCCACTTTTGTGCTGCAAGAACATCTGGCTCAACACAGCTTCGTGCCTCCGGTGGGACCGGCAGGTGATCGCCGTCTGCTCAGTCCCCACAACAAGCCGGTAAAGACCGCGGATGGCTGGATCTCGTTCACCATCAACACCGATCCGCAGGTGCGCGCATTCCTCAAGGCCACCGGGCGTGATCACATCCTCGAAGACGCCAGGTTCGCCACCGTCGCAGGAAGGGCCCGCCACGTGAAGGAATGGTTCGAGGTTCGCGGCGCTCCGCTGACCGGACGAACCTCTGAACAATGGATGGAGATCCTGCTCGCGGCAGATATTGCAGCTCAGCCATGTCACACCCTGGACACCCTACAGAAGGATGTCCATTTGCAGGCCGTTGGCCTGATCGGCCACGAGGACCATCCCACCGAAGGCCGTACCGCAACGCTGCGGGCCTCGATACGAATCGATGACGGCTACCTGCCGCGGCGAACCCCTGCCCAACCGCGAGGAGCCGATACGGTCGAACTGCTGGAGGGTCTAGGCTTCTCGCCCTCGGAGATCGCCGACTTCATTGAATCGGGTGCGGCTCAAACACATCCACCCAAGGCGGCATGACATGGCAAGAATGGCGTTCACCATCGCTCGAGCCCATTTCGCGAACAAAGGATAGGCCAGGATGAAAGAAGACTTGACGGAAGCCGCCACGGTCGCCGAAACCGACAGCCGCTCATATTCCGCGCCGGCGTTGGAGAAAGGGCTAGACATCCTGGAGATGCTCGCGCGCAGCGAACAGCCGCTGACCCAAAAGGACATGGCGCAACAACTCGGCCGTAGCGTGGGCGAGATCTACCGGATGGTGTCGTGCCTGGTCAGCAGGAACTATCTGGCGGTCGTCGACGAGAATTCATACGTGCTCACCACCAAGCTTTTCGAGCTTGGCCAATCGAATCCGCCTACACATCGCCTGCTGCAGGAGGCGCAAGCCATCATGCAACGCCTGGCCGGGGAACTGGACCAGTCATGCCATCTGACCATTTATGGCCAGGGCAAACAAGTGGTTCTTTGCAAGATCGATTCGCCGAGCGGCATGGGATTTTCGGTCCGCGCTGGAGCCGAACTCGATGTCCTGATTTCTGCGTCGGGCCGGGTTCTCTTGGCCTTCCAGGACGAGGAAACACGTCGACTGCGTATTCAGGAATCGATCCAGCGCAGGCCAGCGCATGCCGACCTTCAGATCGAGAGCATTCTCGACAGCGTCCGGGCCACCGGCTATGAGTCGATCCCCAGCGTGCAGGTGCGCGGTCTCTACGCGGTTGCCTTTCCGATTCTGGACACCCAGTGCCGCGCGATTGCCGCCTTGATGGTGCCTTACGCGGAACGCGTAGATCAGCGGTTCCGCAAATCGATCGCCGAGGTGACGACGGCACTTGGCCTCGCGGCTCAAACGCTCTCGAAACGTGTCGGGGGCATGGGCTCGGCAGTCCAGGCTAAAGCATAACAATGGTCGCACTGCCCCATCTTCACGGCAAGTCTGTGCCGAGGCGAGTACCTCGCTACAAAACCTTGGTCGATGAAGTGAACGACCTACAACAGTGCGAGACGGACGCCTGATCGGCCTGATCGCGGCTCTGCGAACACGACGAACAACTTGACACCCCATGAGCCAGCAGGCCTTCAGCCCTTTCTCCAGTGCAGGAACCGAATAGGCACGCTTCCCGGATGTGCCAGGACGACTCTCGTTTTCTACGTGTTTGCATTTCCAAAGACCTTAAAGCATATTGAAGATGCGTTATTGCGATCACCCCTTTTCGGGCGCGGCGGCCTCACCGAGAGGCCGCATTGCTTGCACTTGTCTGCAGATGTTATGACATAGAAACCGGCTCGTTTCCCGCCGTGATATTTCCGGACACTTGGCATGCTAGGCAACCTAGGCTTGGTCAAGGCCTACGTTGGCGGGAAGATGGACCATCAGGTAATCGATGAGACTGCGTACCGAAGGGAGCATTCCCCGTGGCGGAGGGTAGACGAGTCGGATGAGTTGCTGCGACGCTGACCAGAGCGGCAGGACATGCTCCAGCTTTCCATCGCGGATTGCCTCGGCGACCAGCGGTTCTGGCATCAGTGCAATGCCGATGCCGCCTATTGCAGCTTGGAACTGAACGCGCAAGTCACTCGAAACCAAGCGCGGGTTCAGTCTCAGCCGAACGACCTCGCCACCTGTACTGGTGATTGCCCACTGCGTAGAGCCTTCCCGCTGGTCGGCAATTTGACTCATTACGTGAAACGACGCCAACTCCACCGGTTGGGACGGCCTGCCACAACGATCGAGAAAGGCGGGACTCGCCACCAGAATACGCCTGGCAGTCCCCAGGCTCCTTGCAACCAGACTTTCTTCACCCTCGCCCTGCGGGTAGTTGCGCAGCGCGATATCGAACCGCTCTTCAATCAGGTTGACAGGCCTGTCGGTTGCTTCGAGGAACACGCTGACCTTCGGATGCAGGCTGAGGTAGCCGGGCAATATTGGGGCCAGATAACTCTGGGCCATCACCACCGGACAGCTCAATCGCACCATGCCCCCAGGTTCCTTCTGCAGTTCGACAAGGCTGTCGTAGGCAACCTGCGCCCCTTCCACGATCGCTGCGCACCGGGTGTAAAACCTCTCCCCCGCTTCGGTCAGGGCCAGCTTGCGGGTCGAGCGCTGGAGCAGCCGGACACCGACACGCCGCTCGAGTGCAGCCACCCGACGACTCAACCTTGTTTTTTCGACACCAATCGATCTGGATGCGGCGGTGAAACCGTTGTGCTTCACAACTGCGGCAAAAAAATACAGGTCGTTGAGGTCATCCATGGCTCAATTGGTGCAATGTTGCACTAAACATTTGCTAATTGGCTATCTTATCGATTAATTGTTGCCTATATACATTAATGTCTTCTCGATCAACGCCGTCAGACTGACATGAAGTTCACCAGGATCGCCCCGTCGGCGTCAGAAAACATCGCCTCGCCAGCGCCTGCTCTTCTGCTGACCATCTTCCTGCTGACAGTGCTCGAGTTTCTGCAGATCGGCATGATCGCCTTCGCAGCCGGACCCATCATGGGCGAAATCGGCGCGTCTCCCGAAGAATTCAGCCTCACCACCGCCGCCTACGCCTGTGTAGCCATTTCCACCATTTCCAAGCAACGCTGGATGGTGGAGCGCCTGGGCTGGCGCAACTTTGTCCTGCTGTCGCTGGCCGTGTTCGTTCTGGGTTGCGCAATCTGTGCGGGCAGCGGTTCCTACCCGGCCTTTCTTGCAGGGCGTGCCGTGATGGGTCTGGGTGGCGCAGCTTTCATGACCACGGGTCGGGTGCTGGTGAACCTGATTCCACCGAGTCCAAAACGATTCACGGGCATCAAGTTTTTTGCAACTGGCCTCGGCGCGGGGATCGCGTTCGCCCCTGGCCTGGCTTCGTTCGCTGTGGCCCATGACCGCTGGCATGCCATCTTTGCCATCCTGATCGGACTGGCTTTGCTCGCGGCCATTCTGGCGGCGCGTTCGCTACCGACCGACCTGGTACCAGAAGACTTGCGCAGCCAGAGCCACCCCTTGCTTTTCATGGCCCTGGCCAGTGGCAGCTTCGTGGTGCTGTATGTGCTGCAACGCAGCCAATACGAATTCTTCAGCGATACGACGATGCTCCTGGCCGGCCTCGGCTGCGGCGCATTCGCGATGTATTACTTCTTCCAGGGACTGCGACGCCATCAGCGCCCCCTGCTTGGGTTGCTGGCGCTTCGACACCCGCGCTACGTCGTCGGGGTCTCGCTATTCACACTCTGCTATGTCATTCTGGGTGCCAACAATTACATGTTGCCGGTACTGATGCAGCGCGCGCTCGGATTTTCCTGGGAAACCGCCGGCCAGATTCAGACGATGGGCCTGCTTTCTGCCCTGGCGACCTGGCTGTTGATGATCTGGGCACTGCCAAAATGGTCTGCGCCAAAGAAGTTCCTGGTCGGAGGATTCGTCGCACTCGCAATTTTCGGTGCCCAGTTGTCCAGGATTGATGGTGACGTTTCTTTATGGCACGACGTTTTGCCAGCGCTCGCCTGCAATGGTGTCTTCCTGATGCTTGTGATGGCCACCACGGCCACGCAGACATTCCGCGACGTGCAACACCATGAAGCCGTGTTCTCGCATGCCCAGCAGTTGAAGAACATGACGGCACAGTTTGGCACGGCCGTTGGACTTGCCGCCGCGACCTTGATGCTGCAGTGGCGCAGCACAGCGCACTATGGCGTGCTCAACAACCGTTTTGTCCTTGGAGATCCGGCTTACACCCAGTCGCTGCACGACCTGACCCAGGTGTTGACGACGCGAGGCGGGGGCGCACAATCGGAAAGCATGGCCATGACCTACCTGGCGCAACTTCTTGGGCAGCAAGCAACGCTGCTCGCGTGCCTCGACTACTTCTCTGTCATCGCCATGATCGGAGCAGTCGGGGCGTTGGCCATGTTTTGTCAGCGTCTGATGAAATAGCGAAAGACGGCTGTTCAGCCTTGCAGGCGCGCGCGCCGAAACGATGGCAGCCCCGCACGCGCCGGCCGGATCAGTCTGCCCATGGCGGCCGATGAAAGGCCTCCACCAGGAAGTCCACAAGTCGCCGCACTTTGAGTGGCAGTTGCTTGCGCGTGGGGTAGACGGCGAAGATGCCCAATTCCACGGCACGGAAGTCCGGCATGAGCCCAACAAGCGCACCGCTGCGCAGGTCTTCGTGGACCAGGAAATCCGGCTGCAGGATGATCCCCTGGTGGGCCAGCGCCGCGGCCCGGCAGGTGTCGCCGTTGTTGGCGTGGATGCGCGAGCGCGTGCGCACCGTCACCTCGCCATCGGGACCCTGGAAGCTCCATACATCCCCGGATGACCAGTAGCTGTACGAGACCACGTCGTGCCGGGCGAGCTCGTGCGGATGCATGGGCGTCCCGTGCTGCGCGAGGTAGTCCGGTGATGCGCACAGTTCCATACGTGTTCGGGCAAGCGCGCGGCTCACCAAGCTAGAGTCGGGCAGCCGCGCGATACGAATGGCCAGGTCGTAGCCCTCCTCGACCAGATCGACCACGCGGTCCGAAAGAACGATGTCCAATGTGACATGGGGGTTCTCCGCCGCGAAGCGCCCCCACAGCGCGCCTAAGTGCAGCGCGCCGAAGGTCTGCGGCGCACAGATGCGCAAGCGCCCCTGTGCCTGGGCGCCACTGGAGCCCACCTCAGCCTCGGCGTCCAACACCGCCAGCAGTATCTCTTTGCAGCGCTGGTAGTAGGCCTGGCCCTCGTTGGTGAGCGACAGGCGGCGCGTCGTGCGCTGCAACAGGCGCGTGCCCAAATGCGCCTCCAATTCAGTGACATGACGCGATACCGCAGGCTTGGACAGCCCGACAGCGTCCATGGCACCGACAAAACTGCCGGCCTCGACTACGGCAGTAAAGGTTTTCATGGCCTGAAGAATATCCATAGTCTCGAATTTCAAAACAATATGTACAGCATAAGGCTATTTATCTCGGGAGATTTCACCAATAAAGTTCTTCTACGCCAGCAAGCTTGCCGGCGACTCGGCAATCGGCCCCTTCGACTGCCACGGATAAACCAACTCGCGAAAGGACTTCACCATGAACATTACCCTCATCGGCGCCGGCAACATGGGTGCCGGCTTCGTCAAGCAACTCGTGACCGCGGGCCACAAGGTCCGCGTCACAGCGCGAGACCTCGGCAAGGCTCAGGCTCTGGCCGCAGCCCATGCAGGCGCCACGGCCGTGCCGCCGGCTGAAGCACTGAGTGACTCGCAGGTCGTCATCGTCGCCACCGGCTACGCCGATGCAGTCCCCGCGCTGAAGGCACTGGGCTCGCTCGAAGGTCGGGTCGTGATCGACATCACCAACCCTTTGACACCTGACTACATGGGCCTGACGCTGGGCTTTGAAACGTCGGCCGCCGAAGAGATCGCCAAGGCGCTGCCTGGCGCACACGTGGTCAAGGCTTTCAACACCGTGCTGGCGCAAGTGCTGGCCGAAGGCCCTGCTTTCTCGAACGGCCAGACCGTGCCGGTCTTCTATGCCGGCGACAACGAAGCTGCCAAGCAGACGGTGCGCGCGCTCGCCGAAAGCATCGGCTTCCAGCCCGTCGATGCAGGTGCGCTGAAGAACGCGCGTTATCTGGAGCCGGTGGCCGGTCTCAACATCTATTTCGCGTACGGCGCCGGGCAAGGCACCCAGATTGCGCCGACCTGGATCCGCCGCGACTGAACCTCATTCTTTTCAACTTTCACAGAGAAAACCATGCACAAGAAACTGAACCGCATCGCTGCCGCCATCGTTTTAGCAGGCGTTGCCACCTTGGCTGTCGCGCAAGATCGCCCCGCCGACATCGTGAGCCCGATCACCGACAAGGCGCTGTCCACCAAGACGACTCCCGCGGATGCCCGCAAGGCCGGCCGCGTCGCTTACGAGCAGCCAACGCCAGACAACAGCATCATGCTGTTCATCGACCACCAGGTCGGCCTGATGGCCGGCGTGCGCGACTTCGCCCAGGCCTCGGGCTACAAGGCCAACGTGGTGTCGCTGGCACAGATGGCCAAGGCGTTGAAAATCCCGGTGCTCCTGTCCTCTTCGAATGCCCAGTGGCAGAACGGCGATCTGCTGCCGGAGCTCAAAGAGATTTTCAAGGACCAGCCCATCTACCGCCGCACCGGCATCATCAACGCCTACGAAGATCCGACCTTCCGCAAGGCGCTGGAAGACCTGGTGGCCAAGACGGGCCGCAAGCACATCATCATCTCGGGCGTGACGCTGGGCACCTGCGTGACCCTACCGACGCTGGCGATGCTCAACGACGGCTATGTGGTGCACCCGGTGGTCGATGCGTCCGGCGCCTGGAGTAAATACGAGGCCGACGCAGCCATGCAGCGCATGAGCGCCGCCGGTGCACAGCTCAACACCGTCTACGCGCTGGGTGCGGAGCTACAGGCCGACTGGAAGCTGCCGTCGGCCAACGACATGCTGCCGCCCTTCATCAATGGCCTGCCCGAATACGGCTGGATCGTGCAGCAGTTCTGGAACAACGCCGATCCGGCCAAGCGGCCAGTGAAGGACCCGTTCGGTCTCGTCAAGTAAGCAGCCCACTTCCCGTGCCGCAAGGCGCGGGAACCAGATCAAGGAGCACCACCATGAAGATTCCTGCCCTGTTCGTCTCGCACGGCGCACCCACCTTTGCACTGGAGCCAGGCCAGGCCGGCCCGCTACTGCACGCTATCGGCGAGCGGGTGCGCGCGCTGCCTGGACTGCGGGCCATCCTCGTGATCTCGCCACATTGGCGCACGCGCGGCCTGCGCATCGGTGCCAGCGCGCGGCCCGAGACGGTGCACGACTTCGGCGGCTTTCCCGCGCCACTCTATGCGCTGCAGTACCCTGCCGCAGGCGCCCCAGAGATAGCACGGGAAGTAGCCGCGCAGTTGGCACAATCCGCGCTTTCAGCTCACCTGGTCGACGGGCAGGGGCTGGACCATGGCGCCTGGGTGCCGCTACTGCACATGCTGCCCGGTGCGCCGTTGCCAGTGCTTCAACTATCGCTGCCGATCGAATTGCGGCCCACCGACGCGTTGGCACTGGGTCGCGCGCTGACGCCGTTGCGCGATCAGGGCGTTCTCATCCTGGCATCGGGTGGCCTCACCCACAACTTGTACGAGTTCCGCCAATCGGAGACCGAGACGCCCGAGGACTACGTGCATGAATTCGTGCACTGGGCGCGCCGCGCCGTCGTTGCGCACGATGAGGCAGCACTGGTCGACTTCCGCAGTGCCCCGCACAGCCGGCGCGCCCATCCCTCCGACGAGCACTACCTACCACTGCTGGTGGCCGCCGGCGCCAGCAGTGCGGGCGAACCGATCGAGGTCATTGAAGGCGGCGTGACCTACGGCGTACTGTCGATGGAAGGCTACGTCTTCGGCGACCTGCCACACACGAACACGAACGCGGTTGCCTGAACGCATTGCACCTGTAGAGAAAAACCATGTCTTTTGAATCCATCATTGTCCAACAACCGCAGGCCCCGGCTTCACACCTCGTGTTGCTCACGCACGGCGTCGGCTCGCTGCCGCAGTCCATGCTGGGCGTCGCACGTTGGTTTGCCAACCGTGACACCTCCGCCTTGATCGTCAGCATGGCCTCACCCGAACCTTCTGACATCTCCGGCGGACTACAGTGGTTCTCAGTGCGCGGGGTCACCGAAGACAACCGCCAGGCGCGAGTGGACGCGGCCATGCCCACCTTCGTGTCCACCGTGCGGCACTGGCAGCGCGTTTCAGGCACCGACGCACAACGCACACTGGTCGCCGGCTTCTCCCAAGGTGCGATCATGGCACTTGAATCCACCAAACTCACGGAGCCGCCCGCATTACGGATCGTCGCCATTGCGGGGCGATTCGCCACGCTGCCGAGCCGTCCATCCAGTGCGACGATTCACCTGCTGCATGGCGACTCCGACCCCGTCATGCCCGCAGCGCTGGCACAGACCGCGCAATCGCGGCTGCTGCAGTTGGGCACCAACTCCACGTTGGATTTGGCGCACGGCGTTGGCCATGAGCCCCATCCAGCGCTGCTGAAACACCTCTCTGCGCGACTTTCACCCACCTGAGGCTGTGAAAGGCGGTAGGCATAGGCACCGCGTCGCCTCGCGGGTCGCAATGCTCAGTTCCTGCTGCACGAGCACGTCGCCAAGCTTTCGCGCAACGTTCGTCTCGGTGCTCATCGGCCCCAATTCGACAGCCGGCCGGAACTCGCGCCAGATCGGGCCCCCATTCAGTCACAACAACGCGGTGGCCGCCAAGCACAGCACCACCCGGCGCGGAACCCAACCGGTCACCATCTTGCGTCATGCCGCCAGATCAGAAGCGATAGGAGTAGCCGACACGGACCCCGTACTGGGTGTCTTTCTCGACCAGAGGACTGTTCTTGATCGCGCTGCCCATGCGCGTAGCGCCCATATCGAGGAACACGGCATGCTTCGGAGCCACCCGCCAGTCGATACGCATGCCAATCTCGGTGTTTACCGTGGAGTCGCCTTGGTAGCTCGGACGCCCAGCACCCACTTCCCCCTGCGTCACGCCGTAGTAGTAGTTGACGTACTTGCTGTCGACCCATTCGGCGGCCAGCCGCGGTGTGAAACCAAATGAACCCGCCGCGAAGCGGCGGTCGATCTGCAGCTTGGCGCGTGTGCCCTTGCTGTTGCCCATCGCGTCGCCGAGAACTTCGGTTGACAGGTCTGCAAACCCGGTCCGCCAGGTAGCAGCGCCACCCACCCAGAAACTGCTGTCGCGGTCATTCATACCCTGAAGGAATGGCGAGTCGCTCGCCTTGTAGCCTTCGCCGATGAATCGCCCGCGCAGTCGAAACGAGACCGGCCCAAGCGACGGGAGCTTCACGTCCACGCCGGGACCGAACACGTGGACCCAATTGTTTTCATAGGTGAGCAGAGGCAGTCCACTTACCTTGTTGTCGAAATCGCGATAGACCTTGTAATTCATGCCTCCCGCCACGCCGACGGACCACTTCGATTCACCGCTTTCAGCACTGAACACTCCCCGTTCTGGAGCCGTCGTCGTGGCGTTCGTGGTCTGGGCGAATACAGGCGCCATTGAAAAGCTACCTACGACAAGAAGCGCCAAAGCGACGGGCATCGTTCGTGCGAACTTGGGCACAGAAGCGCTGGGGAGAGAAGTCATGGTCAATCATCCGTGTAAGAAAAAGGAGAATTGCGCCGCGCTCAGGATCGAGCACGGCGGCGTTTGAACACTCGAAGGGAGCGGAACACCCCCTCCTTCTGGTCGATGGCCGGGCACCGCAACAACCGCGCCCAGCCCGTCCCCTGCCTCTGCGCGTGCCGCCGAACCCGAACAAGACCGTGCAGCGCAACTGCGCAACATCGGTCTGTCCTGGTTTTGCGTGCATGCGTAGAGCCATGGGTGGGTTGTCGATACGGCCCCACTCTTCCCTTCAATTCCAACGGCAATCAGTACCAACGGACTTGCAGAAAATCATAATGACCGATCGATCATTACAGTGTACATCACTAATGAACGATCGGACATTAATAACCACAAACACAACCGGAGCATCAAACAGAAGCAGGCTGGCGTATTGGCGCAATCGCTCAGCGATGACGACAGCCTGCCCACGATCGTCGCGGGCACGATCAGCGTCTTCACAATGAGCGTGCAGAACTCCGCATCGCGGACAGTGCTCCTTGCCCACGGAAAAACGATAGTGATGACCGGCAATGTGACGCAATGGGCCATCGATTCCGTCGATTTGATGGCAGCCCCGAAAACAGCGTCTCTTGCCGAAAGAATGGCCACGATTTGACCGCCGATCGGATTGCGGCGTTCGCGCTCGGTGCGGTCAGCGCGGGTATCGGCTATCTTGCTTTCGGTTTTTGGGCTCTCTTGACGCCAACCTTTGCGTTGCTTTGTGCTCCACAAAAAACATGATCGCCGGAGCTCGCGTTGCTGCGCCAGAAATTGCCTGTTCAGTTGAACCTTCCCTTGCGGGCATACGCCACCAATTCATCAACCACGTATCGCACCCGAGGGCTAAGTTGAGCGCGCTTTGGCCAGACCGCGTGGATGTCGACACCGACGCTTGAATACTTCCGAAGCACCGCCTGCAACCGTCCGCTATCGAGATGCTTGCGCACCAGTGAGATGGCGAACTGTCCAAGTCCGAGCCCGCTGACCGCGGCATCGACCATGGCTTCACCGTCAGTTAATTGATGCGTGGTCGGCGGCGTGAAGCGTTTCTCGACGCCCTCCTCCTGAACCACCCATACCAATGGAGGTCCTTTCGGGGAACCGACGATGCAACGATGCCGGCGGACGTCGGCCAGGTTGATGGGCTCTCCCATGGCGCGCAGGTACTCGGGTGATGCACAGATTACCCTGTCCTGAGTCGCCAAATGTCTTGCCACCAGATGACTCGTATCCCTCAGGGCACCAAAGCGAATGGCTATGTCAACGTCGTCCTGCAGCAAATCGCTGGTAGCGTCGGTGAAGGTCATGCTCATGCTCAGGCCTGGATGTGGTCGCATGATTTCGACGAGCGCTGGTAACAACACGCGTCGACCGAACGCAACCGGCATATCGATGTGAATGCGGCCGCTGAGAACGCGGTTGCTTGAAGAAAGCGCTGCCTGTGCTGCAGTGATTTCATCCAAGGCCGAAGTGCACGCAACGAGGTATGCCTCGCCATCCGCAGTCAACCGCGTCAACCGCGTTGTTCGGTGAAACAACTTGACTCCCAGAGACTGTTCCAGCCGGGCGATCGTCTTACCCACCGAAGACTTGGTCAGACCCATGCGGTCTGCCGCTTGGGTGAAGTTGTCAGCGCGTGCAGCAGCAACAAAAACAACCACGCCCCAAAAAGGATCAGGCTCCACCAATGTATCCATATTTTCTACTCAGTTGATATTTATCTTATATATCACATTATATTTTCTACTCTAACATGGTGTCTGCGATCGTTGCGACACCCGTTCTCGACGACGCTCAACCTTTAAGGAGTTCCCCATGCCTGTCGTCCGAGTTAGCTGGTTCGAAGGAAAAAACCACGACCAGAAGGCCAAAGTTGCCGCTGAAATCACCGAGAGCATCGTGCGCAACACCGCAACGGATCCCAACTACATCTACGTCATCTTCGAGGATGTCAAAGCATCTGACTGGGCCGGCGCGGGCAAACTGTTCGGCGAGGCGACCTCCGGCTGAGCGCACCTGCTGCGGGGCGGTGCAATCGACGCTTCCGGCGTCCTGCCTCATCTTTCAGGATTTGAAAACCATGTCATTCCACGTCTCCAACCTGTTCACCCTGTCGCTCGAGCCGAAGGATTTTCCGGCCTTCGAGGCGCTCGTTTCAGAGATCGCCGCCGCCACCGAAAAAGAACTCGGCACCCTGATTTGCGAATATTCGGTCAATGCCGGCCGAACCGTTGCCCACATCCTGGAGCGGTACCGCTCGGACTCGGCTGTGGTGTACGGTAGCCCGGACGCAGAGGTACGCAAACGCCTCGACCCATTCGCAGCTGCCTACATGGAGTCATTTGGCAGATTCAGCCGTGAATGTGTGGTGTGACCAGAGGTAAATAATATGCGCAAGACTCTCCGCGCCATCGGCGCCTCCGTGATCCTGGGGATACTGTCGAATCTCGTGGCAGCTGCCCCCGCAATTTCAGTGCTGGGCCGTGACTTCACGTTTCCGAATGCGATCGCGGGCATGCCGCAAAAACTCTCGGATTTCCCTGGGCTTCAGGTCAACACATTTACCACCAACGACGGAGTGAAACTTTCCTACTGGGAGGCGGGCCAAGGCAAGCCCTTAATCTTCGTACCCGGCTGGTCAGCGAATGGAGCACAGTACATCAACATCATGTATTTGCTGGCACGGCAGTACCACGTCTATGTGTTGGACCCGCGCAACCAAGGACTCTCGCAGAAGGTCGATTACGGAAACCGGATCGCCCGTCATTCGATGGACCTCCGTGAACTGGGCGAGCACCTTGGCCTCAAGTCCGCAGCCTACGTTGGGCACTCGATGGGGTCCGCTATTTTGTGGAGCTACATCGATCTGTTCGGCACCTCGGCGATGAGCAAGGTGGCCTTTGTCGATGAGCCGATCAGCATCTACTCGCACTCGGATTGGTCGGAGCAGGAGCGCCTGGACGCCGGAGGCACCACAACGTCGCCTGAACGTATGGTTGCCGCCTTCACAATGGGCGGCCCGGTGAATGCACTCGTCACCGACCTGAAGGTGTTTCAGCGCTCGCAACTCACTGACTCACCGTACTACCGAAACTCGGAGAGCTTCGCCGCGGAGTTCATCAAGAACGACCCGACGGCACTGGCACGGGTGCTGTTCAACCACACCGTCAACGATTGGCGCGACGTAGTGCGCCGCAAGATCGACATTCCCACGGCGATCTTTTCCGGCGAACAGAGCAACAACCTGCCCAGCCAGCGATGGGCGCAGTCGGTGGTGCCAGGCGCAAAGCTCTTCTCCTACACGACCGAGGAACAAGGCGACCACTTCCTGATGTTCAAGAACCCGGTGAAGTTCACGCAAGACCTGCAGTCCTTCCTGGCGCGCTGACCCCTGTCACGCTCCCGACCCAACACAAAAGTACGATATGAATGTTTTTTTCGACCTTATCAAGAGCCGCACATCCGCAAACAACTACGACCCAGTCCGTAAGCTCACGGACGACGAGGTCGCCCAACTGATCCACCTGGCGACCTACGCGCCATCGGCTTTCAACTTCCAGAATTGGAAGTTTGTGGCAGTGCGAAGCGACACAGCCAAGGCGCGCCTGTTGCCACTCGCATTCAATCAACCGAAAGTCATTGACGCCGCAGTTACGTTCATTGTTTGCGGTACTTTGGAGCCACACCTGGCTTTGCCCGCAACGCTCAAACCATCACTCGACGCTGGAATCATTGATGAAGCCACCTACAAAGGCTGGGTCGGTGCAGCGAACAACATGTATCAAGAGAACGCGACGCTTCAGCGAGACGAGGCGGTGCGGTCTGGCGCCATGGCGGCCATGACTTTGATGCTTGCCGCGCAGAGCCAGGGATTGGTGTCTTGCCCCATGATCGGTTTCGACCAGGCGGGTGTTGCCGCAGCGTTTGAACTGCTTCCTGGCGACGTACCCGTGATGCTCGTCACGGTAGGATATCCAGGGGCAGCGAATTGGCCGCAGAAGCCGCGCAGGGCCGTGGCTGACGTCCTCTCCTTCGCGTGAACTTTCATGGCCGCTAGTGTCAAGAGTTAAAAATTCATTGCATTAATTGTCTTCCGACTGATCAATCGTGGAATGTTCCAACACGACGAGGTAATCATGAGAGGCAGACCCAAGACGCAACTCGTACTCAGCGCCGCGGAGCGCGAGCAACTCACGGCATTGACCCTGCGGCGCAAGACCGCGCAGGCTCAGGCACTGCGAGCACGCATCGTGCTGGGTTGTGCCGACGGCATGGAAAACAAGGCAGTCGCCGTTCGCCAGCGCGTGACACCGCAACCGGTTTCCAAATGGCGCGTGAGATGGACCTGTCGCAAACGGCCGTCGCACGCATCTGGCGTGCCTTCGGCTTGCAGCCGCACCGCTAGGAGACGTTCAAACTCTCCAGCGATCCGCTGTTCGTGGAGAAGGTGCGTGACATCGTGGGCTTGTACCTGGATCCGCCGCTCAAGGCCATGGTGCTGTGCGTAGACGAAAAGAGCCAGATCCAGGCACTGGACCGCACACAGCCCATCCTGCCATTGGCCCCCGGCATTGCCCAGCGGCGCACCCATGGCTACATGCGCCATGGCACGACAACCTTGTTCGCGGCACTGGACATCGCCACCGGCGAAGTGATCGGCGAACTCGACCGGCGCCACCGCAGCAGCGAGGTCTTGCAGTTCCTGCGCACCGTGGAGGCCAACGTGCCGGGGCAAGGTCAGCCCTGCCTCGTCTGGGGTGTGAAAAAGAACTCGACATGATCAAAGTCAATCGGTTATCTTCATAAAAGCTACAAATCAGAAAAGAGTGGGCTGGTACCGGCAAACTGACAGGAGCTGGTCATGAACAGACAAACGAGGTGGTTGGGACTGCTGACCGTAGTTTTCGCAGCAATTTCATTTGCCCAGGATGCCAAGCCGAAATCAGAGGCTTACAAGGCGTCGGTCGTCAAGACAGGCGAACACGTTCCGCCCCGGGTGGTGCAACCGTGCCAGCCCAAACACTGCCCGTTCGAAGGCCAGAACGTGACGGTGTTGATGATCAAGGAGCCGAACGGCGGTGTGCTTGGTGAGTTGAAGAGCGAATTCGAGGCCGCCACGGGCGCCAAACTCCACCTGGTCCAAGTGGCACACCAGGAGCTATTTCCCAATCTCATGTCTGACCTGAGCAACCGTACCGGCAAGTACGATGCCGCTTATGCAGGGGCCTGGTGGCTGGGTGAACTGGTCGCCGGAGACTACATCCTTTCCTACGACAAGTTCTACAAGGACCCGCGTTTCCCGAAGTGGAACATCGACGATGTGCTGCCCGCGCCGCGCCGCCTGCTGTCCTACGGCAGCAAGAAATACATGGTAGCCAACGACCACGATGGCCAGGTCATGTATTACCGGCGCGATCTGCTGGCGGACCCGCAGCACCAGGCGGCGTTTCAGCGTAAGTATGCGTATCCACTCGACGTGCCCAAGACCTGGGCGCAGTTCCGGGACGTGGCTGAATACTTCAATGGCAAGGATCTCAACGGCGATGGCGTACCTGACCACGGTCTGTCCATGCACCTGAAGGTGGGGGCCCAGGGCATGTTCCATTTCATGTCCATGTCGGCGCCGTTCGTGATCGGTCCGGAAAATCCGCAACTCTATTGGTTCGATCCGCAGAGCATGAAACCGCTGATCGAGAGTCCGGGCCATGTACGGGCGCTCACGGCTTTGGTCGACCTGGTCCAATTCGGACCAAAGGATATGCTGAACTGGGATCTCGGAAAAGGCTGGGATTACTTCCTGGCCGGGCGCGCCGCATTGACTTTCAGCTGGGCCGATCTGGGTGCCCTGGCGCAGGAGCAAGGCAGCAAGGTCAAGGGCAATATCGGCACCGCGCCCTTGCCTGGTACCGGAGAATACTACAACATCGCTCAACGCCGCTGGGTCAAGACCGCACAGCCTAATGTGGTCGGCAACACCACCGGCGGCTCGTGGGCGGGCGTGATCTCGAAATACTCCAAGGCGCCGGAGGCGACTTACTACCTGCTTGCGTTGATGGCGACCCAGGAAAAGTCACAGGTGTATGCAGTGCGCGGCTGGGACGGCATCGACCCTGGGCGAACCTATCACTTCCTGCCCCCTGACGGCGGCGCCAAGATCGAGACCTATCTGAATGCCGGCTGGAACGAAGTCGACGTTCGGAACTATCTCCACGCGTATTTCGAGAACTTCAGCAACAAGCTGCAGTTCCCCTACCTGCGCATCCCTGGGGCCTTCAGTTACTGGCAGGCGCTCGACGTGCACCTGGTGGAGGCCGTGGGCGGACAACTGAGCCCGGAGGCGGCGTTGAAGGCGGCCAACATCGACTTCGAGGAAATCACGATCCGTCTCGGGCGCGACCAGCAAAGACGCGCCTACCGTGCGTCGCTCGGCTTCTAGTGGGTGCATGAAGATGATCAAGTCTCTCGACGTGGCTGGCTCCGGTGTGCCCTCTCTGCGCAAGCATGCGAGCAAGGGCGTCAGGGGCTGCGGTACCTGGAATCTGCTGGCGCTCTTGTTGGCCTCGACGGCAATGGCCGGCGTCCCACTCGACTCAAAGTTCGCTCAGAAGGCGGACGAGCAGCCCCCCCCGGCCTGGAATCCGAAGGTGCTGGGAGGCACTGAGACCAGCGTGGTCAAGACCGGCGACGTCGACCCTCCTCGGGTGGTACCGGCGTGCAAGCCAGGTAGTTGCCCGTTTGCAGGCCAGACCGTCACGGTGATCGTGGCCAAGAGCGTGATCGCCTGGTCCCTCCCGGAGTTGAAGGATGAGTTCGAAGCGGCCACCGGCGCCAAGCTCAACGTCCTTCAGGTTCCCTACAACGAGCATTTCGAAAATTTCATTTCCGACGCGATCAGCCACGCCGGCAAGTACGACGTGTCGATCGCCGGCGCCTGGTGGCTGGGCGAACTGGTGGAAGGCGGCTACATCGTCTCCTACGACAAGTACTACAAGGACCCGCGCTTCCCGAAGTGGAACATCGACGACGTATTGCCGGCCCCCCGCAGCCTGCTCTCCTACGGCGGCAAGAAATACATGGTGGCCAACGATCATGACGGCCAGGTCATGTACTACCGCCGTGACTTGCTGGCCAATCCGGAACACCAGTTGGCGTTCAAACAGAAATACGGCTATGCACTCGCCGTACCAAGAACCTGGGAGGAGTTCCGGGACGTGGCCGAATATTTCAACGGCAAGGATCTCAACGGCGATGGCGTGCCCGACCACGGCGTCACGATGGCCCTGAAGGCCGGCAACCAGGCCATGTTCCATTTCATGTCCCTGTCGGCGCCCTTTGTGATCGGCCCCGACAACGCCAAGCTCTACTGGTTCGATCCGCAGACGATGAAGCCTTTGCTGGAAAGCCCGGGGCATGTGAAGGCGCTCAGTATGCTGGTCGATCTCGTCAAGTTCGGCCCCCGTGAGATGCTCACCTGGGAGCTGGGCAAAAGCTGGGACCATTTCCTGGCCGGGCGCGCCGCACTCGCCTTCACCTGGGGCGATCTGGGCGCATTGGCGCAGCAAGAAGGGAGCAAGATCAAGGGCAAGATCGGTGCGGCAGCCATTCCGGGTACTCGCGAGTACTACAGCATCACGCAGCACCGGTGGCTCAAGACCGAACAGCTCAACCTGGTCGGAAACACCACCGGCGGCTCGTGGGCGGGAGTGATCTCGAAGTACTCGAAAGCGCCGGAGGCCGCCTACTACTTGCTGGCGCTGATGGCGACCAAGGAAAAGTCGAGGGTGTACGCGGTCCGCGGCTGGGACGGCATCGATCCGGGCCGCTACTTTCACTTCCTGCCCCCCGATGGGGGCGCGCAGGTCGAGACCTATCTGAAGGCGGGTTGGGACGAAGGCGACGTTCGGCACTATCTCCATGCGTATTTCGAGAACTTCAGCAACAAGCGGCAGTTCCCCTATCTGCGCATTCCAGGTGCCTACAGTTACTGGCAGGCACTCGACATCCATCTGGCGGAAGCTGCGGCCGGGCAGTTGAGTCCTGAGGCGGCGCTGAAGGCGACCGCCGTCGACTTCGAGGAGATATCCATCCGTCTCGGGCGCGAGCGGCAGCGGCGCGCCTACCGGTCGTCGTTGAGACCATAACGTGCGCCTTCGGCCATTCTTCGTGCCGCTCACGCACCGACTGAAGCCGCTCGGTATCGGCCGCAGGCTCACGCTGAGTTTCAGCGCATTGGCGGGCGTCACGCTGCTGGTCGCGGCGCTGGCCTTCGTGGCGGGACGCAAGGCCACGGTGGATATCAATCTTACCGAGGGAGTGCGTGCACCGGCCTCGCTGGCCTCGGCGCAAGCGCAGGCCAGCCTGCTGAGAATGCAGTTGCATGTGCGCGGCTATCTGGTGCTGTCCGACCCGCTGGACATCGAGCAGTACGGCGTGGCCCGACAGAATTTCGAGAAAAATCTTGCTGCGCTGCAGGCCATGTCCAGCAACTGGTCCGAGGAGGAGGCGAAATGGGTGGCCGAGCTGAGTGCAATTTATGCGCAATGGGCCAGGCTGCCGCCCAGCCTGTTCAGCTTGCACGACAACCCGCTGAAGAACCGTCCGGCGCTGCGCATCACCCGGGTGGATATCCAGGCTCTGCGGATCCAGATCCTGGACCAGATCGACGTGATGATCGGCCTGCAGAAGGCGCGCCCGGCATCGCCGCAGAACCGGGAGCTACTGGCCAATCTGCTGGGGTTTCAGACTTCGTTCGATGCCATGGCGACCAACCTGATGGCTTATGGCGCATCGGGAGAAGTCAATTTCAAACTGGCTTACGGCCCGCAATTGGCGACCAATGCGTCCATCTGGAACACGCTGTCGGGCCAGCGGCACCTGCTGTCCGCCGAGCAGCAGACCAGGCTCGAGACGATTGCCCGCGACCGGGCACAGCTTGCAGAGCTGGCGTTGCAAATCGTCAATATTCTCAACGGCGAGCACGCCTATGAAGACCTGAACCTGTACCGGACCGAGGTCACGCCCCAGGCGGAAGCCTTGCTCAGCTTGCTGGGCAAGATCACCCAGCGCCAGCAGATGCAGTTGCAAGTCGGCCTGGCACGGGCACGCGACAGCCTGGCCGATGCCAGGCTGCAAACGGCAGCGGGCGGCCTGCTGGCGGTTGTGTTCAGTATCGCCATGGCTTATTTGTTCCGGCGCAACATTGTCGGCCCGGTGCGCCGCCTGACCGAGGTGGCCGAACAAGTCGCGGCGGGTGATCTTGCCACGCGCGCGGCAGTCGAGTCGCGCGACGAAATCGGCGTTCTGGCGATCAGCATCAACATCATGACGCAGCGTCTGGCCGAGACCATTGAACATCTGGAGACGATATTTGCGCAGGCACAGCGTGCCAAGGAGGCAGCGGAGACCGCCAATCGGGCCAAGAGCGCCTTCCTGGCCAACATGAGCCACGAACTGCGCACGCCTTTGAATGGCATCCTGGGCTATGCGCAGATCCTGCTGCGCGACAAGACCCTGAGCGAGCGCGAAGCCTCCGGACTGA